>JAEEGJ010003095.1_pt1 | contig 68603 bp, 60 predicted proteins | sample 8958761 | NCBI WGS metagenome assembly JAEEGJ01 (sample SAMN16246546, study PRJNA631951) | gut metagenome | biome: gut microbiome; feature: rumen; material: RS-attached | host: Bos | place: Iran: Karaj | collected 2018-10 | reverse complement strand
TTCATTATGGTGTCCGTGCCGAACATGGATGCGCGGTGTTCGCGGTTGTCTTCGATCCTGCCGATTATGCCGTCCTTTATGTGGACGATCTTGTCGGTGCAGTTGGCGACTCCGCTTTCGTGGGTCACGACTATAATGGTGACGCCTTCCTCCCGGTTGAGCTCGCCGAGGAGCTGCATGACTTCTTCGGAGGTCTTGGAATCGAGGGCTCCGGTGGGCTCGTCGGCAAGGATGATCTTTGGGTTGGTGATGAGCGCCCGGGCTATGGCTACGCGCTGCTTCTGGCCTCCGGACATTTCGTTGGGGTAGTGGCCCGCCCAGTCGGCGAGCCCCAGACGGTCGAGATACTCCATCGCGAGGGTATGGCGCTTGGCGCGGCTCACCCCCTGGTAGAACAGGGGAAGCTCCACGTTCTCGACTGCGGTCTTGAAGCCTATCAGGTTGAAAGACTGGAAGATGAAGCCGATTAGGTGGTTGCGGTAGTCCGCGGCCTGCTTCTCGCTGAGGCCCTTGATCAGGCGGCCGTCGATGTAGTACTCCCCGGTGTCGTAATTGTCGAGTATTCCGAGTATGTTGAGGAGGGTCGACTTGCCTGAGCCTGAAGCGCCCATGATGGACACGAACTCGCCCTTGTCTATCGACATGTTGATGCCCTTGAGCACGTGCAGGGGCTGTGCGCCGTAGTAGGTCTTGTTGACGTCTTTGAGTTCAATTAGCATAGCGCGTTGTATACCACAAAAATTGCACCAAAACTGCCTCAGACAGAGGTCGCTCCAGAAAATGCTGCCGCGGCTGCCAGAATGAACAGGGCAATGACCACCATAAGCCACAGGACGAAGATCACAAGGCCGGGACGCCAGCTGGGTGACTTTATGCGGAACAGCAGCATAATGCCGCCGTAGAGCATACCCAGGAAAGGCAGTCCGTAGGCGGCGAGCGCCAGTATCTGCACCCACGGCGCGGCGGCTATGGACGCTGCCTGGGGAATCTCATTGGTCAGTTCTGCCATTCCCTCCCTGATGAGTTCGGAGAGCCCGAGCCACTTCCAGCCGAAGATAGCGAGGCCGCCGGCAAAGAGGCCTGACACGGCCGTGACTATGAGTATCAGCCCGATGCCCACTTCGATTACGCGGCCGATGGTGCCCCACGCAGGGGAGTTTCCCACCTGGCGGAGGGCTCCCGACACTCCGGGGGTGCCGGACTCGATGTTGCGGCGCACGCTTTCGGCGCTGCCGTCGTCGCCCCTCATCTCCCAGCGCTGCTGGACGGTGCGCGCGGCGGGCATACATATCCAGAGGATAATGTAGATCAGAGGACAGATGGAAACGACAACTTCCTTAAGGTGAAGATGCCAGTTCCCCCAGCTCCAGGGAGACACCATTCCAAACACGGTAAGAGCCACGAATATGATTCGCGGAATCGCGGGGTCGATGTTGAAATATGAGCCCAGGCCGCTGCACACGCCTGCGACTCTGGCGTTCTGCATATCGCGGTAGAGCTTCCGGACAGGTTTGTCGGACGGCTGCCTGTCGGGACCGGCCCCTTCCGGCTCGTCCTGGGCTATCCTCTCGGGGCGGCCGAGTATGTCTATGATGCTGAGTATCGTGGACTTGCTCACCACTCCCGTTTCGGTGGTGCGCTCGCGGAGGAGCTCCGCCATCCGCTCCTCTATGCCTTCGCTGATCTCCGGGTTGGAGTAGTAGGCGGAAATCTCCCTGAGGTAGCTGTCTGCCTCAGCTGCTGCTTCGGGGTCGAGCGTGAAGACGTACCCGCCGATGCTGACTCTTTCTATCTGTTTCATTTCTTCAGAGTTTCGATTGCTTTGACCATTTCCTGCCAGGCGGAGTCCATCTCCGCGAGCTGGCTGCGTCCTTTTTCCGTGATGCAGTAGTACTTCCTGGGCGGCCCCTGGGTGGATTCTTCCCACCTGTAGGACAGGAGGCCCTGGTTTTTCTGACGTATCAGAAGGGGATAGAGGGTGCCCTCCACGACTATCATGTCGGCTTTCTTGAGCTCCTCTATAATGCTGGAGGCGTATGCCTCGTGCTTGTCCAGGATGCATAGGATGCAGTATTCCAGGACGCCTTTGCGCATCTGTGAGCGCACGTTGTCGGCATTGCTTTCCATAGACGGTTACTTTTTATTGCTTGAGTATTTGGAGAGGTTCTCCGCGGTCGGCGCCAGGCCCCTGAGCTCGCACTTCTGCGCGGGGGTGATGGCCTTGGGCACCGCGATCCACATGATCAGGTAGACCCAGAATCCGGCGGAACCGGCCACCAGGGCCACGAGCATGATGATGCGCACCAGGGCGATGTCCACACCAAAGTACAGGGCGAGGCCCGAGCAGACTCCTGCAATGCGCACGTCGTCGGTGTCGCGGTAGAGCTTGCGGGCTGATCTGGCATCGAAGTCGGGGCTCGCAGTTGTGCTGCTGCCGTCGGGCATGCCGAGCTGGCCTATCACTTTCTCCACGAGCTCAAGGTCGACTACGCGGCTGCTGTCGCCCACGGATTCATAAAACAGATCGGCGATTCGCGATTCCAGGTCGTCCATTACCTCTTCCGTCCCGACTTCCTTCACGTGGGTGCGGAAGAGATTGAGGTAGGATGAGAGGCGCTCGTATGCGTCTTCGTTGATGGTGAAACTCCGGCCACCAATGCCTGCTGAGATTACTTTTTTCATTGTCGTAAGTGTTTTACGATGCAAAGATATAAAAACTTTTTAATACTTTGCAATACAAAGTACATAAAAATAAAAAATATTTTGCCGAGCCAAGAATTATGGCACGGCAAAACACTGTATCAGGGTGTGGCTGAAGCTTAGACCCTGTTGCGGATAAGGAAGTAGTAGACCAACAGACCGATCCAGCTGGTGGCGAGGACGGCGATGGTCAGGACGATCTTCCAGAGGAGATCAAGATTGGGCTTCTTGAAGATGTCGATAACGCACCAGATTGCGGCGATGATACCGACGATGTAGATGATTGTGCCTAACATAATTATTTAATATTAAAAGAGTGTCGGTTCTTCGAAGATCAGTTCGATAGGCTCTTCGTCGGCCGTTTCGGGGATCTTTATCTCGGCTCCCGGCTTGATGGCGGGGGAGGGTTTGGGATCCTTCTCTTCGCTCTGGATGACAGGATCGCTCAGGATGACAGGATCAAGAGGCTCGCCGAAGCGGACGGACTTGACTTCGCCGCGGTCCACGACCTTCTTGCCCTTGGCGCCTATGCCCTTCTTGGCGATCCACTGCTCCGCGTCCACGAGCTCGGAGGGCTTGTCTTCCTGCTTCCAGACGACTTCGTACTGCGGATGCTTGTCGTCGGTGAGTTCCACCAGGTAGGACTTGCTGCCTTCGGCGATGAAACTCATGGGCGTGTTGTCGCTCACGGGGAAGGAAAAACGCTTGACGTAGAACGACTTGACGGCCGCATCCCAGTAGAGGGCGGTGAAGGTCTTGTCGGGATCGAACTTCTCTATGCGGAGCACGTCGCCCTGATAGCGGTTCACCAGGTCGAAGGATGTGGTGTAGAAGGTGCCGTTCCTGAACACGGCGAGCACCTTGTCGTTTTCGCTGAATTCGCCGAGGAACAGGCCGTGGCCCTCGTCGTTGAGCTTCTGGATGTCGGTGTCGTACCAGATTTCCTTGCCGGCAATAGTGCTCACGCCCTTGCTGCGCAGGCTTATGCTGCGTATGACGTTCTTGCTCACGAGGTTGCCCCTGGCTGTCCTGCTCTTGATGCCGAGAGTGGAGAAGTCGTATTCGAAGGCGGTCTTCTTGAGCTTCGGCTTCGGACGCAGCTGCACGCGCACGGTCTCGGCTTCGCCGTTGTGGTTGGCGGTGAACCAGACCACCTGCGAGCCTTCCAGGCCCGTGGTGATGTCGTATTCCTTGTCGCGGGTCACGCTTGTGACGGCGAAACGCTTCGCATAGTAGATGGAAGTCTTGCCTTCGCGGTAGATTACGTTGTAGATGGTGCGGGTGTCGCCTCGGTTGAAGACTCCCACGTAGATGAGGTCCTTGCCGAAGAACGCCTTGTCGGTCACTTTCGTGACTATGTACTTTCCGTCCCTGCGGATCACGATGATCTCCGACATGTCGGAACAGTCGCAGATGAATTCTCCGCCGTCGTCGCGCTTGAGCCCTATGCCCACGAAGCCCTCGGAGAGGTTGGCGCTGAGCTTTGCGTTGTTGTTGACCACGCGCGTGGCGGCTATGGTCTCGAAACCGGTCAGCTCCGTGCGGCGGGGGTAATCCTTGCCGTACTTCTTCATCAGGGACTTGAACCAGTTGATGGTGTAGCGGTCGATGTGGTCGATGTCGTCCTGCACCTTCTTCATCTCCTCCTCGATGGCACGTATGCGCTCGTCCACTGCCTTCACGTCGAATTTGGAAATCTTCCGCACGGGCTTGTCCACGAGGCGGTCGATGTCTTCCATCGTGATCTCGCGGCGAAGGCCCTTCTCGTAGGTCTTCATCTTGCGGAGCGTATCTTCCTTCTGCTCTTCCCAGCTGGACTGGTCCTGCTCCAGAATCTTGTAGATGCGGTTCTCGAAGTAGATTCTCTCGAGGGAGGAGTAGTGCCAGTCTCGCTCCAGCTCCTCGAGCCGTATGCCGAGCTGGCGGAGCAGTATGTCGCGGGTGTGGTAGGTGCTGTATTCCAGTATCTCGTTGACGGTCAGGAACTCAGGCTTGTTGTCCTTGATCACGCAGGCGTTCGGGGCGAGGTTGCATTCGCAGTCGGTGAATGCATAGAGCGCGTCGATGGTCTTGTCGGGGGACACGTCGCCGGGCAGGTGGATGAGTATCTCCACCTTGTCGGTGGTCATGTCCTCGATCTTCTTGATCTTGATCTTGCCCTTGTCCTTGGCCTTCAGGATGGATTCGATGAGCTCCTTGGTGTTTTTGCCGAAGGGGATTTCCGTGATGGCTATGGTGCTCTTGTCGATCTTCACGATCTTTGCGCGCACCTTCACGCGGCCGCCCCTCTTGCCCTGCATATATTTTGAGCAGTCGGCCGAGCCGCCGGTCGGGAAGTCCGGGTAGATCTCGTAGGGCTTGCCCTCGAGTATGGCCACGGAGGCTTCCAGTAGCTCGTTGAAGTTGTGCGGGAGTATCTTAGAGGCAAGGCCCACGCCGATGCCGTCGGTGCCCTGGGCGAGCAGGAGCGGGAAGCGCACCGGAAGCTCGGTGGGCTCGTCGTTGCGGCCGTCGTAGGACTTCATCGTGGGCGTGACCTTCGGGTCGAAGAGCACTTCCTTGGCAAACTTGCTCAGGCGGGCCTCGATGTAACGGGGAGCGGCGTTGGAGTCGCCGGTGAGGATGTTACCCCAGTTTCCCTGGCAGTCGATTGCGAAACCTTTCTGGCCCAGGGTCACGAGGGCGCCGAGTATGGACTGGTCGCCGTGGGGGTGGAACTGCATGGCCTGTCCCACTATGTTGGCCACCTTGGTGTATGAGCCGTCGTCTATGCGGAACATGGCATGCAGGACGCGGCGCTGCACGGGCTTGAGGCCGTCCACGATGTGCGGCACGGCCCTGTGGAGGATCACGTAGGAGGCATAGTCGAGATACCAGTCCTTGAACATCCCGGAAAGCTTGAATTTCCGGGCGTCCCCTTCGAGCAGGCGGGTGAATTTGCCGCTCGATTCAGCGTCTTCCGCTACCTCGATGTCGTCGTCCTCAATGACTTCTTCGGTGACAAGGTTCTCTTCGTCCATAACTTCAGTCTTCGTAGCCAAAGCGGCGTAGTTCTCGTTTATTCTCCCTCCAGTCCGGGTCCACCTTCACGAAAATGCTGAGGAAGACCTTTTTCTGGAAGAAATCTTCCATGTCGATGCGGGCCTGGGTGCCGACCTTTTTCAGGGCGGCTCCCTTCTTGCCTATGACGATGCCCTTCTGCGATTCGCGCATCACGTAGATGACTGCGTCGATGTCGTAACGGTCGGCGCCTTCCCTGAAGGCCTCGATGCCCACCTCGCAGCTGTAGGGAATCTCTTCTTTGTAGTTGAGCAGTATCTTTTCGCGGATGATCTCCGACGCGAAGAAACGCAGGTTCTTGTCGGTGAAGGCATCCTTGTCGAACCATGGCGGGCACACGGGGAGCTTTTCCACCACGGCCTGCAGTATGGTATCGAGGTTGAAGCGCTCCTGCGCGCTGGCGGGAATCACGTCAGCATTCGGAAGCTGCTCCTTCCACCACCCCGCGAGGGCGAGCACCTTCTCCTGGTCGGAGATGTCTATCTTGTTGATAACCACGATCACGGGGCACTGGATCCGCTGGAGCTTCTCCACATAGTCCCCGTTTTTGTCGGGAGTCTCGACGGTGTCGGTGACATACAGGATGATGTCGGCATCGCCGATGGCGCCGTCCACGAAGTTCATCATGTTCTGCTGGAGCCTGTATGAGGGCTTCAGTATACCGGGGGTATCGGAATACACGATCTGCCAGTCCTCACCGTTGACTATGCCCATTATGCGGTGGCGCGTAGTCTGGGCCTTGGCGGTGACTATCGAAAGCTTTTCACCCACCAGGGCGTTCATCAGCGTGGACTTGCCCACGTTGGGGTTGCCGATAATATTGACGAAACCGGAACGATGATCCATTATACGTAGGCCCCCATCTTCAGCATATTCACTTCATTCTCAGAGAGGTAGCGCCAGGCTCCCTTCTTGAGGCCCTTCTTTGTGAGGCCTGCGAAATAGACCCTGTCGAGAGCTTTGACCGTGTAGCCGAGGGATTCGAAGATGCGGCGCACGATGCGGTTCTTTCCGGAATGGATTTCGATGCCGAGCTTGCTGTGGTCGCCTTCGTCGACGAACTCGAGGGCGTCGGCGCGCACGAAGCCGTCTCCGAGCGTGATGCCTTCGAGTATCTTGTCGTAGTCTTCCTGGGAGAGGTTGCGGTTCAGGGCCACCTGGTATATCTTCTTCTTGTCGTAGGACGGGTGGGTGAGGCGTTCGGCGATCTCGCCGTCATTGGTGAACATCAGCACACCGGTGGTCGCCTTGTCCAGGCGTCCGACAGGATAAACACGTGTGGGACAATCCTTTATGAGGTCCATCACGGTCTTGTCGGCGTGGGGGTCGGATGCGGAAGTCACGTAGCCCTTGGGCTTGTTCATCACTATATACACCTTTGTCTCGCCCTTGAGGCGCTCGCCGTTGAAGCGGACGTCGTCGTTGAAAATGTTCACTTTGGTGCCAAGCTCGGTGACCACTTCTCCGTTCACGGTCACGCAGCCTGCCTGGATGAAGGTGTCGGCTTCGCGGCGGGAGCACACTCCGGAGTTGGCGATGAAGCGGTTGAGACGGATCTCGTCCTTTGCCATCTGGGGCTCATAGGAAGGGCCGTCGTAGTCGCGGTCCACCACGGGCCTGCGGCTGATCATGCGCTTTATGCCCTCATCGGAAGATTTGGAGAAAGGAGACTTGGGGCCGGGGCGCTTGCCGCCTTTGCGGGCGCCGGCTTTGTAGGGGCGCTGCGGGCGGTCTCCCTGCGGACGCTCGCCGTAGGGACGTTCGCCGTAGGGGCGGTGCTCGCCCTGGGGCCTTTCGCCGTAGGGCTTGTGCTCACCGTAGGGGCGCTGCGGACGCTCGCCATAGGCGTGCTGCGGCCGGTCCCCGAAGGGATGCTGGGGGCGGTCACCGTAGGGGCGGTGCTCTCCCTGGGGCCTGTGGTCGCCATAGGGCTTGCGGTCTCCGTAGGGTCTGCGGTCGCCATAGGGTCTGTGCTCACCGAAACTGCGGCGCTCGCCATAGGGGCGGCGTTCGCCTTCGGATTGGAAATCAACTTTTTCGGAACGTGCGGCATTGCCGGCAGTCTTCCTTGGTCTAAGTTTTCGGCCGTCTTTAGAAAATCCTTCCATTGCTGTGGGGCGATGACAAAGTCATCATTTCAGGTTAAAAATGTATGTTATGGTGCCTTCCTGCAGGGCAGGGGCGTTCGAGCTCATGTTGAAGCCCGTTTCAAGTGCTGCGTTGCGTGCTGCGGTCCAGAGGGCCTTGTCGGTGACGGTGGTGCCGTCCGCTCCGGGCACGGCCTTCTGCACCTTGCCGTACTGGTCCACCCAGATCTTCACGACCACCTTGCCGCTTTCCTGCGATGAGTAGACGGGCTTCTTCAGGCCGGCCTTGTCGACGGTGCGGCCTTCCAGGTGGGCGTTGGGCTTGCCTTCGGTGTTGCCCTTGGGGACATTCCCCGTGGGCTGCCCGGGCTTGTAGGTCGCGGCTTCTTCGGCGGCGCTGTGGGCGGCGGTGAGGGTGGTGTCTTTCTTCGCCATTCCGGGGAAAGCCGCCCTCGGGTCGAGCTCGGGCTCCTTTTCGCGCGGGGGCTCCGGCACGTCCACGTCGCCGAAATCGTCCGGCTTGGTGGCGGGCGTGAGGTTGTCGCGTTTGGCTACGACCGGAGATTCGCTGCGCTGCACCAGCTCGATGGGCTTTTCCTTGTCCACGTCTTCGCCCCTGGGCTGGCGTCCGGCCTTCTGCTCGGGATCCACGGTCTCTTCCTCGAAATCCAGCAGGAATGTGTTCTCGGCAGGCGGAGGGTAGAGGTACTTGATGCCCGTGAAGGACACAAGCGCTGCCGCACAGACGTGGACGACCAGCGTCATGACGATGCCGGTCAACACGGAGTTGCGCTCCCTTTCACCTCTTTCGCGGAGATACTGTTTCATTCTGGTTGCGTGGCGAGTATGACTTTATAATGGTTGCGTTTGGCGATGTTCATCACCTGCACTATTTCCTTGATGGGGACGCTCTCGTCGGAATAGATGGAGAAAGTGGGGTCTTCTTCGGTCTGGAGGAGCTCCACCAGCCCGTCTTCGACCTGCTCGAAGGGGAGGGGGGTCTCGTCTCCGTTGATGTGGAAGGTGTACCGGTCTTCGCCCCAGTCCTTGATGGACACGCTCACCGTGGCCTTTGCGCCCACCTGGCCGGTGCTCTTGGGGAGCAGGAGCTTCAGGGCGTTCGGATTCACGAGCGTCGATGTCACAAGGAAGAAAATGAGCAGGAGGAACACTATGTCGGTCATGCTCGACATCGACATGTTGGGGTCCGCCTTTGTGATTCTCTTGAGTGCCATTATTCTTCTTCTTTGGCGGCGCCTGCCGGTTCTTCCAGGAGGTCCATGAATTCAATGGTGCTGCTCTCCATCTGGAACACCACGTTGGAGACTTTGGAGGTCAGCCAGTTGTAGCCGAAGTAGGCGATGATACCGACGATAAGGCCGCCCACGGTCGTGATCATTGCGGTGTAGATACCGCTGGAAAGCAGGGTGATGTCGATGTTGTTGCCGGCCTGGGACATATTGAAGAAGGCCTGCACCATACCCATCACGGTGCCGAGGAATCCGATCATGGGGGCGCCGCCGGCTATCATTGCAAGGTAGGGAAGCCCTTTTTCGAGGCGGGCCACTTCGACGTTGCCCACGTTCTCGACTGCGGTCTGGATGTCGCCGAGGGGCTTGCCGATACGGTCGATGCCGGCCTCCACCATCCTGGCCACGGGGGTGTCGAACTTGGAGCAGAGGGTCTTGGCGGACTTGACTTTGCCGTCGTGGATGTAGTCCCTGATGTCCATCATGAAATCTTTGTCGATTTTGGAAGCCTGGCGGATCATCCACCATTTCTTGCCGAAAATGAAAATGGCGATGACCGAGAGGACAAGGAGCACGATCATAAGCCAGCCGCCCTTGACGGCCATATCAATAAGGGAGTAGGACATTTCCTGCTGCACCGGTGCGGCCTGTACCGCATCCACGATGTCTGCCTGAAGAAGGTAGTTGAGCATATCTTATAAAAACTTTAACCTACAAATATAAATAAAATTCCCGAGAAACAAATTCAGATAACAGTCAGGTTCCCGGAGGGGATCCAGCCCTGGCGGCCGTCGGCAAGAGAGATGTTCTGCCAGTCGCCCACGGTCTCCAGGATCCTTACCTTGGTGCCCTCATGGAGCACGAAGAGACTCACTCCGCTACCGGGTGAACTCTTGACCTCCGCCACGGCTTCAGTCACGATGGCGCCGTCGTGCTTGAGGGCGTCCGTGCGCTGCCAGAAGGCGAAATCGAGGCACAGGAGCGTGCCGAGCAGGAGCACAAGCCCGGCGAAGAAGCCGATCTTGCGCGTCCTCCCCGTCCCGAGCAAGAAAAGAAGCACGCAGGCAAGGGTGCCTCCCAGCAGCACCAGGCAGAGGATAGCCCACACATTCGAAGGCAGCGACCAGCACATCCTGCGGCCCCAGGCCTCCAGGAAGAACTCCGGCACTTCCTCGATACGGTCCTGGATCTGGCTGTTCACGAATTCCAGGTTCACCCTGGCGTCTTCATAAGACGGGTCCACTTTCAACGCCCTTTCGTACCAGAGTATGGCGCGGGCGGGCTCACCTCCCTTGTAGAATGCGTTGCCGATGTTGTAGTAGAGAGAAGCGCTCTCCAGGCCGGCGTCCGCAATCTGAGTCCAGGCGTCGGCGGCCTCTTGCCAGCGGGATTCGCCGTAGGCGGCTGTGCCCTGCTCCCAGAGGGCGTCGGTGTCGGGGGCTGCATATCCGGAAAGGGGCAGCGACAGCAGCAGGGCTGCCAGCAGTGCGGCTCCGGCGCCACCCTTAGGCCTATGTTTCATCACTGAATCGATTTCTGAAATCACGCTCACGGCACCCTCGAAATGGGCGTCCATAGCTTCGTGGCCCTCGGACGGGGCGTATCTGGCGAACTCGCAGGCGTCGAGCAGGCCGATGAAGCGGCCGGCAAGTTCGGAAGGCACACCTCCCTCCGTCAGGCGCTCGCTGATGTTGTCTTTGTTGAGGTCGGCCGCAGGCATGTTGAGCTTGTCGCCCACGAAGCCCAGCAGGGCCTTGTGGAGCTCTTCATAGAATGCGGTGTAGAGGTCTTTCTTGAGGAAGTCTCCTGCGAGGGCGAGGCGCTTGCGGGCCATCTTGGTGGCCGCCCTGTTCTTGGAACCGGCCACGTCGGCCCGGCGCTCCCAGAGCTTGCGGGTGCCGAAATACACCGCCGCCGCGAGTGCGCACAGCAGTGCTGCAATCAGCCAGAAAGGAGCTGAGCCCACGAAGAACCAGCCTGCCTTGGAAAGGGACGGCTTGCGGGTGGAAATGAAGCGTATGTCGCTTCCCAGGTCGCGGACGTCCTTGCGGCCAGGGTTGGTGACCAGCTGGCCGCCTCCCTGCACGGGAGCCGTCTCGGCGCTCCTGCCCACCTTCAGCGGCATTTCATTGCTGCGCAGCGTCACGTATTTGCCCGCTGCCACGTCGTAGTAGCTGTATTCCACGGGGCCGACTACGAAGTTGCCGTGGCTTCGGGGGATGAAAGGATATTCAAAGGTCTTGGAGCTTCCGGACTCGCTGGTCTTGATGTCGTAGACTTCGAAATCCGGCGGGAAATCCACCTTCGGGGCCTCCAGGAGGGAGATGTTGCCCTTGCCGGTGATGGTGACCTTAAGCGCTGCGGCGTCGTGGGTCTGCAGCGAGTCACGGGTCAGGGCGGCACTCATACGGAACGTCCCCACGCCGCCGCCGAACGATGCCGGGGCCCCTGCGGGCACCTTGGACACGTGGATCTTGATGGCGGGGGTGGTGACCCTCTTGCGTATGGTGCGGTAGTCGTCCTGGAAGAAACTGTCGAAGATGCTGCCGCTGCTGCCCCTTTGCGTGCGCACGTTCACGAGGCACACGAGTTCGGCCGGGTCGATGGTGATCTCGCCGGCCTGCTGGGGGATGAGCGTCCAGCTGCGGAGTACGGCTGCGTCGTAGATGCGGTCGCCTATGCTTTCGCGGTGGAACTCGATGTTGCTGGGGGCCTGCACTTCCTGGCTCCAGAATCCGTTGAAACTGGGGAACTTGGCATCTTCGAAGCCGCCTATGTTCACCCTGTGGTAGAGCTTCAGGGTGGCGCTGAGGGTCTCACCCACCACGGCCTTGGTCTTGCTGACGCTCAGGCGCAGGAATATGTCGTCGGACGGAATGCTGCCGGTCTGCGCGCTGCCCTGGGCCTGCTGGCTGCCGCCCTGGGTGCCGCCTTGCCCGGACTGCTGTCCCTGCCGGGCTCCGTTGGTGACTACCTGCACGGTCACGCTCCTGGACGTGATTTCCCTGCCTTTGATGGAGGCGGTTGCGGCGGGGAGCTGGAAGGTGCCGGCGCTCCGCGGCATGAGCACGTAGGTGTAGGTGGTCTGGGACGACTGCGTCTTTTTGCCGTTGATTATGCTGATGGAGCTGGAGGTGCCTTTCTGCGGGCCCCAGACCAGCTGGAAATCGCTGCCGGGCTCCCAGCTGAAGCTGGAGGGCTTGCCTTCGCCTTCGATGACGAAGGTCACGTTGAACTGTTCGTCGACCGCCACCAGGTTCTGCACGTTGACTTTTATCTCGTCCTGGGCGGTGGCGGCGATGGTGCCGGCAAGCAATGCGGCGATTATTATAGCGATACGTCTCATATCTACCAATTCTTTTCTTTCTGGCGGGACTTAAGCATCTCTGCTTTTTCCTTCTTGACCTTGTCCTGGGTCTCCTTTTCCTTGGCCTGGATGGCCTTCAGCATCTGTTGGGCCTGCTGGGGAGAGATTTTCTGCTCCTGCTGTTGTTGCTGCTGCTGGTCCTGCTGGTCCTGGTTTTGGTCCTGCTGGTTTTGTTGATTCTGATCCTGCTGTTGGTCCTGCTGATCTTGTTGGTCCTGATTCTGTTGCTGGTCTTGCTGATCCTGGTTCTGGTCCTGGTTCTGGCCGCCGCCTCCGTTCTGCTGGTTTTGAAGCATCTTCTTGGCGTAGATGTAGTTTTCCTTGGCGTCCAGGTCGTCCGGGGTTAGGAGCAGGGCTTCGCGGAAGGCCTTCACGGCCGCAGCGTAGTCTTTTTTCTGCAGGGCAACGTCGCCGCAGTTGTAGTGCCAGCGGGCTGCGTTCTCAGTGGCTGGAGCCACATCTTTTATGCTTTGCAGCGATTTGTCGGCTCCCTCCCAGTCCTCCTGCTTATACAGGGTGGATGCGAGGTTGTAGGCACCGGCCACGGACAGGGAGTCCTTGACCACGGCCTTGCGATAGTCGATCTCAGCTTCCTTGAAGTCACCTTTCTTGAACTTGCGGTTGCCGGCCCGGACCTCCCTCCGGTCGGTCTGGGCGCTGAGGCCCGCAGACACCGCACACAAAAGCAACAGTATGTTAATCAGCCGTTTCATTCAAACAGTCTCCTCTTGTGTTTCCTTTCTCCGATGAGCATTTCGATCACCAGGAGCAGCAGGGCCGCTCCGAAGAAATACATGAACTGCTCGTCGTACTCTTCGAACACTATAGAATTGTATTTCTCGGCCTCCATCTTTTTGATGTCGTCCACTATGGGGTTGAGGCCGAATTCTTCGTTGCCGGCGTGGACGTAGGCGCCGCCGCCGACTTCGGCGATTTTCCTCAGCGTGGCCTCGTCCAGGCGGGTCACCACGATGTTGCCCTCGCTGTCTTTCATCAGCTCCCCGTCCTTGGGGATGGGCTGGCCGCGAAGCGACCCGACGCCGACAGTATAGACCTTGATGCCGAGTTCGGCTGCCTGCCTTGCGGCATCCACGGCATCGTCTTCGTGGTTCTCACCGTCGGTGATCACGATGATGGCGCGGCTCTTCTCGCTCTGGGCGCTGAAACTCTTGGCGGCGGTCAGAATTGCATCGCCGATAGCGGTGCCCTGCACCGGCACGGAGCCGGTGTCGATACTGCCCAGGAACATCTTCGCCGACACGTAGTCGGTGGTGATTGGCAGTTGGACGAAAGAGGTCCCGGCGAAGATAATGAGCCCTATCCTGTCGCCCTGGAGCTTGTCCACCACGCGGGAAATCGCGAGTTTGGCCCTGTCCAGGCGCGAGGGGGAGTAGTCTTCGGCGAGCATTGAATTGGACACGTCCAGGCAGATCATGATCTCGGCGCCCTTGGCCTCATGCTCCTTGAGTTTGGCGCCCATCTGCGGGCGGGAAATGCCGATCACGAAGCAGAAGAAGGCAAGGGTGAAGAGGATGATGCGTATCCAGCCCTTGGGGCCGGACCAGGAAGGCATCAGCTGCCGCACGAGCTGTTCGTCGCCGAAAGCCCTTACGCGGCGGCGGCGCAGTGCGCGCACGATTCCGTAGACAATGGGAATGAGCGGCACCAGCAGCAGAAGCCAGAAGTATTCGGGAGAAGCAAAGTACAGCATCACGGCATCCTCCTTATAAGCAGACGGACAAGCAGCTCGAGCAGCAGGCAAATCAGCGCTGCGAGGGCGTACTTGCCGAAAAGTTCTTTATACACAGGGAAACTGTCGATGGTGGTGCGCGCCTTCTCCATCTTGTTGATTTCGGAGTAGATCTCGGACAGCTTGGTGTTGTCCGTGGCGCGGAAATAGCGCCCGCCGGTCGCGTCGGCAATCCCTTTCAGCAGGTTTTCGTCGATTTCGACCTTCATCTGCTGCATCTCCACACCCCAGGGCGTCATCACGGGGTAGGGGGCCATTCCATTGGCGCCCACTCCGATCGTGTAAACCCTTATGCCATAGGTTTTTGCTATTTCGGCTGCGGTCTGGGGCGACACTTCTCCGGAATTGTTCACACCGTCGGTGAGCAGGATCACGACGCGGCTCCTTGCGTCCGAATCCTTCATCCTCGCCACGGCCGTGGCAAGTCCGTTGCCAATCGCGGTGCCGTCTTCGATGAGCCCCGTCTGCACCTCCTTCATCAGGTTGATCAGGGTGGCGCGGTCGGTGGTCAGGGGGCACTGGGTGTAGCTCTCGCCTGCAAACACGACGATCGCCATGCGGTCCGAAGGCCTCTGGGCGATGAATTCGATGGCTATGTCCTTTGCGGCGCTGATACGGTCGGGGGTGAAATCCCGGGCGAGCATACTCGTGGACACGTCCATCGCCAGGGTGATGTCTATGCCTTCCGTGTCGATCTTTTCCACTTCGGTGCTGGACCGGGGACGTGCGATGGCCACGATTATAAGCACGAGGGCGGCGGTGCGCAGCAGGAACGGCAGATGCCGCAGGATCGCGAGCGGGGAAGTGCCTGCGCGCATCCAGGGGGCTGAGGCCGACACACGCAGGTGCGGCCTGCGCGAGCCCAGTTCCATCCACAGGTAGTGGACCACCAGGAGCGCCGGCACCGCAAGCAGCCACAGCAGTTTGGGATACTCGAAGAACATCAGTCGTCCGCGGCCTCCTCCCCGCTTGCTTCTTTCTGGATGTCAGCCTGGTAGGTGGTGGTCACGAAACTGACGGCAAGGGGCAGCGCCCTGGCGTTCTCTTCGTCCGTGGCTATGTGCTTTGCGAACTTCACGAAGTCGGCCCTCTCGAACAGGTCCTTGAGGCCCGAGTACATCTCCGGGGTGATGTCCTTGTCGGATTTGAGCGCGTCGAAAAGTTCGGCCGTCGTCATTTCCGGAGCGTCCACGCCGAAGCGGTCGTCCATATAGAACTTGAGGGCGTCGGTGATGCCTGAATAGAAGGCCTTCTGCTTTTCGGGCGCCCAGTATTTGTCGGAACGGTATTTGTCCAGTTCGCGCAGGGCCACGATGTAGGCAGGGTCCTTGGGTTTGCCTGCTTCGGCCTTGCGGCGGCTCTCCCGGACGATGAGCCAGACGGCAAGCGCAATCAGCGCGGCAGCCAGCAGCCCGCCTCCTATCCAGGGCAGCAACTCCTTGAATGTCACGGGATAGAGTATCTGGCCCTTGATGTCGTGGATCTGGAAACTCGCTGTATCGACGGGCATGGTCTTGACTTCCATCTCCAGCCCCTTGAATATCAGGGTGTCCTCTCCGTCCTTGCCGCTCCGCACCACTGGGATGTCTGGCAGGATGTATTTACCCTCTTCGAACGGGGCGAGGACTACGCTGGCGCGGACGTCGAAGGGCTTGCGGAGTATCTTCGCCGCAGCTTTTGCGTTCCTGGAGCGCACGGGCTTGCCGCGCTGGAGGGTGTCGAACTGCCAGCCCCGCACCAGGGTGAGGGTGTCGTTGGAGGCGCTCGAAAGGTCGGGAAGGGCGATGGCGTGATCCTTGTCCAGGTCCCGTACCACTATTTCATAACGTACCTGGTCTGCGATGAGTATCGAATCCCTTTTCTGGAGCTGCTCTATGCGGGCATCTCCTCCGGTCACAATGCCGGGCAGCGCAGCCAGTATGATTGTCAAGATGTTCATTTATGCTGAAACAGAGCCATCAGGCCTTTGACGTAGTCTTGGTCGGTGGCGATATCCACACTGTCTATCTGGTATTTGTTGAAGAGTTTTCCCTCCTTCTGCGACAGGGTCGAGAACCACTCGGAATAGGCCCTGCGGACCTTTGCGGAGTCGGTGTCGATCCAGGCGTCGCGGCCGGTCTCGGCGTCCTTGATGTGGACCAGGCCCACCGGCACGAGCGCCTGTTCCCTGGGGTCGTGGACCTTGATCACGGAGATGTCGTGGCGGCCTGCAGCCACCTTGAGCGCGTCTTCGTAGCGGGGCTCGCCGTCCGTGCTCACGTCAATCATGTCGCTGAGAATGAATGCGGTGCACTTCTTCTTGATGGCGTTGGTCAGGTATCTGAGGGCGCCTCCGATATCGGTGCCGTCGGAAGTGGGCTGCAGTTGCAGCATCTCGCGGATTATGTGGAGCAGGTGGCTGCGTCCCTTCTTGGGAGGGATGAACTTTTCGATATGGTCGCTGAAGAACAGGGCGCCGACCTTGTCGTTGTTGAGGATGGCGCTGAAGCTCAGCACGGCGGCAATCTCGGCGATGCGTTCGCGCTTTGTCTGCCCCACGGTGCCGAACAGCCCCGAACGGCTCACGTCCACGAGCAGCACCACGGTCAGCTCCCTTTCCTCTTCAAAGACCTTCACGTAGGGGCTTCTGAGCCGCGCCGTGACGTTCCAGTCCATAGAGCGCACGTCGTCGCCCCACTGGTACTCGCGCACCTCGCTGAAGGCCATGCCGCGCCCTTTGAAGGCGGAATGGTATTCTCCGGCGAAAATCTGGTGGGAGAGCGCCTTGGTCTTTATCTCGATCTTGCGGACCTTCTTTAAAAGCTCCTCTGTGGTCATTACGGAACGATAACGGCGTTGATGACTTTTTCGATGATCTGCTCGGTGGAGACGTTCTCGGCTTCGGCTTCGTAGGTGAGGCCGATACGGTGGCGGAGCACCTCGTAGCAGACGGCGCGCACGTCTTCGGGAATCACGTAGCCCCTGCGCTTGATGAAGGCATAGGCCTTTGCGGCAAGGCTCAGGGAGATACTGGCACGCGGCGAAGCGCCGAATCCGATGAGGCTTTCGAGCTCCTTGAGGCCGTATTCGCCGGGGGTGCGGGTGGCGTAGACTATGTCCACGATGTAGCGTTCGATCTTTTCGTCCATATAGACCTCACGCACGATTTTGCGGGCGCGGACTATGTCTTCCGGACTCACCACCACGCTGGGGGTGGGGAACTCTCCGCTGTTGTTCATGCGGACAATCAGTTTCTCCTCCTCTTTCTTGGGGTAGTCGACGATGCACTTGAGCATGAAACGGTCCACCTGCGCCTCGGGGAGGGGATAGGTGCCTTCCTGCTCCACGGGGTTCTGGGTAGCCATCACGAGGAAGGGCTCCGGCAGGCGGTAGGTCTGGTCGCCGAGGGTCACCTGGCGCTCCTGCATGGCCTCGAGCAGTGCGGACTGCACTTTCGCCGGGGCACGGTTGATTTCGTCTGCGAGCACGAAATTGGCGAATATGGGGCCCTTGTGGACCTCGAACTCCTCCTTCTTCTGGGAGTAGATGAGGGTGCCGGTCACATCGGCCGGCAGGAGGTCCGGAGTGAACTGGATACGGCTGAATTTGCCGCCCACTGCCTTTGACAAGGTGCTGATTGCTAAAGTTTTGGCGAGACCAGGCATACCTTCGAGGAGGATGTGGCCGTCGGCCAGGAGGGCTATCATCAGATTTTCGACCAGCTGTTTCTGGCCCACGATGACCTTGCCCATTTCGAGAGAAAGAATGTCCACGAATCCGCTTTCTTTCTGTATGCGGTCGTTGAGTTCCTTGATGTTTACACTTTCCATTTGGTTATACGTTTTGCGCAATTGTTACGCGCGCCGCCCCGGGAGGCAACGCGCGCATTGATTGCTGCAAAAAATGTGCCCGCGCAGTTGCCCCCGGAAAACTGAAATAATGAGTAATTTTTGTTATTTTTGCGAAATATGCGGTACAGGATTGATATGGCTTATGACGGAGCGGATTTCTGCGGCTGGCAGATCCAGCCTTCGGCTCCGTCCGTGCAGGAAAGCCTGGAAAAGGCTCTCGGCACCCTGCTGCGTGAACGGATAGCCGTGACTGGCGCCGGGCGCACGGACACCGGCGTGAGCGCGACTCACTATGTGGCCCACTTCGACTGCTCCGAAGAGCCGGTGGATTGTGCGCAGTTGAAATACAAGCTGAACGCCATCCTGCCCAAGTCGGTGTGTATCATTGATATAGCGCCCGCCGCCCCGGATTTCCACGCCCGTTTCGATGCCCGCCTGAGGCAGTACTGCTACTATCTGCACCGTACGAAGGATCCTTTCCTGGAGGGCCGTTCCTACTATTTTGCCTACCCGGAGGTGGATTTTGAAAAAATGAACGAGGCCGCATCGTGCCTTCTCGGTACCCATGATTTCTCTTGTTTCGAAAAGTCCGGGGGCGACAACAAGACCTCTGTCTGCACCGTCTACCGTGCCTTCTGGGAGCCCTGCGACCCGATTGTCCGGGCCGGGGCCGGGCCGCATTGCTGGCGCTTCGTCATCGAGGCCGACAGGTTCCTCCGCAATATGGTCCGCGCCATAGTCGGGACGCTGCTGGAAGTCGGCCGCGGCCGCCGCTATCTCCATGATTTCGACTCTCTTATCCTCCCTCCGGATGCTTCCGAGGGCCTTCGGCAGTCCCGCCGTTCCCTTGCCGGCGAGTCCGCCCCCGGCCACGCCCTATACCTTACCGACATCCGCTACTCCTCTATTTCTTCTTCGGAGGAGCCTGGGTAGTGGCGATGATATGGCGGGCTAGGGCGATGCGCCGGAGGGCGAAATCGCGGAATTCGGACCAGCGGTAGAAATAGGGCGTGCCGCAGTCCGGAATGGGCAGGGCCAGGTCGCGCTCGTTGTAGAGCAGCCGCACCAGGATGTCGCCCGAGCGGTTTTTATAGAAAACGAACTGCGTGTTGAGCGCCATCGGGAAGTCGTAGGAACGGAACACGTCCTTGACCTCCGAGGCCTTGCCCACCGGCTTGTTGTAGCCGTCGATATCGAGCAGCACGAAGAGCGACATTATGATGATGTCGTGGCCGAAGCGCAGGCGGGCGGCGTACTCGCCGGTGGCAATGTCGGAGTCGGCCTTGTCGATGATGTCCTGCATCGTGCGCCACACGAATGCCCACTGGCGGCCTTTCTGGTAGAGCGTGTCGGCGCCCTTGGAACAGTAGAACACGAAGTTGCGGCACTCGTAGATGCGGCAGAGCTCGTCGTAGGGAATGAATTCAGTCAGGTCGTTGTTCAGTTTCCCGTTGCACTGGCCGTTCATCGCCACTGAATAAAGGGCGGTCTCTAGATCCACCGGGTCGCCGAACTCTTTCAGTATCGACAAATCCTTCAGCAGCGGCCCGTACACCACCTCCGGCCGTAGCATGGCCTTGAACATGGCGTCGGAGTCCTTGCGCCAGTAGGCGTATTTGTTGTAGAAGCCCTCGTCGGTGGAGTGTATGTCGGGATTGTATTTGGAGAAAGGATTGAGGAAGGGCATGTCCGCGAAACTCGCCTGCTTCTCTATCCTCAGGCGCGGATTCTCCCTGGCGAGCTGGTCGGTGAAGGCGGACATCGTGAGTATGCAGCGGGGTACATAGGTGGACACGGCGTCGATGCGGGCGTTCCTGCGGAACAGATGCCTGTGGGCCCTGTAGATGTTGCGGGCTATCTTGAACTGCTGTTCGAAGCCCCGGTCGCACAGGTCGCCGCCGCGGCCGCGCAGCACTTCGTAGGCCGGCTCATAGCGGCGCAGAAGCTCTTCGCCCCTTTCGGTCAGCAGGCCCCTGTCGCGGGCCGCGGTGAGCAGGGAATACAGCGCGTCGAAATCGGAATCAGAGGAGTGGTTGCGCGCTCCGTGGCGTCCGTAATGGCTGATATAGAACGACTTGTATCCTGCGGGCGCCTTGGCGCAGGCGGGGATGTCGTGGTTGTACATATAGTGCACGGTGCCGGCTCTTCCGGGGTCCTGGCGTATCTCTTCGAATGCATCGCGGCCCTGCCCCCGGCCCGTCAGGGAGAGGCATGCGGCCAGCAAAATGAACAAAACCTTTCTCATGTAATCGGGGTCTGATTTTCTTGCGAAAATAGCAATAATTTTTCATCTTTGTATTTGTATGAAATACCAATTATTATTAATTGCCGGACTGGCGGCCGTCCTGTGCCTGCAGCCGGCCGGGGCGCAGCAGCAGTCGCAGCGCACCGTGCTCAAGAGCGTGTCCGTGGGCTCCGAAGGGGGCAGAACCATAAGTTGCAAAGACCTCGTCAGCGGAGGGCTCACTCCCAAGGCGAGACGTGTCTTCTGGTCTGAAGACTCGCAGGTGGTGGAGAGCTACCCTGCCCGTGCCGTAAAGGCTCCGAAGCTTCCCGTGTCCATGAATCCGGAAGTCAAATACGGCATCGTGCCTTCGCGCAACGAGTTCGGCATCGACAGGGGCTGGTACCCTTCCCCGGACGGCTCCCTGCTTGCTGTCTACAGGGTGGACCAGAGCGCTGTCTCCGAGTTTCCGCTGCTGGACGTAAGGTCCCGCACGGGCAGCCTGAAAAGCGTGAAGTACCCTATGAACGGGATGAGTTCGGAGCGGGTTGAGCTTTGTGTGTGCGACACCCTCGGAAATGTGGTCAGCACTTTGAAAATCAACGAGTTCGAGGATGACCGCTATATTGCCGGAGTGTCCTGGACGCCCGACGGCGGGGGAGTGCTGGTGCAGGTCGTGGACCGCTCTCAGCACCACGTGAAGCTCCAGCATTACAGGGCTTCCGACGGAAGTCTGGTCCGCACCCTTCTGGAGGAGGCCAACGACGCCTGGGTGGAGCCGCGGGACGGTGTACGCTTCATCGAGGGCACGGATTTCTTCATCTACCGCACCGACAACCGCGACGGCTACCGCCAGCTCTACCTCTGCGACCTACAGGGCGGCATCAGGCGGCTGACCCCATGTGGAGCGGACGTCTCCTACGTGGCCAATGACGGGGAGTACGTATATTATACCTCCGCCGAGGTCTCCCCGGTCGAAAGCCATCTTTTCCGCGTCCGTCTGAGCCGCCTCAAAGCAGGTCGCAAGGCGCAAGTGCTCAATAAGATACGTATCGGCGCCCCGCAGCGGCTCACCGAAGGCAGCGGCCTCCATCGCATCCGGATGAGCCCCGACTGCAGGCGTTTCATCGACCGATGGAGCGCAGTGGACATGCCCGGCCGCACCGAGCTTCGCAGCGCCGACGGCAAGCTGCTCGAGCTGCTGGACGAGAGCCCCCGGCCCCTGCAGGATGTCGCTCCAGTGTCGGTGGAATTCGGCACCGTGCCTTCCGCCGACCCTCAATATGTCAACTACTACCGCCTCATCAAGCCCGCCGGTTTCGACCCGTTGAAGAAGTACCCGGTGATCGTCTATGTCTACGGCGGCCCCCACAGCCAGATGGTCACTGACAGCTGGCTGGGCGGCATACGCTACTGGGAGCTGCTGATGGCGCAGAAGGGCTACGTCATGTATGTCCAGGACAACAGGGGCACCAGCAACCGCGGCGCTGCCTTCGAAAAGGCCATCAACCGCCGCTGCGGGCAGGCCGAGAGCGCTGACCAGATGGAGGGCCTGCGGCAGCTGATAGCCGAGGGCTGGGTGGATGAGGCGCGCATAGGCGTGTCCGGCTGGAGCTACGGCGGCTTCATGACCATCACGCTTGCGACCTCCTTCCCTGACACCTTCAAGGTGGCGGTCTGCGGCGGTCCCGTGATCGACTGGAAGTGGTATGAAATCATGTACGGCGAGCGCTATATGGACAATCCTGAGACCAATCCGGAGGGCTTTGCCCAGACCTCGCTGGTGGACAAGGCTCCGCGCCTGAAGGGCAGGCTGCTGATCTGCCAGGGCATGGAGGACGCCACGGTGCTGCCCATCAACTCGCTGAGTTTCATCCAGTCCTGCGTGGAACACAACGTCCTCGCCGACTACTTCCCCTATCCCTGCAACGAGCACAACGTCACCGGCAAGTGGCGTGAGCATCTCTATCTGAAGTTCACCGACTATTTCTGCACCTACCTTTGATGGATTACGGCCAGGTCATAGCTTCGCTGTTCGAGCGGCACCGCAGCGTGCAGACGGCCGGGTTCAGTCCCGACGCCTACAAGCCCGGTATCGGGCAGATGCTGGACTATGCCGCCTTCCTGGGCAACCCGGAGCGCCGTTTCCGCAGCATCCACGTGGCCGGCACCAACGGCAAGGGTTCCGTATGCACGATGCTGGCGGCCGCCCTCGCCGCTTCCGGCTCCCGCACCGGCCTCTACACCTCCCCGCACCTTATCGATTTCCGGGAACGTATCAAGGTAATAGAGCGGCCCGGGGACTGCGGGTCTCAGAACTTCGCTTCGCTCATCCCTCCCACTGCGCTCCGCTTGTGGGCCCCTCCCGTTCACGCGGCCACGGGCGGCCACGGTTCTGATACCCTATCAGTCCCCGGGCCTTCAGACTGGTGCCGGATGATACCTGAAGAAGAAGTTGTGGAGTTTCTGGAGAAGTACGACAGGGACGGGCTTTCTTTCTTTGAGGTGACCACGGGAATGGCTTTCTGGTGGTTTGCCCGGCAGGGGGTTGATTATGCCGTCATCGAGACCGGCCTCGGCGGGCGCCTGGACAGCACGAACGTCATCACTCCCGAAATCAGCGTCATCACATCCATAGGCCTTGACCACTGCGCCCTTCTGGGCGGCACGAGGGCTGAGATTGCCGCTGAGAAAGCCGGAATCTTCAAGCCCGGCGTGCCGGCCCTGGTCTGGGGACGTGACCCGGAGACTCAGCCGGTTTTCGAGCGAATAGCGGCCGAAAAGGGCTCTCCGCTCCATTATGCCGAGGATTACGCCGTACCTCAAGGCCTTGCCCCCGACCTGGATGGCCCTTGTCAGGAGATGAATCTCCGCACCGTGTGGGCTGCGCTTTCCATACTCGGCATCAGCGGCACTGAAGAGGGCATACGCTGCGCCGCGCGGATGACCGGGTTCAGGGGCCGTTGGGAGGTGCTCAACCGCAAGCCGCTGGTTATCTGTGACATAGCCCACAATCCTCCCGCCCTCGCCGAAAACTTCTCCCGCCTGAGAATGGGTCTGCGCAGCAGACCACTCCTTGTGGTCTACGGAGTAATGGCAGATAAGGATATTGGAAGCATTGTGGCTTTGATGCCGCAAGAGGCCGAATATTTTCTGGTGGCTCCGGCCGGAGAAAGGGCGATGCCTGTCAAAGATTTGGCATTGAAATTGAAAAACCTTAACTTTACGGAGTCAGGATCTGTCGCCGCCGGCGTGGAAGCGGCCCTTTCACGCGCCGATGCCCTTGCCCGGGACGGTCTCGACCCGATAGTTTATATTGGCGGAAGCACTTTCGTGGTAGCGGAAGCCGTTTCATATTTGGGAAGCGTATGAAAAGAATAACACTGACACTGACACTAATCCTCGTATCACTGATGTCTTTCTCTCAAACCAAAGACTCCCAGGGCCACACGCTTGTCAGCCTGTGGAAAGTCTATCAAAAAGCAGCAGACGCAGACAAGCCCCAGGACCAGCTCCAGGCCCTTGACGCCATAAGGAAAGAGGCCGAAGCCAGGCATCTTGGCTGGGATTTCTACTGCGCCGTCAATGAAGCGGTCAGCGTGCGCTCCAATGTGAACTGGAAAGACCGCAGTGCCGCCCAGCAGGATATGGAAAAAGCCATCGACGCCTTCGGTGAGCCGGTGGTGGTGTTCTTCCACCGCAGGCATCTCTGGAGCAGCGCCGAAGCCGGTCGGTATGTAAGTGAGCACAAGGAGGCATTGGAGAAAACTTTCAATCCGGAGTTCCACCGTCGCGACGGCAGGATCACCGGCCAGCTTTTCTCCGGCGCCCTTCTGCCGCTGCTTTCCAACGACTACGAGTACGCTCTCTGGAACCTGGGGATGACAGGCGTCCCCGGCCCCGCAAAGGAGTATTTCAAAGACAGGTATCCCATGGCGGAGTTCCTGGAGTTCAGCGAGATAGAGCGGCTCAGCTCCAGCGCCGCCTACGCCCGCTACGGCGATTATGCCGAGAAGCACAAGGGCAAGGCCGTCGCGCTAATGGCCCGCCAGAGGAGGCTTTCCACCGAATTCAGCAATCTGTCAAAGGACAAGTCCACCACATCCGACGACTACAAGGCGCTGCGCGAAAAGTGCTCCGCCTTCGAGAAAGACCGCAAGGCATTCACCGGGAGTGAAGCCAGGATCGCAGACTGTTGCACGGCAGTCGCAGACCTTGTCAAGACCCTGGACTCCCGTTCCATCGACTGCAGCGTGAGCAACGACGAAGCCACGATAACGCTGCGCAACGTCAAGGAATTCAGGATTTCGGTCCTGAACGACAAAGACAAGCCCGTCTATGACGCCCCTGTGACCAACAAGACCGGCAGCTACTATCGTACGGACGTGCTCAAATACAAGCTCCCAGACATCGACGACGGCTCCTACGTCATCCTCTGCAAGTCCGGCGACTGCGAAGAGAGGGTCCGCTTCGACAAGTACACCCTTTCCGTTGCCGTGCGCGCCGACAAGGACGGCTACGGCGCTTTCGTGGCCGACTACTGGACGGGCAAGCCCCTGGAAAAGTGCGACTTCGTGCTCAACGACGGCGACGACAAGAAGGTGGCCGAAGTCAAGGACCTCAAGCTGGACGGCTTCACCGCCCTGCCTGAGCCGATACGCTCCAATTTCAACTCCAAGTACCACTACTACCAGCTGCAGGCCCGCTGCGTGGACGGCGGCCGCCTGCGCCTCTCCCAGAATATATCCGTCTCTTCGCCTCATCCCGGCGAGGTGCGTGAATACAAGGAAATCGATATTTCCCACGCCGTCCTCATCACTGACCGCGGTGCCTTCAATCCCGGCGAGACCGTGCAGTTCAAGGCCGTGCTCTATTCCGGCACCTACGAGTACAAACTTGCTCCCGAAGGAGTGGAGGTGACGGCAAAGCTGTTCGATCCCAAAGGCCGCGAGCTCGAGTCTAAAAAGTTAAAGACCAATGATATGGGTGCTGTCTCCGGAGCTTTCGAGCTCGTGGGTGGCGACCGTGGCGGCTACTATTCCCTGAGAATCTATCGGGATAAATCCGACACCCCCCTCGCCTCCCGCGACCTCAGGGTGGATGAGTTTGTGCTGCCCACCTTCGAACTGACCTTCGATCCCGACAACACCCTCTACCTGACCGGCGACAAGATACGCGTTTCCGGCAAGGTCAAGGCCTATTCCGGCCACTCCATAGGCAGCGCCCGGGCCTACTACAGCGTCAGGGGACTTGAGAAAGTCATTGAAGGCGAGGACCTTGCCATCGGGGGCGACGGCACTTTCTCATTTGAGTTCCAGACCGGCTCCAACTACCGCAACTACTTCCCCATAAGCGTCACGATCGTGGATGCGACCGGAGAAACCCTGGACTTCCAGACAAGCCGCTTCGCCTATGAGTACCTGCCCCTGGATATCAATCTCGAAAACAGGGTCGAAGGCACCTACACGCTGATACCCGGCAAGGCGCCGGAGGCAGGCCACGGCAACTGGATTGTTCGCGACGACTTCGCCCGGCTGACTTTCAACACCGGTGGATACGTCCGCAAGAACCTGGAAATCAGGTACACCGTCAAGTACGGAAGCAAGGTCGTGGCCAGCGGGACCACCGGTTCCCAGGAGACTGTGGACGTGAGCCTGAAGGGGCATCCGTCCGGCCTGTATCTGGTCGAGGCCGTGGTCACGGCCAACGATGCCAAAGGCAAGCAGCGCGTCCAGAACGTCAAATACACCCTGGTCAAGGCCACCGACTCCGACACCGCCCTCGATATGCCGGTGCAGTGCTTCTTCAAGGAGCTTGGAGGCGAAGATATAGCCATACAGGTGGGCGCGACAGACGGTCCCGTCTGGGCAGTCGTGGAGCTTGCCGGCAGCGGCAACGTGATCCTGGAAAAGCAGATCGTCTATCTTGACGGCGTACAGGGCAAGCCGGGTTCCCTCAAGACAATAGGCTATTCCCGCAAGCCCGAGTACTCCGAGAACCTCACGCTGACGGTCCTGTATTTCCGGAACGGCAACGTCTACTCTTATTCCCGCAGCATAAAGCTGCCTGTCATCCGCAAGGAACTGCCGTTCACTTTCGAACGCTTCGTCGACAGCGCCACCCCCGGGCAGGAATGCAGGTTCCTAATCCGCACTGCAGCCGGAGTGGAGTGCGCCGCCGCCGTGTTCGACAAGGCCACGGAGACCATCGAATCCAATATCTGGTATGAGGTATATCCCAGCCGCAGGCCGGAAGCCCGCATCAGCTACCGCAAGGAATGTGGTTTCAACGGCTCCCGCTACTACTTCGATGAAGTCTATGAGACCAAGGCGATGGGAGCCGCGGCGGGCGGGAGGCCGCTTCGCAGGGCCCAGGGAGCAGTCATGGAGGAGGCGGTGATGCTTGAGGACAGCATGGCCTCCAATGAATCCATGCAGGCGGAAAAGGCCCCCCAGGAAGTCCACGTGCGCGACAATTTCGCAGCCACGATGGCCTGGGAGCCCCATCTGCGCTCGGATAAAGACGGCCTGATCGAATTCACCTGCAAGGGGTCCGACCGCCTTTCTACATATTATGTGCAGTTCTTCGCCCACGCGGCGGGTATGCTCAACACGGTGGAGCGCAAGGAGATGAAGGTTTCCATCCCGGTGAAAGTGTCGGTCGTGGAGCCCCAGTTCCTCTATGCAGGCGACAGCTACACCGCCCTTGTGACCCTTTCCAACAACCTTGAGAAGCCCGTTTCCGGCCGTGTGGCCATTCGCTTCTACGACGGTCCCGACTATAAGACTGCCCACGTGCTGGCCACAAAGACCGAGCGCGTGACCATCCCTGCAGGCGGTTCCAAGCCCTTCGACGTGAGCTTCGACGTGCCTTCCGGATTCGACAAGATCGGCGTGCTGGCCAACTTCGTGGCCGACGACAGCGACCAGGGGTCCGACGCCATGTTCGTGGCCGTACCCGTGAAGGTGGCTCTTCAGACCCTGACCGAAGCGCATTCCGCCCTCCTCAAGGCCGGAGCCGACAGGGAAGAGCTGATCGCGGGACTGCGCAGCCTCTTCGTGAATGTGGATGCCTCGGCGATCGAGCCCGTGGAACGCAGCATCCTGGATATGATCAAGGCTGCGATTCCCGACAAGGTCAGCCCCAGGAGCGGCAACGTGCTGGACCTGACGGAGGCCTACTATTCCAATGTTCTCGCCCGCAGGCTCGGCGCTCCCGGCCTGTCCGACGGAGAGCTGAAGGATATCTGGGACAAGATTTCCGCCTGCCAGAACGAGCGCAGCGGCGGCATTGCCTGGTTCGAGGGCATGGAGTCCTCGCCTGTGATCACCGCTGCCGTGCTTCAGCGGATTGCGGCGATGCCCGGGCAGGACACCGGCTCGGTGGACGTCACCGCTGCCGTCAAGTATCTGGACGACATCTACTTCAGCCGCTCCGACATGCCTTCCTGGTGGGGCGGAATTTCCCTCGGACTCTACCTGCAGACCCGTGCACTCTATCCTCAGGTGCCCTTCGAAGTGCCCGCCGGCAAGGCCCTCAGGGAGTTCAAGAAGAGCGCAAAGGAATACCTCGTGCCGAAGAAGGTCCGGGGCCTGAACGCTCAGATACTTGCCAAGGCAAGGCGCCTTCGCACCCTCCAGTCGCTCGTGCAGCTGCCGGGCGGAAAGGATCTTGCCAAGGCCTGGGGCATCCATATCCGCAAATGCCTCGTGCGTTCGCTGGATGCCGACGTGGAATCGCTCCTCCAGTATGCCGTGGAGCATCGCTCCGGCGGCTTCTACTATCCCAATGCCGTGATGCCCTGGCGTGGCCTGATGGAGAGCGAACTGTATGCCCATTCGCTGCTGTGCGATCTCCTGACCAATGCGGCCGCTGCTGAGCCCGCTCCCAAGTATGCCGCCCGGGCCACGGAAATCGCCGAAGGCATAAGGCTGTGGATAATGGTGCAGAAAGAGACCCAGCAGTGGGACACCGACGCCGCCTACATCGAGGCGATATCCTCCGTGCTGCGCGGCACGCCCGAGACCCTGGCCACCAAAGTGGTGCTGCTATCCGCCAGTTTCACCAAGCCTTTCCCCGAAGTCAAGGCGTCGGGCAACGGCTTCAAGATCAGCAGGATATTCTTCGTGGACGGCCGCCAGGTCTCAGACGGGGACGAACTTCGCGTCGGCGACCGCGTGACGGCTCAATACAAAATCTGGAACGAGGAGAACCGCAGTTTCGTGCGTGTCACAGTGCCCCGTCCCGCTTCCTTCCGCCCTGTGCGCCAGCTTTCCGGCCATTATGGCTGGTGGCTCAAGCCCTACAGCTACGGCGGCTGGAGTTTCAGCCCCCAGGGCTACCGTAACGTCCTCTCCGACAAGACGGAGTACTGGTTCGACAGCTACCCTGAAGAGTACACCACCATCACTGAGGAGTTCTTCGTGACCCAGGAAGGATCTTTCCAGACTCCTGCAGTGGAGATTGAATCGCTCTACGCTCCCCACTATCGCGCCAACGACGACGGCAGGGAAGCGATAATCTCGAAGAAGTAATGTTCTTAAACTCGAAATTCATAATCGACGGAATCCCGCAGGAACTGACCCCTGCGGAGATTCTTGCGTCCGTGTCAGAGAAGGCCCCGGAAAGCAGGGAAGAAGGCGGTACCGTGCTCGATGAGAGCCTCGACCCGCCCCCCGGCTCGATCTGCCTCGACCCTTCCGGGACAGACGGCTACCTGAAGTCGGTGCTGTCCGTCGGGCCGCAGGCGTCTGTGCCGTTTGCCGATTCCTGCACCCGTTCCAGGATTGCATACGCGCTTATCGACACCATGTGGCGCAGCGGAAACTTCAAGCTGGACGACCTTCCGCTCACGGCAAAATGGCATTTCAATCCCGACAGAGTGGGGGATATGGCTGCATTCTACCGTTCCGTCGAGGCGGCAGCGGACTACATCGACAACCTTCGCCTGTCGCTGCGCCGCTACACATGCGAACCCGGGGATTTCGACGTCCAGTTCGCCACCCCTTTCTCAGGCGCGCCGCTCCTGGTGGACGACCTGCTGCATCCCGACTCCCGCAGCTGGGTGGTCTATGTGCCTTTCGACACGTCCGACTACCGGCTCGGCGGCTCGATGCTGGCCCGATCCCTTGGCCTGAGGGGCGGTACGGCTCCCCAGGTCACGGACGGGGACTATCTGATGGACTGCTTCGAAGTGGTGCGTGAACTTGCCGAGGACGGCGTGCTGCTGAGCGCATCCACGGTGGGTGAAGGCGGCCTCTACACCGCCCTGCACCGCATGACCCGCGGCGGCATCGGCACGGTTGCCGACATTTCCGGCATCATGCAGGCCTGCGGCGAAAGCGACCAGGTGCGTATCCTCTTCTCAGAGGTGCCGGGCGCCATAGTGCAGATACGGGACATGGATTTTGACTACATCGACGCGGAACTCCTTCTTCAGGACGTGGCCTTCTTCCCGCTGGGCCATCCTTCCCCCGACGGCCGCATCCACCTTGAAGCATCCGCCAAAACCGGCATACAGACTATACTTGAATCCCTGATGCAGAACGCTGAAGGGGAAGACTGACAAATATGGGCAAACCAAAGATCTACGTGCTCGACACCAACGTCATCCTGCACGACCACAAGGCCATACGGCAGTTCAAGGACAACGACCTCGTGATCCCGACTGCCGTCATTGAAGAGGCCGACAAATTCAAGAAAGGCAACGACACGCTGGCCTACCACGCCCGCGGATTTATGCGCGAACTGGACAAAATCACGAACGGAAAGACCTTCGGCAAGAACGGCGTCCCCATCGGCCCCGGCCTCGGACGCATCAAGGTGGAGCCGAACCATCCCTTCCCCGAAGATCTTGCCGAGCTTTTCAAGGACGATATCCAGGACCACCGCATTCTGTCCACGGCCATGTGGGTGCGCGACACCCATCCCGGCACTTTCGTGGCCCTCGTGACCAAGGACGTGAACCTGCGCCTGAAGGCCAAGGCCGCCGGAATGGCGGTGCAGGACTACCTGACCGACAGGGTGGATGACGGCAAACTCGACGAACGGCTCCACGAGGTGCTGCGCAAAACCCTGGATTCCAGCCTGATGCAGGCTCTCTGCTACGGCCCCGACTCGGCAATCGACTGGCAGTCGGTGCAGGACTCCAGGCCTGAGGCCAACCAGCTTTTCAAGTTCAGCTGGGAAGAGGGCGCGGCAGGCGGAGCCCGTCCCGAGGACTCGGATTCCGGCACGGTATGCGCCCGCTTCGATGCCGACCGAGGCAAGATCGTTCTTATCAAGACCCGCGAGGCATGCGGAATACGCCCCCGTAACGACGAACAGAAGATGGCCATCGACGCCTGCCTGAATCCCAAGGTGGACCTTGTGGCCCTGACCGGAGGCGCTGGCACCGGCAAGACGCTCATCGCCCTTGCCTCCGCCCTCGAGCAGGAGCGCGACTACGACCAGATCATCCTTTCCCGTCCCACCGTCATCCTTGGCAACCAGGACATCGGCTACCTGCCGGGCGACCAGAAGAGCAAGATGAGCCCCTTCCTGCAGCCGCTGATGGACAATCTCAACGTCATCAAGGAAAAATTCCGCCCCGGCTCCCGCGAGGCCCAGCGCATCGATGCCATGCTCACGATGGAAAAGCTCATAATCGAGCCCCTGGCCTACATCCGCGGCCGCTCGCTGGGCAAATGTTTCTTCATCATCGATGAGGCCCAGAACCTCACCCCGCACGAGATAAAGACCATCATCACCCGTGCCGGTGAAGGCACCAAGATGGTCTTCACGGGCGACGTGTTCCAGATCGACCAGCCCTACCTGGACCAGTGGACCAACGGCCTTTCCCACATTGCCGAGAAGCTGGCCGGCCAGAAACTTTTCCAGCACGTATTCCTGCGCAAGGGAGAGCGGAGCCCGCTTTCCGACCTGGCTGCAAAACTGTTGTAGCTGATGCCGTTTGCGTTAACGGAAAAATAGTGCTATATTCGCGACCTGTTTTAAAATACATTTATACCACAAATCAATATGTTCGAAAACAAGAAAAGAGTGTATCGCTTCGGCGGAAAGACCGCAGAAGGCGACGGATCAATGAGGGAACTCCTCGGCGGCAAGGGTGCCAACCTTGCGGAAATGAGCAAGCTCGGGATGCCCGTCCCGGCCGGTTTCACCATCACGACTGAATGCTGCGCAGAGTATTATGAACTCGGCGGCGGCTACACCGATGAGCTTAAGAAGGAAGTTGCGGCGGCCCTCGAAGCCACCGAAAAGATGATGGGCAAGAAGTTCGGCGATCCCGCAGATCCCCTTCTGGTCAGCTGCCGCAGCGGCGCCCGCAGTTCCATGCCCGGCATGATGGACACCATCCTCAATATCGGCCTCTGCTCCGAGACCCTTCCCGGAATGATCAAGAAGACCGGCAACCCCAGGTTCGTCTATGACGCCTACCGCCGCCTCATCATGATGTACTCCGACGTGGTCATGGAGAAAGCCGAGGGCATCGAGCCCGAGGACGGCCAGGGCATACGCCAGCAGCTCGACCGCATGATGGAAGAGCTCAAGGAGTCCCGCGGCTACAAGTCCGACACCGAGATTTCCGCAGACGAGCTCAAGGACCTCTGCGAAAAGTTCAAGGTGAAGGTGAAGGAAGTCCTTGGAGTGGAATTCCCCGACACCGCCCAGGATCAGCTCTGGGGTTCCATCGGCGGCGTGTTCAAGTCCTGGAACGGCAAGCGCGCCATCGCCTACCGCCGCATCGAGAAGATACCCGATGACTGGGGCACCGCTGTCAACGTGCAGTCCATGGTCTTCGGCAATATGGGTGATACCTCCGCTACCGGCGTTGCATTCTCCCGCAACCCGGCCTCCGGCGACAACAAGTTCTACGGTGAGTGGCTTATCAACGCCCAGGGCGAAGACGTCGTGGCCGGTATCCGCACCCCGAACCCCCTGAACGAAGCCACCAAGACCGAGCACAACAAGCACCTGCAGTCCCTCGAGGCCGCAATGCCCGAGGTCTATGCAGAGCTCGACGGCATCCGCAAGCGCCTGGAAGAGCACTTCCATGATATGCAGGATATCGAGTTCACGATCCAGGAAGGCAAGCTCTGGATGCTCCAGTGCCGTATCGGCAAGCGCACCGGCATAGCCGCCCTGCAGATGGCTATGGACATGCTCTCCGAAGGTATGATCGATGAGAAGGAGGCCGTTCTCCGCGTGTCTCCCGCCCAGCTCGACGAAATCCTCCACCCCATTCTCGACCCCGCTTCCGAGAAGAAGTCCCAGGTCGTGGCCAAGGGCCTTCCCGCATCTCCGGGCGGAGCCGTCGGCACCATCGTCTTCACTTCCGAGGCCGCTATGGAGGCCGCTGCGGCAGGCCGCAAGGTGATTCTCATCCGCGAAGAGACCTCCCCCGAAGACATCGAAGGCATGCGTGCTTCTGCAGGTATCCTGACCACCCGCGGCGGTATGACATCCCACGCAGCCCTCGTGGCCCGTGGCTGGGGCAAGTGCTGCATCGTGGGCTGCGAATCCATGAAGATCAACCTTGCCGCCAAGAGCGTGAGCTTCGGAGGCGAGACCTATAAGGAAGGCGACTGGTTCTCCCTGAACGGCTCCAAGGGCTACGTCTATGCCACCAAGCTCGACACCATGGACGCCAGCGAGAATCCTCTCTTCATCCGTTTCATGGAAATAGTGGACAAGTTCCGCCGTCTTGGAATCCGCACCAATGCCGACACCCCCGAGGATGCCGCCCGCGCCCTTTCCTTCGGCGCCGAGGGTATCGGCCTCTTCCGTATCGAGCACATGTTCTACGGCAAGAATTCCGAGACTCCTCTCGCAAAACTCCGCAAGATGATCCTTTCCGACACCAATGAGGAGCGCAAGGCCGCCCTTGACGAGCTGGAGCCGTTCATGAAGGCTTCCGTCAAGAGCACCCTGAAGATCATGGACGGCAAGCCGGTGGTCTTCCGCCTGCTCGACCCGCCCCTCCACGAATTCGTCCCGAAGGGCAAGGAGAAGGAACTCGAGCTTGCCAACGAGCTCGGCATTTCCGTGGACGACATCGAGAAGCGCGGCGAGAACCTCCACGAGGTCAACCCGATGATGGGTCACCGCGGAGTGCGTCTCCACGTGACTTATCCCCTCATCGCCGAGACCCAGTACAGGGCTATCTTCACCGCCGAGGCAGAGCTTCAGCGCGAGGGCTTCCACCCCATCCCCGAAATCATGATCCCCGTGACCATTTCCGAGCGTGAGCTCCGCTTCCAGAAGGCTATCTGCGTGAAGATCAAGACAGAAGTGGAAGCCGCAACCGGCGAGGTCCTCGACTTCAAGTTCGGCACCATGATCGAAATCCCGCGTGCAGCCCTGACTGCCGACCGTATGGCCCGCACCGCCGAGTTCTTCAGCTTCGGCACCAACGACCTGACCCAGATGACCTTCGGCTTCAGCCGCGACGACGTCGGCACCTTCATGGGCGACTATCTCGGCAACAAGATCCTCGACGCCGATCCGTTCCAGACCATCGACGTGAAGGCCGTCGGCAAGCTCGTCGAACTGGGTATCCAGGGCGGCCGCAGCAAGCGTCCCGACCTCAAGTGCGGCGTCTGCGGCGAGCACGGCGGCGATCCCGATTCCGTGTACTTCTTCAACCGCATCGGCGTGGACTACGTGAGCTGCTCTCCTTTCCGCGTGCCTATCGCCCGCCTCGCCGCGGCCCAGGCTGCAATCAAGCAGAACGCATAGTTATATAATATAAATGTATAAGAAGTTACTTTTACTGCTGCTGACGCTCGCCGTCGTGATTCCCTGCTCCGGGTCATCCGCCCAGAAGCGCAAGGATTCCGTCGATGAGCCCATGATCGACTTCAGCCACCGCTACGCCAAGATCAATATGACCATGACGCTCACGAAGCTGAAGACCTTCAACAAGTTCCTGCCCAAAAGCCTGAGGCGCGAGGTCGGAGACGAGTACTATCCCGAAATCCGCCGCCAGCTCAAGGGTAAGGAGACCGGCAGCATGCACTACAAGGAGGGAGATGCGGAAATACAGAGCTATCCCGACGGCAAAGTCAGGCTGACGCTCAAGTTTCCGAACTTCATCATGGTGATACGCAACGTCACCTGGGACCAGCTTGACGTGGTGTTCTCGGAGTATTTCTAAGTGACTACCTTATATATTTAGCTGAAATTTGCATCCCGGCGCCCTCTGGAAGGGGTCGGGATGTAAAATTTTTTAAAAAATAGTTGCACAAGAATTTTTTTCTATATACATTTGCACGTTATTAGGTTTCGTGGCGAAGAGGGTATTGTACCCTTTTTGGACTTGAAACCATTTGGCAAGGTTACTAAACCCTAGAACATAAAATTTTTTAATAATTAACTTTTAAACAATTTGTGTATGAAAAAAATCTTTAGATTCGCAATTGTGTTCGCCATCGCTGGCGCAGCACTTTTGACCGGATGTACCAAAGATTATGGCACTGAGATCGCCGCACTTCAGACTAAGGTCGGCGAGCTCCAGAGTCAGATTGACGGCCTGAGCAACGCCATCAAGAATGGCTCCGTGCTCAAGAGCGTTACCCCTACTTCCAACGGTATCGCTATCGTTGTGACTAAGGACGGCACCGACCAGACCTACAACATCACCAACGGTACCAATGGCAAGGACGGCAAAGATGGCGTCAACGGCAAGGACGGCACCAACGGCAAGGACGGCACCAACGGCAAGAACGGCACCAACGGCAAGGACGGAAAGGACGGCAAGGACGGTAAGGACGGCAGCGTCGTTACTATCGGCACCGACGGTTTCTGGTACATTGACGGTGTGAAGCAGGCCTTCAAAGCCGAAGGTAAGGACGGCAAGGACGGCACCGACGGCAAGGACGGAGATTTCTGGGCTGTCGAAGAAGTCAATGGCGTTCTCAGCTTTGTCAAGTACAACGGCGAGACCGGCAAGAAGTACGATCCCGTGCAGGCACAGGCTGTCTTCCCCAACGGTGAGAAGCCTATCACCGCTGTCTGGGACACCGCTGGCAACACCCTCACCCTCTTCAACGTGAAGGATGCTCCCAACGGCCAGGTCGTTTTCAGCCTTGATGCAACTCTCGCAAGCATCGTCACCATCCCTCAGTTCTACTATGGTGGTATTGAGGCCCTCTATTATCACTATCTCGATGGTCTCTATCAGAACGTCACCGGCACCGCAACCGGTACCGATTTCGAAGACCAGGGTACCTACAGCGTCAAGGCAAAGAACGCTCCCATCGATCTCCTCGTGAATCGTCAGACTGTTCCTTACGCATTCGGTGCTGTCGAGACCGCAGACTACCACGTGAATCCTCAGGCATTCAAGTTCGAGACCGCAGTCGGTCAGTGGGGCTTCAACTGCCTGGATCGCGACTATGTTGACGTGAAGGCCGGAGCCCCCAAGTGGAGCGCCGAGTTCAAGGGCGTGAGCCGCAAGAACACCAACATCGCTTCCGTCAAGTTCAAGATCAACAACGCCAACGAGCTCAATCCTACTGTTGCTGCTACTCCTACCGCTCCTGCACAGTATGTTGTCTCCGTGATGAGCCTCTATGCATCTGACAAGACCAACGACAACAAGATCACCACTTCCGATTACGCTGCTGTCGTGGCTGCTCCCGAGGTCCTCGAGCACCTTGCATTCGTTCCGACTGTGAACTACACAGCCAAGCAGTGCGCCGGTACTCCCGTCCTCACCGCACCCAATGACAAGAAGATGCTTTATGAGTCCGCTGGTGAAGCTGCCGAGAACGCTGCAAGCGTGCCCGTTCAGTACGACAAGTACGGCGAAGCCGGCTTCCCTCTGGACTTCATCGGTGTCCACGTCAGGGACAACGACAAGATCACCACTCTTGCTGAGCTCCAGCAGAAGTACCCCAACCTCGACCTCCGTTACGAACTCATCGACTACACCGTCGGTTCCAACGTGACTTCCGAGAATGCATTCGGTATCATCCCTGCAAACCAGAAGGTTTTCTTCCCTGCATTTGCTAAGACCAACGCCGCCGGTAACGGCTGGACCGTCGAGAAGATCACCAAGACCAACAGCATCGAAGGTATCTCCGCTGTCGGCCGTCGTCCTATCGTGCTCGTCACCCTCGTCGACACCGACAAGACCTCCAACAACATCGTTCTCGCAGGTTACTTCAAGATCAGGATCGACCGCAAGGTTGAAGATCCCGTGGTCGTTCCTCCTGTGACTCTCCAGCTCAAGGACTTCGGCGAAATCGGTTATGCTTGCGCTCTGATCGCCAACGAGACCAAGTGGTACGATATGTCCTACCAGATCCTCGAGGATGGTCTCCAGATGACCTTCAATGACTTCCGTGGCAACTACACCTGGGAGGCTGACAAGACCTACTACAAGCAGGCTGATGGCACAATGAAGCTCAACGACAGCAGGTCTGACCACAAAGACAACTATGGTCAGGTGACCTACACCAAGGATAACGCTTCTACCGGCGATGCTGACATTACTGGTGTGAACGATATCTTCAAGCTCGCCGTCAACAAGGCACAGGCTGAGAATATCGGTGTCGGCAAGACCATGACTCTCTACGCCCACTTCACCAAGAACGCCGGCAGCACCCTCAACGGCAAGCCCGATCACGTCTACATTGGCCTTACCTTCAAGGTTGGCGACAAGCCTGCTGTTAAGTTCATCAAGAAGAACGAGGTGTACTGGTTCGACGATCTGAACTTCAAGTATCCCAACGACGCCAAGACCGACCTCGGCATGGCTACCATCCGTAACAACGTCCGCGTCCCTCTCACCTGGATCAAGGGCGGCACCGCCAACTCGCCTGCAGTTACCCTCTTCGACAAGGATATCGATGACGACTGGCTGGTGAACACCACCACCAACAAGAACGAGGTCAAGATCGTTGCTGCTGCCACCGGCGCTGTCATTCCTGGAGCTACCTACTTCTATCGCTTCAGCGCTGACAACAAGGACATCACTGTCAAGGGCAAGAAGTGGACCAAGGTCAACGACGGTCAGCTCAACTGGAACGCCACCGAGGCCATCACCCTCACCAACGACGGTGTGATCACCTACCTCTGCAACGATGTGACCAAGGAACTCATCAACTGGGGCACCAACCCTCAGGAGAAGGTTGAGAATCCTAACCTCACCGAGAACTTCCTGTATTGCAACGTTGATGTCGTTGCCCAGGTACAGGGTGCTACCCAGGGTGATATCTGCGAGCTCCTTGTCGAGCAGATCCACGTCCGCTTCCTGCGTCCTGTGTATCTGAAGTTCAACCCCGCCGAGAATTACCTCGTCGATGGTGAAGCTACCGGTTCCCGCGTTCCTTTCGGAACTCTCTTCAGCGCTACCGACTGGCAGAACTACAAGATCTTCGCATACGATCCTGCGACCAAGACCTACAAGAAGGGTTACTACAATCCTGTCGACAAGACCAATGCTACCGAGGCTAACCACCAGGTTGACTGGTACGACTACTATGGATTCACCAAGCTGAGCGTTGACCTCAACACCGTGGCCACCAACCAGAAGGATCCTAAGTCCAACAACTTCACCCTGATCAAGGATGTCAACCGTGCCGCTATCATCGGTATCATCGATCCCGCAGATCCTTCCAACCCGAAGATCTACGACATGAACACCACCGGTGCCGCCAATGTCATCGACATCGACATCACCGACCTCAACAACCTTGCAGGATATCAGTTCTGGTATGCCAACAACATGGGTTATGCAGAAGACTTCAAGCTCCGCGTTGATGTTTCCCTGACCTACTCATGGGGTACCTTCACAACTCCTATCGAGATTCCTGTCTACGGTACTGAGCACAACTATCAGAATTAATCTAATAGTTCTTTCAAATATGGCGCGTCTCTGTGAGGCGCGCCATTTTTTCTAATAATTTATGAGATTTCGTTATCTTTTTGTTTTTGCATTTGTTGCAGCCTTCCTTGCTTCTTGTAACAACTCACCCAAGGTGATGACCTACAAGGATGCAGAAAGGGAATTTATAGCTTCGCTGACCAGGCAGGATACGCTTGACGTTGTCAATCTTGGCACGAAGTTCTTCACATATATAGAAGAGAACAACACTGAGGCTGCATTGGATATGCTCAACGTGCTTGAAGGCAATGTGCTCTACGGAATTGCAGATGAATCAAAGGATTTTGTACGTCCCAGATTCGCTCGTATGCCCGCTGAAGGCTGGTCTTTCGTGCGCTACAGTTTCTCTACTCCCGGGGTGAATGATCTTGTGTATCTCTACGGTGGCCTGAAACTTGTATTCAATCCTGTGAAAGTGGGTGATCATTGGTTCCTGACTCTCAAGGATGGCTATCAGTCCAGCAAGGACCTTAGCTCTTCAAATCAGATCAATCCGAATTCACCTGCACCGTATCCGATAAGACTGCACTCTAAGAATTGATTAAGGTTCTTTTAACATTTTTGATCGCTTTTTGCGCACCGGCTCCGGGCGCCCTTCAGTTCGAGACCACAGAACTCGATCTTGGGGACCGCCCGAGGCTGGAGCGCGAAATCGCTTTTGATTTCCCTTTTGTGAACACTTCTTCCCACGACGTCAGGATTGCATACGCCGTGGCTTCGTGTTCATGCACACAGCTGAGCTGGACCACTGAGGCCGTTCCGCCAGGTGGCACCGGCAAGGTGTCCGCTCTCTACAACATCGAGCGTTACACTGATTCTTTCCATAAATCCATTACGGTGATGGTGGATGGGGAGTCATCTCCCTACATCCTCCGCTTTTCGGGTTCCATCCACGACACTCCGCAGTCTCTCTTCACTGATTTCCGCTATCGTCGCTCCGCACTCGGTATTGAGAACGATCCTCTCAGGGTCGGGGTAGTGCATTCCGGATCTGAACAGAACGGGCGGGTGGAACTCTGCAATTTCTCCGACAAATCTATCGAGCTCGAGTTCAAAGACATCACTCCGGGCTTGATCCTATCATACACAAGTAAAACAATAGAGCCGGTGTCAAGGACCTACTTTTCTTATTCCTTTATTCCGGATTCTCTCTCCCGCGGACCTTTCGCTTATTCCTTCACTCCTGTCCTTGACGGTGAGCCTCTCGCCCCTTACAGGATAGAAACGATTGTAGTCGATGATTTCAGCTCCCTCACTTCAGCAGAGCGAAACTCTTCAGCCATCCCGAAACTTGCGGCAAGTGAGTTTTCCTTTGGCGAAATCGCTTCCGGCGCTCAGGCAAGCGTCGATATTGTGCTGCTGAATTCTACGGATTTCACGGCAAAGATCCAATCGGTTTCATCCAGCAGGGAGGGGCTTGAATTCTCGTATCCCGAAGTTCTGGAAGCCAAGTCCAGCACTGTTGTCAAGGCGAGCGTGGTCCCCGGCAAACTGCGTTCCGGAAGTCTTCGTTTCAAGGTGACGATCGTGACAAGTTCACCGCTGGTGCCTTTACTGGAGACTTGGGTCACAGGTTATGTAAAATAATAAAATTGTGCTATATTTGCATGTTATGAAAAATTGTATTTATTCAGCACCGGCGCTTGAGTTCTGTGAACTCCGCGAGTACGCTTTGGTCTGCCAGAGTCCGGAAGGTCCGGAAGGCACGACCGAAAACTATGTTGTTGGCGACTTTGAGTGGTAACCCTTAAACTATGATGATATGAAAAGGATTTTTAGATTTGCAGCTTTGCTGCTCCCAGTCGCACTCCTTGTGGCATCCTGTGCCAAGGAGTTCGGTTCCGAAGAGGGAGGCCCTCGTCGGACTTATGATTTTGTCGGCTATCTGGACTCCGGCACCAAGACGGATCTGGACGACGGCGACCAGACTATCTGGAAAGCCGGCGACCAGGTGTCCTTCTACACGCAGGGCGCTGAGCAGGCCCAGACCCGCACCGTTGCTGCCGACGGCGCCAAGGCCGAATTCGGCGCTGTTGAAGCCGAAAGATACGTGAGCGCAGTCTATGGCGCAACGGCCTCTAAATGGGGAACCAACGGTTTCATCCTTTCGCAGGTCGTGAAGTCCAGCCAGGACGGCACTTTCGGTGATGCCCATGTCTCCGTGGCGCATACCACCGACCTTGAAGGCGGCAGTCTGTTCTTCAGCAACCTGACTAGTATGCTGAGATTCACCATCCAGCGTACGGACGTAGCGTATGTGCGCGTGGAGAGCCGTTCCAGGGCCCAGCTTTATGGCGACGCCCAGGTTATTTTCGACGAAAACAACCAGCCTTCCGCTACCTGGAACAGCACCGGCGGCTCTTCGATCAAGGTGAGCACAAAGAACGGCAATGGCGTTTACTACCTCTCCCTTCTTCCCGGCGAGTATAAAGACGGATTCGAGTTCCGTTGCTACAATGCCAGTGGCAAGAGGGTCGGCGCCGCTATTTCCCGCAAGACTCTTTCCCTGCAGCGCAACCGCATCCTTGATCTCGGCGTGCTCGAGGATTATTTCGCTCCGGAGCCGGACGACCTTGGCAATGTCATCGGCACCAACGAGACAGCCAACTGCTATATTGCTCCCGCCATCAACAAGGAGTATAAGTTTGTCGCTCTCTACAAAGGCAACAGCCGTATCCCTCTTGGTATCGATGATCCCTACAGGGCTGAAGTCCTTTGGGAGACTTACGGGACGAGCGAGAATCCTGTGGCCGGCACTGTGGTGTCCGACGTCAGCTACAGCGACGGATACGTGTATCTGACCGCTCTCCGCAACGGAAGTGCCCTCGTCTGCGTGCGCGATGAGGAAGGCAATATACTTTGGAGCTGGCATATATGGGTCTGGGACGGCTACGATATCATGGAGGCTTCCCAGCCCTACTACAACAACGCCGGATCCCTTATGGACCGTAATCTCGGCGCCTCTTCAGCCACTATAGGCGTGGCGGGAGCCCGTGGTTTCATGTACCAGTGGGGCCGCAAGGATCCCATCCTTGGAGCCACCTCGGCTGCTGTCAGTGCCGAAGATATAAAGGAAAAGCATACCCTCATTGCTTCTTCTGACGTGACAGGCACGATCCAGTATTCCATCGAGCATCCCATGACCTTCATCTACTATTCTAACCAGACTCCCGGAGACTGGCTGGCAGATGGCAATTCCAATGACAACCTCTGGACTGAGGATGCAAAATCCATGTATGATCCCTGTCCTCCGGGATGGAGAATGCCGGAATCGGATTTCTGGTCCAAGGCACTCAAGGGTGCTGCGGGAAGCCAGTTGGAATTCACCAAGGCATTCGACATGAGCAACTACGGCATTGATTTCGCCGGAGCCAACGACGGCCGCAATATGGGTCAGGGACCTTCCATCTGGTATCCTGCCACCGGCTACCGTGACGGCTCATCATCCTCTTCCACAATCAATTGGATCCAGTTCTACAACTTCATGTGGACTGCCGGAGCCAGGAGTGGTTATGGTGTGGATCTCGCTATCCTCGGCCTTGAGAAGGCTGTCAAGTCTTCCACCACATCCAGGAAGGCCAGCGGCTTGAGCGTGCGCTGCAAGCTTGATTACACGCCTCCCGTGATCGAAGCCACCGGCATTTCCCTTGACAAGCCGTCCATCAGCATGATGCGCTACGAGTCCGCACAGCTTACGGCTACCGTGACTCCTTCCTATGCAGCCAGCACCGCAGTGCACTGGGAGACGTCCAACTCCAGTGTTGCCACCGTGACCAGTGATGGTGTTGTGACCGGCGCCGGTGAGGGCTCCTGCGTAATCACGGCCTATGCATCCTATGCCAACGGCACCAAAAACCAGAGCATCAAGGCTCAGTGTTCCGTGACCGTGAGCAAAGACCAGGACAATCTCCTGGCACCTGCAAACTGCTTTATCGTGAACAAGCCCGGCGAGTATCATTTCGATGCACGCATCAAGGGCAACGGCACGACCCAGGAGCTCCAGCCTGTGTTTGCACGCCTCATCTGGCAGTCTTACGGTAACGCCACCTACCCGACCCTCCCTATCGTTTCGAACATCAGTCTCGATGCCGAATCCGGACAGATCGGTTTCACGGTCCCCAGCCCTATGCAGAACGGCAACGCCGTTATTGCCGTGCTTGGCGGCACCGGCCAGATTCTTTGGAGCTGGCATATATGGGCCTGCCAGGGATTTGATCCCGACGGCACGCACCACCACGTGTATAACCACACGGGTGCTGTTGTCATGGACCGCAACCTTGGCGCTACCAGCAATGCAAAGGGTAGCGTGGAGACCAATGGCCTCCTGTACCAGTGGGGCCGCAAGGATCCGTTCCTCGGGCCCAGGAGCATCACTGATTCAGAGACACAGAAAGCCGTTTCCGACTCTTCCTGGCCTGATGCAGTGACCTCGAACGACAGTGTGGGCACCATCGACTATACCGTCAAGAATCCTATGACCTTCATTTCCGGCGCTTCTCCGTACTATGACTGGTTGTATGTCCGTACGGACAACCTCTGGGGCGACGGAGGAAATAAGACCATCTATGATCCCTGCCCTGCAGGCTGGAGGGTCCCGTCCGGCGGAGCAGCAGGTATGTGGGCCAAGTCCTGGTTCGGCGACAATGTGCCCACGAATCTGGGTGTCACAGCCACCTGGGACACCATCAACCGTGGCTTCGAGCTGACCGGCACAAGCACTACCGGCTTCTCCTCCAGCGCGATCTGGTTCCCGTTCGCAGCCTACCTCACCCGAACTGGCGGCAAGCTTGGCGGCCAGGGACAGTATTCCCGCCTCTGGACTTCGACTCCGACGACCAACAGCAACAACACCTCCTCGCAGGCATTCTGGCTTAACTATGGCCCCAATGCGACCGGAGAGCTGGTGATCTCGTCCTCCTGGCAGCGCTCCTTCGCTGCGTCTATCCGCTGCGTCAAGGAATAGTGCGGCAAATATATGATGAAGCCGGGTGCAATTGCATCCGGCTTTTTTTGTTTTTTTGCTGAAATTTGCGTAATATTGCACACTGTAATCATAGTAGCTAAAAATTTATCATTTTATAAGTATGAAAAAATTATTTTTGGTTCTTACTTCCGTGCTCGTCCTTGCTACGAGTGCATTTGCTCAGGATGTGTTCTATCCGGGCTTCCAGTTAGGTATAAAGGGCGGTGCATCCCACACTGTCGGTGAGACCAACGACTTCTTCAAGCTCGTCTCTCCCGCAGCTGCCCTCGACCTTGGCTATCAGATCAGCCCTGTGTTCGGCATCCGCGCCGACATCTCCGGCTGGCAGGGCAAGGGCTGGTATGCCACCCTCAATGACGGCTACAAGTTCAACTTCGCCCAGGTCGCTATCGATGCTACCTTCGACATCTGCAACATGTTCGGCTACAAGAGCCGCCTCCTCAACCCCTACGGCTTCATAGGTGTGGGTGCTGTCGGCTACTTCAACAACGGTGCAGACCAGGCCAAGCTCCCGACCCCCAACCACTACTGGAACGGCTTCAAGTTCAACACCGTGGCCCACGCTGGTGCCGGTGTCGACATCCGTCTCTCCGACCTTATCGCAATCGAGATCGAATATGTGGCCAACGCCCACAGCGACAAGTTCAACTCCAAGGACAATGTCGGTCCCAAGGTCGACTGCGACTGGCAGCACTCCGTGCTCGCAGGTCTGAAGTTCGACTTCGGCCAGGCCGCCGGCAAGAAGAAGGTCGCTGAGGCCGCTGCCGCCGCCGCTGCCGCCGCTGCCGCACAGGCCGCCGCTGCACAGGCTCGCGCCGACAAGGAACTCGCCGACGCTATCGCCGCCGCCAAGGAAGCTATCGAAAGGGCTCAGAAGGCTCTTGCCGAGAATGACTTCCTCCCTGAGGATGTCGCTGCCATCAACGACGCCATCAACGCTCTGAAGAAGGCTATCGACGCCAAGGACATCGACGCCATCAAGGCCGGCACCAAGGCTCTCAACGACGCCGTGGATGCTGCCAGGACCAACAAGAAGGCTGCTGACGAGGCTGCCGCAAAGGCCGCTGCCGAGAAGGAAGCTGCTGAGAAGGCTGCATACGAGGCTGCAAAGGCCCAGGCCCTCCAGGATGCAATCGAGGCTGCAAAGAAGTCCAACAACGTTGTCTACTACGTGATCGGCAAGTACGATATCCGCAATCAGGAGCGCTACAAGATCAACAACCTGATCAAGAAGCTCAAGAAAGATCCTGAGGCCAAGGCTATCCTCTGTGGTTTCGCAGACCGTGAGACCGGTACCACCGATGGCAACTGGGTGCTTTCCGAGAATCGTTCCCACATCGTGGCCGAGGCTCTGACCGCTGCCGGAATCGATCCTTCACGTATCACTTGCTACTGGTACGGCGACACCGAGCGCATCTCCAAGGTTCCCGAGAAGAACCGCGCCACCGTGCTTCTTTGCAAGTAATTCATAGAAGTCAAGTCTATAAAAAAGGTTGGCCTGTATGACCAACCTTTTTTCTTCCGAAAAGATGCAGGAAATTAGAAATATCGCCATCATTGCGCACGTAGACCACGGCAAGACTACCCTCGTGGACCGAATGATCTACCAGGCCAACCTCGTGCGCCAGCCTGAGAATCTCGGGCAGCTGATTCTCGACAACAACGATCTCGAGCGCGAAAGGGGCATCACCATCCTTGCCAAGAACGTGTCCGTGATCTATAAGGGTGTCAAGATCAATATTATAGACACTCCGGGCCATAGCGATTTCGGAGGCGAAGTGGAACGTGTCTTGAATATGGCGGACGGAGTGCTGCTGCTAGTGGATGCATTCGAGGGCTGTATGCCCCAGACCCGTTTCGTGCTGCAGAAGGCCATCTCCATGGGCAAGAAGCCTATCGTGGTGATCAATAAAGTGGACAAGCCCAATTGCCGTCCCGATGAGGTGCAGGAAGAGGTTTTCGACCTGATGTTCAACCTCGACGCCAACGAAGACCAGCTTGATTTCACCACCGTGTACGGTTCCGCCAAGCAGGGTTGGATGTCGCTGGACTGGCGCAAGCCCACCGACAACATCACGCCTCTGCTGGACACCATACTTGAGGTGATTCCCGCCCCTCCGGTAGTGGAGGGCACGCCCCAGATGCTCATCTCATCGCTTGAGTATTCTCCCTATGTGGGCCGTATCGCCGTGGGCCGCGTGACCCGTGGCGAACTCCGCACCGGGAGCCAGATCAGCCTCTGCAAACGCTACGACGTGGTGCAGAAGCAGAAGATCAAGCAACTGATGGTGTTCGAGGGCCTTGGCAAGACCAACGTCGAAAGCGTGGGCTGCGGCGATATTTGTGCTGTCGTGGGTGTGGACGGGTTCGAAATCGGCGACACAATTGCAGATTACGAGCATCCCGAAGCCCTTCCGCCGATTGCTATCGACGAGCCCACAATGAGTATGCTCTTCTCCATCAACAACTCCCCGTTCTTCGGAAAAGACGGCAAATATGTGACTTCGCGCCATATCAAGGAGCGCCTTGAGAAGGAGCTGGAGAAGAACCTTGCGCTGCGCGTGAAGCCGGGCCTGTCGGCAGATAGCTTCGTGGTCTACGGGCGCGGTGTGCTGCATCTTTCCGTGCTCATCGAAACGATGCGCCGCGAAGGTTTCGAACTTCAGGTGGGCCAGCCCAAGGTCCTGGACAAGACCATAGGCGGGCAGCGCTGCGAACCCATCGAGGACCTCAGCATCGAGGTGCCTGAAGAGTTCGTGGGTGCCGCGATTGAGATTTCCACCCGCCGCAAGGGCGCGCTGGTGCGTATGGAGCCGCGCGGCGACCGCACGCTCCTCGAATTCGAAATTCCGACCCGTGGCCTTATGGGACTGCGTTCCAATCTTCTGACTGCCACCCAGGGCGAAGCCGTCATTGCGCACCGTTTCAAGGAATACCAGCCCTTCAAGGGCGAGATCGAGCGGCGCAACAACGGTTCCCTCGTGTCGCTGGAGACCGGAGAGGCAATTGCCTATTCCATCAACAAGCTTCTCGACCGCGGCCGCTTCTTCGTGGAGCCGGGAGAGGAGATCTATTGCGGACAGGTGGTAGGGGAGCACACCCGTGAAAGGGACCTGAACATCAACATCTGCAAGACCAAGAAGCTGACCAATGTCCGTGCCGCCGGTTCGGATGAAAAGATCATACTTCCTCCCGCCATCAAGTTCTCCCTGGAAGAGGCTCTGGAGTACATACAGGATGACGAATTCGTCGAAGTGACGCCTCATTTCATGCGAATTCGCAAGATTCTGCTGGATCCTCTCGCCCGCAAGAGAAATAGTGACAGCGAAGATTGTTAAAACTGAAAAAAAATTATTACCTTTGCAACCCTTTATAGTTAAACTGAATGGTCCGGCTTCGGGCAGGACGGCTTTCAACTGGAAAGCGGACAAGGCGTTCTTTGATCAATTCGGCAATCCCGACATCCTGGATGCGGACGTGGAGGTGCAGGCCCTGGTGGCCGACCACGGTGTGACCGTGGACGTGAAATGTACCATCGAAGGCACTGTAGTGGTGCCCTGCGACCGCTGCCTGGACGACCTTGAGATCGAGGTCGCCGCGGATTTCGAAGAGACCTATACCCCTGAGTCCGATGAACTCGACCTCAGCCAGGATGTGTACGACTACGTCTGCACGGCGATACCGCTGCAGCGGGTCCACCCCGACGGGGAATGCAATCCTGAGACTATAAAGTTTTTGAGCAAATAGTAATATTTAAATTATAGAACAATGGCACATCCGAAACACAAACTCTCCAAGCAGAGAAGAGACAAAAGGCGTACCCACGACTTCGCTCCGGTACCCACCCTGGCAACTTGCCCCAACTGCGGCGCAACCGTGATGTATCACCGCGTCTGCCCTGAGTGCGGCTACTACAGAGGTCGTCAGATCATCGTCAAGAGCGCAGAGTAATCCCTGCCTCAACGCGGCCTCATAGTTCAACGGATAGAACGGAAGTTTCCTAAACTTTAAATCGAGGTTCGATTCCTCGTGGGGCTACGAAAAAGAGCTTGCCAGACGGCAAGCTCTTTTTCGTAGCCCTGTCTAATCCCCCTGCACCCCCAGGGGACGGGGGGAAGGTTCCCCCCGCACGGCTTGCGCCGTCCCCCTTCTGTCGGCCTGCGGCCTCCGGAAAGCGGATTAACAGTCAGCAGCTTAGTCTTTTTTCAGGATATTCTGAACGGTTTCCTTATACTTGCGGGACACAGGTAGTTCAATCCCGATAACTGAAATCAGGTCAGGAGAAACCAGGGATGCCAAATATACATTGACCAGATATGACCTGTGAATACGAAGGAATTCTTCACCAAGCAGGTTCTCCCATTGCCCGATTCCAGTCCTGTTGCGATAGGATTCGCCGGACATGGTAACGATGCGTACCTCTGTGTCGTTGGATTCTACATATGCGATTTCGGCCAAGAGTAATGTCACGCTTTTGCGCTCGGAATAGAAGGTGATATTGCGAGTATTCGCTTTGAATCGTTTGCTAATCCACTTTGCCCAGTAAAAATCGCCGATGGAAAGCGCTGTGAGAATTAGCCCCAGAAACGCCGGGTTTATGAGCATGGGAGAGATGTCTTTCCGGCTCTGGTAAAAACCTTCCTTAGTTAGGGACGTCCAAGCACAGAAATGCAGAAATACAATCAGCAGAATTACAGCTGTCAGTACTGCCAACGAAAGATACACCTTATCCATCGTTTTCCGGGCCTTTGGCATCAGAAACTCAAGCGCCAACGCACAGGGGCAAAAGATTAGGGCAATGAGAACCGCTTGGGCCCAAGTATAGTTCAGGCTTACGAGGATGACCGCCAAAACGGCAATGGCGGCAGGCCAGTATGCAATACGTAGTACGGTTCTCATTCCAGCACAAAAATAGTCAAAAAAGTACTTGCTGGCAAGTTGGGAAGCCTTGTTGTGGGTTTTGACAGGTCTACGCTGGGATTCAACTTTGGAGATTACAAGCAGAACGCCGTACCTTTGCAACAAACCAAAATTGTTTTGCCATGAAAGAAGAAATCTATTATGTTGTAGACTCTCTGGGCGTATCTCACCCGGAGACCGTTGAGAGGGCTAGCGAGCCCATTACTCATCTTTTCGTTGAAGGCGGCCTTGCCGGCATGATTGCCATCACAGTGTTGTTGATTGCTCTCTTCCTGGCCGCGTGGAAGGCCCCAAAGTGGGTGAAAGAAATCGGCATAGCAGCCATGGTAGTGGGCATTTTCTGGTCAATTTGCGGTCTCACCCAGATGCTGGAGACTCTCCAGATGACTGGAGATGTGAGCCCTGCCGTCATCTTCGGTGGCCTGAAAGTTACGCTGATTTCCACCTTGTACGGCCTTATCATCTATTTCATCTCCCTGATTATCCGCGTTATTCAGAAGCCGAGGATATAAGGCATATAGCAGTGATGGGCGCATTGCCAGATGAAACTCCCGTCATCTCTTCGGTTGATGACATGAACCCCAAAAGTTAGACAAAACTTTTGGCGGGAACGATTTTATTGCTAACTTTGCCAAACAAAATAGGGTATAGTGGGTACACTATTACAGACATCCATCCCTAAGTGGGTGTCTGTTTTTTTATAAGAACCTTAACCGAGGGGAGGTACTGAAGCAAGGAGCCAATAGTTCTTTCACCTACCCATATACCTTATAATGAAAAGAAGAACTTATTGCCAGTTTGTTCTCACCTCCATTAGGGTGGATGCTGTGAGATTTGTCAAAGTAAGGGCGTATCGTCGTTCCCGAAATGGCAAGATTGAGAGAGTTCGGAGCCACTACCGTAGGTATTAGGGTACTGACAGTATGTGAGCGAAGGCTCTAGCCGAAAGGCGCACTCCCTCTATCCCCTCGGTTTTTTATTTCCACGTTGTCGGGTCCGTGGGGTCTGGAATCCAAGGTCGCATCGCCCAGAGCCGGTCGAGGTCTTTTAAGAATTTGTTCGACAACAGTACATCATAGGCTACTCTCAAAAAAGCGGATTAAAAGTCCGCTTTTTTTTGTGTCTTTTTCAGGCATGCTATACATTGTTTGACTCATGTTGTACCCGAGAAATAATAAGCGATGTTGGGTATTAATCTGTTTTGGGAAGAAATCGGGGCGAAAAAACGGCAAAACCCCCATATTTATGGGGTTGATTCGCGTTGTCAATCTCACGAACTTTGTAATCGTAAAACGAAGTGGAACTATGGACACCGACAACACACACGAAAAAGTGTCCCTTACAAAGAGGGAATTGGATGTCCTGCGGCTCCTTGCCAAAGGGTACACGTCAACCTGGATCGCCGAGGAGCTGGGCATCGGCCAGAGCACGGTAATGGACCACCGGAAGAAGCTTCACAAGAAGATGAAAGTGAGCCGGGTCGGCGAGTTGGTTTTCAAGGCCACGGAACTTCACCTGATCTGAAATCAATCATTTAATCTTTTATACCATGAAAAAAGTACTTTCTATCCTGATGGTTGCTTCTGCAATCGTAGTTATGGTCTCCTGCGGGAACAACGGAAACAAGAAATCCAGAAATGCGTCACAGGACAGCGCAAAGAAAGAACAAGTGGCCAAGGATGAGCCGACGACCCGTCTGACCGGTGCCAAGTATTATCGTAAGGTAACCAGCGCCGGTGATGTGACTGAGCATACCATCACCTTCGGCAAGGGTAATGAAGTGGAGTACCACGTCGTCTGGAACTGGTCGGAGGGCGGCTCCAATTATGAGGCATCCGGCGACAAGACATTCCGCGGCACCTACACATACGAAGAGAGCGGTCAGGGAAACAACTGGAAAGCAGAAGGCAAACTTACCCTGTCGAGAGGTTCCAGCGAGTTCTATACGACTGAGTATTTCGCAGATGGGGACAACATCAAGATTTTCAATGCTATGCCCAACGGCGACATCATCAACATTGCGAAAATAATTGAGAAATAAACCTTCCTCAGGGCTTATGAAAAGAATCGCCATTGTTTCAGCCTTTATGCTGACAGTATGCGCAGCCTGGGGGCAGGATCTGGGGCTGCCGGATAACTCCGAGAATAAACCCGCGGCGGCTCCCACAATCAATACCTCCTACTCTGCTGTGGTGTCTTATCCGTCCCATTCTGAGAGCCAGTATTTCGACCTTGCCCAGAACATAACCTACGTGAAAGGGATAGACAAGGATGAGCGCCGCATCGAGAAGCTGGACAGCCTGGTTTCCTACAAAATCAACGACCAGCGCAAGACCATCACCAAGACTTCTCTCCAAGGGGCTCCCGCCTCCGATAAATCCAAGATTGTCAGCGACGAGACCGAGGAAGTTGTCTATGGAGGCCGCTGGTGCACGGTCCGCACCTATGTGCGCAGGCATTTGAGTCCTTCCGGTAGCGACGAAGATGGTGGTATGGTGGAAGTAGAGACCGAATTCGTGGACTACACAGATATGGAAACCGGCATCGCCATCCGTCAGGACCAGGACGGCGGTACTATGTTCGAGCTCTCCGACATCCAGCTTGGCTCTCAGTCCGGCAAGCGCTTCAATATGCCTACCAACTACAAATGGGAAGCTGAACGGGACCTTGGCAAGTTGATGCAGGGCCTCCAGAACGCCGAGAAGTCCGACAACCCTGCCGCTGCAATGAAAGACCTGCTGAAGGCACTGGGTAAATAAGCCTGTCCGCTCCACTTATGAAACGTCTTTTACTGATTATCCCGGTACTGCTGCTTTCCTCCTGCAAATTCATGGGCGGGCGGCAGCCGTCTTCGGATTCCGGCGTCGCTGAAACGATTCTTGAAAAAGTCGGTAACGCCCTGGAATCCCTTGAGCAGGCCGAAGACCAGGCACGTACTGAAGCCGACCAGGCACGCTATCAGGAAGAGGAGGATGGAATGTTTGAGGAACAGGCTGAACCCGAACCTGATCCTTGGTACAACCACGATTTCTCGCTGGTCTATGTGCAACATAAGTACGCCACGCCGTCAAGACCGGCTCCGGATCTGGATGAGACCTACTTGATTACCCGCGTCGGTGACAAGGTGTACCTCCAGTACACACTCAGAGGCGTCATCCAGAAAACAAGTATCTATGAGGCCACGCCCGAAGGTTATAACGAGACCATCTACAAGGGTGGCAAAGTGGATTGGGAGCACGCATTTGACAACCAGTCCCTAAATAGTGAAATACGCTACCTGCTCCGGAAGAAGTATCCCGTTGCTGTGGATCTCCCTGAAGGAGTTGACCTGTGCAAAGCCAAGGAAGGCACTTTCCTCGGCCGTCCCTGCCTGATTGCCGAACTTCATGAAGAGGAGGCAGGCGGGAAAGCGACCACCACCTATTACATCGACAAGGAATACGGTTTCTTCCACCGTGCCACTCAGGTAGGGACTAACGGAAACGGGCAGGAAATCAATATGACGCCCTTCGAGGTGACTTATTTCACCGACAAACCCACCGCACAGAACATCCCTGACCCCAAGCGCTCAAGCAATCCTGTTGATGCCCTGAAGAAGCAGTTGCAAGGTCAATTGGATGCCGCTCAGAAATAATCGCTACCTTTGCTGTTGTGAAACGTCTTCTTGTCATACTGTTTCTCCTGCTTCCTGCAGCCGCTTTCGGCTACCGGGACTACCGGGGTGTCAATCTTGACTCGCTGGAACGCATTGTCGCCAAATGGCCGTGGTCCCGCGTGGAAAAAGCCAGCCGTGAGGAAGTGAACGAGTATGCCGTCTGCGTCGATCAATTGTCCAGGGGCTATTCTACCATTGACCCGGCCCGCTCACAGTACTATGCACGTATCTTCCTGAATCTGGGATACCGTTTCAATAGCGGGAACGGTGTTTATCAGGGGGCGGTTCGCCTGGGAGATCATTTCCGCGCACAGAAACAATATGACAGTGCTGCAGTCTATTACGGCAAGGCAATAAAGGCAATCGATATGAAGATTGCAGCAGACGATGATGAGGCACGGATTGACGATGACCGTTCACGGCTTTACGGTTCCCTGGGCAACCTATATGCCGAGCAGGATTCTCTGGCAAAGGCATTTGAGTATTATGTCCTGGCTGATGAAATCTTCCAGAAGTATGGCTGGCTGGAGAGTTCGGCCATACTGCACCAAAACTCCGGTTTTATCTGGATGGATGTCGGGGAGCCGGAAAAGGCGCTTCCGGAATTCGAGCGAGCTTTGCAGTTAGGCACTCAGGCACAGGATTCCCTGATAGTCGCCGGAGCCCGCCTTGGACTGGGGACTTATTATCAGGCCATCGGGAAGACAGCCCGTGCGATGGAGGAGGTAACCGCGGCCTATGAATACTACAACGAGCACTCGATGGAGGAGTCGCTTGCCCTGAAGGACTCGCTGGCCATAATGAACGCAGCCCATGAGGAGCTTTACCGGAATGCCCGGACAATGGCCATCGGTGCGTGTCTGCTGCTTATCCTTGCGGCCATAGCCGGTATCGTGCTGGCTCGCCTGAGCAAAACCAAGAAGGAACTCACGGAAACATCGGCCGTGCTGGACGAAACCATCGAGGAACTCCGGCCGGAAGAAGTTACTGCAACCGCAGAGACCGTCCATCTGGCCAAGCGTGAGAAGGAAGTGGCCCGGCTCATCATGGATGGCAAGACCACCAAGGAAATCGCCTACGAGATGGGCGTCAACGAGCAGACAGTATTCTGGTACCGCAAACGTCTCTACGCCAAACTGAACGTCCATTCCGCCGTCCAGCTCGCCTCTGAGATGCAGAAGTTGGGGCTGGATCAATAGAACGACCCAAATCAAGATACTGTCGTCTTCTCATTGAGAGGGCGATGGTTTTCGTTACGAAGGGAAGAGAATGTCGATATAGGTCGATGTCAATGTCCGGGCCGATGGATACGTCTGCTTCGCAGCCGTTATAGGAGAAAGCGGTCAAGAGACTGTGACCGGACAAGCCGGCCACAGACTCTTGCTGATTTGTCCCCCACCGCCCCCAGGGGCCATAATCGCCCGGGAGCCGCAGTGCCGGCGCGACCGTCAGTGCCCCGAATCCGCGTACATTAACATAATCCCATCGGGATTGTGTAACTCCTCGCGCGAGCGGTATCTCCCGCTTCAAGGGCATCAATATTCGAAGGAACGGTGCCCCGCCCGAACCTCCTGCCTGCTGCGGGTTAGCACAATCCGGATTATGTTAAGTACGCTCCGTCAGTGAGTTGCGAGGGTTGTACCTCCGTCCTCCCGGGCGAGGCGGCGGCAGGAAAGGGCCTGGCTGCAGTGGTCGGGTTGCACCCGGCCCTTTGCCAGCCCCGCGCCGGGCAGAGGAATCGGGGCCCCAATTTCCCCAATTCCTCTACCTCGGCGCTACCACGCATAGCCGTAGTGCTTCTCGAACGGCATCACCCGCTTTCAGTGTCCGTGGGTTGCGAGCATCCTGCCCCCTTACGCAGCTCCGCTGCTGGGTCGCTTCCTCTCCGGAAGTCAGCTGTCCCGCAAGCGAGCCAGCTCACTTCCTCCGCTCCCGCTCCTCGGTACGGCTTCGCCGTGGTCATACCCGGCCGCTATTCCTCCACACCTCTGCCGGGGTAAACCCCGCCAGAAGTGTTCCGGGCGTCCGGGAGGCAGCCGTTCCGGCTGCTGGCGCTGCGTGTGTCCGTCAGAGCCAGCCACACCCAGCGCCGGAGGGTCTGTGCAAGGCAGCATCCGCTGCCGCGAACGTACTTCCTTTGTTCGAGCAAGTGGGCCGTTCCGGCCCAGGCCGGTGAGGCCGTCTGCCTGCCGCACAATGCCGGTCTTTGTCGGGGTCTGGGAGCCTGAGGTCTCCCAGCCCTTGCGCCGCCAAAGCCCGCCACCCCCATCGCACCAGACCGCCTCCCCGGCCACGCTCCACTTCGTTCCGCGTCCTTGGTCACTGGGAGACTCTAAGCCGGGCTTCCCGCATCGAGGGCATCATTGATCCGACCGCCGGTACACGCCCGACCGACCCGCCTTAGAGACTCCCAGCAACCAAGGCCTGCCCAGGGTCTCACGCCCCGACCTCAGTGCGTAATCGAACGCCCTGCCCCGCTCGGAGGGCGGCAAAAAATATATAAATATGCCACAAGGAAGCAGCGGCTGCCGCCGCTGCGGGTGTGCTTGGTAAGAGGCAGTGAGGAGGTCTCGTTTTACGGGTTAACTCCTTGAAAATAAATTTGTTAATGTGGCGGAATTTTCGTATCTTGTATACTGATTTAAAGACGTTTAGTTATGAGAACACAGCTGCATAATTGGAGGATTCTGGTGGACCACATCATCGACAAGGTGTGGGAGTACATTGATGAAATCGACTACTGGGAAGACGAACCAAAGCTCTGGGTTGACGCAGAGTCGGACACCGTGGTCCTCGGGGAGAAAGACAAGGTGTACACAGGCGAGAGCAAGCAAGTGAGCGAGTTCATCCGCAGGGACGATGCCGGCAAGATGGAGCCGGATGTCGATGCCATCGAAGACTTCGCTTCGGGCTGGTTCGACTTCCGCCAGGCATAGTTCCGAAGTCCCTCTGAGTTACCTATTTGTTCAAGAGTTCAAGGCGCGACCCCTATCCTACCCTATATCCGCATCCTATGCCCAGGTACAAGCCCAATATCCGTTTCTCCGACTGCTGGTCTTCAGTGGGCGATGTGACGTTCTACCATAGGAACGGCGTCTGCTACTGGAAGAAGCGGGCGCATCCGGAGTTCCCGGGCACCCTGGGCCAGATGGAGGCGCAGTCGGTGCATCTCCGTGCGCTGCAGGCCTGGCGTGACCTCGATCCCCTGACGCAGGAGCAGTGGAACATGCTGGCGCTTACTGTGCAGAGCCACCGGCCGCCGTTCCGCAAGGACCACCACATCACCGGCCATAATCTCTTCGTGTCCGGCTACCACGGCTTCGCACAGCTGGACAATGAGCACGTGCCGGTGCCCAGGGCCTTCGAGGACTTCCCGCCGCTGTACTGCGAGTTCCACTCGGCATCGGTCGTGGACGGCACTACCCTGTCGCTCAAGCTGCGGGTACGTCTGGATCGCTGCGCCAATCCTTCCCGCTACCGGCTGGCGGTCCGTCTCCAGCTCACCACGCCCGGAGCAGGCAGAAGGCCCGGCTATCTGCGGTCGTTCGTCGCCCAGGCGAACTGTTCTTCCGATGACAGCATCGTGGAAGTGCTCGTTCCCGGATACAAGGACATCTGGGACCTCGACCTGCCGGAGTACCAGGTGCATTTCCGATACTTTCTGCTCGACTCCGAGACAGGCTACCGCAACATCTACAGCCGCAAATCCTTCCTGATGGGGCTGTAATTTTACTTAAAGTAATACTTTATACAATAGTATCTAATTATTTGTGTTTGAATAATTAGAAAACTTTTTGTATATTTGCATTGGAATCAGAGGCTGCTACGCATAAGACGATTATGATAGCAAAGCCTTCCATAGCCTTCAACGATTTCGCCGGCACCGCGAAGGATGTCACCGCGCGGAACGTCCAGGGCCGCAACATCCTCTCCGTCCGAGCCTATCAGAGCAAGGTCTGCACTCCGGCTCAGGCTACCACAAGAAATCAGTTGTCCAGGATCTCCCGGGAGTATAAGCAGCTCTCTGATTCCCAAATGCAAGCCTGGGAGGTTCTGGCATCTCATATGAAGGCCGCGTCTTCCATCGGCAATCCCGCCGAGATGACCGCCCACAACGCCTTCGTCCGCATCAACTCCAACCGGCTTCTGGTCGGCAAATCCATTCTCAGGGACGCCCCGTCCCACATCAGCAACGTACCCGGTGTTGTTTACGACGAGATCTGGGTCACTCCCAGCGACCTCATCATCAAGGGCATCGTCCACCAGAACGACCCGCTCAAACTCGTCATCAAGATGTCCGTCGGAATGTCCGCCGGCGTTTCCAGCGGCTGGAGCAAGACGGTCATCGTCTCCCCCGGCATCGAGGACGACTGGGGCGACGCGAATGTCCGCGGCCGTTATCTCAAGGTCGTAGGATTTGCGCCGGCCGTGGGCGACAAGGTCTTCATCGAAATGTACTGGCTGAACACTGAGACCGGCTTCCCCGGCGAGAGTTCCTTCGCCAGCAGGATCTGCGTCACCTCCGAGGAAGCAGAAGCCGAGGGCTACGTCAAGCGCAACAAGATCACGATGGATGACATCAAACCGGACAGCCACGTCTCTGAATGCGATGTGGATTTCTCCACCGGCGCACCGGTCATCTCCTTCGATACCGTCTGTCTCGGCCACAGCAACGTGGCTTCGTCTGAAGCCTATCTTGAAGATGAACTCCCGGCAGACTGCGTCGGCACCAGTATGGCTCTTGCCCGCGGCATGGGAGAGGGCAACGCTTGTTTCGCTGCTCAATCCTACATCATCTGGCTGCGTAATTCCAGCTGGGATGGTTCCTCTATCACCTTTGCCCATCGCGGCGGCTATTATGTGAAACCCACCGAGGTCTTCGGCCCTGGTATCCTCTACTAATCAAGCTATGTTCAATTCTACCGGAAATAACTTCGGAGCAGGCTCCATCCAGTTCAAGGACTACCAGGCCTCGAACTATGTCGTATTGAACGCCAAGTTCTCGTACGACCCGACGAACGCCGCCTATCAGGCTGCCGATGTGCTGGAGATATACGTGCCCGACCTCAGCATCGACCGCAGCGCCGTTGCGGGCGTCATACTGACGTTCCAGGACCGTTACGTGTACTCTTCCTATACCTGGAACAACGACGGCGGTACGGCTATCAAATCGTGGATCAAGGACAAGAACACGATCTGCCTGGAGAAGTTCACCAACTTCGACGACAAGGGCGAGATCACCATCTTCATCCAGGCCCTGTACCCGATGCTCAATCAGCCCGGGAATCCCATCAAGGGCACCCGCACCAGGATCAATATGACTCAGGAGACCAGGTATCTCTACTGGAGTTCCGAGACCTTCTGCGTCATCTTTGAGCACTGGGTGTTCCTGCACATGCAGTTCTCCAGCTGCTCCTACTCGTATAGGAACCAGCCTTGGGAGGCAGTGATGGGTGACTTTCCGACTGACGTGAATGCAGACGTTCCCTTCCTGGGCGGCTCCAACCAGTACAACCCTTCCGTGAACGGATACTCCCTCGCCCACGTCGAGAACGGCGTGTTCACCTGCCAGGAGAGAATGTCCGGCTTCGACAGCACCGGCTACGACCCGTTCATCTTCGCCTTCCTGGTACGTGACGAAGAGGAAGGCAACGGTGATATGGACTAACGACATTGACCGATGACCGAGAAAAAGCGCATAGAACTCACCAAACTGCAGGGCGTCATCGCCATCGCAAGTTTCACCACGGGAGTAGTCATCGCCGCCGTGTGCCTGTTCTGGGTTCCGCCGCTCGGAGAAATCGCCAATTCGGCCATCTCCATCGTCAGCGAACTGCTGGTCCTCTGCGGAGCGATTCTCGGCGTCAAGGCCAGCTACGACACCAAGCTCCGGAAGTTCGAAGCCGAACTCCGCCAAGTGATAGACAACGAAAACAAGAATAACGAATAAGCCGACCCGATGAGACACCTTCTGCCACTGTTTCTGCTCCTCGCCGCTTCCGCCTGCAGTACTGTCCGCCAGCTTCCCTCTGTGACGGACAGTACCAAGGTGGAGGTCCGTGTCGTCGAGAAGATCGTCAGGGATACTGCCTACGTCGAGCTGCCGGTCATCGTGGAGAAGGTGGCCACCTTGGACACCGCCTCCGTATTGGAGACTAAGTACGCCAAATCCGAGGCTTCCGTCTCCGGTGGAGTCCTTACCCATTCCCTCGCTACAAAGCCCGTCAGGGAGCCCGTAGCGGTCGAATACAAGGAAGTGGTGCGCGACTCCATCGTCTACCGGGACCGCATCGAGACGCAGACCGTAGAGGTCGAGAGGAAGCTGACCTGGTGGCAGACACTGAAGATGAAGGCCGGCGGCCTGTTCCTCCTCATCGCTTTAATTGGAATCATATACATCATTATTACTCATTTCATTAACCTCAAATCCATTTTGCCATGAAGTACAATCCTTCAATTGCCTTCGACGAAATGTCGGGCTCCGCAAAGGGTGTCACCGCTGCCAAGACGCGCGGTCGCAAGTACATCCGCAATCGTGGATACGGCGGTTCTACCCGAACCTCGTTCCAGTCTTCCGTAAAAGCTGTCTTCAAGCAGCTCTCTCAGGCCTGGCAGGGTCTCACCAACGAGCAGATCCTCGCCTGGAATGCCGCGGCCAACACCGCACAGGGCAAGTCCGTTCTCGGTACCAAAGCCAAGATCTCCGGTGCCAACCTCTTCATGAGGCTGAACTACTGGGTGGTCTACTGCGGCGGCAACATCATGACCGCCGTGCCCAACCTGGCCGGTGTCGTCGCTCCGGATTCCGCGACCATCACCCTCACCGCCTCTGCGATGACCTTCCAGCTGGCCACCATCCCCAGCGATGTGACCAACCTGAAACTCGTCATCCAGGCCTCCGACCCTCAGGGCAACGGTATCACCCGCGCCTACAGCAAGGCTGCTGCCTTCGCTGACCCGTACACTCCCGTGGCCACGGCCATCGACATCAAGAGTGCCTACGACAGCAAGTGCGGCGCTCCTTCCGCCGGCAGCCCGAAGGTCTTCTTCAAGTACTTCTACGTGAACACCGCCACTGGCGAGAAGTCCGGAGACGTACTTGCCCAGGCCAAGCTCTCCAGCGAGTAGGCATCAGACCCCCTCTCCCACGGACTCCCGCCCGGCTCACGTCAGACGGGAGTCTTTTATATCCTCATCGTCATGAAAGCATCCAAATCCGCATACGTTCTCATCCACACCTTCGAAGGATGCAGGCTCCACGCCTACAAGTGCCCCGCCGGCGTCTGGACCATCGGCTGGGGCCATACTGCAGGCGTCTATGAAGGAATGACCATCACACGCGAACAGGCGAACGAGTTCCTGGAGCAGGACATCCGGATCTTCGAAGACAACCTCACCTTCGCCCTGGGGCTCGACGACAAAGACCGGATGCCCAACGGCCTTCCGATCTCCCAGCATCAGTTCGACGCCCTCCTCTCCTTCACCTACAACGTCGGCACCGGCAATCTCGCCAGGTCCACGCTCCTCAGGAAAGTCAAGGCCAACCCCAAAGACCCGTCCATCCGCGGCGAGTTTGCCCGCTGGGTCTACGGCGGCGGCAAGCGCCTTCCAGGCCTTGTCCGCAGGCGCAAGATGGAAGCCGACCTGTACTTCTCGTAGAAAATTCTTACCTTTGCCCCGTGAGGTCTGATGCCAGACTTCATTTGTTAACACCGGGTGCGGCCCAGCTGCAATGCTTGGTCGCACCTTTTAAATTTTGTCCCCCGGACCACCGCCGTCCGAACAAAATATTAGCACCCTCAAAATTTCGGGGACAATACGGGGACAAATTTGAAACAATGATTTTGTTATACTATTGATTTACAATAAGATACCGATTTTAACTATATTCTGCATCGGGAAATAGCCTTCCGGCACCAATCTCATCCTCATATTGGCCATATTTTGAGGATGACACGGGCAAAATGTCCATCTCGTCCTCAAAACAAGGCATCTCTGAGGACGAGATGCACTACTAATCAGTTAGATAGATTCGAATCTATCGAATCAAACTCCGAATCACTCTGCCTGATTCCTATAAGCTCTTCCTGTACTCCCTGGGCGTAACGCCTTTCATCCGGAAGAAAAAGCGGCCGAAAGTAGTTGAGTCGGCATAGTTTATCCTTTCTGCAATCTCGTCGATGCTCAGGTCAGTGCTTTCTAGCAGCCAGATGGCCTCCATCAGCAGCAACCGGTTGATATACTCCATAACTGTTCTTCCGGAGACCTGCCGGACAGCTCGGGAGAGATAGGTAGGCGTGACGTTCAGGGCGTCGGCGTAGAATTCTATACCGTGTTCCCGGACAAAATGCTCCGGAAGCAAGTCCATGAAATTCATGAACAGGTCTTCCGTTCTTTTCCCGAATCCGCTGTGCTTCGTCTGTTTGGAAAGAATGGATGAAAGATCCATAAGGAAGATGGAGTACAGGTGCCCCAGCATTTCCTCGCGTAACGGATTCTCGGAGACGAGATAATCCCCGGCCATACGAATCAAGGAGCAGAGTCGTGCGCTTTCATCCGAGGAAAGCCCCACAACAGGTTGATGCATCTCGAAGATGGGAAGCAGCGCTGAACGAACAGCGTTTCGGATAGATGGCGTTTCCACGGTAAAGGATTCGTCGGCTACCAGACAAAGGCCGGCATAGTCTTCAGACACATCCCTAACGCTGATGGGGAACCCTGGCATATAGGCAAACAAGTGGTTTCTTTCTATCGTAATTTCTCTTCCACTGTAGAAAAGGGTGGAGCGGCCTCTCAAGACTATGGTAAAACCATATGTGGCTACTGTTCCGGGCAGTAAATTCGTGCGAAGATTCGTTTCCCTGTCGATCTCAAGGATTAGAAAATCGCCCTTCCAGTCCGGGTAATGAGCCTTTCCGTATACTCCCAACCAAGTGTCCGAGATTGTGTACATGTAGTATTCGTGCTCTTTGATGCATCACAAAGATACAAAATAATACGATTGTTTCGTATCTGTCGGTTTTTGTTCCGTTTTGCTCGCATGTTCTTCGGTGGAAAGGCGTAACTTTGTCATAGTCCTTGAAAAGACAAAATATTATTCACTAAAATCAAATATCGTTATGAAAAAAGAAGAAGCATTGAAACAATTCGCACAGGCTGGTGCGATATGGTTTGGCAATAGTAAACAGCATTTTGCCTTCTCTGCATATTGCCGTCTTCAAGGTTGGAACAAATTGGCCGACAAGTGGAAAGAAGAGGCCGAAGAGGAATGGGAGGAGGCTGAAGAGGTGCTGCAGCGCCTCGTTGAACTGGGTTGCAAGCCCGCCGACCTTCAGGAGGCCATGAAGACCATGGAGTTCCCCTTCTACGACGATCCGAAACAGCAGATCGAGTCTGACTACAATCCCGAGGCCGTGAAGCAGATGAGCGAGATGGCCGCCGCCTTCGCCGACGACTATCCCACCCAGAAGCTCATCCAGAAGTGGATTGACGGCGAGAAAGACCACATGGCCTGGGAGGCCCAGTACCTCAACTACATCGACAAACTCGGCTACGAGAATTTCCTCACGGCGATGATGTAAGCAGCAAACTATTATATTGATACAAACACTTATGGAAGGTATTCAGAAAGTTTATGATTTCTTGGAGAAGGCCGGAACATTCTATTTGGCCACTGTAGAAGGCGACCAGCCCCGTGTACGTCCTTACGGGGCCATGCTCTATTTTGAGGATAAGATTTATATCATGGCATTTGGAAAAACCAACGCCACCCGTCAGATTGCCGACAATGCCAAGGCGGAAATCTGTGCCTTTAAGGGTCAGACTCTCCGCATTGAGTGCTGTCTGGTAGAGGACAACCGTCCGGAGGTAGGCAAGGCACTTGTCGATAAGATGCCCGTGTTGAAGCCCGCTCTTGGTGAGAATGGCGAGAATGGCGTGATGTATTACTTAAAGGACGCCAAGGCCGATTTCTACAATATGATGGAACTGGCAGAAACGATTACCTTTTAAGCCACGAATCATTATGAAAGAACAAGTATTGAAAGCCATGCGCGAAGCCGGCAAGCCCGTCTCCGCCGGTGATGTGACCAAGGCTCTGAACGCCGACCGCAAAGAAGTCGACAAGGCCTTTGCCGAACTCAAGAAAGAAGGTGCCATCGTCTCCCCCGTCCGCTGCAAGTGGGAGCCCGCAAAATAAGGCGCTGATGGAAATCAAAGCAGTCAAATTCCGAAAAGACGGTTTCTACTCCCAGCCTTTCGCCTTCGGCGGCGAGGAAGGGATGGACAAGTTCGACAAGAACGTCCGTTACCGCGGCAGCCTGCAGAACTATCTGATCGACAATGGAAGTGAGGTGATCCTGGTTGATACCGGACTTCCGGCGGGGACTCCCGAAGAAGTGCCCGACGAGAACAGTTCCCTCTTCACCGGTAAGGATATCTGCAGCTATATGGAAGCCCTGACCGCCCTCGGCTACAAACCGGAGCAGGTAACCAGGATTCTCCTCACCCACCGTCACGCCGACCACAGCGGTGAACTGAAGAGTTTTCCGAACGCGAAGGTCTATGTAAACCAGAACGAAATGGACGCCGCCGAACTCCAAGGGCTTACAAACCTTGTCCCCGTGAGTTTCAGCGACGGACCGTATTACAATTTTCCGGAGAGCCAGAAGATCACAGAGGGTATCTACCTTATCAAAGCCACCGGCCATACCAAGGGCAACAGCATTGTGATCGCCGAGAACGAGGGCTTGTTCTATATGTTTCACGGAGACATCACCTATGTGGATGAGGCCCTGTATGAAGACAAGTTGTCCATCGTCTTTGACGACCTCCCCGCCGCCCGCGAAACCCAGAACCGCATCCGCGAGTTTATTCGTAACCACCCCACGGTCTACTGCGGCACCCACACCCCGCAGGGCTATGAAAACCTGGAAGCAAAGCGTGTAATGGACCTGGATAATCCTGTGCCGACCGTCTTTGCAGAGGTGGACTTCTCCAAGCAGGAATCCTCCGGCAAATACGTCTGCTCCATCTGCGGCTATGTCTATGACCCGGCCGAGCACGATGGCGTTGCCTTCGAAGACCTCCCCGACGACTGGCGCTGCCCGCGCTGCAAGCAGCCCAAGACGAAGTTCAATAAGGCTTAGGCTTCCTCTTCCCTGTTTAATCCGGGGCAGGCGTTTCAATCAACGCCTGCCCCGGTTCCGTCTCCCATCATCTCAATCACTGGACCGCAGGGATCCATCCCCTGCGGCCTGCTCGAGGCTATGACGGCGTTCTGTCTGACGACCGTTAGCCTCGCTTTAGCGAGGCTAAAAGGGAGAAGTTCGCCGTCAAGCTCCCGCTGCCGCTCCCTTTTTCGCCATCCTGAGCGGAGGAATTGTTCCTTCCCGACAGGGCTTCCCCAAAGATACGGCAAACCGAAAATCACAGAGCGCCTAAATCGACGAAATAGTGCACGAGACGGCTACCGCCGCGCTCCGTGCGGCCATTTGGCCTCACAGCGCGTAAGAAAGGCCCAGCGAGAGGCCCAGGAAAGGGGCCACCGCGCTCCGTGAATATCGGGTTGCGACAAAAATGCCCGGCGGAGAATGATGCGGCTAATAAACCGCAAATTTTGCGGTTAAATAGCTGCAAACAGACCGAAAAACGTTATCTTTGCGAAAAAGACACGTAATGAAGTATATCTACGACACCCCACAATGGCCGCATTTTTCTTGGGACCACGAGCAGGTTTCCGATGCATTGGCCCGGGTCAATAAGGAGGCGGGCTTCCTGGCAGGCAGGCTCAGTGCAATCGGTTTGGATGCACGGATGGGGGCGGTCGTTGAGACCGTCACCCACGATATTGTGTCTTCTTCCGAAATTGAGGGGGTTGTTTTGAACACCGACGAAGTGCGTTCTTCAGTGGCCCGTCGTCTTGGGGTTGATATCCCGCAGAGCAGGGACTCTTCCCGGTACATCGACGGTATCGTGGACATGATGTTGGATGCCACGGTCCATTACAAGGAGCCACTTACCCACGGCCGCCTATTTGCGTGGCACAACACGTTATTCCCGAACGGGCGCAGCGGATTGGCGGTCATCGATGTTGCCAAGTACCGCTCAGGAGAGATGAGTGTCGTTTCCGGTATGCTCGGGAAGGAAAAGGTCCATTATGTCGCACCGTCTCCGGACAGGATAGAGAAAGAGATGGACATTTTCCTGGATTGGTTCAATGCGGAGAGTACGCCCAAGACGTATCTCAAATCAGCCATCTCGCATCTATGGTTCGTTTGCATCCACCCCTTTGACGATGGGAACGGACGCATCGGCAGGGCCATTGCCGACATGTCGCTTTCGCAGTCCGACGACAGCCAGATGCGGTTTTTCAGCATGTCCCGGCAGATCAATGCCGACAAGAAATCCTATTACGAAATCCTGGAACATACCCAGAAACAGGACGGAAACATAACCGCATGGTTGTTATGGTATCTGGACTGTATGTCCAGGGCCATTCACGCCTCCGACGAACTCCTTTCCCGTGTTCTTTGCAAAGCGGTTTTCTGGCAGACACATGCAGGCATTCCGTTCTCAGATCGGGAGCAGCAGGTCTTGAATGTCTATCTGGATGGTTATGAAGGCAAGTTGACCGCTAAGAATTGGGCAAAACTCTCAAAAGTATCTTTGGACACCGCGGCAAGAGACATCAAGCATTTGGTTGAGGCTGGAATTCTCATTCCCCAGCCGGGAAGGTTGCGCGACGTGTCCTATGGTATTCGCTGCGCAAAGGATTCGATGGTGATCCCCGGGCCGGAACAGTCTTGATCGCATACGGCTGCAAGCCTTGCACCCATTTGCGCCCCCGACCCTGCCCCCATATCTTTGCGATGTAATTCTAAAAACATCGCGCCATGAACATCTACAATGTGATCATTCTGGACGAGAGCGGGAGCATGTCGTCCATCTACAAAGAAACGCTGCAGAGCATCAACGAGGTGCTGGGCGGAATTCGGAAGAATCAGGAGGAGCACCCCGAGCAGCGGCACAATGCGACCCTCGTGACCTTCGAGGGCAATGGCATCAGCGGCGTCAAGACGCGGCGCGACCGCGTGCCCATCGAGAAGATCGACAATCTCACGGAGAAAGACTACCGCCCGGGCGGCTGCACCCCGCTTTATGATGCGATGGGCCAGACGCTCAATCGCCTGGAAGGCCTGGTCGCGGAGGGCGATAAAGTGATGGCCACGATCATTACCGACGGGTATGAGAATGCTTCGGAGGAATATTCCGGCAAGACCGTCAAGGCCCTCGTCTCGCGGCTGCGCGAAAAGGGCTGGGTCTTCGCCTACATCGGCGCCAACCAGGACGCAGTGGAAGTGGCGCGCGACCTGAATATCGCCAATGCCCTCAACTACGACGCCACACCGGAAGGGATGCTCTCGATGCGCTTCAGCTTCAAAAAGGCGAACCGCAAGATGGCCGAATTCGTGGCCCGCTGCGCAGAACCCCAAATGTACGACAAGCTGTTCGAAGACGATGACAAGGCGTAGCAATACTTGTCATTGACGGCCGAATTCGTTACATTTGTAGTTACGTATGCGAAACGAAGAAGACCGTCCGATCCACCTTCCCGTCCCCTTCCTGAAGGAAGGCACAGTCCTTTTTGTCAGCCCCGACGCCGCGGCCGCGCTCGGCCGGCGGCCCGACAGAAAGGGCTGTCTGTCATTGGCCGACCTCGCCGCTTCGCTCTCCCCGGAGCTCCGCGCCTACTTCTTCCCGGGCGTCGCAGCCGATTTGTCGGCCGCCGCCCTGTACCGGCGACTGCAGGAGCTCGCCGGCCTCGGCAACGAAGCCGGCCTCCTCTATCGACGGAACGGCACGCTCTACTTCCATCCGCTGCCCATGATCGCGGACGAGCCCGCCCTTTCGGGCCGCTCGCCTCGCTCCGCGGCCGCGAAACCCCGGCTCCGCGGCTTCCGCCTCAGTCGGGCCCCGCGAATCGAGGCGACGCCCTGCGAAGAGCCGTTAAGCGACGAGGAATCGATTCTTTTTTCGGTTACTGAGGAGAAAGAGTGCAACCGCGTCGCGGCGCCACGGGAGGAGGTCCTCCGGAAAGAAGCCCCGGAGGAGGCCCGGGAGGAGGCGCAAGATCCCCGTGTACAGGCCATCCTCGATGCTTGGGAAAAGATCGAACGCGAGTTCGGCATAACGATAGAAGACCTTCAGGTACTCCTCGGTTATCAGATGAAACTCAGCCGCTTAAGTATCACCACATCCAACCGGATCTTCCTCACCGACTTCGACAACCGCGAAGTCAAAATGGACGACCTCACCAAAGCCCTCTACTTCTTCTTCCTCCGCCACCCCGAAGGCGCCCGCCTGAAAGAACTCCAGGACCACGAACCCGAAATCCTCCGCATCTACTCCGGCATCACCGGCCGCGACGACCCCGCCAAAATCCGCGAAAGCGTCCACAACCTCCTCGACCCCTTCGCCAACAACCTCAACGTCTCCCTCTCCCGCATCAAAAAAGCCTTCCGCGACGTCGTCGGCGACCGCATCGCCCGCTTCTACTACATCTCCGGCTCCCCCGCCCAACCCCGCACCCTCCCCCTCGACCGCGACCTCGTCCTCTGGGCCCACTAAATCCCTTCCCGACACTAATTCCCCACTCCTGCTCCTTCCGGTCCAACCACTGGACCCGAAGGCGCAAAAACCCCGGTAATTCGTTCCCTCCGGTCCATCCCTTGGACCGGAGGAAACACCTGCAATTCTTCCCCTCAAAAATTGCTTTTTTGTCGGACGGAATATCAAAATGACCATTATCTTTGCAACGGATTAATGCTGGTCAAGACCAATCTTGACCGTTAGGAATGGTTAGAGCACCTGAACCGATAGGTGAAGGTGCTCTTAATTCGATTAGTTGGGCTGGTACTTGAGGAGAATCCTTTCTTACGTTTACACCATTCCTAAATCATTAATCAAATGAACGTAACGATCAAAATCAACTTATACGTACCAAGTACGTGTGACAATTGCGTATTCGTTCGCGCCCATTGGCGTAGACGAAACGGCCGAAAGGTATTTGTCCGAGCTTACTGGCGAAAACGCCTTTAATGTTCGACATTTGAGTTAATCCACTACGAGGCCCAACTAGGAGCCATCTTCGAAAGAAGGTGGCTCTATTTTGCCATACGCCTATTCCAAACAAGCCGAAAACCGCGGAGCGCAGGAATCGATGAAATAAGCGCACAGGCAGCTATCGTCGCGCTCCCTGAGGCCATTTGGCCTCGCAGAGCGCAAGAATGTGCCAACTAGAGGCCCAGGAAAGGGGCCGCCGCGCTCCGTGATTATCGGGTTAGTACGTATTCACCAAATGAACGGTATGACTTTGTACTTGACCTTCTGCTTGTACTCCTTGTAACCTGCCAGCCCTTCTTCCAAGACCTTTTCCTCATTTTTTATCCGCTTGGCAATCAGAGGAATGTAAAGCAACATAATGAGAAAAGAAAAGGGCGAAGCAAGCACCAGCGGCATGACCAGGAAGAGAACTGTCGTAGCCATATACATCGGATGCCGGACAACGCCATAAAGCCCCGTATCAATCACCTTCTGATTCTCCTGAACCTCGATGGTCCGGGATAAGTAAGTGTTCTCCCGCAATACCTCGGCGTAAAGGAGATAGCAGACCAGGAACAAGCCCGCAGAGACCCACACGGCCCAGTCGGGCAACACGCACCAGCCAAATCGCCAGTTGAGCCCGGCGATGACAAATGCCGCGAAAAACAGAAGACCGCTAAACCTGACGACCGTTTTCTGCTCCTTCTCCCCTTCCCTGGCATTCAGCCGCTTACGAAGCAGTTCCGGATTCTTCACCACCATAACCAGCCCGGCACAGAACATCGGAATAAAAAGAATCCCCATCAGCAACCACCCCTGCCAATAATGCCAGGACCCGGCCGACAGGAAAAGCAGCAGGCCGACGATCACGACCCCCAGCAGAAACTTGCAGACAGCTTGAACAAAGAGATGACCCTTTCCCACTCGCTTCATACACACGATATTCCACACGCTGAGCGCGAGCCCAGCCTCCCGGTGACCAAGACTTGTTTCACGACACCTACTCCTTGTCTTTCTTCAGCTGCTTGATCCCTCCCGAAAGGATAAGCACAGCGGCCGCAAATGAGACGACAAAGAAGATCCAGCGTTTCAATTCATGAAGGCCCGATACAATCAGCTTGATGAGCAGGATGCAACTGGCAATAGCGAGAAGGCCGGCGACGACAATCATCACGATCGTTTGCGTTCTTTTCTTCTTATCCATACCAATACCGATTTATTGTCACGAAGTTACGAAGAATCCGCCACATCTGCAAAACAGTCCTTCCTGTCCAATCACTGCCTTTACTTCAGATTCGCCCTGAAGAAGTCCTCCATCTTGTCGTACGGGATGACGCCGGCCTCACGCCGACCGAGTTCCTGGGATAGCCATTCGATCAATTGAGCCCCCGGGCGTCAAATCTAACTGTCAATGGCTATCATTCTTTTCGCCACCTCTTCCGGGTGGTCGATCAGGAACTGTCCGTGATTCATTCCGGGGAACACCGCAACGTGCGTATCGGGGTGGAGAGAGCATAAATGCTTGGCCTGCGGTTTGGCGACGAAGGCCTCTTTGGTTCCGTACCAGAAGTGGATATCGGCCCCGTGAATGGATTCCAATTTATGAGTATAGACATCTTTGTATCCATCGCGTACGGCTTTTCCTTTGCCGTAAGGCCACACTTTTCGACATTCATCCAGCAGCACGTCGAAGTAATGGGAATGGAACACCCATCGCCAGAAACCAGTCCAGTGGTAGCAGGTCCAGACATTCAGACTCTGATAGTAGCGCAGCGGATCCA
>JAEEGJ010003090.1_pt1 | contig 68730 bp, 50 predicted proteins | sample 8958761 | NCBI WGS metagenome assembly JAEEGJ01 (sample SAMN16246546, study PRJNA631951) | gut metagenome | biome: gut microbiome; feature: rumen; material: RS-attached | host: Bos | place: Iran: Karaj | collected 2018-10 | reverse complement strand
CTAATGTGGTCACGGAATTGGGAATGCTTAGGTCTCCTGTGAAACCACTACATCCATTAAAAGCATAGTCGCCTATAGCAGTCACAGCATACGATGAGCCTTCATAAATTACGCTTTCAGGAATAACCAAAGAGCCTGTGGCAGAAGTTCCGTTCACATGGCCTGTCACGGTTACGGTGGTGCTGTCACTATTGACAGAGTAATTCAAATTACCCACGGTGAAACTTTGCGCTATGGCTTTTACTAAGCCCACCCAGCAGATGATCAGGATGAGTAAGGCTCTTTTCAAATGTGTTTTTGAAGTTTTCATTTTTCTATTCTTTTAGTTTGGCATAATTCGTTTGAATAGGTTTTGACCAATAGAGACCATACGGACATTTTATTAGTCTGAGAATTGTGTGTTTTCTTTGTTGTTGTTTTCTAATTTTTTTGATAATCATGTGTTTATAATAATGTATTTTTCAGATAGGGCAATAAAAAACATGGACTTACTCTAGTTGGTTCCATTGGCCTTCCACAGCCAGACACCTCAACTAATAAGTAAAGCCCATGTGAAAACACATGAACTTTGCTGTATTGGCTTGCGGTGTCTAATAAAAGTGGAAGTTTAATGGAACGCAAGCGTTAAGCAACGCTTAGTTTTTAATATGCCGTTTTTCGTCAATGCGCCCGCGCTGTATTCATTTCAATTCGATTTGGTTAGACTTTGGGTTTGATGGTGGCAAAAATACGAAAATTTCATTGTTTTTGTTGCATGTTCAAAAATTGCTGTAATTTTAAAGGGTCAAAAATAACTATTCTGGTACTTGCTGAATGGGGGTAAGCCCGAATCTAAAATGGCGAACTCTACAGATTACACAAAATTCAGCAAACAAAAAAATCCTGCCAATGACAGGATTTTTCAGTTTTGTGGTATAGAGACGGTGCATGCACCGTCTCTACAAAAGTACAATTTTTATTATATCTTACTTCGTCACCAAGTTATATGTATCCTGAGCAATGACAAATTCCTCATCAGTAGGATACACAACAACAGTGACCTTAGAATTAGGCGTGGAAATGACACCAGCATCGCCGATGATTTCCTTGTTCATCTTGCGGTCGAACTCGATGCCAAGGCCTTCCATGTTCTCAAGAATAGCCTCACGCATGAACCATGCGTTCTCGCCAATACCGCCCGTCATCACAATGACGTCGGCACCATTCATCACGGCCATGTAAGCTCCGATGTACTTCTTCACACGGTGGGCGAACATGTTGAAGGCGTAGGTGCAACGCTCGTCGCCTTCTTCCTTGGCGGCGCGCACGTCGCGCATGTCCTGCTTGCCGCCCGTGATGCCCACGAGACCGGACTTTTTGTTCACTATGGTGTTCATTTCTTTGGTGCTCAGGTCTTCCTTGTCCATGATGTACATGAACGCACCCACATCAAGGTCACCAGTGCGGCTGCCCATGACGAGACCTTCAACGGGAGTGAAGCCCATGGAAGTCTCCACCGACTTGCCATATTCCACGGCGGCGATGGAAGCACCGCTGCCGAGGTGGCATGTCACGATCTTCGACTGCTTCCAATCCTTGCCAACGAAAGCGGCGGCCTTCTCGGCCACGTACTTGTGGCTGGTGCCGTGGAAGCCGTAGCGACGGATGCGGTACTTCTCGTAATATTCGTAAGGCAGAGCATAGAGGTAAGCCTCGGCGGGCATGGTGCTGTGGAACGAAGTGTCGAACACGGCAGCCATCGGAATGCCAGGAAGCACCGCCTCCATAGCCGCGATACCCTGCAAGGCACCCGGATTGTGCAATGGGGCAAGGTCGCAGAGCTCCTTAATCAGGTTGATGACATTGTCGTCGATGAGGACACTGTGGGAGAACTTCTCACCACCGTGGGCCACGCGGTGACCGACGGCGTTGATTTCCTTCAGGTCCTTGATGACCCCCATCTTCGGGTCGACCAAAGCCTTCAGCACCAGCTTGATGCCTTCGGTGTGGTTCGGGATGGGAAGCTGCTCGTAATACTTCTCACCATTGTATTTGTGGGTGAATTCACCCATTTCGAGGCCAATGCGTTCCAAGAGGCCCTTGGCCAACAAGCGCGATGAATTGGCGTTTTCCATCTCCAACAATTGGTATTTGATGGAGGAACTGCCGCAATTTAGGACTAATATTTTCATGTTGAATTGTTGTTTGTTGAATTGTTGAATTGACTACGTCGAATCTGCGATTTGTTGGTTTGTAGGAACGCACCGCGTGAGTCCGCCAAAATACGAATTTGCGGATTGGCGGACGCATTCGATGCGTCCCTACAACCTAATTATTTCTGTTTCTGGGCGATGGCTTGGTTGCAGGTGATGGCCACCAATTTGTAAACATCGTCGATGGAACAGCCACGGCTGAGGTCGTTGCAGGGCTTGGCGAGGCCTTGCAGCACGGGACCGACGGCTTCGGCACCGGCCAGACGTTGGACAAGTTTGTAAGCAATGTTGCCGACTTCTAGGCAGGGGAACACCAGCGTGTTGGCCTTGCCAGCAACAGGGCTGCCCGGGGCCTTGCTCGAACCGACAGACGGCACGATAGCAGCATCGGCTTGCAGCTCGCCGTCAAGAATGAGGTCAGGACGACGCTCTTTCGCGATGCGGGTAGCCTCGATGACCTTGTCGACCACCTCATGCTTGGCGCTGCCCTTGGTAGAGAAGCTCAGGATGGCGGTGATAGGGTCGATTTTGGCGATGGCCTTGGCGGTGTCGGCGGTGCAAATAGCGATTTCGGCCAGTTGCTCAGCCGTCGGCATGGGCGTGACGGCACAGTCGGCGAAGACCATGCGGCCATTGGTGCCGTAAGGACAACCTTCGGGCAGGAACATCGTGAAAGCGCCACTAACGCAGGTCACACCAGGAACAGTCTTGATGATTTGCAGAGCTGGACGAAGCATGTCGCCGGTGGTGCTGCGGGCACCGCTGACGAGACCGTCGGCCTCACCTGCCTTAACCATGAGGATGCCAAGGTACATGAAGTTCTGGGCCAGCTCGTCGGCTTGCTCGGGCGTCATGCCTTTGCTCTTGCGCAGTTCGTAGAGTAGGTCGGCGTACTTTTGCTTGTCGGGATTGTTCTTCGGGTCGATGATGCGGGCCTTGCCGATGTGTTGAAGACCAAATTCTGCGGTCATTTCCTTGATTTTCTCGGCGGGACCGATAAGGATGATGTCAGCCACTCCATCTGCCAAAAGGCGGTCAGCGGCTTTCAGGGTACGGGGTTCGTCGCCCTCGGGGAGCACAATGCGCTGCTTGTTGGCTTGCGCGTTGGCAATGATTTCTTGCATTAAGTCCATGTTGTGTTGTTTAATTGTTTATTGTTGAATCGTTTAATTGTTGTGATCGCATTGAAAAGCTGTCACATTGACTCGCTTCGCATCGTCGAATCTTACGATTTGTGGCAGCCACCTAATATTTCGGTTGCAAAGTTATAAAGTTTTTGCCTTGGTTTGCCAAATTACATTTATTTTTGCAGCCTGAAAACGACGAACTCCCATGCCTGAGCACCCTTTCATCGATTACGGAGCGCCTTTCACCGCCAACATTCAACCCATTGACACAGTGGCTACAGAAAGCGTAGTGCCGAGCTTCCTAACTCAAGGCTTTGGTCATGCTGTCACGCCATTGCCACGGGTGACTTATGACATATTGCAAAGCTGGGATTTGGTTCTGATTGCCGTGGTACTGCTGCTTATCGTGCTTAATAAACAATTGTATCCGAGACAGTTCCGCCAAGTGCTGAGTGTACCAGGAGGCGTAGCCCATACCAACCAACTATTGCGAGAGTGGAACCCCGTCGGTAGCTTTCTCGGCACCTCATGCTTGTTGTCGTACATCATCATCATCTCGTTATTTGTGCAAAAGAGTTGCGTCATCTTGTCACGCGACGTGATGCAATACAACAGCCTGAACGTATTGTGCATGGTCGCTGCTTGTGTTTTGGGGTGGTTATTGTTGCGTTTTGCCGTGTTTTATATCATGAACTGGCTCTTTGGTACTAAAGATACCGTGGATAGGCAAATGACGGTACAACTGTCCGTATCCACATATAGCCTCTTCGTGATGTTGCTTTTGGTAGTGCTATTGCTCTACAATCCCATCTCGCTGTTCGTTTGGATTGGCTTCGGCATCATAAGCTTTGCAGCTGCGATGCGACTGGCTTTCGGTATCATTGAAACGAGAATTTCGACAAAAATCTCATGGTTTTACATTTTTTCGTATCTTTGCGCCCTCGAAATTGCACCGGTTGCAACACTCCTTACAGCAGGCTTGCGCTATTTTAGTCATGGCACTGTTTTTTAATGAGTTAAACATCCAGGAGAGAGAAAAATAGCGTATAAAAGGACACACTAAAACTCAAGAAGAAGTATGAAGATCAAGTCCATTTTGGTGTCACAACCCAAACCTGCCGACATTTCGAAGACTCCTTTTGCTGACATGTCGAAGAAATATGGGGTAAACTTCACTTTCGAGAAATTCATCAAACTCGACGACGTCACTGCGAGCGAACTTAGACAGGAGCACATCAAATTGCCCGAATACACCGCCATCATTCTCACCAGCCGCAACGCCATCGACCATTTCTTCCGCGTGGCCAAGGAAATGCGCTATGCGGTGCCCGAAAGTCTGAAATACTTCTGCATCAACGAATCAACGGCGTTGTATCTGCAACGTTATGTGCAATATAGAAAACGTAAAATCTTTTTCGGCAACCAGTCGCTCAACGACTTGATCGACATCATGAAGAAGCACAAGGACGAGAAATACCTCTATTGCTGCTCCGACATCAGCAGCGACTCGACCCTCGACCTGCTCACCGCCGCCAAACTCAACTTCACCAAGGCTGTCATGTTTCGCACTGTGCCCGCCGATTTGAGAGAGACCATCAAAATCGAGGACTACGACGTGTTGGTGTTCTTCAGCCCGATGGGCATACAGTCGCTCAAGGTCAACTTCCCCGACTTTGTGCAGGGCGATGTGGCCATTGGAGGCTTCGGGACGGCCACCTGCAATGCCATCACTGAGGCCGGTTTTGAGCTGAACATCAAGGCACCCACCCAGACCGCCCATTCCATGACAATGGCCATTGAAGAATTTCTTGCCGCAGAAGCCAAGAAAAGCAAGAAGAGATAAAGCCTGTCCGCCATGACCGCCAAGGAGGGCTTGCCAAAATACGAACGCATCTGCAAGGAAAACGACATCCAGACCCTTTTCAAGAAAGGCGAAGGTGTGACCGTGTATCCTTTCCGGGTCATTTTCAGATTCTATCGCGACCGTAGCCTGCCTGTCACATGCCGCGTGCTGGTTTCTGTTTCCAAAAAGCGTTTTCACCATGCCTTCAAGCGCAACCGCGTCAAACGACTCATGCGCGAAGCCTGGCGGAAAAACAAGGCTCCGCTTTACGAAATCTGCCAAAAGGATAATATTTCGCTTGACGTAGCGTTAGTTTACAACGCAACGCTTATCCATTCCTACGGAGAGATATTCGACAAGACAAAAAAAGCCGTCAATGAAATCCTCAAAAAGCATGAAGCGCATCGCCAAATTGCCTGCTAAGTTCTTGATTCTCTTAATCAGGCTGTATCAGGTGACGCTGTCGCCATGGCTCGGGAAAAGCTGCCGCTACGTGCCCACCTGTTCCAACTACGGTATTGAGGCCATCGAGAAATACGGCTTCCTTAAGGGTGGCTGGCTTACCGTGAAGCGTGTCCTGTCGTGCAACCCCTGGGGCGGAAGCGGATATGACCCGGTGCCGTAGGGACGAAAGACTTTAAGCAGGCGGTAAAGCGCAGCGGAACCCCTGCCAACCAGGAACAAAACAACAAACGAAAGATGAAATACATCAACACCCTAATCCTGACACTACTCCTCTCCGTGAGCGTAGTCGCCCAAGAAAAACAAAACAACTTCGAAATTGCCAAGAGCTTGGACATCTACAACAGCCTCTTGCGCGAGCTGAACCTCAACTATGTTGACGAAATCAATCCAGGCGAATTGAACGAAGCCGCCATCAAGGCCATGCTCGACGGCCTCGACCCCTACACGGTCTTCATCCCTGAGTCGGATATCGAGAACGCCAAATTCATGACCACCGGCGAATACGGCGGCATCGGCGCCTTGATACAGTACGACGGTGAGTTGGTGCGCATCTCCGAACCCTATTATGGCTGGCCAGCGCAAAAGGCTGGACTTATTGCCGGTGACGCTATCCTTGAGGTGAACGGCATCGACTGCCACAAGAAAAACACAGCCCAAGTGAGCGAGCTGCTCAAAGGACAGCCTGGCACCGAAGTGAAGCTGAAAATCGACCGCTACGGTCTTGACAAACCGATAGAAAAGACATTGAAACGTGAAAAAGTGAAAATCGATAACATCCCTTATTATAAGGTGTTCGACAACGGCGTGGCCTACCTCTCACTGAGTGGCTTCACCCGCGACGCGGCCAAGGAAATGAAGGAGAAATTCCTCGAAATGCGCAAAGATCATGAGTTGAAAGGTTTCATACTCGACCTGCGCGGTAACGGAGGCGGCCTGATGAACGAAGCCGTCGAAATCGTCAATATGTTCATTCCCAAAGGTAAAGCCGTTGTCTCAATGAAAGGCAAATCGGCTTCCTCGAACAGTCTCCACGCCACCAACAACGAACCCATTGACCTTGAAATCCCATTAGCTATCCTCGTTGACGGCAACAGTGCCTCGGCCAGCGAAATCGTGGCGGGTGCTATCCAAGACTACGACCGCGGTGTCATCATCGGAGAACGTACCTTCGGCAAAGGTCTGGTACAGAACATCTTGCCTTTGAGTTACAACACGCAGATGAAAGTCACCATCGCCCACTACTACATTCCCAGCGGACGTTGCATCCAGGAGATCGACTATTCCCACAAGAAAGACACTACACAGACCAAAACCGACACACTCGGCAAACCCTTCAAGACCCTTGGGGGACGTACCGTCTACGAAGGACACGGCATCACCCCTGACGTGAAAGTGAACCACAACCCCTATGCCACTGCGACAGCCTACCTTTACGGCAAAAACTATCTCTTTGACTACGCTAACAAATATTACAGCGAACACCCCAACATCGACTCGGCAGACCGCTTTAAGATTGATGAGGTGACTTACAACGATTTTATCAAGTTCGTGAAAGACAAAGGCTTCAGTTACACCACCGAGAGCGAAAAGGCCGTTGAGAAACTGAAGAAAGCGGCCAAAGAAGAAGGCTATTTGCAGCAAATCGAGCCACAAATTAAACAGTTGGAGGAAAAACTCGCTGCCGACAAAGCCAACGACCTGCTGAAAAACCGCGCCGACATTGAGGAACTGCTGGTTTCTGAAATCGTCAGCCGCTATTACTTCCAAAAAGGCCGTATCATTGCCGCATTGCAGAAAGACCCCGACCTTCAGCGCGCTTTCGAAATCCTGCTCAACACCAACGGAAAGAACGAATACCGCACAATCTTGGGCAAGTGATAGCCACCTCCACCACGATAAAACCCTATCTCCATCAGGCCTATCTTTTTGGCTTGCTGATGATGGCTGCCAGCCTTACACTCTCACCGTTTTTAATGAGTGTAGCTCAGTTTTGGCTCGTCATCGTATGGATTGCAGATGGCATCGTCAGCAAGGATTTCAAGACCAAATGGAGCCGTTTTGCGCACAACAAAGCCGCCGTTCTATTGGTATTGTTTTACCTGCTGCACGTCGTCGGGCTACTCTACACTTCTGATTTCCAATACGCTTTGAAGGATTTGCGCGTCAAGTTGCCTATACTGGTTTTACCTTTCATCATGTCGGGTATGGAGCCCTTGGACCGTAAGCGTTTCGATTTATTGATGCTAGTGTATGTGCTTTCGGTCTTCGTGGCTACGCTATTTAGTTTTTCAACCTACACCAAACATGAATACAACGACGTTCGTGAGATCTCACGCTTCATCAGCCACATCCGTTTCTGTTTGCACATCATCTTTTGCATGGCAATTGTTGGGTGGTATCTTGTCGTCCGAAAAACGCAGTGGTGGGGCAAAGCCATTCAAGTTTTGCTACTGCTATGGTTTGGCTATCAGATATTTATCTTCGAATCACTCTCGGGTTATGTCATCCTTGCGGCGGTCGTCGTGGTCACTGCTGTTTATGCGTTTTTGTGTTGGAAAACAGAAAAAATTTGGCGCATGGCCTTCGCTGTTTCCGCTGCGGTTGTTTTGGTAGTAGGGATAACGGTTCTGATACAACAAATCCGGCCGTTGATAAAGGTTGAAGCGGTGGATTTCAGTATGTTGGGACAAACCACCGCACAAGGCAACCCTTATTGGCACGACACAGTCTATCATCCTGTTGAGGACGGCCAATATGTGGGTTTATACTATTGTCGCAAAGAGATGCAGGAGACTTGGCTACAACGCAGCACTTTGCCTTTCGACGGCACGACACACAATGGCGAGGATCTTGAGGCAACCTTGGCACGTTACCTGACCTCCAAGCATTTGCGCAAGGATGCCGAAGGGGTGTTGGCTTTGACCGACGAGGACATCCGCAATATCGAAAATGGTGTGGCCAACTACAACAACTGGCAGCACCCAGGCCTTAGAGCACGGCTTTCTGCGACACTGTTTGAATATGACCTATACCATCGCTTCAACAATCCCAATGGCGGCTCGCTCGCACAACGCATTGAGTTTACGCGGGCAGCCTTCCATATCATCCGTCAGCATCCGTTGTTTGGAGTGGGCACGGGTGATGTGCCACAGGCCTTCTGTCTAGCGTATGACGAGATTCAATCACCACTAAGCGAAGTATTCCGTTTTCGCGCCCATAACCAGTATCTTAGCATCATGATTGCCTTTGGCGCTGTAGGGTTGGCTTTGTTCTTTGTTGTACTGCTCTATCCGTGGTGTTCATCAAAGACAAGACGTTCATATCTATACACGATTTTCCTCTGCATCATGTTACTCTCCATGCTGCCTGAAGACACCTTGGAAACCCAAGCCGGCGCATCGATGTTTGCGTTCTTCCTTTCCGTTCTTTTATGCGCCGTTTCTGAAGACTCGTTGTTTTCAACAAAAAGGTTACAATCATTACGGTAATGGCGATTACTTTATCGGATTATGCCTCATAATGAAAAATTCATTACCTTTGCCCCGTCAAAATGAAAGTCTTATGAGAAAAAAACAATTCATTTGTCCCTACACCGTGTACGATTCCATCGACGAGCTGGAACCTGAAGATGCCGAATTGTTGCGCAAAGCGCATGAAGCCACACGCAATTCCTACGCGCCTTATTCCAAGTTCCACGTCGGTGCGGCGGTGCGCATGGCCAACGGTGAAACCGTCACGGGCAATAACATCGAGAATGCGGCCTATCCCAGCGGCTTGTGTGCTGAGCGCGTCACGATATTTGCAGCTCAGGCCAAATATCCCGGTGTGGACATCGAAGCCTTGGCGGTGGTGGCCCATTCCGAAACGAAGTTGATTGCCGAGCCTGCCGCCCCTTGCGGGGCTTGCCGCCAAGTGATGGTGGAGGTGGAACAAATCTCGAAACGTCCTTTGCGCGTCCTCTGCCAAGGCGAGACGGGACCCATCATGGTCTTCGACGGCATCGAAAGCCTCTTGCCGTTTGTCTTTCAGAACACACTTCTCTAAGCGAAGGTAAACAATAGATTCCCAAAGAAATTCCACAAGGTGGATGCACCCACGGCAAACACCTTGCTGAGATAGAAATTCCATTTCAATTTTCCATTGAGCACATACACCGTCAGCGTGTCGATGCCCAAGCCGACCAAGGAAATGACGAAATATTTCACGTATTCCGTCCCGATTTGCGGATTGGTGCTCTGGAAGGTCCACAAGCGGTTGAGGATGTAATTCGTCGTGGCAGCGAAAATGAAGCCAAGGATGTTGCTCAGGTATTTGTTCAGCTTCAGCCATTCCTTGCAGGCGTAAGTCACGCCAAAGTTGACAAACACACCCGAAAAGCCCACCGCGCCGAATTTCAGGAACTTGAACAGAAATTCGCGCGTCAGCTCGATCTTCAACAAGGCACTTTTCAACATTTTCGCTTGGATTGGACGGCAAAAATACAAAAAACGCTACTTTTGCGCAAAATTTCAACAATGAGTACGGTAAAAGACATCTCCATCGAAGCCTACGACTATCCCCTACCCGACGACCGCATCGCGAAATACCCTTTGCCCGAACGCGACGCCTCGAAACTTTTAGTACTGAAAAACAACGAGATAAGTGAGTCGCAATTCAAGCACCTTGGTGATTTCCTACCTGAGGACACTGTATTAGTTTTCAACGAAACGAAGGTCATCAGAGCAAGGCTGCAATTCCACAAGGCGACTGGCTCGCGCATAGAAATTTTCTGCCTTGAACCGGAAAAAGATTACCAAGTCGCCTTCACCGCAACCTCTCCTGTAAGGTGGAAATGCCTGATTGGCAACGCGAAACGCTGGAAAGAGGGAAAACTCGCCATGCCCTTGTCGGTGAACGGGAACGAGGTCATCCTCCAAGCAGAACGCCTCGCACAAAACGATCAATACGCTGAAATCGAGTTTTCGTGGACGCCCGAAGCTCTGCCTTTTGCCTCAGTGCTGGAGGCCGCCGGCGAGATTCCACTTCCCCCCTACCTGCACCGCGATGCCGAGCCTGACGACCGCGACCGCTACCAAACAGTTTTTGCCCGTTACGACGGCTCTGTGGCGGCACCTACGGCGGGACTGCATTTCACCCAGCCGCTCATCGCCACCCTGCGTGAAAAAGGCTTCATGTTTGACGAGGTCACGCTGCATGTTGGGGCAGGCACCTTCCGTCCCGTGGCCACCGAAACCATCGGAGAGCACAATATGCACTCGGAAACCGTCATAGTGCGCAAGTCACTGATTGAAAACCTCATAGCCCATCAAGGCAAACCCATCGTCCCTGTCGGGACGACTAGTACACGCACCTTGGAAAGTCTCTATTGGATTGGCATAATGCTTCAAGAACAAGGTACGGCATTACGCCCGCTCCATGTGGAGCAGTGGTTCCCATACGAAAACCATGCCCCACTCAACGTGACACAAGCCTTACAGCTTATCCTCGACTACCTTGACCGCCACGGCCTCACCCGCCTCGAAGCCAGCACCTCGCTGATGATCGCCCCATCATACCAAATGCACGTCATCACGGGCCTCATCACCAATTTCCACCAACCAAAAAGCACCCTGCTCCTCTTGGTCTCCGCCCTCATCGGCGAGCGTTGGAAAGACTGCTACCGCTTCGCCCTCGACCACGGCTTCCGCTTTTTGAGCTACGGCGATAGCTGTTTATTCTTACCCACGAAATAACGCTCACTTAAGAAGTTTTTCTATCTTTGCCACAAATTCAAACCTATGAAAAAACTATTTTTGACCCTTGTCCTCGGCTTATTGGCCACCTTTTCCTTTGCCGGCAACATCCTAACGGAAAGCTTCGAATACGGCAACCACGACCTACAGACACCCGTTGGCTGGAGCTGCGCTGACAATTCGTGGCTTTGTGGCTATCTTGAAAAAGACCACAACCTCAAACCGTATACAGGCAACTGGTATGCCTTCACTACTGGCAATGAGTCGTGGATGTTCATGCCCATGTACCTCATCCCTGAGATGCAATATCGCTTCAGTATCTGGGCTGTCAGCGACGGTAGCTACAGCCTCTCGTTCTGGGCCGGCTCTGCCCCATCGTCCGAATCCATGACCGTACAATTCTTCTCCGAAAGCATCTGCACCGACGAATACAGCAAGGTCTCAGCCTACGTCGAAAGTATTCCTGAGGGCTGCAACTATATCGGCATCTGCGCGATAATGCTTCAAGGAGGCTCCTATCTCTCCATCGACGACGTGGAAATCGACATGGTGCAGCAATACAACTTCGAAGCCGAGGCTATCACTGGAGACACAACCATGTATCCTGGCACGCAAGCCGTCTTCCATTACTTTGTGCATAACACAGGCTACGACCCCGTTGACATCACCTTGCATCCATCAAATGAGTTTTTCACCGACTTCAGCAGCTATGTAAACGGCGTCAGCGGTTCGACCTTCGCAACCCAACCTGACGAGACCGTCAGAGTGACCACCTATGCCACACTGCGTCCCGAAGTACAGCCTGGGACAATGGCTTGGCTCGACATCATGATGACAATACCTTGCAACTGCAACACGGCCATGGTCACTTTTTGGGTAACACCGCTCGACCTCACACAAGCGCCCGAAAACAATGCCTTAAACATTAGTGTCTTCCCAAATCCTGCGACAGACCGTGTCTCCATCGAAGTGGAAGGATTGCAGCGGGTTAGTGTAGCCGACCTCCGGGGAAGAGTGATAATGACTGGAACTCAGTCAGGTTTGGATATCAGTGCTCTAGAAAAAGGCTTTTACATCCTCTCAGTTGAGACGAAGCAAGGGATGTTAAAGCGCAGTTTCGTAAAACGATAATCTTCTACTTATTCTTGTCAAAATAATAGCGGCTCCATTTTCTCTGGAAGACGGAGCCGCTATTATAAAGGACTTGAAGCCTTAAACTGCTATCAAATCATTCCACCACAATCTTCTGGGTTTTAACGTCATTGCCATTGATCAAGCGCACAACGTAGACACCGGCGGCAGCTTCGAAGTGTTTCGTGGCATTGCCATTGATTTGCTCGCTGCTGAGGATGCGGCCATTGACATCAACAATCTGCAGAGTAGCTTCTCCTTCGTTGGCGATAAACCAACTGCCATTGCTATAGAAAGTGAAGGTCTCCGAGCCTATCAAAGCGTCGTTGTGATTGGCGACAAATACCAGTTTGAAACGGCTGTCATAGTCGCTGGTCTTGGCGTCGAAGGTATAGCTAGAAGTGGCGAGCAGGTCAACGTCGTTGCCAGTAAGATTGTCGATGAGGTGGAGGTAGCCGAACTCAACGTTCTCGGTGCTGAAGCTTAGGCTGTAGGTGCCGTTGCTTTCTGCTTTGAAGTTGATAGGCATTTCACCCTGGGTTCCGGCGTTAACCACAGCGTAGTCTTTGCCGTTCTGCAAAATGTAAAGCTTAGTGTTGCCTTCAAAGAGTTGGAATTTAGGCAGCATCTTGCTGTTGTCGAAGCGCACAATGGCTCGGTCGATGGTGTTGCCACGGCTGTTGCCTTTCAGGCTGACCACCAGTTGTTCGCGGACTTTAGAGGAAGCCTGAGGCTCAAAGGTGATGGACTCGCCCTCGCTCTCAGCAAGTACGAAAATACCTTCCATGGCTTCAACACTGGTGCCCTCACTGGCAATAACTTCATCGCGACCTTCGGGGTTAATGATGTAGAACGATTTATCAACATTGGCGGCAGTGGCATAAGGGTTGCCCACGAGGTTCCATCCCTTCAATGCTGCATCTGCATCATAAGTAAGTGCCACCTCTCCCTCGCCTTCATAAGGCGTACCCGTGAAGATCAGTCTGACATTTGTGCTATTGGCATAGAGGTAACCTCTTCCAGATTCAAGATTAAAGTGAAAATGGTCACCTTCGGTTTCTTTGTAGTTCTCCCATTCTTTATCAGTACTTTGGTTGAAGCGATAAAGGTCAAAGGTGTTTGAAGTCATCTCAGCCACATCTACAGGTGCCACTTCACCGATGGGGGAAGCGATGAGATAGTAGCCACCGCCTCCAGCGTAAGCATCGATGTCCAGTGTGAAGAAAGGCGTGCTGAGGAAGTTGAGGACGAATAAATTATGGAATGGATCTTCACCAATATATGTGTCATTTTCCAATACGACAGTGGTAGGACATCCTCCTTGGAAGATTTTTCCTGCTTGCTTGTCATAAAGATAGAAGCTGATGACATCGCCATCATTGCCTTTAATATTCATAGAGGCAAAATAGCCCATATTCAAATCCGTCCAATCGTTGAGCGGGGTTACATCACCACGGCATTCATCACCGCAGAAGGCTCCCACTTCCCATGAAGCTCTGTTCACAGGGACACCGTCAATCTGAATCTGTGCTTGTAACGCCATGCCATTGCCTTGATAGCTTGTGGAAGGAATCCACGGATAATCCGGACCGAATGACGGATCAGACTCGAACTCCATATAATAGCCCTCGTTCACGCCGCCGAATTCGAATTCCTCTGCTCCGTTAAATTGTAAGGTCAAATCACAAATGGTATATTCTGTACTTGTGGCATGGTCGTAGGCTTTGAAGGTAATGTCTTTTCCAATATCCGACGTGTTTCCGAAGACGGTCAAGTAAGTATAATACTCGTTCGGCAATCCTACTGGGTATGGCTCAATCAAACGTATCGTTCCTCTGCACTCATCGTCGATGAACGCAGCGACTTCGATGTTATCCGATGCCTGGGATACTCCATCTATCTTCACCTGGTAGGTCACATGGTTGCGATTGGAATATAAGCCAGGTGTAGGTTCAGGCCAATACAATGTGGTTTCCCGCTGGGCAAAAACCGCCATGCTGAGAACCAAAAGCACAAAGGATAAGAATACTTTTTTCATTCTGATTTTGTTTAGTAAATAATTAATTCAATATTGGATAGGTAAAGGTCTTAGATTGAGTCGCCTTCGACTTGTAAATGAAGCCTTCTCCAGGATGTAAGGTGGTGGCACTTCCTCTCCAGCCGTAACCTTGATAATAGGTGGCGATGCCGTTTCTCGTCTGGATATAATCCAAATGAGTTGGCGTAAGGTTAGAGAACGCCTCATCAAGAGTCATGTCCTCTATGCCAATGAAGCCGACCCAATTGATGCCAGGCGTCAGGGTGATAGGATACTCGGCGGGGTCAACGATGGAGCCTTCCACCGTGATGGTACAGGCTTGATTGGTTTTGACCTTGTACATGGAGCCCACGGCAATGCCCACTTCTTGAAGTGATCCACCCCAACCATACACTGTGTTGTTGACATATTTACCATTCTGGTCTGTGATGGTGACACCATTGGCACCCAAAGCAGCCTCAAAAGTAGCCAAGTCTATATCGACATTCGGCGACCACCAGTTCCAATCTGATGTAAGATTGAAAGACTCTTCAACTATCGGAACATTCTCTGGCACCAAGTAAATAGTTCCAAGATCCGTTCTTTGACCATCAGTAACTGTGACGCTGATATCTTGGGAGATATATCCTTCTTTGGATAACACAAGCGTCCAGTTGCCACCCTTGATAGGACGATGGAAATCGCCAACTTCATGAGTGCTTACGATTGAATATTCGTCGTCGTGATTCTGTACTGTGACAATAACATCACTTATGGATTGATGCGTGTAAAAGTCCTTAACCACACCATGAATACCGTAAATGCATTGCTCCATATAGGCTAACATGCTATTATGGTTGTAGTTCCAGAAAGTAGGCAGCTGCGAGCCATTAGGCTTCTTAGTGGTGGAGCACTCAACGGTGACTTCACGGCACTGGCGATAGCCGTTCATGTAATCTTGGCGACCACCGCCTATCTCGTACCAATCGGCGCCATTCGTGATGCCGTTGTTTTGGTCAGTCATATAGTTAGAACTAACCGATTGGGCAAAAGTAGCATACTCTCTTGAGACATACTGCCACCAAGCATCATCAGCATGGCGTGTGTAGGTATTATCCCAAGGATAGTTTACCACTTGTGCGCCGCCGTGGTAGTTGGCAGCCATCACGAAAGGATAGTCCTCAGCAAGCTGCATAAACCATTGTGTTTCAGTTTGGTATGCATTTCCATCAGGATGTGCGTTGCCATGAGGATCGGGATAGTTACGGTTCATGTCTACACTGTTGGCATTGGCGCGTCGTGCGCTATTGACAGTGTTATTGCCACCATAATAAGTGCCGTCTGGATTGGTGTTGGGGAAAATAAAGATATCCAAATTATCAACCAGGTTGATGATACGGCCGTCGGTGCTGGTGCAGAGCTCATCTATAAGACGAAGCATCAAAACCCAGCCGGTGGTCTCGTCACCATGGATGGTTGAACTGTATAAAAACTTCGGTTTGCCCTCGGGACTACCATTGTTGATACGTACACCCATAATCTTACGATTCGATTGAAGTGTGCCTAATTCCATATAGGTACAGGCTCTGCCGGACACTACAGAGGACGGAAAAGCTTGCATCATACTTTCGTATTGACTGTAAGTTGGATAGCTGTCCCATTCGTAGGTGGCACGGTTGCCATCCCACATCTTGGCCTCCTCAAGCATCGAAGGCGGGGTCTGCAAAGTGGGTTTGTAGCCAGCCTGAAGCAGATTGTCGTACTGCTTCTGGTTGGCATAGCACACCACATTCATTCCATCGATACCGTCAACGGAACAAACACGATTGATTTCCTGAACCTCTGAAGGTTGCTGAATGGTGAGCGTGAAATAATACTCACCTCGTTCGTGCATGAGTTGAGCCAGTTCTCTTTGGCTTTGGGCAAAAAGGCTTCCTCCGAGAAGTAGCGCAAGAACAAAAATACCAAAACGAATTCTATTCATAAATTTGAAACTTGAAACTATCTGATAATAAGCTTTTGAGTCTTGATCTCGCTGCCGTTGGTCAAACGCAGCATATACACACCAGAAGCCATCTCTGAGGTGGAAATCGAGTGCGTATCGTTTCTACGGCTGATAAGGATGCGTCCTTGTACATCAATCACCTGCAGGGTGCCTTCGCCGTTAACGATGATATTACCGTTACTGATGAAAGCGAAGCTGTCGTCGGTGTCATTGTCGGTGGCAAACACCAGTTTGAAACGGCTGGCGTAGTCTGATGTGTTGGCGTTGAAGGTGTAGCTCGAGGTCTGGAGCAAATCAATATCGGCACCGGTCAGGTTGTCGATAAGATGCAGATATGCTACATTAATATCATGGACATTGGCGGTGAGGGTGTATGTACCCGTACGTTCTGCCTTGAAGTTCACTGGGAACATCTCTTCATCCTTGCCGTTGACGACAGCATAATCGTTGCCATTCCGGGAGATGCTTATGTGAGTATGGCTCTCGTCAAGCATGTACTTCGGCAACGTGTTGCTTTCGCCCATGCGAACCATCACACGGTCGATAATGCTGCCTTTGTCGTTGCTCAAATTGAGAACTATTCTCTCGCGAGTGTTTGTCGTTTTGGCGTTCCCTATCAAGAAGGTCACCGTCTCCTCTTCCTCCTCAGTGTAGACGAAGACACCTTCCAATGGAGCGATTTCGTCTTCTTCGGATGGGATAATCTCGGCGCGCCCTTCGGGGTTCATGATGTAGAAGCCCCTGCCTATCGACGCTCCAACGGTGTACGGGTTGCCTATCAGGTTCCATCCTGACCCAACATTGTGGATCGTCACATTGCAGTCGCCGTCGTACATCTCCCCCCTGAACGTCAGTTCCACAGACCCGCTGTTCGCGTACAGATAGCCTCTGCCAGGCTCAAGGTTGAAGTGGTAATGATCACTCTCCTCATTCTTCCAGTTCTCCCACTCCAAATCAACTGCCTGGTTGAAACGGTAAAGGTCGAAATCGTTGCTTATCATGTTGTCCACAAGCTCCGCGTCTGTGTTCTCTGCCAACGGCGTCGTGATGAGGTACCACCCGCCGTCCGGCGTGTGTGCCTCTATCGGCAGCGTCCAGGTCGGAACCGTCACGAAGTCGATGTAATAGCCCATCTCTAAGCCGCCGTACTCGTACTCCTCCTCACCCCTGAACACCAACGACAGCTCGCACATGTCGTATTCCATCGAAGTAGCGTGGTCATACACCTTAAACGTGAAGTACTTGCCCACATCCTCCGCGTTACCGAACACTGTCAGGTACGTGTAGTACTCGTCCGGCAGCGGGCCAGGATACGGCTCTATCAGACGGACTGTGCCGCGAACCTCCTCGTCGATGAACGCCGCCACCTCGATGTCGTTCGACGCCTGCAGCACTCCGTCAATCCTCACCTGGTATGTCACGTGGTTGCGGTGGCTGTACAAGCTCGGCGTTGGCTGCGTCCAGTGGTATGTGTCGTCCCTGCCTTCCTTCCCGTCGAACGACTTGCTCACCGAATACGTGAACGTGATGCTGCCCGATGCCTTCGACTCGTAGATGTATCCCTCTCCCGGAACCAGAGCTCCCAGAGTGCCGCCCCAGCCGTATGCCGAATACTTGGCATATTGTCCGTCCCCGTTCGAAATCCTGTCGCCTACCGTCGCCGCGAGACCCGAAAACGCGTCCGTCACCGACACCGGCGTCGAGCCCATGAAACCGATCCAGTTCGTACCCCGATTCAGGGTTATCATCACCTCTGACGGATTGATTGCAACGCCAGTCAAGTCGATGCTACAATTTGCCCCGGTTTTGATCTTGTACATTCTACCTGGTACGAGTTCAGTGAAATTCGGATTGGAGCCCCATCCGAACTGGGTATAGGTGACAAAATTACCGGCATTATCCGAAATCATAAGACCGTTTGTACCAAGCGCCGCCTCAAGTTCAGCAAGGGTGACTCCAACGTTTGCTGTCCACCAGTTCAAACCAGCGGCCAGCTCTGATGTCTGGGTGACTTCAACTCCTTCTTGGAAGTTGGCCACGAGGTCACGGTCACCAGTGACGGTGAAGGAATAGCTGGCTTCCGAAGAAACCTCTGTGCCGTTTTCGGTCCAGTTCACGAAATGGTAACCCTCATCAGGCGTGGCGGTCACGGTGCAGGTCTCGCCGTAGTTGAAGTTGCCGCTACCAGTGGAAGGATCCTCGCCTTCCACGATGGTGATGTCGTCAACGCACAGGAACCATTGGTCATAGCAGTCCCAGTGGCGGATAGCGATATAACCCCTGCCGCTGTAGGCACTCAAGTCAACGGTATATGGCGAAGAGGTATATCCTGCGTTGTCCAAAGACAAAATCATAGTTTCAACGGTCGTGAAGCTGGCAGTGTTGGTGTTGCTGGTCGTGGATACCATCACGGAGAACTTCTCTGCACAATATTGAGTGTTTCTGCCACCTGCATAGAAGGAGATGCTTCCTCCCAAGCGTACCTGTGGAGAAACGAGATAGTTGTCAGGTGTGACTGCGGTACCACTGCCGCTTGAAGAACCAGAGATGTACGACTCGGAGAGCATGAATCCGTCGGAGCTGTTGTGGCCGTAACCAGTGGTGAAGTTATTGTTGGAGGTGGGGTAAGAAGTGTTGTGCATCCAGTTGTTGGGTGAATTGCCAGTATTGCCTTTCAAGACAGTCCAGCCTTGGGTGCCGTCTTCGAAGTCATAAACGAGGTCTTCTCTGTTGCCTCTGCTGCCAGCGACGGTGACGGCGCCAAACTCGGCGGGAACCGCAGTAGCTGTAATCGTATAGCTGTTCAGCGTGAAGTTGGCAACGTATTCAGCAGCGGTGGACACTGTGAAGCTGTAAGTGGCGTTGGTGCTTATTACCACACCGTTTCTCGTCCAGTTGGTGAAGGTGTAGCCTTCGTTGGCCGTGGCAGTCAAAGTGGCAGTAGTGCCAGAATCGTAGGTGCCTGCGCCTGTGACAGTACCACCATTCGCAGGATTGGCACTGACGGTGATTTCGCATGGACCAGCAGCCTGGGCTTCCTTGGTGAGGATGATTTGGTTCTTAACCGAAAGCACTGTGCCATTGTAGGATGACGGACTGCTGGGGCTGTAGTTCGTATTGTCACTATAGATATATATAGCTTGGCTGTTGGCAGTAAACACACGGCAGGCCATGTGAGGTGAGTTTGTATATGCTCCCGAATTATCATCCGCAACAAGAACCAAATTAGAGGTGCCGTCATAGACAAACGGGTTGTTGAAAGTGATGGTTGTCCAGTCGTTGGCAACCATGGTGACACTACCACTGAATACTTTGTCGGAAGATGACACTGTGATCCAGTCAGTCTTGCTGGAGAAACTGCTCTTCGTCGTAGCCTTCAAATAGAAGTCCAAGGTGCGCGTCTTTTCCGCTCCTTCATTGTAGAAAGCGATGCTGGTGATGGTACCTGCGCCACCCAACTCGGCAGAGGTGTAAATCTGCTCAGTTAGGGAGTACTTATAATAGTTGTATGTCGGCAGATATTCGTTCGAAGAAGAGCTGCCATCGCCAATCATGACGCCTGCTTCGAAGTTGGCAACCAAGCTGATGTTGCTCGACACAGTGAAGGTGTATTCGGCGTTGGAGGAAACCACATTGCCATTTTGGGTCCAGTTGGTAAACATATAGCCATCAGCAGACGTGGCGGTCACGGTGCAAGACGCACCGTAATTGTATTGGCCACCACCAGTGACAGTGCCATAATTGTTATTGTTGGGCGCAACAGTCACAGTATAGACCTGATTGGCAGTAACAGTGATATCACCCTCCCAGATGTTGTTACCGTTAGTGACAGTGTAGTGAATCGTATAATTGAAGCCTACTGTTGAACTTGAGTTGAAATGGAATTTGAAGCCGCTCACCGTGGTGCTGGCATTGACTGCCAAAGCGCTGAAGGTCTTTGTGGGAGTGTCAATAGTAACATTTGAATCGCTTGAAGACAAAGTAACCGTGGTAGCGCCTGATGTGGCAGTGGTACCCACATTCTTGAAGGTCATGCTCAAATCCGTAACTTGGCCAATCAGTGCAATATTTGGCGTGTAGCTGTCAAGGCTGATGCATGGACCAGAGGTGGAAACGGCCTGGATGGTCGTAATGTAAGGCTGATATTGCTGGCGCGTGACCACAATCTTCACATCGCCTGCTGAAGTGAGGCCAGAAATTGAAACATTGACGCTTCCGCTTGAAGGAACTTCTGCCACACCGAGGATTTCGTTGTCTTTGGTGATGGCCACATAGGAACCGGCAACGGCACTCACAGCGAAAGAGGTGGCACCAATGGAAATGGTGTTGGCATGGCTTACGGTGTTCGTTTCCGGCTTAGTGACATATGGCATCACGGAACCATCGCCGAAGCAGTGGTAGAACTGGAAGTAGTAGTGGGCCGAGTTGTTACAGTCGCCATCGGTAATGCTGCTCGTGGTGTTGTCGTTGCTGACAGCCTGCTGCACGGCGAGGTTGCCCAAATAAAGTAGTGCCGATGCGGAGTTCCAGTATTGGTCGTTGAACATGACATCGTAAACACCTTTAGAAGAACCCGAAACCGATGGGGCATTGCCTGCTGAGTAGGAGTGCGCACCAACAGCCCAGTAGAAGTCTTCGTACCAATAGGAATAAGGTGAGCAGCCAACGTAAGCGATGGCACCTGCGTTAGGCACACGAATCATAGTCTCGCCGAAACTTGCTGTGGCACCTATTGAGGAGCTGGGAGCATAGTTGGCTGAATAATTTGCGTTATTAAGATTGTAGTTGCCTGTAAGACAGCAGTTGCCAACGCCGAAGAAATACTTGCCAGTGTTGGTGACTGTTTCAACTTGTTTTGCGGTAAATTGCGGTCCTTGCCATTCTTGCTTGTCGCCATGGGCGGTGTAGTTCAAGAAGCAAACACCATCGTTGAGTCCGTTGTAGCAACCGTGGTTGGTGCCGCTCCAGCCTTGTGTCGAGCTCGTCGAAATAGTGGCGTGAATAGTGCCGTTTCCAAAGCCTCCATAGGTAGTGTTGCTCGAATTGAAGTAGTTGTTGGTGGCGTAGTTAATGGTGGGTTTTGCAACACGGTTTGTCCAGTTGGAATCCCAACCACCAACAAGGATTACATTATTCAAGTAGTTACCGCCATCGGCAAACTCAAATTTCTCGTAAGTCAACACCTTGTTAATATAGTTGGTCAAGTGTGTGGTGTTCTCAACAGAAATACGGCTATAGTACATGTCCGGGAAATAGTTGCTTGTGCTTGACGAGAAATTGACACTTGAATAACCGAGGTCGGAAGCGCAGTTGCCAATGGAGGAGTCAATGTTTTTAACCATATAGTAAGGCACTTGTCCCGTGTCGCCAATCACGATTAGGTAAGTGTAGGCGTTGCCAGCCGAAACGGAAGCGTTGTACTTGGTCTTGATGAACGATGCAATACTGCTTGCTGAAGTACCTGTCTCGCTGGTGTAGAAAATATCCACATAGTAACCTTTCTGAAGCTTCCATTGTAGCCAACTGTTAAGGGCATCATTGCCTTGGAAGCCCGAATAGCAGACCACCAACATCTTGACCGGCGTGTTGTACATGTCGGGGTGGTCGGTGTAGACATCCGTTATGGCTCTGTTGTTAAACAACTGTGCGTAAACGGCATCGAAAGCCGGGCTGTAAGTCTTCAACAGCATGTCTTCAGTGGCTTGGGTATCAGCACCGTCAAAGTAAACAGAGACCTCAATGTCGTTGAACACGCGGATGGTGTTGTTGACGGGGTCGTAGCTTACCGGCTCGATGGTCATAGTGCCAACTTGGATGCCACGCATGGTACCTTCCACACTAACGGTCGCTTGAGGCTCAGAGCGAAGTCCACGGACTTGATAAGCGGCCTCGTTCATAATGAAGGGCACTTCATCAGGATTTTGGCTCTTATGCACAGGGCGCTGGCGCGGCACCAAGGTGTGCATATTGTAGTCAGCAAGACGGTAGTCCGTAGTGCTGTAGCTCGTAATCTCGATGCGTGGGTTGGCACCGAAAGGCACGGCGATGAGTTGGTTCACGACGGGAATCTGGGGGTCACCCGCATTGCCGCCGAGGACGGTGTTGGGCAGGCTGAGCCAGGAAAAAGTCCCGCGCTCACTTTCGTAGTCCTGCGCATCGATGGAAGAGAACGAGAACGAAGCCCTGAGGCTCGTCATGTTGCTGTTTACACATTCGGCTCTGTCGACCGAACGCAATTGGATTCTTTGTTGTGCCATGACACTCACACTGAGCATCACTGAAAGAAGGATAAAAAATGCTTTTTTCATATTACTTTAAACTTAGAATTTAATCAAAAATAAAACTTGCAAATTTACAAAAAATAACATTATTAATGACAGGCAATTTTCGCTTTTTTAAAGTTGTATATATTTTATTGATTTCCAATTATTTACAACAAAAAAAAGCGATGCGTCATCTCTGATACACCACTTACTAAAAGAATCCATAACCCCGATAGACAATAATCGCCATCAACAGGATTGTCTTCCGAAAAAAAACCGCCTACAATGCGTTCAAAACCCGCTCCACTTCGTCTTTCGTGAAACCAATTTTGAAGATATGAGCCGGCTTCAAATAATGGATTTCATGTTCGGTGTGGAAACGACTCTCACCGCCTCCCGTGATATTGAGCATCACCACGTCGTCAGCTTTTACCATGTCTTTTTCTACCGCCTGCATCAGCGATGCCGTGGCCACCGCTGCGGCATGGTAGATGTCTATGTCCTCAGTTTCTTCAAACAAGGTCTTAGCGGCATTGGCTTCGTCGTTGCTGACGGCGAAGATGTCGCCATTCGTGTCTTTCAGCGCATCGTAGAGGCCTCCAGCGAGGCCGTAAGGCGGTTTGCGGTTGGAGAGCACGGGAGCGCAAATCTCGGCGGCATCCTTTCGGGCTTGGTCGGCATCGTAAGGCAAGAGAACGCGTGAATCGGCCTTCCAAGCCTCGTACATTGGGACGAAAGGCTTGTTTTGCGAAACCATCAGGCAAGCCTTGTTCGTGCCGAAGCGACCGTCGCCGATGAAGCGCAGGTTGGCTTCCCATGCGGCGATGGCACCCGTGCCGCTACCCACGGCCTGGAAATAAAAATCGGGCGATCGACCGATGAAAGTCGTGGCCGACAGCATCGCAGTGCCCATGCCGTCGCGACGGGCGATGTTCTTCGCGCCGCCCTCTGCCAGATAGCCGTCCAATTCACAAACCACATTCGAGAGGTTGATGGCATCGAAATAGTCGCTGCCGCTTTCGGTTGTGATGAGTTTCACACAGTCGTTCAGTGGCTTGTCGAACCACAACGCGTTAATGTTGTCCTGCGGAACACACAGCAATAGCTTGATGCCGTTGTCGGAACACACCTTGGCAAAAGCACGAGCCGTATTGCCCGCCGAAGCCACCACCAACACCTTCTTTTTCAATTCCTCACCCAATCGGGCACACACCGAAAAAGCTTCCATTTCCTTGAAGGAACAAGTTGTCATGCGAGCACCACGTTCAGGCCACCAACCGTTGAAGGTAATGTATAAGTTATTCAAACCCAAACGTTTGGCCAAACCTTCGCTCTTGTAGGTAACTGGTTCCGAAGGGTTGGCTAACAACGTCTTGATGGGTAACCAATCAGCATAGCGGTAAAGACCCAAGTCCTTCCCTTCCCTGACAGCAAGTTGTTTCTTTTCATAGACCGGTCGCACCATGCTCGGCTTGTCGCATTCCTTATCATCCAAAGTCCAGCCTTGATCTTCGGAAATTCGTCCCGTTGCAACGGTCTGCAACTGATATTTTGTCGGAGTAAAATTCATTTTGTCGCTCATCTTTCAAATTTGGCTGCAAAATTAGCAAAAAGTAAAATATGTGACAGTAAATATCTTTACCATTTTAATCCCGTTTTATTCGACTTCCTTCATTTTTTTGTGAGGTATTCCAATTTTTTTCCTACTTTTGACCGTTTTTTTAATACCGCTCAAAATGAAAAAATTGTTACTTATCGGATTCGCCATATGGTGTGGCATGACCGCATTGCAAGCCCGTCCCGTCGACGTGGAGCAAGCCAAAGAAATTGGTCGGAAATTCGTTTGCGCCAATTTTGACAACACACGCGAAACCAACGACTTGCAACTGGTCTATATGGGCATTTCCGACCAAAGCGAAGTCTGTTTCTATGCTTTCAACGTGGGAAAGGAAGGCTTTGTCATCGTCTCCGCCGATGACCGTTTCCGTCCCATCGTAGGCTACTCCGACGAAGGTCCGTTTGAGACCGAAAACATGTCGCCCGAGCTGAAATTCTACCTTGACAAAATCATCGAGGCACGCACAAGCCGCAATGCCGTGCTGGCAGACAATACCGCCGAGGAATGGCAAAGCGTTATGTCGACCGGACGCTTGCTCTCGCGCAACGGCGGTCGCGGCGTGGATTACATCTGCACCACTAAGTGGAACCAGGACTCGCCTTATAATCTTTATGCACCTCAAGCGAATGGAGGCCCAGGTGACCGTTGCTATGCTGGCTGCGTGGCCACAGCCATGAGCCAAGTGATGAAGTTCTGGAACCATCCCGCGAAAGGATCAGGCAGTCATTCCTACTATTGCTATGGTTACGGCCAACAGAGTGCCAACTTCGGCGCGACCGACTACGACTGGGACAACATGCCCGACCGTCTCGGCGGCAATTCCTCCCAAGAGGAGATTGTGGCCGTGGCGCTGCTCATGTACCATTGCGCCGTGGCTGTCGACATGAACTTCTCACCCTCTGGCAGCGGTGCCAACTCATGGGACGTGCCGTACGCCATCCGGCATTATTTCTCCTACTCCAACCAAGCCAGCATTCAGGGTCGCGACGAATACCCGCTCATCAACTGGCAAAACATGCTCAAGGAGTCGTTTGATTTGGGCTGGCCCGTCTATTATTCTGGCTTCAGCAACAGCGGCGGCCATGCCTTCGTGTGCGATGGCTACGATGACGACGACCTCTTCCACTTCAACTGGGGTTGGGGCGGCAGCAGCGATGGCTGGTTTGTCATCGACGAAATCGACTATGCAAGCTGGGCACAAGCCATCTTCAACTTCGTGCCGACCAACGTGTACGACTATATGCCCATGCAACCCGAAAACTTCGAGGTCATCTCATTGGGTGACAACAATTTCTCTGCCACATTAAGCTGGACCAATCCCACACAAGACATCCATTTCAACACCCTTGAGAGCATCGACCAAATCGTAGTCACTCGCAACGGACAAGCCATCTACACCGAAGACAACGTCATGCCAGGTGCCGACATGAGCTTTACCGACCACTACATGCCCACCATGGTCAACTATGCTGTTTATGCCGTTAGCCACGATGCCCGAGGCCAACTTGCCAAAGAAGACGGCGTAATCCTTGGTCCAACCTGCTTCTGGAATATCGCCATGACCTCTTCCGATGAACAAGGTTGGAACGAAGGAAGCCTTGCATTGATGAACGCTGAAGGCATCGAAATCACACAAATCACCGCCAACAGCGACTCGACCAGCCGTAACATTCCCCTGCCTTCAGGACACGTCGGATTGTATTGGAACAAGCCTTCACAAAACATCGAACATATCAGTTTCAACCTCAGGGATGCCGAAGGAAAATCCGTAGTTTCCTTCGAGGGCGACCCTGCTGAACTGAACAACGGATTGTTCTTTGTGATCAACAACACCTGCGGCAACGGTCTGGTACACGATGCACCAAAGAATCTAACAGCCACTCGCAACGGTGACGATGTCCTTCTTCAATGGGAAGCCTCGGCTGGAAGCGTAAACCACTATGCCGTTTACCGCGACGAGCTCCTATACGCCCTCACTGAAACCAACCATTATACGGACGACGGTGGAGCCAACAATTTCCACTCTTACTATGTCACCGTCCTCAACGACATCGGAGAATCAGACCCATCAAATATTTGCAACTCACAGCCCGAAAGTGCTTGCGAAGCCCCCTCAAACTTGCGGTTTGAAATGGTTAATAACAAAGTGAAATTGAGTTGGGACGCGCCCCAAGCCGACAATCTTACTGGCTATTTCGTCTATCGCCGCACCAAAGGCGAGAACTTCAAGCGTATCAAGTCACTTGTGAACACTACCTATTCTGATAACATCAGCGGCAAAGACAACGGATTCTACGAGTATGCCGTAGCCGCTTATTACCAAGCCGATGACTGTACCTCGGCATTGGCCGCTTCGCAAACCCATCCTGAGCTGAACTTCGTCAGCGTCAACAAGACCGCCATCCCACAAAACCTCGTCCACAGCGTTTCAGGTTATTCCGTCACCCTCAATTGGGACGCACCTCTGCTGGCAGAGTCTTACAATGTTTATCGCGACGGCGAGCTGATTGCACAAGGCCTTACCGAAACCACATTCACCGATGAAAATCTTCCAAGCATTACTACCTATTATTATACCGTGACAGGCCAAACTGCATTCATGGAATCAAGTCCGTCTAATGAAACCATTGTCGACATGAACACCAGTGTACCTGAAAACACTAAAACACAAAGCATTTCGATATATCCTAACCCCACCTCGGGAAGAGTCTACGTTGAAGGCAAGAGTCTGAAACAAGTCTGTGTCTTCAACCTCATGGGACAGGAAATGAAACAGCAAGCTGCTCAAAGCACCCACACTACCCTTGATTTATCAGACTTGTCCGAAGGCATATACTTCATCAAGGCCGTCTCTGAAAACGACAGCTTTACCATGAAAATTGTGAAAATCAAATAATACAACGCTTATGAATAAACTCATGAAATTGACAGTCGTTGCGCTGTTGTTCGGCATGAATGCAACACTCATTGCCCAAGAAGCTGAAGAAGAAAAGCCCATTTACCAAATCACCGAGACCGTCAACGTGAAACACACGCCCGTCGACAACCAAGGCAGCTCTGGCACTTGCTGGTGCTTTGCTGGAATTGGCTTTGTCGAGGCGGAAATCCTGCGCATGTACGGCAAGGAGTTAAACCTCTCTGAAATGTTTGTCGTCCGCAATGCCTGGACGGAAAAAGTGGCGAAATTCATCCGTATGCACGGCAACAACACCCTCAGCCAAGGTGGCGAAGTGTGCGACGTGCTTTACATGATCGACAAATACGGCATGATGCCCGAAGCCGACTACAGCGGCAAAGTCATCGGCGAGGAACGCCACATGCACGGCGAGATGAATGAAGTCATTTCCTCGGTGGCCCGTGCCATCATCAAGAACAACAACAAGAAAATCTCCCCTGCAGGTCCTAAGGCGGTGCAAGGCGTTTTGGATGCCTATCTCGGCGAAGTGCCAGAAGAGTTTACCGTCGACGGCAAGAAATACACCGCTAAGTCATTTGCCGAGGCCTATCGCATCGACCCCGCCAACTACATTGAAATCTGCTCTTTCACGACTGAGGAATACAACAAGCCCTGCATGGTCGAGATTCCGGACAACTGGACTTGGACCCCTGCCTACAACATGACGCTTGACAAACTGATGGAAGCCGTCGACTATGCCCTTGAGCATGGCTACACCCTCGGCTGGGCGCAGGATGTCAGCAACCCGGGCTTCTCGCGCAAGGAAGGCATCGGCATCGTACCCGAAGACCCGAAAGACGAAAATCTTTGGAAAGAAATCGTTGCCGAAAAGCAAGTCACCGATGAAATCCACCAGACCGCCTACGACAATTGGGATGCCGGCGACGACCATAGTATGCTGGTGGTGGGTATCGCCAAAGACCAGAACGGCAACAAATACTATAAAATCAAGAACTCGTGGGGCGATGCCGGCCCGTATGAAGGCTATTGGTACTGTTCCGAGCAATATCTGCGTCAATACACCATCTTCTTCACGCTGCACAAGGATGCCTTGTCGAAAGCCATGAAGAAAGATTTGGGGCTTTGATAATAAAGTCATACTTTTGCACCTGCAAAGCCATTGAGTTTCCCCTGCGGAGAATGGCTTATAGATGTCATTAGTGGAGACTCCAATCCCCGAAGGGGGAAACCTAATTTTGAATCTTTAAATCTTTAAATTTTAAATCTTTAAATTATCAACACAATGCAATTCAAACACTTACTTACCGCAGCCGCCTTGATGCTCAGCATCGGCGCCATTGCACAACCTCCAATGCCGAAACCTGAAGACAAAGAAGAAGGCGAAGGCTTCAAATTTACCACGGTGAAGGAACTCCCTGTCACCTCCGTCAAAGACCAGAATCAGGCCGGTACCTGCTGGTGCTACAGCTCGTTAGCCTTCTTTGAGGCCGAACTGCTCCGTATGGGCAAACCCGAGTACGATTTCTCGGAAATGTACATCGTTTACAAGACTTATCTTGACCGCGCCGAAGCCGCTGTCCGTACCCACGGCGACGTATCTTTCTCGCAAGGTGGCTCCTTCGGTGACGTACTGTATGCCATCAAGCACTACGGCCTCGTTCCCGATGAACTGATGCCTGCCGGTGCCATGCACGGCGACTCCCTGTCGAACTTCACCGAGCTTTCCGCTGTCACCGACCCGTACGTGGAAGGTGTCATCAAGAGCCGCAAGATTCAGATGGACAAGGACGGCAACCCGCTATGGAAAAAGGGTCTGGCTGGCATTTACGATGCCTACCTTGGCGTTCCCCCGACCGAGTTCACTTACAAAGGCAAGAAGTACACGCCCATGAGCTTCGCTGAATCGACGGGCCTTAACATGGATGATTACGTCAATTTGACTTCTTTCACCCACCATCCTTTCTACGAGAAATTTGTCATCGAAGTGCAGGACAACTGGCGCTGGGGTCAGGCTTGGAACCTCCCCATCGACGAGTTCATGCAAGTGATGGACAATGCCATCGAAAACGATTATCCGATTGCTTGGGGTAGCGACGTCAGCGAGGCTGGCTGGCTCCGTGGCAAGATGGCCGGTGTGGCCGTCCTCCCCGACCTCGAAGCCAAAGGTCGCGACCTGCAAGGCAGCGACATGGCCCACTGGCTGGGTATGAGCGCCGCCGACCGCAAGAAAGAAGCTCAAAACGGTCCCACCCCGCAGAAGTGGGTCACGCAGAAGGAACGCCAAATCGCTTACGACAACTACGAGACTGGTGACGACCACGGTATGCTCATCTACGGCACTGCCAAAGATCAGATCGGCAACGAGTACTTCATCGTGAAGAACAGTTGGGGCGATGCTGGCCAGTACAACGGCATTTGGTACGTCAGCAAGGCCTTCGTGCGCTACAAGACCTTGAACATTGTGGTTCACAAGGATGCCCTGCCGAAAGACATCGCCAAGAAACTCGGCATCAAGTAATCCCATAATTCAACAACCCTAATACAAAGGGAAAGTCGGAGCGACTTTCCCTTTGCATTTTTTTTGCCAAAATAATTCCATTTTTTTCTTGCGATTTACATTTTTTCTATTTTTGCCCTTGGTAAATGTCTAATTCACCTTAATTCAATAACTAAACTATTTCAAAATGAAAAAGACTGTATTATTAATGGCCGCCCTCGTGTTGGGGTCAATGGCCTTTGCACAGACTGAGGAGAAGGCGCAAGCCATCGACCAGTATGGCAACACAGTGGATGTCAAGAAGCTGGAGGCTTCGAGCCGCGACGGCATCTTGGTATTCGAATCCAAGAACAAAGACTACAAATTCTGGTTGGACTCCAGGGTTCAAGTCGATTTCGGCGCCTATTTCGGGCAGCAAAGTTGGGCCGATCCTATCGGTAATGGTGCCAGCCTCCGCCGCGCCCGTTTCGCCGTCAAGGCACAAATCACTCCCAACTGGTACGGTGAAGTGGACATGGAGTTGGCCAATGGCTCGTTCGAGCTGAAAGACGCTATTGTCCGCTACAACGGATTAAAGAACTTCCAGTTCAGCGTGGGTAGCCAGAAGCCCGACTTCTCTCTGTCACGCAACACCTCCTCGCGTTATCTTGAGTTCATGGAACGCCCGATGGTGGTCAACGCTTTCGCTCCCAGCCGTCACCTCGGTATCTTCGCCAAGTATGCCAACAAGTATGTCTTTGCTAGCGGTAGCATTCTCTTCCAAGAAATCGAAGGTCAAGAGACCCGCGACTATGTGGAGTCCAACAATAAGGACTACGGCATGGATGAAGGTCTTTCGTATGTGGGCAAAATCGTGGTGCGTCCTCTCAATGAGGCAGACTATGGCATCCATATCGGCGGCGCCATCATGTACGACCAACCCAAGACTTCCGACGAGATGGGCGTGTATGCCGGTACCCGTTTCAGTTGCCGCAACGCCACCAACATCAGCCGCAAGAAGTACATCGACACCGATGACATCAAGAACACCGACCACAACCTCATCGCCACTGTCGAACTCGCTGGCCACGTCGATGGTCTGCGTCTCGAAAGTGCCTGGATGTCGGATTGGACCTACATGGATCCTGAGAAGGTCGTAATCGACAGGCCTTATCACTTCCAAGGTTGGTACGTCGAAGGCGGCTATCTCCTCCTCGGCGGCAAGCAGAGCTACGACTCCGACGGTGCCAAGTTCAACCGCGTGCGCACGGGTCGCAAGTGGGGCGACATGGAACTAGCGTTGAAGTATGAATTCTTGGACATGAACGACTACGAAGGCCGCGCTGCCGACCAAGCCATCTATGGCGGCTCTGCCGAGCTTTATGGTGCAGCCCTCAACTTCTACTTCTCCAAGAATGTGAAGATTGCTCTTAACTACCAGTATGTCAACAACGACCGTTACGCCAACGGCAAGGGCAAGCTCTATGTCGGTCTCGATGCCGATGGCAACCCCACCAAGGACTTCACCAAGGTCACTGCTGCCGATGGCAAAGCTGGTGTGAACTACCACATGTTGCTGGCTCGTTTCCAAGTCGCTTTCTAATCCAAAAATTGTCTAACCCTTTAAAATTGAACATAATATGAAAAAGATAATGTTTGTGGCATTGGCTCTTTTGATGGGTCTCGCCTCCTGTGTCAAGGATAAGCAATATCCGGGCATCACCATTTCCAATGTTTCTTATACGCCTACAGCTGTCCAAGAAGATGATGAAGTCACGGTGACGGCTACGATTACCAGTTTCCAAAAAATCCTCGAAGCAAAAGTGGTTTATACTATCGACGGTGAAAGCTTGGCATTGGCGATGACTGAAGGAACTGATAACCTCTATAAAGCTGTTATCCCCGCCTTTGCCGATGGAACGACGGTCAGTTTCTATATTGAAGCCGATAATAATGAAGTTACGGCCACTTCTCCTGCTATGGAATATACGGTTGGTGCTGTCGCTGTTGACTATACGGTGCTCCGTATCAATGAATTGAACGGTAACGACAAATTCATTGAAATCTACAATGCTGGTGCCGATGCCATCAACCTCAATGGCGTGTACATTGAAAAGGATGGTTCACAGAATTGGTTAGCTGACAACACGGTGAAAATCGATGCTGGTGGTTATCTGTTGCTCTACAGCGAGGATGTCACTGCCGATCATGAGGGTTATCCCGAAAGCTTGATCTTCCACAGCGGTCTCTCCGCCAAGAAGAACGTCCGCATCCAGCTCTTCACGCCTGCTGGCGTTTCCATCGACGACTTCAATCTGACCAACATCGACGCCAACGATCCGGCTTACATCCCGGCTCCTGCTTCTTACAGCCGTAATGCCGATGGCAAATGGTACTATGCCGATGCCACTCCGGGCGCTGTCAATGTCGACGGTACGGTTGCTCTTCTCGGCCTTGAAGGTGGCGAAGTTCCGCCCACTCCGGAAGAGCCCGACTACACCAACCTCGTCCTCAACGAGTTGAACGGCGACACCAAGTTCATCGAATTCTATAACAAGGGCAATCTTGACCTCTCTTTGGGAGGCATGTTCATCACCAAGGACGGTAATGAAACTGACATCAAGTGGACGGGCGACGCTTCTCATGTGGTTCCCGCTCATGGTTATCTCGTACTTTACAGTATTGACACGCAAGCTGATCATCCTGAACTCGGTGAAAACATGTTCTTCAACAGCGGCCTCTCCGCCAAGAAGACTGTCCGCATCGCGCTCTTTATGCCTGATGGCACTGAAAGAGACGTGTTCACCAGAGGCAATACAGGCGAATGGGGTCAAACCATTTCCAACGTGGCTCCCCAGTCATACGCCCGCACACCTGATGGCGGCGACTGGAAGCTTGCCGACCCAACCCCAGGCGCAGCCAATCCCGCCACTGGTGATGACATTCCGCAGGAATAGTTTTGGCTATTAGCTATTAGCCATTAGCCGTTAGCTATTGCCAACTGTGACGCTGGCTAATAGCTAACGGCTAAAGCTAACAGCCCAAAAAGCAGAAATCTTTGAATTATAAATCTTTAAATCTTAAATCCCCCCTATGGCAAAAGAAGAAATGAAAATCGGCGAAGTGTCGAAGCCGAGATTTGAGTTCCGCTCCTTCGGACAGTGCTTCTGCGAGGCCCACAAACGCATGGCCCGCCTCTCGGCACCCGTACCGGAAAAAGTCTGGGAGCGCCTCAGCGACGAGATCTACATCATCTCCCGCAAAAACGACATCAACAACACCAAAATACGCGACGGCAAAATGGACATCAAGACCTTCGTGCAGAGCGTCGACGGACTCGAGCAGTGGAATCCGCTGATGAAAGGCGAGTTCCCCATCAGCCGCGAAGTGCTTGAGAAGGAAGTATTTCCCGCCTTCATGGTCGAGATGCCCAAGCTGACGAAGGACACTTACACCTATGACGAATTCATCGCCATGGTAAAGGCCAATCCTGATTTAGCTGCTGTCCGTGTGCATAAACGCCGCTTTGGCTACATGGTCAACGACACCATCTGCGAGTTTGGTGAGGTGCTCATCAACGGCGCAAAGGTGGTGACCATCAACTCCGAGTCGACCGAGATTGAAGACATCAAGAAGACCATCAAGGACTGTGGTCTCGAAGGTGTCGAAAACATCAACTATTTACAGGCAATTAAGCGCGTCATCGGTATGTCCGACAAACCACTTGCAAACGAATAAACGACTATGGCACAGGAAATTGAAAAAAAGTTTTTGGTAAAGGGTGACTTCAAGGCCGAGGCCTTCAAGGCCACGCGCATCACCCAAGGTTACCTCAGCAGCGTGCCTGAGCGCACCGTTCGCGTGAGAGTGAAAGGCGACAAGGGTTTCATCACCATCAAGGGCATCGGCAACGCCTCCGGTGCGGCCCGCTTCGAATGGGAGAAAGAGATCCCTGTCGAAGAGGTGCAACAACTCCTTGAAATCTGTGAACCTGGTGTCATCGATAAGACCCGTTATCTCGTCAAGAACACCGACGGCAAGCACACTTGGGAAGTCGATGAGTTTTACGGCGATAACGACGGCCTCACCGTCGCCGAAGTCGAACTGACCGATGAGAACGAGCCTTTCGACAAACCCTCCTGGCTCGGCGAAGAGGTCACCGGCGACCCTAAGTACTTCAACTCCATGTTGATGAAGAATCCTTATAAGAACTGGAAATAACCGTAATTGTAATTGTAGAGACGTAGCGTGCTACGTCTCTACTAATTTTTGACACTATGGCCACATTCGACCCCTTGGATATGAATAATTATAAGGTGGAAAAGCTGCCCAAAATGCAGAAATCCTCCTTCGAGAAGTGGATGGCCCGTCTCGGTGGACCGCTCGCCCTCATTGCTTTTGTCTTGCTTTATTGGTTCATCCCGCTTGGTTTCATCGACAACCTCGATCCCGAGATGCTCACGGCAAAGGCCTTGAAACGCGCCAACGAAATCGGCATGGACAATTTCATCCGTTCTAACTACGCCATGTTTGCCATCTTCATTGCCGGACTTATTTTATGGATGACGGAGGCCATCCCCAACTACCTGACCTCACTGCTCATCATCCTCGGCATCGTGATCTGCAACGTCACCACGCAGAAAGAAGCGCTGGCGCAACTCGGCCATCCAGTCATGTGGCTCAATATCCTTTCCTTCGTTTTAGCCAGTATGCTGGTCAAGACGCAATTCGCCAAACGCTTGGCGTTGGCTTTCGTCATCAAATTTGGCAAAAGTGCCAAAGGCGTGCTGTGGAGTTTCTTGATTATCAACCTCGTGCTCTCGGCCTTCATTTCCGCCACCACGGTAAAAGCCACCATCATGCTGCCCATTTTCATGACCGTTTGCGCCATCTACGGCGCTTCGGGAGACAACCGCAATAACTTCGGACGCAACCTCGTCATCCAGAACCTATTCCAAGTGAACATCGGAGCCAATGCCTTCTACACGGGCAGCGGCGCCCATCTGTTGGCCATTTCATTAATTGCCGGTTTTGCGGGCAGTTGCGACTTCGGTTATGCCGACTGGCTCATCGCCGTAGGTCCCATTAGCGTCATCACCCTTGTGGTAGGTCTGCTCGTTGGCATGTACATCTTCTTCCCCATGAAAAAGGAAGAGCAAAAGCCACAAATCGAGGGTGGACTGGAACGCCTGAAACAAGAACTTGACGCTATGGGCAAGATGAAAGCAGAGGAATACAAGGCTGTGGGCATTTTCGTTCTAGTCCTTTTCCTTTGGGTGACCAAAGGCACCTTCCACAACATCGACGAGACCATCGTGGCTTTGCTTGGTGCCATCATAGCTCTGCTGCCGGGCATCGGCGTGGTGAAATGGAATGATGTGGACATCCCTTGGCACCTCATGCTCTTTTCGGCGGGTGCCTACACCCTCGGCTCCGGCCTCAACGCCACCGACCTTCCCAACACTATGGTCAACGCCGGTTTCGACAGCCTTGGCATCACCGAAAACACGCCTTTCTGGGTGCTTTATGTCATTTTGACCTTCCTGATGATGTACTCCGGCCTCGTATTTCAAAGCAAGACCATCCGCACCATGGTATTCGTGCCCATCGCCCTCGGCGTGGAGGCTCGCTTCGGCTTCCCACTGATGAGCCTCTCCCTACCCGTGGCCATGCTCATCGAACATTGCTACGTGCTGCCTTTCAACAGCAAACCTGCAGCCCTGCTCTACAACACCAACATGTATAGTATGACCGACGCCTTCAAGTTTGGCATCACCATGATGACCTTCTCCTGGATTCTCATCCTGCTTTGGGGCGAGACCGTGCTGCGTTGGTTAGGCATCACACCTGGGCTGTTCTTCCAATAAGCACAACGCCATGATTGAAATACAAACCAAAATACACGACAAGTTCTCCATCGAGTTCAAAGTGGGATTCAGCGGCAGAGAAGGCGTCAAGGTGGACCATTTTGATGTCAATTCGTGGATTTTTATTCCCAACGGACTGGATATCAACAAACAAACCTATTCAAAGGAACGGTTCTATTCCGACATGAAGTCGAACGTGCGGCTGCTTACCCCTGCCTTTACGTTGAAGCAGATGGTTGAAGGAGAAGATGCCCCGCTCTTTCACATGAAAAAAGCTTTGGATGAGGTAATCGCCAACCCCACGCAGGAGCATCTCAGCGAGTTCGAGTTCCAACTGAAACTGTTCGGTTCAATTTTCAAGAGCGCGATACGCAACGAGTCAGCAAGCATCATCAACATGGCCGACAAATCCCTCCTCTATGAGCGGTGCATGGTGTATGCCGATGATGTCGGTCGTGTACTTCAAGACTTCCGCAACCTCCGCGACTTGATTGACCCGGCACATGAGGAAGTGATGGTGAAAATGGGCTTTGCTGACGAGTTCATCAGCCATCAGACCGACATCCGAACCATGAAAATACTCAAGGCCTTCAATGGCCACGACTATGCAGGAGAGAAGGAGGCTTTTGCGGTTTTGGCCGAAATGCTTGTCGAAGAAAAAGCCTACAAGACCTCGCAAGGCTACAGCCACACCGTCAACGGCGACGAAACCAACAACCGCAAACTGATTTACCGTCATAGTCTGCTGAAGAAATACATTGAGAGTGCTCTGTTCTTGAAGGTAAACACCACACAGGACGGTCAGGCCGTAAAGCAGATTTCGTTCAGCCTCGCCGCAGGCCTCGCCATGATGGTGTACCTGCTCATCACCATGCCGTTTCAGAAGTATTTGGGCAACTATCCCAGCCTGATTTTCTTCATCCTCGTCCTTTTCTACATCCTGAAAGACCGCATCAAGGAGCTGACCCGCTGGCTGTTTGCCTATCAGTTGAAGGACAAATATTACGACAACAAGACCGTCGTAAGCATCAAGGACAAACGGGCGGGCTGGATCAAAGAAGGCATGGACTTCATTACCGACGACAAAGTGCCGGAAAAGGTGTTGAAGCTCCGGAACCGCAACAAATTGGAGGCCGACAACAAGCTTTTGGAAGAAAAAATCATCCTATACCGAAAGCGAGTGGAGATTGACAACAACGTCCTAAGAAACCAGTACAACTACGGTTTCAAGGGCATCAACGACATCATCCGCTATCACATCAACTACCTGACCAAGAAAATGGACAATCCGGAGTCGGTAATCGACGGTTTGGATGAGCATCGCCAGGTGCAGACTTTCAAAGCAGAGCGCGTCTATATCCTGCATTTCGTCATGCAGTTCAAGTGGGAAGACCAAATGGAGTATAAGGTCTTTCACGTGATGGCCAACAGGAACGGCATCGTCAACATTTCCTCCGACAACGAGACCAAACCGAACTAACTCCTGCCTCTTTTTCAGCGTTTCATCGGCTCGAAGCCCTTGCCATAGGCACCCATCACCGTGTTCATCGTCATGAAGGCCTTGGGGTCTTCGTCCTTCACAATCCTAAGTATTTGTTGCGACTCACGCTTGTGTGCCACCACCATGAGGATGGGGCCTTCGTGTTTCGTGTACCAGCCCGTTCCGTTAATCAACGTCACACCACGCTGCATTTCCTTGGCGATGCGCTCGGCCACCTTGTCAGGCTCGGAAGTAAAGATGAAGGCCTGTACAGTCTGCTTGTTGCCCGTCAATACAAGGTCGATGCAATAGCTGCACACGCCCATAACGACGAAGCTGTAGATAAAATCCTCGATCGTATTGCCCACGATAAAACCGCAAGCGATAATGATGATGTCGCAAAGCAGGATGACGCGCCCTTGCGAGATGTTGCGGTATTTGCAGACTATCATGGCAATGATGTCGGTGCCGCCCGTACTGCCCCCTTGGGTGAAAGCCACGCCAATACTCAAGCCCGCCAAACCGCCACCAAGGATAGCCGCGAGGAAATGGTCGCTAACGAAAGGCTGCATCGTGCCCGCCATCATCGGGTCAGTGATGTAATGTTGCAACAACGACATAAACACCGAAGCCATGATGATGGAATAGCCTGTCTTGATGCCGAATCCCACACCGATGACCTTCAGCGCGATGAGCAAAAGAACGGCATTGATGACGAACACGGAGATACCTGTGGAGAGTCCTGTGCCCCAGTAAATCAACGCCGCAATGCCACTCACGCCGCCACCCATGAGGTGGTTCGGAATGAGGAAGGCCGTCCAGCCCAAGCACATGGTAAACAGCGCGAAGGTGATAATGATGTAACGCTTCACCTCGGCCAAAACGGTTTTTTTGTCTGCTTTCATGATAATGTGATTTTATGGGGCAAAAGTAGAGATTTTTTTCATTCCTTTAATAAAAACGAAAGCGGCTGTTTTTAATTCAATTTTTTGAGTATTTTTGGGGCGTTTTTACTACATAAAATGTAGTGCGCTTTAACATAGTTGTTTACACTTGTTTTGCGACTATTAACATTATTAAGTTATGAAATTAAGGTTTTCCATTTGCCTCTTCTTGGGAGTTATGTTGTTGCATCCCATATCCGCTAAATCTGTAGATGAAATAACCGCCTGTACCGTTGCGTCACATTTCTCTACCATGAAATATGACTATGCGCCCGAATCACTAACTCCCACAATCGTTTACACGGCACCCTTGTTCCACGCCGATAATGGTTCAAGTCCCAGTTTCTATGTGGTCAATTTCAACGCTGAGGGCTTTGTCATCGTAGCTGGCGACGACAGGGTACAACCCATTTTGGCTTTCTCCAATGAAGGCGCCTTTGTCGCCGAAAACATGCCCGCTCATATTCGCTTTTTTTTGGATGAATATACCGAAGAAATTCAATATATAGTTGATAACCAACAATGTGCCGACGAAGCCATCCTACAACAGTGGGAGACCTTGCTTTCAGGCACCACCCCCGCACAAAAAGACGGGGATGTGGTAGTCGACCCGTTGATTGGAGACATCGCATGGAATCAGACCATGTACTACAATGACCTATGTCCTGTCGATACGACCGGCAACCCTGCCTACGGTGGCCACGCAGCTGTGGGTTGTGGTGCCGTTGTTATGGGTCAAATCATGCGCTATTGGCAATTTCCAACCACGGGCACTGGAAGTCATTCCTATAATAGCAACAATTATGGAACACTTTACGCCAACTTCGGCGCAACAACCTACCATTATGAGAATATGCCCGACCAGCTTACCGCAACTTATCATCCTGATAGTTGTGTGTTGGCTGTTGCTACTTTGCTGTATCACTGCGGTGTTGCTGTCAACATGAATTATGGCCCATCCGCGAGTGTGAGCAACTCCAACAAGATTGTAGCCGCCCTCTCAACCTATTTCCGTTATCCCACTACTGTACAGTACATTGAGCGTGGAAATCTTTCCTTGGCAGTATGGCTCAATTATTTGAAAAGTGAACTTGACGAGGGCGCACCCTTTATGTACGGTGGAAGTGGTAACTATGGCGGGCATGTTTGGGTTTGCGATGGCTACCAAGACGACAACTATTTCCATTTTAACTGGGGCTGGGGTGGACAGCAAAACGGCTTCTACGCACTCACTAATTGTAGTTCATACGGATTCAACAGCCATCATGCCATCATTATAGGCATCCGCGGCCCAGAACTGCCCGATGCTGTCGAAGAACATCGTGTGGAAAACATCAGGGTTTTCCCCAATCCTTCCAACGGTAGTGTGTATGTTTGCGCTGAATTGGATCCTGTGTTAGAACTGCAAGTTTTTGACATGTTCGGAAGAATGCTTTTCCATGAAAATGTGGGTGAAAAAGAGTTTTCCGTTGACTTATCTGGTTATAATTCAGGGATATACATGCTTCGATTGGTTACCAGCGAAGGCGTCGAAACATGTAAAATCGTCAAAAACTAAAGTTTATCATCGCTGCAATCGTTGTTGCGTGCGCCTGTTTCAACTAAAAAAGAAAAATCCTTTGTAAGTTCTTGTATATAAACCACTTACAAAGGATTCCAAGTACCCGAGGCCGGGCTCGAACCGGCACGCCTTTAAAGGGCAAGGGATTTTAAGTCCCTCGTGTCTACCAATTCCACCACTCAGGCACTTACACAAAAAATCCCGATTGTGCTCGGGACCTTGTGGAGCGGAAAACGAGACTCGAACTCGCGACCCCGACCTTGGCAAGGTCGTGCTCTACCAACTGAGCTATTTCCGCCTGCTTTCAGCAGTCGGCATTCTTGTTCGCGACTCGGCATGATCAAACTTCGTTTGCTTCTGCTCTCGCTGCTCCAAGAATTCCGCTTGGCTCTTGAGCGGAAAACGAGACTCGAACTCGCGACCCCGACCTTGGCAAGGTCGTGCTCTACCAACTGAGCTATTTCCGCTTGCGAATTGCGCGGCAAAAGTACAACTTTTTTCAATACTGCAAGCAATTTTGAGAAAATTTTTCTTTCTTTGTAGTTTTTTCGCCAGTTTAGCGTCTAACAAGCAAACGATTCCGACCATACATCGACAAGCTCAGTAACCATGAAGGAGAAAGAAACCGAATTTACCCGCATCGTGAAGGCGCACAAAAACACCATCTTCACCGTGTGCTACCTCTTCTCGAAGGACCAGGACGAGGTGAACGACCTGTTTCAAGAGACACTCATCAACATTTGGCGTGGCTTTGACTCGTTCAAGGGACAATGCGACGTGAAGACTTGGATTTGGCGCGTGAGCCTCAACACCTGCCTCACCTTCGAGCGCAAGAAGAAACGCCGCGTTGAGACCATCCCGCTCTCAATGGACATCAACCTTTTCACCGATACCGACGACGACACCAGACAAATCCAGCAACTTTACAGCCGCATCAACAAACTGGGTTTGGTCGATAGGGCCATCATCCTGCTTTGGCTCGAAAACATGAGCTACGAGGAAATCGGGCAAATCATCGGCATCTCCACCAAAAACGTTTCCGTCAAATTGGTCAGAATCAAGGAACAACTGAAGAAAATGTCAAACGACTAAAAACGCAAAACAATGGAAAACAACGAATTGGAAGAAATGCGGGCGCAATTGGCCACCTTGAACGAAAAGCTGGAGAACGAAAGCATCGTTGACGAAAGGCTTCTCGGCGAAGCCACAAAAAAACACCTTTCCGAATTGCAGCGGAAATTGATTGGCAGAATCATCATGTTTACCATGTTGGTGGCCTATTTTTATTGGAAGCTTGAACTTGGGATTTTTTTTCTCTGGAGTTTGGGGCTTCTTGTCACAAGCATTTATGTATATTGGGTAGTTGGCAAAGGCAATTCCTCCTCCATGCCTGTGTCGCAATATGCGCGGCGACTGCGCAAGGCTCTAAAAATCTATAAAATAGGGAATAGATTTCTATGGATTTTGACCATTTTGCTCATACTGGCTTGGGGAACATACATGCTCATCTTAAATTGGCCATCAAACCTAGAAACAGTATTCGTCATTTTCTTTGCGTGTTGCTTCATCGCCCTTATCATGTTGGTAGCCTATTTTATCAGTAATGTGTATGACTCACCTGATGTTGAATTGATGTTAGAGGTGGTTTTGGAGGATTTGGAGAAGGACAATCGGGATGCATAACAAACGGATTTTCAGTTCAAATCCAAATACTTGGTTTTCATTGAAAAGTTGTATTTTTGCAAATTAAACAATAGAAAGATGGACGAAGGAATTGGAAAATCAATAAAGCTATTTCTGCTTTGGTGGTCGTTGTATTTAGCGACACTAATTATTTGCACCATCTTGGGGCATGTCTTCAAGAACATTGAAATCACGAAATGGGCCTTGGTGACGGGTTACCTGCTCATCGCCGTCTTGTTTTTCGGCAAGGGCTATGTCAGGCTATCGTTTGGCCGCATCGATCGGCGTATGGTCTGGCCAGCGGTCGGAATGTCCGTCTTGATTGCCGTGGCTCAAGCTTTCGTTTTATTTTCAGCATTGTCTTTGATTGGTATTGACCTTTTTTTTCAAGGCGAAGAATTAGAACATCGGCAACAGCTTTTTTCCGGAATTGCCGGAGCACTCAACGCCTGTATTTTTGGCCCTTTAATAGAAGAGATTTGTTTTCGGGGCCTTGTTCTTGATGGTTTGCTGAAGACGCGATGCCGTCCGTGGTTGGCCATCCTCATCTCCGCTCTTCTTTTCGCTTTGCTTCACGGATTGGGGGCGAATTTCGTCACAGCCCTATTGTTCGGAATCCTCGTCGGCTGGCTCTATTGGCACACGGGAAGCATCATACCAGGCATCATTATCCATATTGCCAACAATTCACTCACTGCCATAGATTTAAGCAATCAAACCAACACCTTTTATCTGATTACCCTTGTTGTGGGCCTTGTTTTGCTGGCTTATGGTCTTTGGTGGTTCGGGAAGAAGTGTAGTTTTGAAAAATGAGGAAATCAAAGGCATTAAAAGCAGATGCTTTCGGCATAATTTTTGCGGTGTTTAACCCGTTTTTCACCCAGTTAAACCATTGACAATCATACTCTATGAAGAAAATTTACTTTCTATTGCTTTTGGCAGCACTTTCTTTTCAAAGCGCCTTGGCGCAAAACGACAACCTGAAACATCCTTCCGCCGTTGCCAAAGAAGACGGATTCAGTTACCGCTCGCTGTTGAAACTGCTTGATATGGACAGCATCTATATCGGATCAAAGTTTGAAAGCGGCTACCATGATTGGCTCAGCATTTTGTATTCGCGGATGGGACGATACAAGGAAGCAAGACGCGAGGCCGAGGCTTGTGGGACGCAATTCATCGACAACATGAGATTCAAGCATAATTACAAAGATGCGAAAGCCATTCCTTTGTCGGAAATGATGGACAGCATCATTGGGAACAACCGCGTCATCATGATGAATGAGATGCACTTCAATCCACATAGTAGGGCTTTCGTGATCAGTTGGTTGGAAAAATGCTATGAAAACGGCTACCGCTACCTTGCCGCCGAAACTCTAAGAGCTTCAGATACACTGCTGAATCAAAGGCGCACCGTATTGCGAGGCGAGACCGGATGGTATAGCGACGAGCCTGTTTTTGGCGACCTGTTCAGGACCGCGCTCAACATGGGTTACACGCTCGTGCCCTACGAAGGCGACGGTTTCGGGGTTGATCGCGAGGTGAATCAGGCAAAAAACTTGGTCCAAAATATCCTTGACAAAGACCCCGAAGCAAAATTCCTGCTTTTGGGCGGCTTCGGGCATATCGCCGACCGAAACGGATGGTACGCGATGGGCCGGTATTTCAAGGAACAGTCGGGCATCGACCCGTTTACGATGAGCTGTATTTTCTTTGACGATGCTTACGGCGAAACCGACTCTTTGCAGACCGTTTATTACGACTTGATCGATGCCATGCCCAACCGCGAGCCTATCCTATTTTACGACACGGTGAAGCACATTTACCCTTGTACTTCGGGCATGGACGTCACCTGCTGCCTGCCGCGCACACACTTCATCGAAGACAACATCCCCGACTGGAAACTTTACAACGGCAAGGTGCTTTACACTATCGACCGCTGCTTTATCGACAAAAACGGTTTCCCCGAGGGTTGCATAAGTGCGCTCCTGAAATCAGAAGGCGAGCAATGTGTCCCTATTGACCAGTATATGTACGGCAAGGACGAGAAGGAATTCAAATTGGCACTTTACAAGGGTGAGTATCTGCTGCGGTTTGATGATGGGAAAGAGTTCAAGTATGCTACGGTGGAAGTGAAATGAATGATGGCATAAAAGCGGCAAGATTTACACCTTAATTTGTGCTCTTGTTTTTAAAATAAATTTCGTATTTTTGCGCAAAATAGACACCATGCTTTTTGAGGATTACAAATATCATCCTGATGCTAAAGTGAGGCCTTCGCTACTGTGGGAATTCGACCTCGGCAGATTCAACTGGCAGTCGATGCGCGATATTGTGGTGCAGCGTGTGCTGGAGCGCGGTCGTATGGACGACTTTTATGCCATCCTCAATCTGTATGGCGAGGAGGGTGTGAAAGCCGCATTGCGGGCCATCCCATATATGGACGACAAAAACATGAACTTTGCCTGTGTCACCTTTGGCCTTGGAAAGGAGGAACTCAAATGCTACTCAAAGAAACAGTCGATGCCTCTACATTGGAACTCTTGAAACAACTGATGGCCGACAAGCAGTTGGAAGATTTCGTCCTTGTTGGCGGAACTGCCCTTTCTCTTCAAATGGGACACAGAGTCAGTGTTGATTTGGATTTGTTCGTCAACCATGATTTTGAAGCAGAGGAATTGAGAGAATATTTGGAACGGACTTATCATCTGAAGACGGATTATATGACTTTTGCCACCGTGAAGGGTGAAATCGATGGCGTTCAGGTGGATTGCATTGCACATTCTTATCCTTGGATTGGGCCTTTTGTGGAGGAAGATGGCATCAGGTTGGCCAGCATGGAGGACATTTGTGCGATGAAATTGAATGCCATTGCTGGCAACGGCACACGAATTAAGGATTTCGTCGATGTCGCCTACCTGTCGTCAGTGTTTTCTCTACGACAGATGCTGTCGTTTTATGAGGGAAAATACCAAGCGAATCCATTGATGCCTCTCAAAGGCATTATATTTTTCGATGACATCAACAAGACTGCTCCCGTAAAAATGACTGGCGAAAAGGCGTTGGACTGGAAAAAGATAGAAAAGCGATTGCTCGCGATGGAGAAGTTTCCAAATAAAGTGTTTGAGTCATTGTAACATTCTTTTAAAGCAACAACTGAGTCAATCAACGATTCAGCAATTTCTTAATCTCATTCAGCTTCATCAAAGCCTCAACGGGGGTCAAAGTATCGATGTTGGTATTCAGGATATCTTCCTTGATCTGGAGCAATAGCGGGTCGTCCAACTGAATGAAACTCAACTGCATGGCATCATCTTGTTTCTTGGTGGCAGCTTTTTCAACGTCCTCGCTGGTATGGGATTTCTCAAGCACAGACAGCAAAGCCGTGGCGCGCTCGATGACCTTGCGCGGCATTCCCGCCATCTCGGCCACATGAATACCGAAGCTGTGGGCGCTGCCGCCACGCTTCAGCTTGCGCAAAAACACCACCTTGTTACCGACTTCCTTCACCGAAACATGATAATTCTTGATGCGGGCAAAAGAATCCTCCATCTCGTTCAACTCGTGGTAGTGCGTGGCGAACATCACCTTGGCGCGACTCACGGGGTGGTCGTGCAAAAACTCAGTGATGGCCCAAGCGATGCTGATGCCGTCGTAAGTGCTGGTGCCACGCCCGATTTCGTCCAACAGCACAAGGCTTCGCGACGATACATTATTTAAAATGCTCGCCGTTTCGTTCATCTCCACCATGAAGGTCGATTCTCCCGAAGAAATGTTGTCGGAAGCACCTACACGGGTGAAGATCTTGTCTACCAGACCAATACGCGCCGAAGCCGCCGGCACGAAACAACCCATTTGCGCCAGCAAAACAATCAAGGCAGTTTGGCGTAGCAAGGCAGACTTACCTGACATGTTCGGGCCGGTGATGATGATGATTTGCTGCTTGTCGCGGTCGAGATAAACGTCGTTGGCGATGTAACTCTCGCCGACAGGCATCATCTGCTCAATGACGGGGTGACGGCCTTCCTTGATGTCAAGGACAAACGAGTCGTCGATAACGGGTCGCACATAGTTGAATTTCAGCGAAATATCAGCAAAACTTACCAAGCAGTCATTGCGAGCCACAAGGGAAGCATCCACTTGAATCGGCTCCACAAACTCCGTCACAGCGGTGACCAATTCATTGTAAACCCGTTGCTCAATGACACTGATTTTCTCCTCCGCGCCAAGGATTTTCTGCTCGTATTCCTTCAGTTCCTCGGTGATATAACGCTCGGCGTTGGTAAGTGTCTGCTTGCGAATCCATTCAGCGGGCACCTTATCTTTGTGAGAATTAGTCACTTCGAGATAATAGCCGAACACATTGTTATAGCCCACTTTCAAAGAAGAAATGCCTGTGCGCTCCAACTCGCGGCGTTGTATGCCCATGAGGTATTCCTTGCCCGAGCGCGAGAGGCTACGCAGGTCGTCGAGTTCAGCATCGACTCCTTCATTAATATAATTACCTTTGGAGAGCAAGGCTGGCGCATCAGGGTTGAGTGTCTTTTTAATCCGTTCGCGGATGGACACGCAAGGATTGAACTGTTCGGCATATTTCTGCAACGATGGATGCCCGCTCTCTTCGCAAGCCGTCTTCAAAACCTCGATTTGGTCCAAGGCACGACCTACTTGCAGCAGCTCTCTCGGATTTACTCTTGACAGTGACACCTTCGAGATAAGTCGCTCCAAATCACCCACTTGTCGCACAGCCTCTTGGAACTTGGCAATTACGTCGCGGTGCTCTGTGAAGAATTGTACCACCTCATAACGCGCTTCGATTTGTTCCTTGTTTTTCAACGGCAAACTCAGCCAACGGCGCATCAGTCGGCCACCCATTGGCGAAACCGTTTTATCGATAACGTCAATCAGGGTTTTGGCATTCACGTTAGTCGTATGCAGCAATTCCAGATTGCGGATGGTGAACTTGTCCAACCACACATATTGCCCTTGGTCGATGCGCGACAGGGAAGTAATGTGGTCAATCTTATCATGCTGCGTTTCAAGTAGATAATGGATGGCCGCGCCTGCTGCCACGATGCCTTTCGGGAAATCGTCAACGCCGAAACCCTTCAGCGAAACGGTGTGGAAATGCTTGTTGAGCGTCTCATTGGCGTAGTCGTCAGTGAAGACCCAGTCGTCAAAAACGGTGAGGTAATATTTTCCGCCAAACAGGTCGATAAACTCCTTCCGGCGATTGCGCTGCACCAAAACTTCCGACGGATTGAAACTCTGTAACAACTTGTCAATGTATTCGTTGGAGCCTTGCGTGAGATAAAACTCACCCGTCGAGACATCCAAAAACGCAACACCAGAAACTTCCTTGTCAAGATGTACTGAAGCCAAAAAATTGTTCTCTTTCTGCTCCAGTACATTGTCATTATAGGTAACTCCAGGTGTGACCAACTCCACCACGCCGCGCTTCACTAACTTTTTAGCCAATTTCGGGTCTTCCAACTGCTCGCAAACCGCCACTTTCAGGCCAGCACGAACCAACTTCGGCAGGTAAGTGTCCAAGGCATGATGCGGGAAGCCAGCCAGTTCTACATCAGCAGAGGCACCATTGGAGCGCTTTGTCAACACAATGCCCAAAATCTTCGATGACTTGACAGCGTCCTCGCCGTAAGTCTCGTAAAAATCGCCCACGCGAAACAGCAACATCGCGTCGGGATACTTCGCCTTAAACGAATAATACTGCTTCATCAACGGGGTTTCAACTGCCTTTCCTGCCATAATTTCACGTTTAAAAAGACTACAAAAATAGGGTTTTGTTTGAAACAATCGGCGCGTTCATCCAAAAAAAACCGATTCCATACCACGCCAATGCTTTTTTTCACTTACTTTGCGACCAAAACCAAAACAATGCGCAAACTGAAAAATGAGGAGTTGAACCGCTTGTCGAAGGCCGAATTCGAGCAAGCCGTAAAGACACCTATTATAATAATATTGGACAACATCCGTTCACTAAGCAACGTGGGCGCGTTTTTCCGCACCGCCGACGCCTTCCGAATCGAGACACTGTATCTGTGCGGCATCACGGCCTGTCCGCCCCACCGTGAAATCCACAAGACCGCCCTCGGTGCCGACGAAACCGTAATGTGGCGTTATTTCGAAACCACTGAAGCTGCATGCCAAGCACTAAAGGCGGAAAACTATAAAGTTTTCGCTGTCGAGCAGGTGGAAAACAGCGTTTCTTTGGAGGATTTTCAGTTTGAACCACACGCCGCTTATATTTTAGGCAACGAGGTAGAAGGCGTCAGTGAGGCTGCCCTCCCCTATTGTGACGGTGCTATCGAGCTACCTCAAGTGGGCACAAAACACTCGCTCAATGTGTCGGTTTGTGCTGGCATTGTCATGTGGGAAGCCTTCAAAAAGTTGCATTTTCACCCTTAAAATTCCCTTAAAACCGTGATTTTTATGCTTTTTTGACAAAAAACATCAAAAAAATGCGTTTTTTTTGTTGCGCAATCAAATTATTTCCTACTTTTGTTGGCTAAAAGAAGAACAATTATTCAAAATAAACTAAATTACAAACTTAACACATTACGTTATGAAGAAAAATTTGACAATCGCGAAACTCATGATGTTTGTCGTCATGGCGGTTCTTCCATTGAGTATGATGGCTCAAGAAGGCAAAAAGAAATCAAGACCAGCTGAAAGGTACTTTTACATTCAAGCTGACGGAGGTCTCTCTATCAACCACGGTGACTTGGCCAACTACAACGGCTGGGTGTTCGATGATTTCAATCATTACAAGAGCATCGCTCTTCAGAATTGGAACGCCCACTTTGGCATCGGCTATCAGTTCGGAAAAGTTATCGGCATGAACCTCAAGGGTGGTTACGGTCTCCTTTCAGGTCACAAGCACGGACAGCCCCTCTCTTTTATTAGTGGGACACCCGCAGGTATTTACACCAATTTGTCACTCGAAAGAACCAACTACATTGAAGGCAACCTGAACTTGACCTTCAACTTGTTCAACATGTTCAAGTACAATCCGAGAAGAGTCATCAACTTCGTGCCTCATGTCGGTATTGGTGGCACCTACTACAAGGCTGGTGCTATCAAGCAACTTAATGGAGAGGATGTCGTTGCTGTTGACGCTGCCAACAAGGAAGAAGTGCTGAGCGAGGCCGCTACCAAGCGTGACCTTACCTTTACCGTTCCCGCTGGTATGGAAATCACCTTCAACATTGCTCCCAAGTTCGACCTCTTCTTGGATTACACCTACCTCTTCACGGGCAAGGATAACCTTGACCAGATGCAGAAGCAGTATGGCGAGGGCTATTTCACCGAAGAGAACCGTGTCATCAACGACAAGGATATGTACAGCCAACTGAACCTCGGCCTGCGCGTCAAGTTCAACAATCCTTGCGACATCGAGAAGATGGCTCGCGAGGCCAAGAAAATCACCTACCGCGTGAATCCTGACCCGCTGGTTGCTGACGAAAATGGTAATGTTTGCTTCGATGTCATCACTACCATCCCCGAAGAGTACTTCGAGAAGCAAGCTGTTATGAACCTCACTCCTTATCTCGCCTACAACGGTGGCCAGATCGACCTCGATCCCATCACCTTCGTCGGTGAAAAGGTTAAGGGCGAAGGCGACTTCCGTGTTCCTTACAAGGAAGGCGGCGAGTTCACCAAGCACTATTGCATCCCTTATCAGCCCGAGATGGAAAACTGCCAACTCATGGGCAACCCGATGTTCTATGTCTACGACGGCACCATCTATCCTACACAGGATGAAATCGTGAAGAACACCTACTTCACCCAGGGTGGCGAGAGAAAGCTTGCTGATGGCGTAATCTATCACAAGCCTACTCCTCCGGCTCCCACTCCGACTCCTCCGACGCCGACACCTGTTGTTGAACCTACTCCTGACTTCATCTACTACTTCGACTACAACAAGTCCAACATCCTCGGCAACGGCAGAGACGTGCGTGAACGCAACAAGCTTGCCAGAAAGATGGTTAAGGAAAAACTCACTGGCGATGTGAAGGGTGTGAGAATTGAGGGCTGGGCTTCACCTGAAGACAGAACTGGCGTGAACAACAAACTGTCTAACGATCGTGCCAATGCTGCCATTGCCGACATCAAGGCTCAACTTAAGAAGAACGCCAAGAACTTCGAGTATAACGGCAAGGGCAACGGCTCCGACTGGAACACCTTCATGAAACTCGTTGAAAACTCCGACCTTAAGGATAAGGATGCTATCATCAACAACATCAAGAAGTCGTCCAACAAAGAACAGACGATTCGTGAAATGATTGACATCTATCCGCAACTTGAAAAGGACATTCTGCCGCTGATCCGTCGCGCTGAAGTCTACATCGAAAAATAATTGGAGTTGTTTATTACCGAAAAGAGCCATCCGATGGGTGGCTCTTTTTTTTGAATTCAATTGTAAGAACTTCAGAAGGAAATCCGATGCAGACCGATTTCATAAGGCCTATCTATGGCATCGATAATGCGCTGATAGTCCTTTTCATTCGCCACAAAATCAAGGCGGTTGGTGTTCAATAAGAGAATGCGCATGTTACTCTGCTGTTGCCGCAAGAAGTCGAAATAGCCCTGCTGGATGTTCTCCAAATAGGCATCGCTGATTTCCTGCTCGTAGCTGCGACCACGCTTGCGGATGTTCTGCTGCAAACGCTCTACATCGGAATAGAGGTACACCAACAACTCCGGCTTCGGCATATCCGAGAAAATGATATTGAAAAACCTTGCAAAAAGCTGATATTCATCCTCTTGAAGATTATTCCTTGAGAAAATCAGCGATTTGGCCACGTAATAATCCGAGATGATGAAGTCGTGGAACAAATCGAGCACACCCAACTTGTCCTTCAATTGCTGGAAACGCAAAGCCAAAAAGGTCATCTCCAACTGGAAAGAATATTTTTCCGGCTCCTTGTAGAACTTGGGCAGAAACGGATTCTTGTCGCCCTCAAACTCCTCAAGGACAAGCTTTCCATTGAAATCGTTAGCGATGCGCGTGGCCAAAGTGGTCTTGCCCGCGCCGATGGTTCCTTCTATGGCAATGTAATTGTATTGCATGAGTGCAAAGATAGGAATTTGAGCAACGCAAAACGAAATTCGGACAGATTTTTACTTTTTGCGCACTTCCATGGCATCGAGGCAAGCCTCAAGAAGCTCTCTCTGAGTCTGTTGCAAAACGGGATGGACAAAATCAGGTATCAATTCGCATAGGGGCATCAAAGCAAAACGCCGCAGATGCAACCTCGGATGGGGAACCGTCACCATTGGGGTCTGCATCACCCGATTTCCATAGTACAAAATATCCAAATCGACGACACGGGAGGTGTAACCCTCAATTTCGGGATGACGTACGCGACCCAGTTCAGCCTCAATGTCAAGTAGTTGTCGCATCAATTCATCAGGGGCAAGCTCCGTTTCGATGACAATAAGGCGGTTCAGAAACCATTCGTCGGCCTCGAAGCCCCACGGCTCCGACTCGTAGGCCGACGAAACCGCCACAATCCGGCCACACCTATTATTAATTAATGCGCAAGCCTGCTCAAAAATCTCGCTTTTGTCGCCCATATTCGACCCAAAGAGAATGTAGCACTTTTCCATGATTCCGATTTTCGGCAAAAATAATACTTTTTCGTTCCAATTTCCCCCAAAAACAATTACTTTTGCGGTCTAAACAAACTAAATCATTTCATCATGAAATTCTCAAAAGTCGTATTAGCAGCCTTTTTAGGCACCTTGATTGCACTGGTAATCAACTTCTTCATCAAGGTCGGCGTGGTTTCGTCCATGATTTCAAACCTATCAAAATCGGAAGAAACCTCCACCACTGTGAAACCCAACTCCGTGCTTTACATGAAGCTCGACTATGAAATTCCGGATCGCACAACCGACAATCCTTTTGGTGCCATTGACTTCCAAACCATGGAATCGAAAGATGCCACTGGATTGAACGAGATTTTGCGCAACATCGAAAACGCCAAGACCGATTCGAAAATCAAAGGCATCTACTTGGAATTGAGCAGCATACCCACCTCAACAGCTACGCTCCAAGAAATCAGAAGCAAGTTGTTGGAGTTCAAAGAATCGGGAAAATTCGTCGTCACCTACGGCGAAAGTTACTCGCAAAGCGCCTATTACATGGCCTCCATCGCCGACAAGATTTATCTGAATCCCGAAGGCGCCCTCGACCTGCACGGCATGGCCTCGCAAATCATGTTCTACAAGCACCTTTTGGACAAACTCGACATCAAGATGCAGATTGTGCGTGGCCCCAACAACAAATTCAAGAGTGCCGTGGAGCCTTATTTCTTGGACAAGATGAGTGAAGCCAACCGCGAACAAATGGATAAACTGTTGGGCACTGTTTGGGGGCAAATCCTCACGGACATCAGCCAAAGCCGCAACATCAGCGTGGAACAATTGAACCAAATCGCCGACAATCTCGAGACCATGTTCAACGCGGAAAAAGCCAAGGAATACGGCTTGGTGGACGCCCTTTACTACAAAGACCAAGTTTTGGACGAACTGAAAGGTTTGACAGGCAGCAACAAAAGCATCAATGCTGTGAGCAATGCCAACTACGCCAAATCCTATAAGGACAAAAACGCGAGCAAGAACGAAGTGGCCATCATTTATGCTTCAGGGCAAATCTTCGACGGCAAGGGCAACGAAGAAGAGGGCATCTATTCCGAAAACCTCAGCAAGACCATTCGCAAGGCCCGCGAAGACGAGAACGTGAAAGCCGTGGTGCTTCGCGTCAACTCCCCTGGTGGTAGTGCTGTGGCTTCGGCCGTCATTGGTCGCGAACTTGATCTGACCAAAGCCGTAAAGCCTGTCATCGTATCAATGGGCAACTATGCCGCTTCGGGTGGTTACTGGATTTCGGCCAATGCTGACTACATCTTCGCCGACGCGACTACACTCACGGGTTCCATCGGCGTGTTCGGCACCTTCCCGAACATGCAAGGCTTCCTGAACGACAAAATCGGCCTGACCTTCGATGTGGCCAAAACCAACGAAAACTCCGACTTCGGTAGTGTCACCCAGCCGCTCACTGAGTTCCAATACAGCAAGTTGCAGGAGATGGTGGTCAAGACCTACGACGACTTCACCAAACGCGTTGCCAATGGTCGTGGCCTAACCCAAACATACGTTGATAGCATTGGTCAAGGTCGCGTGTGGGCTGGTGCCGATGCTATCAGCCTCGGCCTCGTCGACCGATTGGGCGACATGGAAGATGCCATCGCTTACGCCGTCGAGAAAGCCAATCTCGCCAATGATTACAAGGTGACCGAATGGCCAAAGCAGAAAGATTTCTTCACCCGCATCATGGAGTCAGTGAACAACTCCGACGACAAACTTGATGCTGCCATGAAGCAGAAGTTAGGCGTGTATTACACCTACTTCCAAGGCTTGGAGAACCTGCAAAAGAACACAGGCATCCAGGCGCGGTTGCCGTTTGACATGGTGATTGAATAAAAAAACGGGGCTTTGCCCCGTTTTTTTTTATCTCTCATACTCCGCCAACACTTCTTCGCGTTCAATTTGCTTCTCGCCCCAGTCGTCCATCAGGGCTTGAAGATCTTCCTTCTTCTTGCCATAGGCCCAATACCAATCATTATCTATCTTGATTTCAGGATACTGTTCAGGATTGGCCATGATAGCGTCTTGCTCGGCTAACTCAGTTTCAAGTTTGCCAATAGCTTCCTCCAAGCGTTGGATTTCCTTGTCGACCTTGCGCAATTTGGCATCAATCTGTTTCTTGCGCTCATAGTTCATCTTATTTTGTGAAACTGGCTCGCTTACGGTAGTTTTGGCTTGTTGTTTGGCAGCTATTTCCAACTCCTTCAAGTGGTTGAGGTTTTTCTGCTCCAAGAAATCGTAAATGTCGCCGATATACTCCTTGATATTCGGCTTACGGAACTCGTAGACTTTGTTCGTCAAGCCTTGGAGGAAGTCACGGTCGTGGGAGACGACAATCAGCGTGCCATCATATTGAATCAGAGCATTTTTCAGAATATCCTTCGAAAGCATGTCCAAATGATTGGTCGGCTCGTCGAGGACAAGCAAGTTGGTAGGGAAAAGCAGCATTTTGGCCAGAGAGAGACGTGCTTTCTCACCGCCCGAAAGTACCTTTACCTTTTTATCAATGTCATCACCACGAAACAGAAACGAGCCTAACAACGCCTTCACTTTCAGTCGCATATCTCCAACGGCCACATCGTCCAAAGTCTCAAAAACAGTCTTGTCCATATCGAGCATATCCTGTTGGTTCTGGGCGTAATAGCCAATCTTAACCTCATGGCCGAGCTTCACCTCGCCTTCGTGGTCAAGCACACCGCAAATGATTTTTGACAGCGTGGACTTGCCCTCGCCATTGCGCCCGACAAAAGCAATCTTCTCCCCTCTCGGAATCAGCAAATTGATATCTTTCAGTATGACATTGTCGCCGTAGGACTTGCCCACATGGTTCAGTTCTAGAGTCACCTTGCCGGAATGTGGTGCAGGCGGAAACTTGAAGTGGATGGCCGTGCTGTCGATGTCGTCAATCACAATCTCATCCATCTTCTCGAGCAGCTTCACGCGGCTCTGCACCTGCTTGGCCTTAGTCGCTTTGTAGCGGAAACGCTCAATAAAGGCCTCAATGTTCTTGATTTCGCGCTGCTGGTTTTCGTAAGCCGAGCGTTGCATATCAACTCGCTCTTCGCGCAAGCTGACATAATCGGAATACGGCACTTTGTAATCGTATATCTTGCCATTGCTGATTTCCACCGTGCGGATGGTGATGTTGTCCAAAAACGCACGGTCGTGGGAGACCATCAAAATCGCGCCATAATAGGCTTTCAAGAAGCTTTCCAACCACTGAATGGACTCAATATCAAGGTGATTGGTCGGCTCGTCGAGAAGAAGCAGATTGGGTTTTTTCAACAGAATCTTAGCCAATTCCACGCGCATCTGCCAACCGTTGCTGAACTCGCGCATAGGTCGCAACATATCCTCATGGCCAAAGCCCAAACCCACCAAAATCCGTTCTGCCTCGCCTTCGATAGAGTTGCCTCCAAGCAAGGACAAGCGGTCGTTCAAGCTATTCAACTTCACGATAAGTTTCTCATATTGTGGACTTTCGTAATCGGTGCGCTCAACCAATTCTTGTTGCAACTTTTCTGCATCACGTTCCAGCTGATGGTATTCGTCGAAAGCGGACAGCGCTTCATCCAAAACCGTTTTTGTGCTGTTCACGTTCTTTTCCTGGGGTAGATAGCCAATCGTAACACCTTGAGGAATAACCACATCGCCCTTAGAAGGTTGTTCAAGGCCACAGATGAGTTTCAACAGCGTCGTCTTGCCCGCACCGTTCTTACCCACCAAACCAATGCGGTCTTTCTCGCGAATCAAAAAGGAAATATCGGTGAAGAGGTCTTCACCCGTGAAGTGCATACTCAAATTCTGAATCGAAATCATGGCTTTGCATTTGAGGCGCAAAGATACGGCTTTATCGTGACAAAACGAAACGCTTGCACAAGATGCCATTTTCTGTAGTCACACCCAACAAATAAATACCGTCTGCAAAACCAGAAAGATCGATTTGCAAGGCATCGCCGATCACATCCTTATCCATTACACATTGACCCATGGAATTGAATAGGTTCAAATGGACCATAGCTTCAGCTTCCACATACAACACATCTGAAGTCGGATTGGGATAGATTCTCAACACATCAACTTGATTTTCAATGGTTCCCCAATGGTCATCAACCATAACAAAATTTTGGTCAGGATAGTGCAACGAAGCTGCATAATCCGACTCACACTCCTCGCCTTCTTCGGAAAAATACAAGGCGGTAAGCTTATAAAAGAACTTGCTGTTCGGATCGCCAGTCAACACATCACGGTATCGATAATACATCTGTCCCTCGACTACTGGAACAGTCGCAATCTGCTGGTAATCAAAGTTGTCATAGGAACGGTACAAATTATATTGATATAGTGAGAATCCGTCGTTGCTCAATGGTTGCATTATGCCTCGGCGGTTGCTCACGAAAGCCCGAAGCATCCATGTATAATGCAAGTTGAAATAATGCAAATCGTGCCATTCTGTGCCGTTTAAAGAGACCCAACGTCCATCAGGATTGCCCATGTCATCACAAGCCGCTGCTGGTCGGCTCAATCCTTGCTGCCCAACCACAATCCATATCGGTTCTTTCACAGGAATCTCAAGAGCTGGAGATATAGTTTGTTCGTGCCATGAGTAGGAACCAGTTAAAGTCATTTCTTGAAATACGACCATATTATCTGGTGCTTCATCGCCACCCACATACACCCACAATTGATAAGAGCCCGCGCTGATATCAAACAAAGATATCTTTTTCAACTCAGTGCCTTGATAATCAACCAAATCTTCTGCATCGAAACGAACACTCCAGAAAATGACCGTCTCATCGTCACCACCAACGGAATTCTTGAAAATACCATTGTCGTAATGCAGCCACTTATTAATTGGCGCAGGTCGGTCGCCCCAATAAATCAAAGTACCAAAATCAGATTCATTATCATAATAATTTTCAGCCTCCAGCTTTGTAGGCGGGTCACAGTATGCTGGAAATGATGCTATTACACATTCGTCACAGGACATAGAGTAATAGTTGCCATCAAGTTCGCCACCATACACCATCCGTATGCAATACACCAAGTCATGTTCCAACATAGCTTCACCATCCACATAAAAATCGGTTTCGGTATAACCCATATAAACACCGTTGCGATATAATACAGCCCCCATAACACTATCATTTTCAGGATATTGCCATGAAAGCATTATGGTTTCATCATATACTGACCATTGCAGGCCATTAACCGTTGCAGGAAAGTCGGAACACGGACGGTAAACCCAATCAAAGGCGACCCAATCGCAAGAACCAGACAAATAAACCGGCCGTACTTGAATATGATAAGTTTTCCCTTCCATCAGCGTATCGACATCAAACTGGTAAGATGCCGATAAAGTACTTCCCACCCATACGCTATCCAACTGTATCTCAAAATATTGCAAGCCACGGTTCATAGTGTCCGAGACATGCCATATAGCCCAACCTGTCGAAGAAATATAAAGGCTGTCGATACAGTTCAGAGCCTCTTCCAACTCAATTTCAATTTGTGTCGGCTCCATTACGGAAATAAGGGTGTCAGAAACATAGTCCACATAACCATCCAGATGCACACGAAGCATGTAATTGCCACGGTAAACATCAGGTATAACTGCTTTGCCATCAGAACCAACAAAACATTGGTAATCAAAATTTTCCGAATCTAAAAACACCTGCGCGCCCTCTGCCGACAAGCCAACATTGGTCGCGGCATTCAATTCGAAACCCGTAGTCATCTCCTTATCCAAAAAGGCTGACCAAACCGTGTCGGAAACGCTGCGATTGCCTTCATAATAACAGCTCACGCCCCAGCGGTATTTTCCCCACAGCAGACTACCCCAATTCATTTCCATAAACACCGTATCGGTGAGATGCGAAACCAACATGACAGGATCCTCATCAAACCTACTGCGGTATAAATCAAAGTATTGGAACGAACACTCGGCTTTCGAAGAACCAGACATTTTTGTGCTGTCATCTTGATAGAAATGAATGCAGTCGACATAAAAACAATCATCGCCGTCGTTGGTAGAAGCATCTTTGCGATAACTCCAGCGGAAGGTGTGTTCCCCTTCGGAAACGGCAAAATGGTGTTCCTCCCAAGTGGCACTTCCCGAACATTCCATCAGCTTTACGTTGTCAATATAGAACAAGCCCACATCCCAGGAAGCCTCAGATGAAATCTTGCTGAAGAAACTCATTTCTCCGGCCAAAGGCACGTATACAGAAACCTCAATCTCCGAAAGCCCATCGTCCTGTTCCTCGCAGGTGGATTTCATGCAATAGCCACCTTCGTATGCGTGAGTTGAATCAATCGTCCAAGGAAAACCGGAAATGGCATTGTCCCAAGCGAATTTGCCAAAATCACCCGTCTCAAAATCCTCATACAAAAGAGGCTCATGCATCGACCACGAAATGCGCACTAAATCACTAACAAAATGACGAGCCGCAACATAGCTTACGGGATGTAGAATCTCATACAGCACAAAATTGACATCTGCCAGCGTAGTATCAGCCAAAACCGAAAGAGAATCCGCTAGAAAAATCGTCTCATAGCCCTCGGCAGAAACCCAGACTTGATACAAACCTGCTTCAATATCAGCCTCATACAAGCCAATAGTATCGGAAACGAATTGATAAAACAGCGCATCGCCTATTTCGGTAATGCCAGAAAAGGCAACAGTTGCCCCTTCGATGGGTGAAATACTGTCTTGCTCAAACACCGTTCCCATGACAATGGATTGGCCGTGTAGTCGAACCGTGGCCAACATTACCATGATAAGAAAACCGATATGAAGCAAAATCCGTCTCATAATCAGTATTTTACAAGTTTTACAACTTCGTGTCCCGATTTGCTTTCCAAACTGATGAAATATAGACCCTGAGGCAATTCTTCCACGAAGATTTTGCATTCGCCCAACAAATCAGCTTTCACAACATGCTGTGGCAAGACCAAAGCCCCTTGCAGGTTAGTCACCGTAATCAAGTATGTTTCAAGGCCTTTCAACCCAAAAAGTGAAACCACATCACCAGCTGGATTGGGGAAAACAAAGACTTCGGTATCAATTTCAGTTTGATGGCGCATAGCCACCATACCGCCTTCATTAATATAAAGATGCAAGTCAGATAGGATAGGCTGATCAGGCGTAATCTCCACCTGTTTCGTCATGCCTCGCCCATAACGTGGCAAATCGGCCATCACATGATAAGTGCCAAAAGGAAGATTGGAAAAATGGAATGTACCTGAAGCATCGGTGAGCGCAAAGCCCAAAAGCCGGTCTTTGGTGGCATTTAGCAAAAGCACCCCAACATTCGAAAGGCCGTCGGAACAAAACACGGCCTCATCTTCTTCGCGAAGCCAAGAGCTGCAATAGAAATCATGCGCCTTGAACGGCAATTCTGGATAATCGAAAACGCCACTGATATGTCCTTCACCAAAAGCAAAATTATGTTGCAATTCAGGCAGTTGAATATCAACATCATACACATCACCGTCAACGAGAATCATATTGGATTCATTCCATTGCAAATCACCCAAATAATAACTGCCGCCTACAGTCATGTCAACCGTATCAGGAAAAGCATACAAGACATATAAATCGGGTAACAAAGACTCAAACGCGAATCTACCCATTTCATCGGAAACCGTGCGGTAAAAGCCTGACACAAATGGGTTACCATCATGTACTCCAGCAGCAATCACTTGAGTATTAGTCCGTTGCAATCCATTTGACCATATTGTCCCTTCAAGTGCGAACTCCTCAAACAAATCGAAATGAACCGTATCGCAAGCATAGCCACAATGTGACCAAGCTTCCAAAACCAACTCGACAAACCCATGTCTAATATCTTGCTCTCCAAGATGATACATGGGATTTATAGCCAAAGGATCTTCAAAAAAGCCATCACCCGAAGTGTGCCACGAAAGTGAATCATAATTCTCAGCCCAAGCTCCATCCACCACTATCGGGCGGTTGAGGCCGCCATAATAATCGTCGCCTGCAAACACCTTTAATTCTTTAAACAATTGAAGATGCATCTCGTCTGTTTTCGTTACGCCATTACTAAGCACATGCAAAGTAAGTGTTACTTCTCCTGCGTCAAAATCGGCTTCGGAAGGATAATAAACTGGACGCAAGGTCAACGTATCGGAAAACACACCTGAGCCAGAGGTGCGCCAAACAAAGCGATTGTATGTGTATGGAATACTTGAATTGTGAACCTCAAAGCCAACCTGCGGGGCACACAATTCACCATCATCACCTGCATAAGGATAATAAGTCGCAAAAGCGTAGGCACTCTGTCCCACAGAAGCATAAACATCAGGATTATAAGCACGGTCACAAGCCATGACTGCCACATTATCAGCCTGTTGCAAAGCAAGAACGTATGTATTCCCAAAAATCGAATCAATATGATGGGCAAACTTATAATAGTTGAAATTGCCATAAAACAACACATAATGGTCAAGGTCGCGCTCTGGATTGTCATTCCATGAAATTAACCACGAGCCATTCACCAATTGCTTTTTCACCATGAACGGCGGCGAAATGGGAGCTGTTGTGTCACTTTCGGCCAAATAACCATCATAAAAAACTTCACCTAAGGCTGGCGCATCATGCTTATCGATAATCAGAGCATCAATCTCAGTTTGCGATTGGGTATCCCAATAATTCTCGCGCATATCAACGTCCTCCTGTGAAACATTGGCAAATAGCGTCGCATTGCGCCTGTAATGAAGGAAATTGTTGTTGTTCAGGTGCGATTTTCCCGAAGAAAAGTTCACAATCCTCTTTTGGGTTTCGCTGAAGGTATTGCCTACAAAGCTTGCCGAACCTGCTGCTAGCAAGTTTGTTAGCGTCATACCGCTGTCATAGAAAGTATTATGCTCAAAAATCAATTGGCAAACGCGCAACATGGTAACAGCCTCGTCATTGTGCCAAAATATGTTGTTGCGAATCACCAACGAATCCATGGCTGCTTTGATACCATAAGATGAATAGGTAGAACCAGCATCGGGTAAGTCGGAAGAAATCAAGTTGTTAAGGATGAAGTTCTTGGGGTCTTTATCGGACAGACCGCCAATCGATTCAAAACTGATGGCAGTAGTGGCTCCTTGGAAGCAATTGCCCGAAATTATGTTGTTGTGGCATTTGTAGCTGAGACCCACATTGGAGACCTCTATATTGATTTGGCCTTTGTCGAAAATACTGTTAATGAACCTATTATTTTCACAATGGTTGGACCTTGCCTTCAACTCGATGCCTGAAACGCACTGGTAGAAGAAGCAACTGTCCACAAGAAAACCGCTACAATCGACCAGTTCAATGCCCTTGCCCGCATAATAATTGTTAAACGCACAATGACTGATCGTCACATTGGCGCAACCAGAGGCGTTCAATGCGGTGAGTGCGCCCATAACCGAGACATGCGACAGTCTGACAAGCCCCTCGTTGGTCACATTCTTCAATTGTATGCCCGCCCAATCGTGCGAGATTTCATAGCAAAGCAAGTAGATGGAATCATCAGCCTGTCCCTCCAAAAGAAGGCTTCCTCCATCGACGCGCAGATAGGCCGACTGGCCGAAAAGCACCTTGGTGCCAGCTTCAACTCGCAAAGTGCCACTGCCCATTACCGTCAACGACTCATTCACCAAATAAGCTGAATCGGCTCCAAGCTTGGGTAACACCAATGTGCTGTCCACCGTACCATCGACTGTGACATAATGCTGTGCCATCGCTACAACTGCTTGCATCATCAGCAACACAAGTAACGCAGATCGCAGTATGGTTTTGAAGCATTTCATCGTTTAGAAATAATAAGTCAATCCCAACTTGAATTCCCACATCCGCATCCGCAAATCAAACGGAAAATCAGCACGATACAAGGATCCGTTAGTCTTTCTAAAGCATACTTCCGGTACCAATTCAAGCTGATTCACAATCTTGAACGCTGCACCAAGACCGCCATAATAAGCGAACCGTACTCGTTCAGCCTGTCCACGTGAAATGGTAGCATGGAAGGGCTGCTCAATGCTGTTATAAGAGCCTGAACATGAAATCAATACATCCGCCGAGACACCCGCTTTAATGAACATTCGGAAATGCTCTCGCTTCCAGAAATCAAAGGCAGCAAAAATTCCAACGCCCAGATAATCAAGCTGATTGACATCTCGATAGGAATAATTTGTCGTCACAAGCGGCACATAAGTCGAATCCATGATATAGTAATACGTTGTGTCACCCAATGACGGATGTACCACATAATACGTATCCAACGTGTCATTCACATAATAATCGCCGCCATAAACCACCTGATTGAGCATGAAGCGGTATTTCATGGAACGATAGGAAACACCTAAACCCACGGTGAGTCGCTCATACTTGTAGCCCCCATCAAGGGAAACACTAAATGCGGAAATCGGCGCAATGTCTATTGAGCCGTTTTCGGCCTGAAGACGGTCTTCAAAGTCCAAATGCGATAATCCATAAGTCATTGAAGGCGCAACAAACCATCCGTTGTTTTTGAAATTAGGCCAATGGATCTCAAAACCTCTGTATTTCACTTGATAAACCGTGTCGGTCTTGACAATTTGCTCCGTGCGCACAATGGTGTCATAACGCATCACCGTCCTGATTACCTGAAGGGTGTCGAAAATCCGAACGGTGTTCCTAGCCTTGTTCCAAACCGTGTCTATCTTGTGTTCCTCGATTTCTTGGAATGGCGTATCGGTTGGGGGGGGCTGTGCTATCGGTTGTTCCTCAGGATCAAGCAGTTGGTTCTTCCGAATCACGTATTGTTTGCCTATTTTCTTGAAACCGTAATCCGTACCTTTCAGCAGATCCGACAACACTTCTTCAACCGATTTATAAGTGCACGAATAACTTTCAATACGAATTTTGCTCAGTTCCGCCTTGCTGAAAGCCACATTCAGTTCGTACTCGGCAAATAGTTTTTCGAGTGCGATGTCCAGACTGCATGATTCCACAGAAAACGAAATCAACGGATTAAAACCCTGTGAATAAGCCTTTGTCGGAAGCAATCCCATTAATAAAAACACAAGCAAAATGAAAACCGATTTATGAAACCGAAATTCATTTTTCTGTATATCAGCAATTTGGCTTAAAATATTGATTTTCATCAGTAATTTACGACATCGTTACAAGCCGCTAAATTACGACAAAAAAGGCAAACCGCGTCAATTTGCCACTAAAAAAACGATAAAAGCAAGGGAAATCAGTGGAGAATATAACTGCGCTTACCCGATTTGGAAACCTTGAGGTCAAACACGGTGGCGATAGTTTCAACAACTTCGTCAACGGCATCCTCATCAGTGAAACGGGCGGTCAACTTGTCATCAGCATAGCTTTGGGGAAGGTCTATTTTAATGTCAAAAACATATTCCAACGTCTCAACAATGACTGCAAGCGACACATCATTGAAATCGAGCACATGGTCGTTTTTGAGTTCTTCCGACTTCACCTCAGCATAGGTCATGACCGCCAAGCCTTGGGCATCGTAAACACCGCGTTGCGTGGGTTCGATTTCCATGGACGACAGTTTGTGACCCTTCTTGTCGAGCATCGTCATCCTGACTTTGCCCGAATAAAGGTCAACCGTATAGCGGCTATTTTCTTTGTCAGCATTCAGTAGGAACGAAGTGCCCAACACTTCCACATCCATGCCGTCACAATGAATGACAAAAGGACGAGCTTCATCTTTGGCCACATCAAAACGAGCTTTGCCTTCAAAGTCGATAGAGCGGACGTTTGTCCTAAAATGTTTCGGATAGGAAATCTTGGAATCGTCAGCGAAAGTAACCGAAGTTGCATCAGGCAGCATATAAGGCTGCTCCGTGTTCCAATCGGCAGAGGCCAAGGTTACCGTCGAAGTAAGCGGTCTGACCACAAGGAAACCGAGGAACAAAGCCACGATCACGGCGGCAGCCACGCTAGAAACATACTTGATATTGCGTCTGAGCCAAGGCATTTCCGCCACAAGACTCTCTTGGTTTTCTTGCTCGTCAATTCTCTCGTTGACTGCATCCAACGCCGACTCAACATCTATGGATTCGACTTCTAGCATGTGGAAAGAAGTGAGATCCCAAACCGACTTAAACGACTCAAAATATGCTTGATTGTCTTTTGATTCGCCAATCCACGACAACAGCACAAGAGCTTCCTCGCTGCGGCATTGCCCTTCAAGGTAGCTCATAATTAATTCGTCGTATGTGCGGTTTATCGGGTTCATTTTTCTGTCGATTCACCTTTAAGACGCACAACTCGAATTTTACCCTTAGTCGTTTTTTGACTTTTTTCGCTTTTTTTTCTACGTCACACAAAATCCTTCAAACCCTCTCTGAGTTGCTTGATGGCAGCACTCATGTGCGCTTCGACTGTCTTGACGGAAATACCTAATTTTTCTGATATTTCCGCATATTTCAGGCCATCGAAACGACTAGCGAGAAACACTTCACGGCGCTTTTCAGGCATGGTGGCCAGCACTTCATGATAGGTGGTTTCAAGGTTTTTCGACTGCAACTCCACAGAAGGATCGACCGTTTCTATTTGTTCGGAATAGACCTTCAAATTGGCTTCGGCATGATTACGCTCCTTATTAATATAGGTAATGGCACTATTGCGCACAGCACGTAGCATATACGACTCAAAACTGCTATTAATAGAAAGCTTTTCTCGATTCGTCCAGAGCTTGACGAACAAATCCTGCACAATCTCGGCAGCCACATCAGTATCGGTCACAAAACGGAAACAGAAACGCACCAACGGCGCATAAAAACGACGGAAAAGCTTGTTGAAAGACTCCCTATCGCCTGCGGCCATTTTTCCGATTAAGATATTTAACTCGCTGTCGTTCATCAATTTGAGCGTATATTAGCCCGTCAAATTCGGTGCAAAAGTACGTTTTTTCCGCCAAACTGACGACGTTTTGTGGGAAAAAGCCGCCACACACAATCGACAAAAAGAGACCCATCAAAAAAACGTCTCGTCCTTCTCAGGATAAAAACTTATATATACAACTGATAATCAATTTTTTAAAAATATAAAAAATAGTATCAGAAATAAAAACATTGAGAAAAAGCAAAAGAAAATCTTGCGCTATTGAAAAAAGTTGTATTTTTGCAGTCCGAAAAAAAAGAGAGTCAGTATCTAACTTAAAGATATCGAGAAATGTACGCAATAGTTGAAATCGCAGGACAGCAGTTTAAAGTGACGCAAGGACAGCAGATATTCGTCAACAGACTGCACGAAGATGAAGGAAGCAAGGTCTCCTTCGACAGAGTTTTATTGATTGATAACGATGGCGCAACCAAGGTGGGAGCCCCGACGGTAGCCGGTGCCAATGTTGAAGCCACCATTTTGCAACATTGCAAAGGCAACAAGATCATCGTTTTCAAGAAGAAGAGAAGAAAAGGCTATCAGAAGTCGAACGGTCACCGTCAATATCTGAGCCAAATCAAGATTGAAAGCATCACTGAGTAAAAACCCGAAAAAACAGAATAAGATATGGCACACAAAAAAGGCGTCGGTAGTTCCGAGAACGGTCGTGAGTCAGCAAGTAAGCGACTCGGAGTGAAACTTTTCGGTGGACAAGCCGCTATCGCAGGCAACATCATCGTTCGTCAACGCGGCACGAAGCACAATCCTGGCAAGAATGTCGGAATGGGCAAAGACCATACGCTGTACGCAAAATGCGACGGCATCGTTGAGTTCAAGAAAAAGAGAGAAGGCAAATCCTTTGTCTCCATTATCCCCGTTGACGCGGAAATCACGGAATAAGCTTTTGTTTCGTACTACTTAATAGTTACAACCCGATCATCTAACCATGGTCGGGATTTTTCGTTCCATGCCTACAAAGATTGCGGCAAAATGCGTATTTTTGCACGACACAAGCGACACACCATGAAAAAAAACTTCCATATCCTTTCAGCTATCTTGCTTGGTCTGCTGTTTTTCAGCACCTGCCACAACAAGCCGCAAACTCCAGTGCAAAACATCGACGAGCTGAAACGGCAACTTGTGACCGATTCAACGACACTATACAACTTAAAAACCACTGATTTTCAACAACTTGAAAAAGATTTCACACTCTTCGACGCCAAACTTCAAGATATCAATCCCGAACAAGTGCAGACCGTTTTCGAACAACTCAATCTGACCCAAGCCTATCTGCGCCAATTTGAGGAAGTCAGCCCAGACATGCACCAAAAAATGACGTATTCCTTGCTCCAACTCGAACGATTGAAGGCTGACATCGAAAACCACTACCTCCCGGATTCATTGGCAAACGTTTACCTCGAAACCGAAACTAAGATAGCCGACACGCTTCACAACCGCGTGGTCTATTTCCGCGACAGATTCAACCTCTGTAAAAAGGAAATGGAAGCCTTGAAGAAAAATCATCAGCACATTCAATAATGGGAAAAACCCTTCGTAACATATTGATACTCATTGCTTTTTTAGCATCACTACACGTTGAAGCCCAAATCGTCAAAGTGCCTGATGAGAAGAAACAAAAGCAAAACAAAAAAAACGAGCAATGGCTCATCGACGAGCAACTCGCCAATCAATACTTTAGGAACCAAGAATACGAAAAAGCCGAGGAACTCTTTAAACAACTATACCAAAAGACGAAGCAGACCTACCTCTTCCAGCAGTACGTCGACTGCGCCATCATGCTGAAACATTACGATGCCCTTGAAAAAGATTTAAAAAACTTCTATAAGAGCAATCCCAGCTACCAAAAAAGCCTCGTCGACCTCATTTACGTCTACACCTTGGAAGACAAAACCGACAAAGCTACTAAGCAGTTCAACGACATCCTGAAAAACCTGCCCGATAACGCCCCTATTATCAGAAATCTCAGTAACTTACTACAATCCAGAGGATTATATGATATGGCATTGGCCGTTCTCGACAAAGGCAACTCCATGCTCAACGGGAAAGAAACCTTTTTTATGGAACAAGCCAGCATCAATCATTCGATGTCCAACTATCAAGAGGCGTTTCGCTACTATTTCCTTGAACTGGAGAAGAACCCCGGACAATACAACAGCATCAAGAACCGCCTGCAAACTATGATGTTCTACGATGTGAACAACAGCATCACCGATGAGCTTCGCATTGCCCTCTTGAAACGCACGCAGGAAAAGCCCGATAATCTTGAACTGGCGCAAATGCTCGTGTGGTTTGCCATCCAACAAGAAGACTATGACATAGCTTTGGCCCAGTGCCAAAGCATTGACAGAAAAACCCACGACCAAGACGCTCAAATCATCAACCTGTCAGGCATCTGCCTAAACAACAAGCAGTTTGATGTGGCGAAAGAAGGCTACACTTACATACTGGAAAAAGGGAAAAGCGGTCCATTTTACGGTCAGGCCCTCACGGGGACCATCAACACGGAATACCAAAAGCTGAAAGCCAACAACAGCACCGACGTGAAGGCCTACGACAAACTCAAAAAGCGCATCAATGAGGCCTATAGCGATATCAACACCAACGACTTGACCAAGTTGACACTGATCCAAGCCGACATCATGACCTATCATCTTGACCAAACCGACGAAGCCGTTGCGCTTCTCATTAATACCTTGCCCAACGTGGGCGGCAAGCAAGACCAAGCCCAACTCAAGCTGAAACTGGCCGACATTTACCTGCACGAAGACGAGGTTTGGGAAGCCACGCTGCTCTACAGCCAAGTCGACAAGAGCATGAAGGAAGAGCCATTGGGCCACGAAGCCCGCTTCAAGAACGCCCAACTGCGCTATTTCATCGGCGAGTACGAGTGGGCCGAGAGCCAACTGAAGGTGCTGAAAGCCGCCACTTCCAAGCTCATCGCCAACGACGCCATGACGCTTTCGTTAGTCATAAAAGACAACTTTGAAGTGGACACTACGGGCATGGAACTCAAGCGTTTGGCACAGGCCGACTACCGAATTTACCAACAACGCGACGAGGAAGCCCTCACCCTGCTTGACGAAATCATCGCCAACGGGAATGAGGTGAGCAAGCCGCACGCGCTGTTTCGCAAGGGCGAGATTGCCGAGAAACGGAAGGAATTTGAAAACGCTGAACAGTTGTATTTGCAAATCGTGGAGCAATATCCCTTCAGCTACATGGCCGATGCTGCCTTGATGCAAGCCGCCTTGATTGAGCAGAACCATTTGAAAAACAAGGAATTGGCCAAACAGCATTACGAAAAGCTGATTGACGACTATCCGACGAGCATCTATACTGCACAAGCGAAGAAAAACTATAGGAAACTGTAAGCGAGTCCCATAGGGACGACAGGCAGGCGATGAATCACAGGAAATCCCTGCACAAAAAAAACCGAACCATGCAAGATGTACGACCCAAAAAGAGCCTAGGCCAACATTTTTTGACCGACCAGAGCATAGCCCAGCGCATCGTGGAGCAATTATCGCCCGACGTGGAGAGCGTCATCGAAGTAGGTGCCGGCACTGGCGTTTTGACCCAGTATTTGGTGCAAGACGTTTTGGGCAAATTCTATGTCATCGAAATCGACAAGGAGTCCATCGCCTATTTGCAAAAACATTTTCCCATGCTCGGCGAGCGGCTCATTGAGGGCGACTTCCTCCGCACTAACCTCAGCCAATTCGGACAGAAAAGCATAGCCATTATCGGCAATTTCCCCTACAACATCAGCAGTCAGATTTTCTTCCAAGTACTGAAATACAAGGAGTTGGTGGTTGAAGTGGTCGGCATGGTGCAGAAGGAAATGGCTGAGCGCATGGCCGCCAAGGAAGGCAGCAAAACCTACGGCATCTTGAGCGTATTAATGCAGGCTTGGTACGACATCGACTATCTTTTCACCGTGCATGAGAACGTCTTCAACCCGCCGCCAAAGGTGAAGTCTGCCGTCATCAAGATGCGTCGCAATACGGTCACCGACTTGGGCTGCGACGAGAAACTCTTTGTGAGCATCGTCAAGCAGGCCTTCAACCAACGCCGCAAGACCATGCGCAACTCGCTGCGCCCGATGCTCAGGCCTGAAATCATCGAAAATGAGGTCTTCAACAAGCGGCCTGAGCAGCTCTCGGTGCAGGAATTCATTGATTTGACGAATTTGATTGGATGCTAAATCAAAACCTATTGCTATCCGCATTGCTCCCCTGATGGTTATCGAAACGCTTCAGGTTCTTGCGGTTGAAGCTGTAGCGTACGGAAAAGCGGATATAACGAGCATCAATGATATTATCGCTCTTCGAGATGATGCCATCCAGCAGGCTCTCGCGGTTGCCGACATCGGTGTTGAACACATCATTCACACTGATACTGGTTTGCAGGTTGCCGTCTAAGAACCTCGCCGAAAGGTGCAAACCCATTTTGGGATGACCTTGTGTCTTGGCATAGCCACTGAGATGCGAAGAAGAATACAAAGCATAGCCGCCCAATTCCACATCGTATTTCTTGATGAGCACATACGAGAAATCAAGATTCGCAAAGTAACTCCACAATGAATTGCGGTAGTCGAGGGCATCGCTGCTGTTGTAATTCTCATATTTCGCCTGGCCATATAAACCTATGTTCAACCGGTTGTCGAAGAATCTTTTCGACATATTCAGAATGAACATCAATTCGTCTCTCTTGCCAAAATTGCCGTAAGTGTAGCCGATGATGGCGCCGTCAGCGTCCAATTGCGGCACCTGTAGCACATAGTCCTCATCATGACCATACGTCACAGCAAAGTTCAGC
>JAEEGJ010003089.1_pt1 | contig 68769 bp, 49 predicted proteins | sample 8958761 | NCBI WGS metagenome assembly JAEEGJ01 (sample SAMN16246546, study PRJNA631951) | gut metagenome | biome: gut microbiome; feature: rumen; material: RS-attached | host: Bos | place: Iran: Karaj | collected 2018-10 | reverse complement strand
CCTTTTTTACAAGGCGTGCATTCTCTCGGATACCTTTTTCATCATAGATATGGAAAGGAGTCGGAAATTTCTGAGCGATCTCCTCTGCCTGTTCTTTTGTTATAAAAGGTGTTTTTTTCATAGTTTTTTCTCCTGTTTTTTATTTTATCTTCATAATATTAGAGTATCTCTTCAAGCTCTTTGAGCCATATATTGGCAGAAGCGTCACTTGGCATACGCCAGTCGCCTCTTGGAGACAGCGTAACTGTACCGACCTTCGGACCGACGGGCAGGCATGAACGCTTGAACTGCTGTGTAAAGAAGCGCTTATAAAATGTTTTCAGCCATTTCATTATGACTTCTTTTGAATAATCTTCTTCAAATGCAATGCACGCTATGCGGAATATCTTTTTGGGCGGATAGCCGTATCTCAGCATATAATACATAAAGAAGTCGTGAAGCTCATAGGGCCCGACTATATCCTCGGTTTTCTGTGATATAGTACCGTCGTTCTCAGGCGGAAGCAGTTCGGGACTTACAGGCGTATCAAGTATATCGAGCAGGGCGCTTTTCAGCTTGCCGTCAGAGGTATCTGCTTCGTAGCTTACTAGCCAGCGCACAAGAGTCTTTGGTATTGAAGCGTTCACGGCATACATAGACATATGGTCGCCATTGTATGTAGCCCAACCGAGAGCGAGTTCGGAAAGGTCGCCCGTACCGATAACGATACCGCCGAGCTGATTAGCCTTGTCCATGAGTATCTGTGTGCGCTCCCTTGCCTGAGAGTTTTCGTAGGTCACGTCATGTATATCGGATGACTGTCCAATATCAGCAAAATGCTGCATAACGCTGTTTCGTATATCTATCTCTGTAAGAGTAGTTCCGTATACTTCAGCAAGCGTGCAGGCATTATTATAAGTCCTGTCTGTTGTTCCGAAGCAGGGCATCGTTATTGTGTGTATGCCGTTCCTGTCAAGTCCCAGCATATCAAATGCGTGAACGGTAACAATAAGTGCAAGCGTTGAGTCGAGTCCGCCAGAAAGGCCGAGTATAGCAGTCTTGCAGCCAATATGCCGCAGTCTTGTCATAAGACCTACCGCCTGCATAGTGAGTATCTCCTCACATCTGCTGTCGAGTGTTTTTTTATCAGAGGGCACGAAAGGAGTTTTCGGGAAATACCTGTCGAGGTGTGTTTCTGTAACAGAAAGGCTGAAATAAGTGCTCTTCATTCCCGGAGAAGCGGTGAATGTATTCATTCTCCTGCGTTCGTATGCAAGCTTTTTTATGTCAGTATCAGCAATGATCAGCCCCTTTGAAAAGAGCTTAGATTCCGCAATAACAGAGCCATTCTCCGCAATTATATCATGTCCTGCAAAGACCATATCCTGCGTAGATTCGCCGATTCCTGAATCTGCATAGGCATAGGTGCAGACAAGAGAGCCTGACCGTGCTTTTATGAGAGTTCTGCGGTAATCTGCTTTTCCTATGACTTCGTCGCTTGTGGATAAATTGAATATAATAACTGCGCCCGATCTGGCGAGCTGCTCCGATGGGGGAGAGCTTACCCACATATCCTCACATATCTCAATACCGAATGTCAGCTCGGGGAGTTCTTTGCAGGTGAATATAGTTTCTTCGAGATGAACGGAATATTCATCATTCAGCTGTATATCTGCACTAAGTCCGTCATTGGCAGCTGTGAAATGACGCGCTTCATAGAATTCGCTGTAATTGGGAATATTTTTCTTTGCCACAGCACCGACAGCCGTTCCTTTATTGATGACAACAGCGCAGTTGTAGAGCTTGCCACAGACGACAAGTGGAACTCCTACTATCGAAACAATGTCTATATTTGCAGTTTCTTTGATTATCCGAGCAGTTTCGTTTTTTGCTGCGGATAAAAGTGCGTCCTGCAAAAAAAGATCGCCGCAGGTATAGCCAGTCACCGAAAGCTCAGGGAAGCAGACTATCTTCACGCCTTTAGCGTGAGCTTCCGTTATCATTTCTATTATCCTGTCGGCATTGTATCCGCAGTCCGCAACTCTTACATCAGGTGTTGCACAAGCTATCTTTATGAATCCGTCCTTCATATTTACCTCCAAAAAGACAAAAAAGGACACTGAATTATCAGCGTCCTTGCATTAACAACGTAATTATATACCCATTAAGTGATTTTGTCAAGAGAATACTTGACAAATCCTATCTGCCGTGATATAATGCAGATAAAGAGCAACGGCGCTTCTCATTTTGAGGAGCGCCTTTTTGTACATATACGGTTAAAGGAGGCGTCACTATGGCTGCATTTGACAGGATTTGTTCGGGGATCCCCGAAATGGACACGGCGCTTGACAACATAAGGCTCGGCGACAATGTGGTGTGGAGAGTTTCAGAACTCTCAGAGTTCAAACTGTTTATGGAGCCGTATCTCAGGCAGGCTATCGCTGACGGCAGAAATATAATTTATTTCCGCTTTGCAAGTCACGAACCACTTGTGGAGAACTGTCCCGAGGTAAAAACTATCGAAGTTCCGCTTTCGCACAGATTTGAGACGTTTACTGTTGATATACACAATGAGATTGAAAAGGCAGGCAGGGATGCTTTTTACATATTCGACTGCCTTTCCGAATTGCAGGCTATGTGGGCTACCGACCTTATGATGGGCAACTTTTTCAGAGTTACATGTCCGTTTCTTTTCATATTGGACACAGTTGCATTCTTTCCTATAATTCGGGGCAAGCATTCAGTTCACGCAATTAATAAGATACTGAATACCACGCAGCTTTTCTTTGATGTTTATTCCGATAAAAAGAATGTCTATGTACGTCCCGAAAAGGTATGGAACAGAAGCTCAGATACCATGTTCCTGCCGCACACCTATGAGCCTGAAACAGGACATTTCCGACCTATCCTTGACGGCGTTAAATCCAGCCGTTTCTATCAGGTCCTCGGCAATGCACAGCGCTCCGCAGACGAGCAGTTCATGGACTCATGGGACAGGTCTTTCAAAAAAGCTAAAGTGCTTTATGAAAACGGCGTTGATATTTCGGAACAGTGCAATAATATGTGCAATATCATGATGACGCGCGATAAGAAAATGCGTGAAATGGTCAAGAAGCACTTCAAACCTGAGGATTATTTCAGCGTCCGCGACCACATGATAGGCACAGGTATGATAGGCGGAAAAGCCTGCGGTATGCTCCTTGCAAGAGCAATAATCAGAAACACCGAGCCTGATATTGACGAAGTCCTCGAACCTCACGACTCCTTTTACGTTGGCTCTGATGTTTATTACACCTACATCGTTGACAATAATTTCTGGGACCTGCGTATAAAGCAGCGCACTGAGGAGGGCTACTTTTCGCTTGCTGACGAGTTCGCACAGCGGCTTATGAACGGTAAATTTTCAGACGAAATGCGCGAGCAGCTCAACCGCATTATCGAATATTACGGACAAGACCCCTATATCGTCCGTTCAAGCAGTATCCTTGAGGACGGCTTCGGCAACGCATTCGCTGGCAAGTACGAATCAGTCTTCTGCGCCAACAGAGGAACTCCCGAGGAACGCCTTGAAGAATTTGAAAAGGCGATAAAAACTGTCTATGCAAGCACTATGAGCCTTTCCGCTCTCGATTACCGCAAACGCCGCGGACTTGATAAACGTGACGAGCAGATGTCACTGCTTATACAGCGTGTTTCGGGCTCATATTACGGCGCATATTATATGCCTTGTGCAGCAGGAGTTGGCTATTCCTACAGTCCATACAGCTTTCTCAAAAGCTCAGACCAGTCCGCAGGAATGCTGCGTCTTGTTATGGGACTTGGCACGTCTGCCGTTGACAGGACAGAGGGTTCATATCCGCGGCTGGTAAGCCTTGATATGCCCGAAAAGACGGTATATTCCAGCTATGCCGAGAGACACAGGTTCTCGCAGGGCAAGGTGGAGGTAATAAATACTTCCATTCACGATATGGAGCGTCTGCCGCTTCGTGATATTGAACCGGTGATACCCGAATACCTGCAAAATATCTTTCTCGAACACGACTACGATGCCGAGAGTAGATTGCGTGAAATGGGACGGAGAGTGTCCTCAACTTTTATCTCCTGCAAGGGACTTGTCAGCAATAAAACACTGATGTCGCAGATGCAGAGAATGCTCCGCTGCATTCAGTACGAGTACGAATATCCTGTGGATACGGAGTTTACCATAAATGTTTCTGACAGCGGCGAATACTCCATTGACCTACTGCAGTGCAGACCGCTGCAGGTACTGAAGGACAAAACAGGAGTTACCGTACCCGACGTACCGCAGGAGCATATCCTCCTTGAAAGCAAGGGGGCTTCAATGGGACTTTCCAAAACTTCAAAGCTTGATATCATCGTCTATGTTGATCCAGTTGTGTACTACAATATGCCATACGCCGAGAAGAATTCCGTTGCGAAGATGATCGGCAAAATAAACTGGCATTACCGCAATCAGGGCAAACACATGATGTTGATGGTTCCAGGCAGAGTAGGAACATCATCTCCCGAGCTTGGCGTACCTACGGCGTTTTCTGATATAAGCGAGTTTGACGTCGTATGCGAAATGGAAGAAGTACGGGCAGGCTATAATCCTGAGCTTTCCTACGGCAGCCATATCTTTCAGGACTTAGTCGAAGCTGAGATACTATATACGGCTGTATTCAATAACAGCAAAACTCTGCATTTTGCTCCCGAAAAATTCAGAGGTCTGCGAAATATGCTTGAGGATATCGACGAGAACAGCAAGCTTGAAGATGTTATCGGAGTTTACGACGTAAAACGCTGCAAATGCGAGCTTTATAATGATATCAAAAACGAACATTTACTTATAACTATTTAAAGCAATGGAGCTTCACTTTTGTGGAGCTCCTTATATTTTGGAGTGAAAACATTGAAACTTGTATTTCCGCCCATAGGGGCAAGAATCATGAAATCCGCAATAGCAGTCGCTTTATGTATGCTTGTATATTTCGTAAGGACGTTTCTGCCAATCGGCAACGGCATACCGTTTTACGCAGCATTAGCGGCTTTGTGGTGTATGCAGCAATACAACGACACAACAATGACCAACGCAGTACAGCGTTCTATGGGAACGCTTATCGGTGCTGTATACGGACTTCTGTTCCTGCTGCTGTTTCGTCTGATAGATGTTACCGTTCCGATGATAGTTTATATTTCGGCAAGTGCAGTGATAATCCCTGTGATATACACAACAGTCGTGCTGAATAAGCGCAACGCTTCATTTTTCTCCTGCGTGGTATTTCTCAGCATTGCGCTGACGCATTCATTCGACAGTAACCCGTATTTCTTCGTGCTGAACAGAGTTACTGATACATTTATCGGAATAATCATAGGCGTTGCAGTCAACGATTTCCGTCTGCCGATAAAACATGATACCGATAATCTTTACGTCAGCGGCATTGACGACGTACTTGTTTCCGCAGGACATTCCGCCGCATACAGCAAGGTGGAGCTGAACAGGCTTATCCGCAGCGGTGTGAAATTCACCATATCCACTGTACGCACACCGGCTGTGCTCATGGATATAATGAAAGGTGTGGAGCTGCAATTGCCTGTTATCGTTATGGACGGAGCGGCGCTTTATGACGTAAAGGAAAAACGGTATCTTGAAACGGTCTTTCTTCCGTCAGATGTATCGTCAGAGGCTGAAAAGATCATCGCAGACTGCGGTATGCATTGCTTTGTGAATGCCATGCTTGATTCAACGCTGCTTATATACTACGGCGAGTTCAGAAACGACGCTGAAATGGAGCTTTTTGAATCCTGCCGGCGTTCTGCATACAGGAACTATATTGCCTCGGAATACCGCAGAAAAGATGATAAGGAACGTGTACTGTATATAACAGTTCTTGCCGACAAATTCAGCATTTTCATGCTCGAAGGAAAGCTGCGGAACCAGCTTGGAGAGCGTATAAGAATAAGCATTTCCAAGTCCGAATTTGAAGGCTTCATGTATCTGAAAATCTTTTCTCCGCTGGCTACAAAACAGAATATGATGAAAAAGCTTAAAGAGTATGCAAAGGCAGAAGATGTTATAACCTTTGGAAGCATCAAGGGACAATATGATGTTTATATCAATGACGGCGGCGGAAATGGCACTGTAAAAAGGCTTAAAAGGATATGTCACATAAACGGACAGGATTTCAAAGAAATCGATATGGAATGATATAAGTCAGGAGGAATAATAAGATGATATCTTTGAACGATTATTTATTTTCGGGAAATACGGTGCTGAAAATACTGCACCAGTATTCAAACGACTTGAGAAACAACGCTAAAGAATCTCATAACAGCATTGATCTTGCACACTCGAATTTTCTTATCCAGATAATAGAGCTTCTCGAACATAACGACTTCCTTACCTCACAGTCCCAGCGAATAAAAGAGTTCTACAAATATATGACAAGAGAATACCCGTTTTTAGCTTTCACCTTCAAAGGGCGTATCAAATCTCTGATACGCTCCGAGGAAAAATTCAACGGGTATATTCTCGAGTATATTTATAAATATTACAAGGCAAACTGTAAGTTTCCGTCAGAAGCTGAGATAAAGAGTAAGCTTATATGTTTCCGCGATCTTATCGCATACCGCATAGTCATATCAATGCCTGCCTGTCATATAAAAAACGGCGAATCAAGAAGTGAAGTTGAGCAGAAATACCTCTATGAGATAGCCGATGTCCTGCCGGAATTTCTTGAAGAAAGAGGCTTTACAGCTGAGCTTTCCGGCTTTACGGAGGACAGGTATTCTGAAAGGCTTAAAGAAGAAGTCAGACCGTATTATCGTGACTATGTTTCAACTCCGCGCAGTACTGGCTACAAGTCTTTGCACATAACCTTCTATGACAATCTTGCACGGTGCTATACGGAGCTGCAGCTACGCACAAAGGAAATGGACGATTTTGCAGAAATAGGTGACGCCAATCATTTCGGCTATGAAAGATTACAGAACGCAAGGCGTACAAAGCGGGATGAGATACCTACGGGGGAGTGTATTTATTTTGATGAGGCCTATGAACGTCTTACCAAACTGCAGGAGCTTGAGCTTGCGGATTTAGATGTGAATATGTTCAGTGCTATAAATAATCAGCTCATAAATGACGGCTGCGGACTTTTCAGAGGTCGTCAGATTCTGCCTTTTGAGCATTTATCACGTTTTCAGAACGACCTTATTGATTAGCAGTGCCTGATAAATTCTTTGAAAATGTTTAGACTATTATCGTCTCGTGTATAAGAAAATTCAGGGTGCCACTGCACAGCCCATAAGAACTTATGCTTGGGCGAATAAACGGCTTCAATAAGGCCATCAGGGGCTTTTGCCATAGATTTGAGCTTTTCTGACAGCAAACGAATGCCTTGATGATGATAACTGTTGATAAGAAGCTCCTTTGTTTTGAGTAGCTCATACAAAGGAGTTCCGCTATCTATATATACTTCATGACTCGGAACATCATACGGAGGTTTCTGACAATGTGTAATTGTATCCGAAAACTGTGAAGGGATATCCTGCCAGAGAGTTCCTCCAAGAGAAGCGTTCATGAACTGGATACCGCGGCATATTCCGAGAACAGGCTTATCAAACTGCATTGCATACTTCAGCAGAAGCGTCTCCATTGCGTCACGTTCAGGGCTGCATTCTCCGCATGCTCCAATTTTTCTTGCAGAATATATTTCGGGGCTTACGTCCTGTCCTCCTGTGAACAAAAATCCGCTGCACATTTCTGTGATTTGTTCGATATGTGTATTTTCACTTGTAAGCGGAAGCATTATAGGAAGGCCGCCGGCCTCAATGATACCGCCGAAATATCCGGGAAGCATCCAGTAACTGCTTTTCACATAATCGATAAGAGGGATAACACCGATAACAGGTTTTTGACTCATGTAAATCACTCCAGACAATAAAAGGACGCATACGGTAATTTCCGCAGCGTCCTTGCTTTATATTATGATTATATGTTCCTTTTACGAAAAAGTCAATATGTATTTGAGTATAATTGAGTATTAATATGCTTATTTGTACGTCAACGAACTTAACTTTGTAAGAAATAATCACTTTCAGTGTTTAAAGCGCAAAAAATATATGAATTACTGCCAAAGTTCAAAAATAGGTATTGACAAATCTTTCCCAAGGGACTATAATGGCATTGTAAACAGCAAGGGAGCTGCAGACCACAAGTCTGCAGTTCTCTTTTTTTGGTTTATAGCGCTAATTCCATACACAAAGGGGTGTATGATGTACTGAGCTATCAGTATGTCATACGCCCCTTAAATTTTATGCTGTAACTTATCAAGGAGGTATTTCTATGGACTCTCAGACAATTTTACAACAAGCCATGGACGAGACAAACGGTATAGTCTTTGGCGTATGGTTCCTTATAGGCGCTGCTCTCGTATTCTTTATGCAGGCAGGCTTCGCAATGGTGGAGACAGGCTTCACCCGTGCAAAGAATGCAGGTAATATCATCATGAAGAACTTAATGGACTTCTGTATCGGTACAGTAGTTTTCATTCTTATAGGCTTCGGTCTTCTCTTCGGCGAGGACCTCGTCGGTATAATCGGACAGCCCGGATTTGATATCTTCACTTCCTACGGCTCATTCGATTGGTCAAACTTCGTATTCAACCTTGTATTCTGCGCAACAACAGCTACTATCGTTTCAGGTGCAATGGCTGAACGTACAAAGTTCTTATCCTACTGTGTTTACTCGGCTATCATCAGTGCCGTCGTTTATCCTATCGAGGCTCACTGGGGCTGGGGCGGCGGCTGGCTCAGCCAGTGGGGCTTCCACGATTTCGCAGGTTCAGCACATATCCACATGGTCGGCGGTATTGCAGCTCTCGTAGGTGCGGCTATCCTCGGTCCAAGAATCGGTAAATTCCACAAGACCAAGGACGGCGAAGTCAAGGTAAACGCTATCCCCGGTCACAATCTTACAATCGGTGCTCTCGGATGTTTCATCCTCTGGTTCGGCTGGTACGGATTCAACGGTGCAGCTTGTACTTCTATCGACCAGCTCGGTTCCGTATTCCTTACAACAACAGTTGCTCCTGCAATCGCAACAGTTACCTGCATGATATTCACATGGTTAAAATACGGCAAGCCAGATGTTTCAATGTGTCTTAACGCTTCATTGGCTGGACTCGTTGGTATTACAGCTCCATGTGATGTAACAGACTGCTTTGGCGCTACAATAGTTGGTATAGTTTCAGGCTTACTTGTATGCTTCGGCGTATGGTTCCTCGACTACAAGCTCCACATCGACGATCCTGTTGGTGCAGTTGCAGTTCACATGATGAACGGTATATGGGGAACAATCGCAGTTGGTCTCCTTGCAAATCCTGAGGTTCCCGGTTATTCACTGGTTGACCAGAACGGCGACCAGCTTGCAGGTCTTTTCTACGGCGGCGGCTTCGGACTCCTGGGCAGACAGCTCACAGGCTTCGTTGCTATCGCAACTTTCACAGCTATCTCAATGGCATTTGTATTCGTCTTAATCAAAAAGACTATCGGTCTCCGTGCTTCCGAGCAGGAAGAGATACTCGGTCTGGACGTTACAGAACACGGTCTTATTTCCTCTTATGCAGACTTCGCTCCTGCACTTACAGACATCGGCATGAAAGGCTATACAAAGGACGACGCAAAGAGCGTAAAGAAAGTCGGCACTCCCGGAACACCTGCTGTTCCAGTTGACAAGGCAGTTGAAGTTGAGAACTACTCAGTTCCTTCACCTGACGGCGCAACAAAGCTCACAAACATCGTAGTAATATTCAAACAGCAGAAGCTCCAGCAGTTCATCGAAGCTATGGAGGCTATCGACGTAAAGGGTATCACAGTAACAAACGTCCTCGGCTGCGGTATGCAGAACGGACAGAAGAATTACTACCGTGGTGCAAGTGTTGAAATGAATCTGCTCCCGAAAGTCAAGGCTGAAATTGCAGTCTGCGCAGTACCTGTAGAAAAGGTAGTTGCAGCAGCAAAAACAGCTCTCTATACAGGCAACTATGGCGACGGCAAGATGTTCATCTATGACATCGAGAACGTAATCAAGATAAGAACAGGCGAAGAGGGCTACAACGCACTCCACGATTCGGCAGAGTGGGAAAAAGCATAAGCTGACAAGGGCGTCTGCGGATAAAACAAAATGTATATCTTAAAAATCTCCCAGTATCCGCAGACAGCCTTTATCATAAATGTATTTCAAGGAGCATATGCAAATGTCAAAGTTCATTTTTGTAACAGGCGGAGTCGTTTCGGGACTCGGCAAGGGTATCACGGCAGCTTCATTGGGAAGACTTCTCAAACAGCGCGGCTATAAGGTCACCATTCAGAAGTTTGATCCCTACATCAACGTCGATCCGGGAACTATGTCACCTTTCCAGCATGGTGAGGTATTCGTTACCGACGACGGCGCTGAGACCGACCTTGACCTCGGTCACTATGAGCGTTTCGTAGACGAGAATCTGTCGATTCACTCCAATGTGACTACAGGCAAAATTTACTGGAACGTAATCACAAAGGAGCGCCGCGGTGACTATCTCGGAGGTACGGTTCAGGTAATCCCACACATCACCAACGAGATAAAGGACAGAGTCTACAGCGCAGCTAATGAAGCAAATGCAGACGTAGTCATCACTGAGATAGGCGGTACAGTCGGAGATATCGAGTCAACGCCTTTCCTTGAGGCTATACGTCAGGTAGGCACCGAGCAGGGACGCGAGAACGTATGCTACATACACGTTACCCTTGTCCCCTATATCGCAGGCTCTGAGGAGCTGAAATCCAAGCCCACCCAGCACTCCACAAAGGAGCTTCTTTCAATAGGCATACAGCCTGATATCATCGTTTGCCGAACAGAAAAACGCATCCCCGACGATATGGCTGAAAAAATAGCCCTCTTCTGCAATATCCGCAAGGAGGACGTTATCCAGAACCTGACAGCTCCGTCACTGTATGAGGTCCCGCTGTGGCTGGAAAACGAGGGACTTGCTCATTCGGTATGCCGTCATCTCGGGCTCACAGACAATGCTCCCGACCTGACAGAGTGGACGGAAATGGTCCACAGAGCTGAAAACGCACACAAAAATGTAACTATAGGACTTGTTGGAAAATATGTGGAGCTCCACGACGCTTATTTATCAGTAGCAGAGGCGCTCCGTCACGGCGGTATCGTAAACGATGCGGCTGTGGATATAAAATGGATAGACTCCGAGGAGGTAACAGCCGAGAACGCTGCGGAAAAATTCGCAGATTGCAGCGGACTGATAGTTCCCGGCGGCTTCGGTCATCGAGGAGTTGAGGGCATGATAGAAACTATCCGCTATGCGCGTGAGAATAATGTGCCGTTCTTCGGAATATGTCTTGGTATGCAGATGTCAGTCATTGAATATGCAAGAAACGTCTGCAAGCTGGACGGTGCAAATTCCGCAGAGTTCGGAGAAACTCCCTATCCCGTTATCGACATCATGGACGAACAGAGAAACATCGACCAGAAAGGCGGCACCATGCGTCTTGGACTTTATCCCTGCAAGCTTAGCGAGGAATCCAGATGCCGCGAGATATACGGCGATGAGCTCATTTATGAGCGCCACCGCCACCGTTATGAATTCAACAACGCATACCGCAAGGTACTGACTTCAAACGGACTTCACATTGCAGGACTTTCACCGGACGAAAAGCTGGTTGAAATAGTAGAGCTCCCCACACACCCGTGGTTCGTGGGAGTTCAGTTCCACCCCGAATTCAAATCAAGACCAAACAAACCGCACAAGCTGTTTGCGGATTTTATAAGAGCTTCGCTCGAAAACAACTAAGGAGGATTTTATTATGGAAAAGGTAACAGATTATTTTGGCTCAATGGTATTCGACGACAGGATAATGAAAGCAATGCTTTCTGAAAAGGTGTACAAATCACTGAAAAGAACGATAGACAGAGGTACTCCTCTTGATATATCCGTAGCAAATGCAGTTGCAGCTGCTATGAAGGACTGGGCTATTGAAAAGGGCGCTACTCACTATACACACTGGTTCCAGCCAATGACAGGCGTTACAGCCGAGAAGCACGACAGCTTCATCTCTCCTGCACCAGACGGTAGAGTTATCATGGAGTTCTCGGGCAAGGAACTCGTAAAGGGTGAGCCTGACGCTTCTTCATTCCCTTCTGGCGGACTTCGTGCAACATTTGAGGCAAGAGGCTACACGGCTTGGGATCCTACTTCATATGCTTTCATCAAGGACGGCACACTGTACATCCCTACTGCTTTCTGTTCATACACAGGCGAGGCACTTGACAAGAAAGTTCCGCTTCTCCGCTCTATGGAAGCTATCAACAAGCAGGCTCTGCGTATCTTAAAGCTCTTCGGAAACACAAGCGTCAAGAGCGTAAAGACTTCCGTTGGTCCAGAGCAGGAATACTTCCTTGTTGACCGTGATATGTGGAAGAAACGTAAAGACCTTATCATGACAGGACGTACACTGTTCGGTGCTATGCCTCCTAAAGGACAGGAAATGGACGACCACTACTTCGGTTCTATCAAGCCAAGAGTTGCAGAGTACATGGCTGACCTTGACAAGGAACTCTGGAAACTTGGTATTCTTGCAAAGACAAAGCACAATGAAGTTGCTCCTGCACAGCATGAGCTTGCTCCTATTTATGATACAACAAATATCGCTGCCGATCACAACCAGCTCACAATGGAAGTAATGCAGAAAGTTGCTCTCCGCCACAATCTGGTTTGCCTGCTTCACGAAAAGCCATTCGCAGGCGTAAACGGTTCGGGTAAGCACAACAACTGGTCTATCTCCACAGACCAGGGCGAGAATCTCCTCTCACCCGGTGAGACACCTGCTGAGAACGCACAGTTCCTGCTCTTCCTTGCAGCTGTTATCAAGGCTGTTGACGATTATCAGGATCTTCTGAGATTGTCCGTTGCAACTGCAGGCAACGATCACAGACTCGGTGCTAACGAAGCTCCACCTGCTGTTATCTCTATCTTCCTCGGCGACGAGCTCACCGCAGTTCTGGACGCTATCGAGGCTGATAAGCCATACGGCGGTACAAAGAAAGAAAAAATGCAGCTTGGCGTTGATGTTCTGCCTAAGTTCAGCAAGGATTCCACTGACCGTAACAGAACTTCCCCATTCGCATTTACAGGTAATAAATTTGAGTTCCGTATGCTTGGTTCTTCCAACAGCATCTCCTGCGCTAACATTCACCTCAACGCTGCTGTTGCAGAAGAGCTGAAACAGTTCGCAGACAAGCTTGAAAAGGCTAAGGACTTCAACAAGGCGCTCCACGATCTTATCAAGAAGACCATCAAGGAGCACAAGAGAATCATCTTCAACGGCAACGGCTATGACGATGCATGGATAAAAGAAGCTGAGAAGCGCGGCCTCTGCAACTATAAGACCACTGCTGACGCTATGCCTCACATCTGCGACAAGAAGAACGTGGAAATGCTCACATCTCACGGTATCTTCACAGAAGCCGAGATATTCTCACGCTGCGATATCATGCTTGAGAACTACATCAAGACAGTCAACATCGAGGCTGTTACAATGATAGATATGGCTCGCAAGGAAATTATCCCTGCTGTTGCTAAATTTGCTGCTGATACTGCTTCTGCTGTATCTGTTAAAAAGAGCGTATCCAAGGTAGCCTGCAAGTATGAAACAAAGCTTGTTACAGACCTTTCAGAGCTCATCGACGAAATGGACGCCGCAACAAGCAAGCTTGAAAAGGCTGTTGCAGACTTCAAGAAGATAGATGTTATCATCAAGGCTTCCGAGTTCGTCCGCGACACTATGCTCCCTGCAATGGATAAGCTCCGTGCAGCTGCTGACAAGGCTGAAACTATGACAGCTGAGGACTACTACCCATTCCCGACATATGACAAGCTTCTTTTCGGAGTGTGATATAAATGAGATTTACAAAAATGCAGGGCTGCGGCAATGATTACGTGTACGTAAACTGTTTTGAGGAGAGCGTAAGCTCTCCCCAGCAGCTTGCCTGCGCAGTAAGTGACAGACACTTCGGTATCGGCTCGGACGGTCTGGTGCTGATATGCCCAAGTGAGAAAGCCGACTGCAAAATGCGTATGTTCAATCCTGACGGCAGCGAGTCAGAGATGTGCGGCAATGCCATTCGCTGTGTGGCAAAATACGTATACGACAGGGATATTATCCACAAAAAAGAGATATCCGTCGAAACGCTGGCAGGCATAAAGCTGATAACCGTAAACACTGATGAAAACGATATCGCACGTACCCTTACAGTTGATATGGGAGCTCCCATAACCGAGGCGGCTGAGATACCTGTTACAGCTGATGTATCCCCTGTTAAAGACCTGAAGCTTTCAGCATTCGGCAGGGAGTTCACCTTTACCTGCGTGTCAATGGGCAATCCCCACGCAGTTACATTCATAGACGAAGACGTCAGCACATTTGATGTTGAGAAATACGGCAGAGTTTTCGAGCAGGACGCACACTTTCCACGTAAGGCTAATATCGAGTTCGTAAACGTTCTCTCCCCCACGCATCTGAAAATGCGCGTATGGGAGCGAGGTACAGGAGAGACGCTTGCCTGCGGAACAGGCACCTGCGGAACTGTTGCGGCGGCTTGTCTTAACGGTATCAGTCCACGGGAGCCCGTAACGGTAGACCTGCTTGGCGGTCAGCTGACAATAGAATGGAACGCGGAGGACGGTCACATCTACATGACAGGTCCTGCGGAATTTACATTTGACGGAGAGTATTACAATGGCTAAATTCAATGAAAATTTTTTAGAGTTAAAAGAAAGCTACCTCTTTAGCGAGGTAGCTAAACGTGTTTCTGTATTTCAGCAGAAAAATCCCGACAGATCAGTAATTCGTCTTGGTATCGGCGACGTTACCCTGCCCCTCGGAAAAACTGTAGTGGAGGCTATGCACTCCGCCGCTGATGAAATGGGCAAAGCCGAGAGTTTCCGCGGATACGGTCCCGAGCAAGGATATGACTTTCTCCGCGAGGCTATACAAGGACATTACAAGACATTCGGCGTGGAGCTTGACACCGACGAAATATTCGTTTCCGACGGTGCTAAGTCCGACACAGGTAACATCACCGACCTTTTCTCAAAGGATAACACAGTTCTGATACCCGATCCTGTGTACCCCGTTTACGTGGATACAAATACCATGAATGCCAGAAACATCGTCTTTATCAACGGAACTGCGGAAAACAACTTCCTGCCTATGCCCGATAAGAGCGTTCACGCTGATATAATCTATATCTGCTCCCCTAACAATCCTACGGGAGCCTGCTACAACAGGGCTCAGCTCCGCGAATGGGTGGATTACGCCCTCAAAAACGACGCTGTTATACTCTTTGATTCGGCTTACGAGTGCTTTATCTCGGACAGTGAGCTCCCACACAGCATCTATGAGATAGAGGGCGCAGAGAAGTGCGCTGTGGAGTTCTGCTCCCTGTCCAAGACCGCAGGCTTTACGGGTACACGCTGCGGATATACCATAGTTCCAAAGGCTATAACCTCAAAGTCAGCAGACGGCAGAGAAATGAGCCTTAACAAGATGTGGAACCGCCGTCAGTGCACCAAATTCAACGGCGTTCCCTACATCGTACAGCGTGCCGCAGCAGCTGTTTTCAGCGAAGCAGGCATGGCAGAAGCAAAAGCCATGATAGCTCATTATATGGAAAATGCAAAGATAATCTCAGATACCATGACAGAGTTGGGAATACGCTATACAGGCGGTATCAACTCCCCTTACATCTGGTTCGAGTGCCCATTCGGCATGGACAGCTGGCATTTCTTCGATTTCCTGCTTGAAAAGGCAGGCGTTGTAGGAACTCCCGGTGCAGGCTTTGGTCAGAACGGCAATAACTGGTTCAGACTGACAGCCTTCAACAACAAGGAAAATACCGTTGAAGCAATGAAGAGATTCCGTTCAATTTTAAAGTAACCTTCCCCTCCTTATATAATTAAAACCACACGTTAAAACGTGTGGTTTTAGTTTTATATGCTATTCTTTAAGCTTTCCGACAACTACCTGACGCTGTTTACCGTCATCGGTGCACGATATAACAGTAAGTCTGTTATCGCCGAAATCATTCAGAACACTGACATTATCGGGCTCGACTATACTGTATTCCGTTACGATATACTCATATTTCGTGCGCTTTTCGTCAATATCCGCAAGATACATCTTATCGCCTATCTTTATCTTGTCAAGGTCGTTGAATATCTCGGCATATACGGTACTGTTATGACCGCAGATACAATAATTGCCCTTGCCGAGAGCTCCTGTACCTTCAAAATGTCCTGCCGAGACCTGAAGCTGTTTTGAACCTGTTCCCTCAAGAACAGGTACTTTTATATCAAGGCAAGGTATCTCGAAATTGATATTATCTTTAAGCAGTCTGCGGAGATATATTTCACGGCTTATCTTCCTGTACCCATAGACAGAGAGTACACCAACGCCGATAACTATCATTATAATTCCCATAATACGCATCAGTCTGCGTTTTTTTATCTTTTCCATATCGCTCCCTCTTTCGTTTTGCTCTTATTATACCACTTTTAAGGCTGAAGCGCAACATATTTTACTCATTATGGAGCTGCACCTTCAATTCGAATAAAAAAATAAAAAGCGACTACACTATTGCGCAGCCGCTTATGGTTAATTGAGTCAAGAAAGAAAGTGAACTATGATTCACTTTCATATCTTGATTTTGGCTTTTCAGCCTTTTGGATAATGGGGTATGCCGAAATGTGGGGTAATGGTTTATGACTTTTAAATATATGTTATAGCCTCTATAAACTTTCCTTTAACTTGATTATATTATACCATACCGCCTGTGACAAATGCGTTACACAAAGTATAGTGTTTATGAACATTCAGTTAATTTTTAATTAATATTTTGTAAACAATGCCGCTGAACTGTAGTTTTGCTCCATTATATTTTACAAACCGTATATCCAATAGTAGGTTAAACAGTATACAATATGCTTATATCCAGTTGAATTCCTCATTAATAGAAGCCGTATTGCCTTTGAGCTCATAGGCGCTTGTATTCAGTCCGAGACTGCCGTGGCGCTTTATGATTATATCGCTAATGCCTGCATTATCGAAGCAGTCCCTCATATCCTTGACCAATTGACGCAGGTGGTCTCCCTTTTCGGGATCGCCGTCCCAAAGTATGCCAAGCAGGTCGCCGTTTGTACACATAGCCCCGTTTTTATAGACCAGATACGCAAAAAGCTCCATAGTAAGCCTGCGCTTGAATGTAAAGGGCTCGCCCTTGAAGAATACTGCGAAATGCCCGTCACAGCGCACAACCAGCGGTGAAATAGTCTGCTTCAAGGGATAGCGCAGGTGCTTCAGAGCCTCCAGCACATCATATTCGTCATAGGGCTTTTCGATAAAGCCGCTGCAATACAGGCGCAGAGCGTCCCTTGCGTATTCGGGGTGTCCCGTAACGAATATGACATTGAGCTCAGGCTGTACCTGTTTAAGGTGATTGGCAGCTTCAATACCGCTGAGCCCAGGCATTTCAATGTCAAGGAAAAGCACATCGGGATTATGCTCAGCCACAAGGTCAATGGCTTTGGCGGCATTTTCCGCAAAATAATGCGAGCCCATAGGATCAATGGAGTTCATCACCATTTTCATCATGCGTCTTGATGACTCGTTATCGTCTGCAAATACGGTTATCATACATCATTCTCCCCTTTTTCATTAGCATATCTTATATCTTTGAGAAAAATTCTGGCACAGTATCCGTTATCCTCGGGAATAAGCTCCAGAGTGCCCTTATTATTGACCGCAAGTCTTGCTCGGACGTTGGCAACTCCGATACCGCGGCGTTTTTCCTGTTTTTCTGTCAGATTGAGCTTTCCCTGTCCGATATCGCGGACTTCAATAATTATACCGCTCTCCTCGTCGCGCTGTATTATCTGTACAACGCCGCCGTTCTCTCTTGCGGCTACTCCGTGCCGAACTGCGTTCTCCACAAGGGGTTCAACGCTAAGAGCAGGGAGCATGAAGTCCTCGTTGTCAATATCGTATTCCACTGTGAGCCTGTCACCGAAGTTCATTTTTTCAAGGGCAAGATAAGCCTTGATGTTTTTCAGCTCCTGCTCAAAGGTGATAGGGTGAGTATTGCCTATGTTGTCGAAATTCGACCTCAGATACCGTGAAAAGTTCCTGATACTGTCATATATCTCGGGATAATCCATGCACCTCGCCTGTATGGCAAGCAGTGAATTATTGATGAAATGAGGCTGTATCTGTGCCATAAGAAGCTCGTTGTTCTGCCTTTCACGCGCAAGCTCGCTTGCGTGGAGCTTCTGCTGTACCTTGCTGTGATGTATCGCCGCAAGATAGAAATAGTATATCAGCATTTCCATTGCGGCTATATCGGTAGTGTGATTGACGATAATGTTTTCGTATTCCAGATAGACAGTGATTATGGTGCTAAAAGACATAAAGAATACTATTATCGCCTTTGAACGCTCGTCGTTTCTGATAAAATAGTTGGAATAAAAGGTCAGCAGCAGGATATAGAAGCATACAACTATGGCAGGTACCACTTTCAGCTTTCCAGAAATAAAATTATGGTCTTCTGTGTAGGCATAGATAAAATTAGTGCCGAAAAGATCAGATACCGCCAATGCCACATCTATTATGTATGGTATAATCAGCAGGAATTTATGCTTTATGGGAGCAATAAGGTAAAGCTCAAGCAATATGAGCAGCGGATTCAGCGAGTAGGTTATCGCCGATTTTACGTATCTTATCCATATAGGCTTATTATATGTGTCGCACCAGTATTCCACGTATTCACATACGGTAATGATGAATACAAGGCTTGCTATCGCCCATACGTACTGAACTCCGTCTATCTTTATGCGTCGGTTTACAAGCATTATGATTACAAGTCCCAGAAGCAGCATCAGCGTCATGTAGCTCTGTCCGATAAATTCTATTATTATATTCATGGATTGCCCCCTTTCAGAAGAATTATCCGTTCAAATAAAAAGCGTCCTCAAAGGAAACACTTATCCCTCTGAGAACACTTATTACATCTATCCTATCTTAAAAAGAGCGCAGTTATGCTGTACTGTAGAATTTGCTTCGGTGTTGTGCTTCATTTTATCAGTATAGTTCATCATATCATTGTCAACTCTTTTCGGTGATAATTTGCCTATAAAAATATTATAAATATTATTATAACACATTCTCCAACAGATTGAATTAATAATTTATAAACAAATTATATCGACAGTTGATGTTGACGCAGATATTACTGCTTGTATTCAAAACTTTTTTATTCTGTGCACATGAGTTTAAACCGCAAAGTTTTTGCCGATAAACTCCCATTTCTTATCCCTTGAAGCCGTTATCACCTCTATATCCTCGTCGGTAAGGTGCTTGAAGCGTCCCTGCTTTTTCAGATAAGCCTCCACGCTGGTGAACTCCTTGGGTTTGTGATTGAGCTTGAATTCGCCGTTTGCGTACTCCGCAAGATACCACAGTCCGCAGTCAACGACCTCCTTGGCTATCTCAACAGTCTCGTCGGGAGCAACTCCCCAGCCTGTAGGACATGGAGCGATCACGTGGATATACTTTGTACCCTTTATCTGTGAAGCCTTCTGCACCTTCTGAATGAAATCGTAGATATAACCCACGCTTGCAGTTGCAGCATAGGGGATATCATGTGCTGCGGCTATCTCGAACATATTCTTCTTGGGACGGATATTTCCGTGGATATTCTTTCCTGCCGGAGTAGTTGTGGTCTTTGCACCGAAAGGCGTGAGACCGCTTTTCTGTATGCCCGTATTCATGTAAGCTTCGTTGTCGTAGCAGATGTAGATGATATTGTCATTGCGGTCAATAGCTCCCGAAAGAGCCTGTATACCGATATCTGCCGTACCGCCGTCGCCTGCAAAGCCAACTGCCGTGAAATCCTTTATTCCCCTTGCGCGGAGACCTGCTTCGACGCCTGTGAGCATGGAGGCTGTACCTGCAAAGGTCGAGATTATGGAGTTGTTTGAGAAGCAAAGCTGTGGGAAGTTAAAGCCTACTGCCGACATACAGCCCGCAGGCAGAACCGATACCGCATTTGGTCCGAGGACCTTCAGAGCCGCTCTTACAGCAAGACTTCCGCCGCAGCCTGCACAGGCTTTGTGTCCGTAGAAAAATTCCTCACGGGCAATACTGTCTGCAACCTTATTTGCCATTGCTCTCGCCTCCTATTCCTATAAAATTGACACTTTCCGTGCCATTTGCGATGTCATTGTATATCTTTTCAATGTCAGAAGCGGAGATATTACGTCCGCCCAGACCGCCGATGAAGTTATAGCCCTTTACGTCAGCTCCTGCCTTTTTCAGGGCGGAATTAACATTGGTGAAAACCGTTCCCTCGTTGCCGAAGCTTATGTCCTTTTCAAGAACTGCATATGCCTTGGCATTGCGCAGTACATCTGCTATCTCAGCATTTGGGAATGGTCTCATGTAGCGAATGCGGACAACGCCTGCCTTTACGCCATTTTCGCGGAGCTTATCAGCAGTCTCACGGCAGAGACCTGCGATACTGCCCAGAGTAACGATAATGTAGTCAGCGTCCTCGGTGCGGTAATTTTCAAGCAGTCCTGTGTATTTTCTGCCGAATATCTCGGCAAAAGCCTTTTCGGTCTCTATTATGACCTGACGAGCCGCAAGTACGCCCTCATGCTCCTTGTATTTGAAGATATAGTTTGTATCGGGACCTGCTGAGAACGCCATATTCTTGGGAGACTCAAGGTCTATGCGGTTGTCGGTCTCATAGGGCGGCAGGAACCTGTCTGCCTGTTCCCTTTCGGGGATATCCACTGTTTCATATGTATGAGTAAGCACGAAGCCGTCCAGATTAGCCATATAGGGCGTGGAAACGCGCTTGTCCTCAGCTATCCTGTAGCTCATGAGCGCAAGGTCGAGAGCCTCCTGAGCGTTCTCGGCGTATGCCTGAATCCAGCCGCTGTCCAGCTGTGAAAGGCTGTCGCGCTGGTCGCCGTAGATATTCCACGGCAGAGCAGTTGAACGGTCTGCATTCATCATTACTATGGGGAAACGTCCGCCCGATGCATAGTAGAGACATTCAGCCATATAGAGAAGTCCCTGAGATGAGGTCGCCGTAAAGGCTCTCGCGCCTGCGGCGCTTGCTCCTATAGCGCATGACATAGCCGAATGCTCGGACTCAACGTGTACGTATTCAGCGTTGAGACTGCCGTCCTCAACCATTTCCGAAAGGCGCTCAACAACTATGGTCTGTGGAGTTATAGGGTAAGCCGAAATGACCTGCGGACGTGCAAGGCGTATGCCCTCGGCAAAAGCCTCGTTGCCTGATAAGAATTTTTTGCTCATTTGCGCTCCGCCTCCATTTCTATTGCCTTTATCTTACATATTTTCGCGCATATTCCGCAGCCCTTGCAGAAATCGTAGTCGATGACTGCCTTGCCGTCCTGTATGGATATAACTCCGTCGGGACAGTAGAGATAGCACTGCTCACAGCCCACGCATTTTGCGCTGTTTATAACAGGTCTTATGCTTCGCCAGCCGCTGTTGACGGTAGTGAGATAGCCTGCTTCAAAAGACGTATTCTCGGGAACTTCATCGAATGTGAAGCTCTTTTTCTCTCTGATATGCGGTCTCACTTTGCCACCTCCTGAACAGCTCTGAGAAGCGCATTGATATTGCGCTCCTGTATTTTCTGCGGCATATAGCCTTTTATAGCTTCTGCTGCATTGTCAGACGAAACGACTCCCGAAAGCCCGATAAGAAGTCCGAACATCACTGTATTTACTGTGGGAAGTCTGAATTCTGCGGCTATTTTCTCAGCGTCAAAAGTACAGACTCCGCTTATATCGTTCTTGGAATTGGCTATTATTTTCCCGCTGTCTTTCAGCAGTTCAAGAAGCTGATGACTGTACAGTGTATCATCGAGGATAACGATATAGTCAGCCTTTTCGGTCTGGCTTCTGTCCACAACAGGCTTTGTATCAAGCTTTGTGAATGCTCTTACGGGAGCTCCGCGGCGCTCGGGACCGAATGACGGAAATGCAAGAGCATACTTATCGTCATCATCTATCGTATAGGCTGCTCCGAGAAGCTTTGCGGCTGTAAATGCGCCCTGACCGCCTCTTCCGAGCCATAGAATCTCTTTCATACCATTTCTCCTATCGTTTTAATATGTATTAATTATACACCTGTTTTTCGTAAGTGTCCAATACGATAGATTTATCATAGGTTATAGGGAAATGCTATATCCGAATCAGGGCTTCATAAAAAAAAGTCCGATTAAACATGATACCCATATAGAAGTTTTATGCTTATTATTGAGAGAACCCCTTTTGAAAAAGGGGCCCTCTGACGGAGGACGTCCCCTCTGTCACTGCGTGACATCTCCCCGCACTGCGGGGAGTCACTCTCAAACTCTCTCCCTAAAACTTTCGTTTTGTTTTTTCTCAGATAGGGCGCTTCATAAAATAAAAAATCCTGCAAAAAGCAGGAGCGCCCTATCTGAGAAAAAACCAGATAAAAGTCTTTGGAAAGGGGTATGGGGGAAACGCTTTCCTCAGAAAGGTTTCCCCCATAAATAAATATAAGCTTCTGTATTAGTGTTACGGTTAAAGCAGTCCCTTAATAGTTCATTTACTTTTTCTTGTTCTTTTTAACGTTTGTCTGCTTTTCAGCCTTTTCAGCTTCTTCCTCGATAACATCTACCAGTTCCTCAAGGTCGATGTCCTCATCGTCATCATCATCGTCGTCAGCGCCAGCCTTTACAGGCTTCTTGCTGTTCTCAGACTTGAGAGCTGCGATAAATGCAACGGCAAGGTAAACTACGAATATAAGAAGCTCAACTATAACGATAGTCTTTACAGAATCGCTTGCAGCCTGGCTGAGACCTGCTCCTACGGACTTTGTTGCAGGAACAAGGATATTGTAAGCGTTTGCGAACTGAACGTTCTCGTAATAATCGCTTGCAGTCTGCTCTGTAAGATCAACGAGATTCTCTACCTTCTTGCTGAGCTCTGCGATATCAGCCTCTATCTTCTCAACATTTGCCTTTGAGCTTGCCTTATTGTTCTGGATAGCATCGCGTCTTGAAACGTAGAAGTTGATATCCTGCTTTGTCTGTGCAAGACTTGATTCGACACTTGTTTTCTGTTTGAACAGTGAGTCATACTGCTCGGAATGAACAGTTTGCTTCTTTTCGGTATCATCAATACCATTTCCGAATACCTGAACAACATCCTTTTCATATGAAGCAATAGAGCTCTCTATCGCAGCAAGGCGCTCTGCATACTCATCCTTGTCACGCTTGAGGTTCTCTATTCTGTAATTATAGTAAGCAAGTGTGGAATCCTTATCCTTAGTTACATTGTTTACAGTGATATAAGAAGAAATTCTGTCAAGATCGATGCCTGTGATAGTCTTTGCATAATCTGAAAGGTCGCTGAATGTATAGCCTGTAGCGCTTGAACGGAATGTTGTTGTATCGTCCTTTGCAAGGTTGTCAAGGTAACTCTTAACTGTTCTCAGTGAGTTTCTGAAAAGGTCAACCTGCTGAGCATAATCATAGTTATTATAATCAGCAGTCTTTACAGCTGTACCGAGAGGCTTATTAAAGCCGTACTCCTCATAGAAGTAATCACCGTAGCATCTGAGCAGTGTATTGAGAAAATCAACGCCTGTCTGTCTGTCAAAGCCTGCCTTGCCGAAATCAAAGTGTACAGTAAACTGTGTAGGATAGTACTTTGTATCCAGCATAGCCTGTGCAGCTGAAAGGCTTCCGCTTGTTGCCTTGTCCATTACGCTGTTGTAGGCTGTGAGCTGATCGTAAGCCTCCTGAGGGATCTTATAATCAAAGCTGAGGCTTGTTCTGATATCCTCGATCTTTTTAAGATCAAGTCCCTTTTCTGTAAGAGCCTTTTCAATGACCTTAGGGTTCTTCATGCTCTCGATCTCGAACTTGCGTCCCTTAGGATCAAGTCCCTGCTCGATACCGCTGTATGTAAAGCTTACCAGAGCCTTAGCAGGTGTCTTTGCTGTAAAAGACTTTATCGCTGATAAAGAGAATGTCAGAAGACCTGCTATAATAGCAATCACCAGCCATACCGCAAGGTATTTCTTGAGATTTTTCATTATTGCGGAGATCGAAATAATTACTTCGTCTTTGTTATCTTCCTGATTCTTTATCGTAACATTGAGGTTACGTTCGTTATTCTTAGCCATTTTACCCTCCGTTTTATTGTTATTTCCTTTATTACGGCATAACACGCCGTATTGTTTATTATATCACTAAAAAAGCACATCGTCAATACCTTAACAAAATTTCCAGTTATTCGCTAAAATTGAACAATATGCCCTCTGTGACATTCTACAGATTGCACCAATAACGCAGAACGGCTCTCCGAGCGTATAACTCGGAGAGCTGATATATTTATATTATAATGTATGTCCCTTCTGCTTGATAACATCTACTACTCTGTCAACGCAGCTGCGGCAAACAGATTCGTCCTGTGCCTCTACCATTACTCTTACGAGAGGCTCTGTACCGCTCTCACGGACGAGTATTCTTCCGCTGTCGCCAAGCTCTGCTGCTACCTTGTCCACCTCTGCACGTACATCGGGATCTGCCTGTGCAGCAGCCTTGTCCTTGACCTTTACGTTTTCAAGTACCTGTGGATATACAACGAATGGAGCTGCAAGCTCGCTGAGCTTCTTCTGACGGGACATGATGACCTGCATTATTTTCAGGCTGGTGAGTATACCGTCGCCTGTAGAAGCATACTTGGAGAAGATGATATGTCCGCTCTGCTCGCCGCCGATGCAGCAGCCGTGCTCCTTCATGTACTCATAAACGTACTTGTCGCCTACAGCAGTCTTTGCGTAGTCAATGCCTATCTCGTCAAAGGCTCTGTAAAGACCGAAGTTGGACATAACTGTAGTAACGACTGTATTGTTGAGGAGACGTCCGCCCTCCTTCATGTATCTTCCGTATATGTAGAGGATATGGTCGCCTGTGATGACATTGCCCTTTTCGTCAACGCAGAGGCAGCGGTCAGCGTCTCCGTCGTATGCAAAACCAACGTCAAGACCGTTCTCAACAACGAACTTCTGGAGTCCCTCGATATGTGTTGAGCCTGCATTGTTGTTGATGTTGATGCCTGTAGGAGCAGCATTTATAACGTGAGTCTCAGCGCCGAGAGCCTCGAATACAGACTTTGCAATGTTCCATGCAGAACCGTTTGCGCAGTCAAGACCTATCTTCATGCCTCTGAATGAGTACATACCGAGTGAGATGAGGTAGCCGAGGTAGCGGTTTCTGCCTGCTACATAGTCAACGCTTCTGCCTATCTTCTCACCGTGAGCGAATGGGACTTCCTCCCACTTCTGACCGAATGCTTCAAGCTTTCCGTCAAGATATGCCTCAACGAGGTCTATGACCTCGTCCTCCATTTTCTCGCCCTGTCCGTTGATGAGCTTTATGCCGTTATCGTGGTATGGGTTATGGCTTGCGGAAATCATGATACCGCAGTCAAAGCTGTCAACTCTCGAAATGTAAGCCACTGACGGAGTAGTTGTAACATGGAGCAGATATGCGTCTGCGCCCGAAGCGGTAAGTCCGCCTACCAGAGAATACTCGAACATATAGCTTGAACGGCGTGTATCCTTGCCTATTACTATGCGCGGAGCGCTTTCGTCGCCATTTCTTCTCTTGAGCTCGCCGTAGTACCAGCCAAGGAAGCGTCCTACTTTATATGCATGATCGGCTGTAAGGTTTTCGTTTGCCGTTCCTCTGAATCCGTCAGTTCCAAAATATTTACCCACTTCTGATTATCTCCTTAAAATAAATTTTTAGTTGAAAAGCTTTCTGTTTTCCTCTCCGTGCCTGCAACACACAGGGAAAAATCAATAATTCCGTCATCAACTATAACATACTTCGATCATACAGGCGTAAAAAACCTGAACATTTTTATTATAGCACTTTGTATCAAAGCGGTCAACAGATTTAATAAATAATTCACAAAATTAATTGTTTACCGAAAGCAATAAAAAGTACTCCTATATATTAGACGTAAAAGACAGCGAAAACTCTCACCTTTTTCCGAAAATTTTTTCAAAAATATTTTTATGTTTATTATTGCAAAGGTTTTGATTTTGTAGTATAATTAAAAATAGTATTATAATCGGGTATTATGGCTTCTGCCGCCCGAAATAAAGGAGGAACAAAATTGGCTAAGTCAAAAGCTACGGGCACAAAATCCGGAAAAAGCAATGCCCGCACAAAGATCGACAGCACCAAGCCAGCCGTTACTGCCGCAGACATCATAGCCGAGAAGCGCGGACACAAGTTCAGACCTGTATTCTATATTCTGTCCTTTATCGTCCCCTTCATGCTGACATTCGTGTCGTACATATGCTTTGATGTCTACCCGTTCGGCGAGCGCTCAGTGCTCACCCTTGACCTCAACGGTCAGTACATTTACTACTTCGAGGCTCTCAGAGACGCATTCTGGGGCGACGGAAGCGCCTTTTACAGCTGGAGCAGAAACCTGTCGGGCGGCTTCATGGGTATCATAGGATACTACCTCGCAAGTCCCTTCACGCTGATCGTAATGCTGCTGCCGAGGAAGATGATCCTCGAAAGCGTAATGATCATGCAGATGACAAAGGTAGGCGCAGCAGGTCTCACCTTCTGTGTATACGCACAGAAATCCAAGAACCTGAAGCCTCTCCAGTCTGTCATGTTCTCGACGATGTACGCAATGATGGCATACGTCGTTATCCAGCTCATCGATCCTATGTGGATAGACGGTCCTGTATTCCTGCCGCTGATAATCCTCGGCGTTGAATACTTGGTCGATGACGGACGCAAGATAAACTTCATTATCCCGACGGCGATAATGTTCATCGCAAACTTCTATATCGGCTTTATGATAGCCATTTTCATCGCTTTGTACTTCCTTTACTATGTATTCTTCGGAACACAGCGGAAATTCAAGGGCATAAGCGATTACTTCACGGTATTCGTGAGAATGGGCATTGCTGCTGTGGTAACGGTAATGTGCAGCGCTATCATGATACTCCCCGTTTACAACGCACTGGCTCTCGGTAAGTTCGACTTCTCGGTACCCGACTACAGCCTGAGAGCTATGTTCAATCCTGTGGAGCTCGTACCCTGTCTGCTGCCAAACCAGTACTACTCGGTAAACGTTGACGAGGGAACCCGCTTCTACGGACGCCCCGAGATATACTGCGGCGTGCTCACATTCGTTCTTATACCGCTGTTCTTCGCAAACAAGAAGATAAAGCGCAACAACAAGATAGGCTACGGCTTCCTGACATTCGTAATGCTGTTCAGTATGTACGTAAAGCCTGTAAACATGATGTGGCACGGCGGTCAGGATCCTAACTGGCTCCCATACAGATACTCTTTCCTGCTCTCATTCATTCTTGTGTCCATGGCTGCGGAGGTATTCTCACATCTGGACGGCTACAAGATGTCGCTGCCGAGCGCTCTTGTATCAGGCGGTATCATAGGCGGTCTCACCGCTATATTCTGCGGCATGATGAAGAGCTTCAACTACAACGAGGAAAAGTACAAGTACGTTGCTATCACACCTTACAAGGCATATCTTGATTCCTCCGACGCCAAGGAGCAGCTCTGGCTGGGTACTGTTGCATTCGGTCTTATCCTTGCAGCTATCTACATCGTTGGCGTATATATGTACAGCCATTCAAGGACAAAGAAGGGCAGAAACGCTATCACAGTGGCTATGTCTCTCCTTATCTTCTTTGAAACAGGCTATAACTGCTTCGACTCCTTCAGAAAGATATACAAGGAGGTCGGCAACTCAGGCAAGTACACCTATACCGACATAATGAGCGCTCCCGACGTTGTCAAGAAGCTTGAAGAGTACGACGGCGGCTTCTACCGCGCAGAAAAGACCTTCAACCGTATGGTAAACGACGACCTTGCATACGGTCTCAAAGGTATCTCACACTCCAGCTCGGTAATGAACTCACGCGCTATCACATTCATCGAGACAATGGGCTACTTCACACAGAGCTTCGAGTCAAAGTATGAGGGCTGCAATCCCGTTGCTGACTCTATCCTCGGTATCAAGTACGTTCTCGATGATCCCGACAGAAGACTTTCCAGCTCGGAAATGCTGGACGCTTCTTATGTAAAGCGTTTCTCAACAACATATAAGAAGGACAAGAACGTTACTGCCAACATAGACGTTTACGAGAACCCCAACGCTCTCGGCATCGGCTATATGGCTGACGACGATATCCTTATCCTTTCGGGACTGGGCAACGACAACCCGTTCAACAGTCTCAACAACTTCCTCAGCTCTATGACAGGCAGCACAACAGACTATACCACTGTACCGATAGAGCCCAAGCAGTACTATGTTCCTTTTGACTGCGATATACACTACGACGATTCAAAGGTATATCTCCACGATTACAACAACAACGGCACTCTTCACGACTGCTACGAAGCATATGCAGGCGTTGACGACGCTGTAATAAACGTTGACGTAACTGTTCCTCACGACGGCGACATCTATATGCACCTCGGCTCTGAAATGAGAAGAGCTGCAAACGTATGGGTAGCTGTAAAGGGCGAGGACGGCGTTTACAGAGGCAAGAAGTCAGGCACAGAAGCTTATGACGGCTACGGCACATACTTCAACACAAACTCCTCACCTGTCGTAAGAATGGGACCATTCAATGAAGGCGACGAGGTCGAGATAAGACTTACAATTCCTCCGTCAGGTCCTAACGGACAGTACGACGGCAGCGATGAGTACATAATGATAAGAAAGGAAGCCGGCTTCAACTTCTACTATCTTGATGAAAAGGCTTTCGCAGAGGACATCGCAAAGCTCAAGGCTAACCCGTGGAACCTCGATATGAGCAAGACCAATGACCGCTATCTCGTAGGTGACATTGACGCTCAGGACGGTCAGATACTCATGACCACTATCCCTTATGAGCCCGGCTGGGAAGTAAAGATAGACGGCAAGACCGTTGACAGCCTCATCTCCGAAGAGCCTATCGAGGGTTCAAAGCAGAAGATACTCCGCAACAAGGCAGGCTCAGAGGGCGAAGTAATAGTTCTCGGCACTCTCATCGGTATCCGCGTTCCCGCAGGACACCACACAGTATCCATGAAGTATACTCCTCCGGGCTTCAATACAGGAGTAATAACCCTTATCCTTGGCGCTGCCTGCCTCATATTCTTCTATGTGTACGACAAGAAGCACAATAAGGTGCTCAAGGAAAGACAGAAAGCAAAGAAGATACTCAAGGGCGAAAAGGTAGAGGACGAGCCCGAGGAAGAACCCGAGGAGACCAAGAGCTCCAAGAACGACAAGGAGAAAAAGGAATCCAAGGAGAACAAAAAGCCTAAAAAGCCCAAGGACACCGAAAAGTCTGAGGATACAGGCAGGAAAAAGGTGGAAATAATCAAATCCAAGGGCGCAGTAGCTCCAATACCTGTTGAAGAACCCGAGGAAGAGCCCGAAGAGGAGGTAAACGACGCCGAAAGATTCATCGCAAACGCTGATGAAGAGTTCAAAAAGGCAGCGGATACCGCCGAAAAGACGGCTGAGGATTCAGCAGAAAGAGCTGAAAAAGCCGCTGAGGAGCTTATGTCCGACGACGAAGAAGACGAGGAATAAGCACAGGAAACAGCTGACAAAAAATCAAAGCAAAAACAAGTTTGAGCCCCTGCAAATGCAGGGGCTTTTCCTTATGGTAATTTACGCTAAAAAATAGTAATTTAGATACCTGCTTATTAACAAATTATTTCCATGTAAATTCTATTGTCTTAATATGAAATAGTATAAACAATACCTGAAAATTAATATGACGAAATAATATAATAGAAACAAATATCGCGGTTTATCGCTTGTTCTACTGGCATTTGTAATAAAAACTTCACCATAATTTCTATGCAAATATTGTTGCATTTTGCACAAACAGGCTTGACTTTATTCTACATTTATGCTAAAATTTAGTTGTAAGGAAGTTAAGGTTTACTGCACTGGACCTTAACAAAAAAACTACTGATACTTTTTCAGGGAGGAACGATACTTATGTTCAATAATTCAAAGAACGTGAAGAGATTCGTAAGCATTTCTGCTGCAGCAGTATGCCTCCTTTCTTCACTTCGCATCGCACCGATCAGTTTTGTTGCTGACGCTGCGGACAAGACAATGACAGCATTTGAGATCACAGAAAACATGAAGGTGGGCTGGAATCTGGGTAATACCCTCGACGCTTATGCTCAGGAGCCCGATCCTAACGATCCCAAAACTTATATCCCCGTTAAGAGCGCCGGTCTTGAGACAGAGACCTGCTGGGGCTGCCCTGAGGCTAACGAGACACTCTTCAAGGCTATCAAGGCAAAGGGCTTCAATACAGTCCGTATCCCTACAACATGGTTCCAGCACCTTGACGCAAACGACAACATTGATCCCCAGTGGATGGCTCGTGTTCATCAGGTAGTTGACTACGCTTACAAGAACGGTATGTACGTTATCCTTAACGTTCACCATGAGGAGGGCTGGATCAACAGATCCGATCTTGCTACAGCTTATGACGAGATCAACCCAAGACTCATGAAGATCTGGGAGCAGATCGCTACAGAATTCAAGGATTACGATCAGCACCTCATATTTGAGTGCATGAACGAGCCACGTGCTAAGGGCACATCATGGGAATGGTGGTCTGCAACTCCTGTTAAGGAAGCTGACGTTATCAACAAGCTCGAAGCTAACTTCGTTAAGCTCATCAGAGGCATGGACAGTCCTTACGCTAAGACTCGTCTCCTTATGCTCCCTGGCTACGTTGCAAGCTCAGACAAGACTTTCCTTAATCAGATAGAGCTTCCTGACGACGACTTCGTTGCAGTTTCTATCCACGCTTATACACCTTATAACTTCACAATGAACACAAACGAGAAGGAAGGCGCTTACCACGACACCTTCACTAAGGAGTTCAGCAACGACCTTGCTTACAACCTCCAGAACTTCCGCGATATGTTCGTTAACAAGGGCGTTCCTGTAGTTATCGGCGAAATGGGTACTTCCGACTTCGGAAATACACAGGCTCGTGTTGAGTGGACAACACAGTACTTTGAGACTACAAAGAAATACGGTATCCCCTGCGTTCTCTGGGACAACGGACAGAAAAAGGATGCCAGCGATCCTACTCAGAACCCAGGCGAAGTACACGGCTATATTGACCGTAAAACAGGCGAATGGTTTGAAAACAACCTCCCTATCATCAACAAGATGATGGAGATCATGAACGATAAGTCTATCGTTTGGGGCAGCGAGGGCAAGATGCCTACTTACGACCACCAGGATCTCTCAACAGGTAAGGTATTCCTCGAGAATGCTGAGATCGATGTTGCAAAGGAAAAGGAATACGGCAACTCAACTCCCGGCAAGGAGATCTCATGGGACGACCTCAAGGGCAAGGAAGTTGCTATCAAGTACACAGGCGATCAGCCTATCCTTGCAGTTTCCGATAAGGACTACAAGGGCTGGTCTGAAATGGCAGCTTACACAGTTGACGAAGCTAACGGTATCGCTTACTATCTCGTAGATCAGCAGGTTCCAAAGGCTTACTCAGGCGACCTTTCAACTATCAACCATATGCAGGCAAGAACACCAGGCAAGACAAACATCGAAAAGATCGTTATCCTCGATGCTCCTGATGTTAAGATCGACGTTCCTGTTGACAAGACAAAGAAGACCAACATCGACTTTGCTAACGCACAGGCTGGCGACAACCTCATCATCAAGATCAAGGGTGAGCCTAACACTGATACTAACGGCTGCATCGGCTTCAACGGCGACGGCTGGGAGCAGATCGAGTGGGAAGGCAAGACAGACGCTAACGGTAATCTCTCAGTTGAGATCCCTGTAAGCAAGTTCCCAAGCGGTATCCAGTCAGCTGAGGCTCAGATCTGGTATCAGGCAGAGCTCGTTGACTTCGACGGCTACAACTTCGGCAAGGCAGAGGTTACAACTACTACAACAACTTCTGCAACAACCACAACTACTACAAGCGCAACAACAACTACATCATCTACAACTACAACAACTGTAACTGAGTCAACTTCAAGCGCTACTGACACAACAACTACAACAACTGCAACTACAGCTCCTGACAAGAAGAGCAACGGCAACGGCGACGCTAACCAGGACGGTCAGGTTGATATGGCTGACGTAGTTCTCATCATGCAGTCACTTGCTAACCCAAATAAGTACAAGCTTGAGGGCAAGGCTGCTGAAGCTGCTGACGTTTACGAAAACAACGGCGTTACAGCTCAGGACGCTCTGGCTATCCAGTGCTTCCTCCTTAACAAGATAAACGCACTTCCTGTTCCTGCAGGCGTTGTTGTTAAGTAATTGATACACAAAAACCAGGTTTCTCATATACCTCTTAATACAGCTGTCTTATGACAGCTGTATTTTTTATTACAATTTTTGGTAATATAATTACTGAGTTTACATATTATTTAATATTAACTTTTGTTACCTATTGACAAAGCGCTGTTTCCTGTTATATAATTATATCGACGCCGTTTTTTCAGATTATTTTAAGAAAATAACATAAACGGCTTTCACGAAAAAGATATAACAGCAGCAGAGAAAAATATATGCAGTGCTGCCCCGATAGATGTTTTGTTTTTGAATACGGGGAAATGTAGTTCAAAAAAGAAAAAGGAAGACAACTGAATATGCTTACAGATTACCATTGCCATATTCTGCCCGGATTTGACGACGGTGCTGTGGACGCAGAGACCTCTCTGGAAATGATAAATATCATGAAGGAGCAGGGCGTTGAGCGTATCATCGCTACGCCCCATTTCTATGCCCACGAGGAACGGTCGCTGACAGAATATCTGCTGAGACGCGAGGACGCCTATGAGAGCATGGCGGAGCTTGCGGAAATGCAGAATATAGTATTGCCGAATATCGCACTCGGAGCTGAGGTCGCTATCGAGCACGGTATATCGAAGATACACGGGATAGACAAGCTTGCAATCGAAGATTCCGAGATGATATTGCTGGAGCTGCCTTTCCGTGACTATGAGGAATGGATGTCCGAGGAGATAAACGCCATACGGTCAGAATACGGGCTGACTGTCGTCCTCGCTCATATCCACCGCTACATGGCGTATTACACGCCTGAGAATTTTGACAGGATCTTGCAGACAGACGCTGTTTTTCAGTTCAACAACGAGGTGTTTCTCCTTGAAAGAGAAGCTGAACTGATAAATCAGCTAAGGGACGAAAAACGCAGTATCATTTTTGGCAGCGACGCCCATAATACAGATACGCGCCGCCCTAACTGGGATTTACTTTTGGAGAGATGTGATCCCGAAGTCATAAAGACTTCAAACGAAGTGCTGCCATTCTTGGCAGAAGAAGTTGTAATTGGAGAGGGATAAAAAACATACTCGGCTATAAGCCGATATGGGGGGAAGAAAATTGAAAAAAACACTTGAGAAATTCAGCATACGCAGGATAATTCTCGCTCTTGCTGACGTATTCATCGTAATTTCAGCCGCACTGATAGCCAATTTCGCGCTTTCATTCTTTAATGCAGACGTCGGGCGCTCCGATATGCTCATGAGCTTCGCTGTGTGCTCACTGACCTGCTGCGGCACATTGTTCATATTCGGCGCTTACAGCAAGCTGTGGAGATTCTTCCACAAGCGTGACTATCTGTCCTGTATCAACGGAGTCGTTTTCGGCTTCCTTGCAGCAGGCATAATAGTCTACATCATACGCAAGGACGTTCCTGCCCTGTTCCTGACAGTTCAGGCTGCGATAGCGCTGGTAGGCGTGTGTATGTTCAGACTGCTGTTCAAGGAGACCTTCGTAACGTTCTCAAAGTCAAAGACCGACGGCAGCCGCAAGCGTACCATGATAGTCGGCGCAGGTCAGACCTGCCGTATGATACTCACAGAGATAGAGAACGCCAAGAAGTCGCCCTATGAGGACGACAAGGTATCGGCGGTATACGATCCCGTATGTATAATCGACGATGACAGAAACAAGATAGGCAGCGAAATAAACGGCGTTACCGTTGTGGGCACTACCCACGAGATACATAAATTCGTTGACCAGCAGCACATCGAACAGATAATCTTCGCTATCCCGTCCTGTCTCGAGGACGAGCGCAAGCGTATCCTCGATATCTGCTCCGGAACAGGCGCAAAGGTAAAGGTTGTTCCCTTTATCGGCAGCCTTATCTTCGACGGCGGCAATACTCCTATCCTCACTCAGATGCGCGACATCAAGGTCGAGGACCTCCTCGGACGAGCTCCTATCAAGTTCGACAACGAGGATATCAGGAACTTCATCAGCGGCAAGACCTGCATGGTAACAGGCGGCGGCGGAAGTATCGGCTCTGAGCTGGTGCGCCAGATAGCCAAGTACAACCCCAATCATGTTATCATCGTGGATATCTACGAGAACAACGCTTACGACGTTCAGCAGGAGCTCATAATGGAGTACGGCGAAAAGCTCAATCTTACAGTACTTATCGCTTCTGTAAGAGACTACTACCGCATGAACTGCATTTTTGAACGCTACAAGCCCGATATCGTGTTCCACGCAGCCGCTCACAAGCACGTTCCCCTTATGGAGAACTCGCCTATGGAGGCTATCAAGAACAATGTCATCGGTACATTCAATACCGCAACTCTTGCGCAGTTCCACAAGGTAAAGAAGTTTGTTATGATATCAACGGACAAGGCTGTAAATCCTACCAACGTCATGGGCGCTTCAAAGCGCTGCTGCGAGATGATAATCCAGTATCTGTCACAGCAGCATGACGGCTGCACAGAGTTCGTAACTACAAGATTCGGCAACGTACTTGGCTCAAACGGCTCTGTAATACCGCTTTTCAGACGTCAGATAGAGTCGGGCAGACCTGTTACCGTAACTCACCCCGACGTTATCAGATACTTCATGACCATTCCTGAGGCTGTAAGCCTCGTTATGGAGGCTGCTGCCATAGCTCACGGCGGCGAGATATTCGTCCTCGATATGGGACAGCCTGTTCACATCGTAAGACTTGCCGAGAACCTTATCCGTATGTACGGCAAGAAGCCATACGACGAGGTAGAGATAAAGTTCACGGGACTCCGCCCGGGCGAGAAGCTCCGCGAAGAGCTCCTTATGGACGAGGAGGGACTGCAAAAGACCTCCAACGAGCTTATCTTTATCGGTAAGCAGATAGAGCTTGACAGCGAAAAGTTCATCAAGCAGCTGAGAAAGCTCCGCAACGCTGCAAACGAGAATCTCAACGACGTGGCTGTTGAGGCTCTCCACGAGATAGTTCCCACATTCACAACACCTGAGGAATTTAACCGTGCAGCGCTCATTACCGAAAAGAAAAACCCGAAGATACACAAAGAGGACTATGATAACGTCCCCTATCCTAAGAAAAAATGATATTAAAAAGGGACTGGCTACAGTCCCTTTTAGCTTATCGAAATAACCATTCAATATAAACCCAAAACGGGCTGATGTAGGCATCAGCCCCTACAAAGCACGTTTGCAAAAACATCTGTAGGGGGCGATGCCTTACAGGCACCCGTACCCTCTGTCCTGCGGACATCTCCCTGCACAGCAGGGAGTCACCCACATCGCCCCGCTTTTGTTTTTACATTTTTATTTTTCAAGGTGAATGATATGATTTACAGAACGCCTGAATACTGCCGCCATTTCCGCTGTATCGCAGGAGAATGCCGCGACAGCTGCTGCAAGGGCTGGGAAATAGACATCGACAGCGACACCTATGACTACTACATGACCGTAGGCGGAAACTTCGGCGAAAGGCTCCGCAAAAACATACAGGACGGCTCATTCCTGCTCACCGAGGACGAGCGCTGCCCCTTTCTCAACCGACAGGGACTATGTGATATCTACACCGAGCTGGGCGAGGACAAGCTCTGTCAGATATGCTCCGACCACCCACGATACTTCGAGTGGTTCGGCGCTTTCAAGGAGGGCGGCGTAGGGCTTTGCTGCGAAGCCGCCGCAAGGCTAATTCTTTCAAGCGACTTTTCGCTCTGCGAGGAGGATATCCCCTATGAATCGGCTTCGGGCGAATACGACGAGGATCTTCTCAGCCTGCTCCTTGAAGTGCGCAAGGAGATGTTCACGGTGCTGAATGACGGGACTATCCCCCTCGGTGAAGCCCTTTGCCGCATTCTGGACATAGCAGAGAACGCTCAGCAGTACATAGACATACCCACGGAAGAAGTCCCGAAAACAGGCGGCGAGGACGCTCTCAGCGGCATATTCGCCTGTCTTGAAGAGCTTGAACCCATTGACGACCACTGGCTGCCCTATATCCGCGGCTGTAAGGACAGGCTGATGACCGCTCCTGCGGCGGACAGCGCTCACCTGCCATATCTTCGCAGGATAGCCCTGTATCTTATATTCCGCTATCTGCTGAAAAGCGTTTACGACGGCGAGGTGCTGGGCTATGCCAAATTCGCGGCGTTCAGCGTTATCGTCATAAGTATCCTTTTCCGCTGCAAGGCTGCCGAGGGCGTATGCGGCTTTGAGGAATGTGCCGATATCGCCAAGGATTATTCCAAGGAAGTGGAGTATTCCGACGAAAATATGGCGCAGCTCCTTGAAATTCTGGGCAGTGAGCCCTTTTTAAGCTGTGATGTGCTGAAAGACCTTCTCAGAGAGCTATTCTGAAAACTGCGTGAAATTCATTGCAATATTACACATTTTATGATACAATATATAAGAATTATAGGCTCCTGACGAGCAAATCATAATGAGAGGGTAATATTTATGTTTGACCGCAAAAAAACGGCTGCTTTCATCGCAGGAATGCTTATCTGCGCATATGCGGCTGTTCCTGCTATAAACGCATTCGCCGATGAGGATTTCCTTGTAGAGGGCGCTACAGAAGCTTCTACAAGCAAGGATACATATACAAAGAGCGGCGATTTCATGTATTCGCTTACTCACGACGGCAAGGTATGCATCGAGGACTGCACAAGTACTGCCGAAAACCTTGTTATCCCCGATACTCTCGACGGTATCGCAGTTACAGAGCTGGGCAGGTCCGCTCTCGGCAGCGACCATGAGAACAACACCTTCAAGACCGTGACTATCCCTGCCTCTGTGACCTATATCTCCGCAGACAATCCCTTTGTATTCTGCACGAATCTCACCGAAATAAAAGTAGCCGAGGGCAGCGCTGATTTCTGCGCTGAGGACGGCATATTATACAACAAGGACAAGACCGAAATTATCTGCTATCCATGCTGCAAAAAGGGCGACAGCTTCACTATCCCCGATACCGTAAAGAAGATAGGCGCTTCTGCGTTTTACAATACCATACCTTATGATATAAAAATGCCTGCTTCTCTCGAAAAGGTGGAGCACTTCGCATTTGCCAACACAAGGCTCGGCTCTGCGGATTTCAGCGGCACCAAGCTTGAATATTTAAGCGATTACGCTTTTACGAACTGTAGTCATCTCAAAGAAATAAAGCTCCCCGATACTGTTGAACATATCGGCGGCGGAACCTTTGCAGGCTGCGGACAGCTCGAAGAGATAACACTGCCCGAAAAGCTCCAGACCATAGGTCAGTATGCTTTCTTTGACACAGGGCTCACCGAGGCAGTCATACCCGATTCGGTAACGTCTATAGGCTACTGCGCATTCGGCTACTATACCAGCGCCAGCGGTCAGGTAGCTTCCAAGAACGAAGCATTTACTATCGTAGGCAGACAGGGCGGAGCTGCGTCTGTATACGCTCATGACAAAGACAGCGATTACGATTACCAGAATAGCTTTTCGTTTATGACTCCCGAAGAGTACGAGGAGAAGCTTGTCGAGGAACAGGCTCTCAACAGCACAAAGTCAGGCGACTATGAGTATGCTGTCATAGACGGCGAGGTGGCACTCACATTCTGCTATTCACAGGAGGACAAGATAACAGTTCCCGATACCATTGACGGCAAAAAAGTAGACGCTATATATACCAACTGCTTCAATGTAAGCTGTCCTGCCTCGGAGATAATCATTCCCGAGGGAATAAAGGAGCTCAAAAGAAGAGCCTTCTATCAGTGCGGAAATCTCAAAAAGATTACTACCCCTGCAAGCGTCAAGACCATAGGCGACAACGCCTTTGATGAGTGTATGGCTCTTGAAAGCGTTGAATTTCTCGGCGCAGAGACTATCGGAAACCAAATCTTCCGCGAGTGCTCGGCACTGAAGACTGTAAAGGCTGACGGCTGCTTGAAGGAATGGAACGACGAGGAGCCTTTCTTGTACGCTATAGGACTTGAAGATATAACCATTACCGAGGGCGACGGCAATTTCAGCTCGGAAAACGGAGTCCTCTACAATAAGGACAAGTCGGTTCTTATCGCTTATCCTCCTGCAAAGACCGAGACAGAGTTCATTGCTCCAAAGGGCTTGAAGGAGATAGCTCAGTCCGCATTTATCCGCGCACTGAATCTGAAAAAGGTGGAGATACCCGAGGCGGACGTTATAAACGCCTATGCATTTGAGGGCTGTGAGAATCTCACCGAGGTAAAGCTGTCGGACAGCCTTACAACTCTCGGCGCCGACGCTTTCTATAACTGCAGCGCCCTGAAATCACTGCATCTTCCCGATACTCTCGTAAATATCGGCACCTGCGCATTCGGCTACTATCACGATGACAACGCCGACGTTGAAAACGGCGCTCCCTCTGACGTTCTTGTGGAGGGCTTCAAGCTTTACACCGTCAAGGACTGCGAGGCTTGCAAGTGGGCAAAGGACGCAGGAATAGAGGTCATCACAGGCACTACCGAAATATTCGGCAAGAATATCTCAAAGGGCTTCCTTTATACCGTGGGAGGCATTATCGCCGCCTTTATCCTTGGTATTATCGGCGCTTTCACAGGCAAGAAGATAAAAAAGAGCAAGGATGAAAAGGCTAAGGCTGAAAACAGGGAAAAGGCTGCTGAACGCCGCAAAAAGCGTCAGGAGGAAGAAAACGAGGATACCGACAAGGAGGAAGATTCCCTTGAAGATGATGAGGATTAAGAATATTGCCGCAGCTCTCGCCGCTTTCGGTGCGGCTGTATGCTGTGCAGTGCCAATGGGCGCAGCTGCCGACGACCTGCCCGGCGGCAGCGATGAGCTCTACGACGGCTCGTTCTATTATGAGCTCAATGACGACGACACCTATACTATCACAAAGTGCAGTGCTATAATCGTTGAAAAGGTGCCGTCCATAAGAAACGGAAAGGCTATAACAGCTATCGGTGACGAGGCTTTTGCCTACTGTACGGGGATCACTTCGCTGGAGATACCCGATTCGGTAACATCTATCGGCAAAAACGCATTTTACGGCTGTGAAGCCCTCAAAACCGTAACTCTGCCAAGAAAGCTGTCAAGCCTTGGCGACCACGCATTTTTCGACTGCAAGAAACTTACAAGCATTGATATCCCCTCAACTATAACGGAGATACCCGACTATTCCTTTGCACTCTGCGATGCTCTCGCAGAGATAAAGCTCCCCGACACTATCACAAGGTTTGGCGATTACGCCTTTTATCAGTGCGGCAATGTAAGCTCCTTTAAGCTGCCTGCTTCGCTCCAGACTATCGGCGACAACGCTATGGGAAGCTGGTTCGGTATAAGCGATATCGACGCATCTGCAAACAGCTCATTTGTCTATGAGAACGATATGCTCATGGATAAGGACAAGACCGAGATCTTCCGCGCTTCTACCCTGATAAGCGGCGAGATAAATATCCCCGAGGGCGTTCAGAAGATACACTCGGGCGCTTTCTCGACCTGTGCAAAGCTAAGTGCAATACATTTCCCGAATTCGCTCACCCATATTCAGGACGAGGCTTTCAGCTACTGCTCGGAGATAAAGTCCGTGGATTTCGCAGAGGGACTTGATACCATAGGCTACGGAGCTTTCATGTTCGACCAGAAGATAGAAACGCTGTCACTGCCTACCACTCTGAAAAAAATTGACGACAACGCCTTTGCGTACTGCATGGCGCTGAATAAGCTGATACTCCCCGAGGGCGTTGAATCCGTAGGTACTGACGCTTTCCTTGTATGCGACGCTCTGAAACAGGTCAGCATACCAAAGAGTATCAAGACCATAGGCAAGAATGCTTTCGGATACACTGTTGAGAACTCACAGAGACAGCTCCTTGAGGGCTTCAATCTCAGCGTTTTCTCGGGCTCGGCAGGCGAAAAGTACGCCAAATCCGAAAAAATAGCCCACACCGTTACCGACGTGAACCTTAAAAAGGTGGCTTTCATTGCCGCTATGGCAGGGCTTGCCATACTTATAATAGTTTTTGCAGTAGTTCTCATGCGCAGAAGCTCAAAAACAGCTTCCGCAGGCGCTAAAAAGGCTCTTAAAGCTAAAAAGGAAGCCGAAGAAGCCAAGAACTACAAAAAGATAATGGACGACGATAACGAAGAAGATGCTCCCGAAGCTGAAGAAGAGGACGACGAAGAAGAATAATCGTCTATATATTCGAAAAAGCGTTTTTTCAATTGAAATTTATAAATCAAAAAAGGCAGCTCGTATGGGCTGCCTTTTTCTAATCACTAATTACTTCTTCTTGATGATATCATTGCGCGATATCTGCTTTCTGTCCACGTCCTTGAGAAGAAAGCCTGCATTTGCGCCCTCGGAAACGCTGTCGCAAACCTTGCGGAACTGCTCTATGCTGACTATTGTCGTGGGTATGCCGTCGTTATTGCCGTGAACTATGAGAACCTCGTCGCCTGCGCGGAAAACTCCGCCTGTTACCGTTCCCACAGCAACAGTGCCCCTGCCGCTTATGCTGAAAACATCGCTCACAACGAACTCGGAGTAAGTACCCTCGGCAACTCCCGACTGCGGTGTGTAGTATTCCTCGTACTCGCGGAGCTCCTTTTCGTCATCGGTCATAAAGCCGTTGTCCTTGGGCTCGCGGTTAAAGAGCATATTCTTGATATTGTCTAAAATTCCCATGATATCACTCCCCGTTGTTTTCCCGTTATTTTGCGTGTAAGTCGCGCTGCTCGACTGCGAGGCGGTCACAGCGCTCGTTTTCGGGATGTCCTGCGTGTCCCTTTACCCAGTTGAAGGTCACATCGTGCTTTTCCAGCAATGGCAGGAGCTGCTCCCATAAGTCAACGTTCAGGGCAGGCTTTTTGTCGGACTTTATCCAGCCCTTTTTCTTCCAGCCGTACACCCAGCCCTTTGTTACGCTGTCAACGACGTATTTGCTGTCAGTGGTGAGTATTACTTTGCAGGGCTCTTTCAGAGCGGAAAGTCCCGTTATAACGCCGAGAAGCTCCATTCTGTTGTTGGTGGTTGCGCTGTCGCCGCCCGAGAGCTCCTTTTCCACGCTGCCGAAGCGGAGCACTACGCCGTAGCCCCCAGGCCCCGGATTGCCGCTGCAGGCACCGTCTGTGAATATCTCAACTGTTTTGATAGTTCTCACCTCGTAATATAGCCGTTAGCCCAAAAATTTGCCGAGCCCACGAACGGGATTCCAAAGGGACTGTGTTCCTTTGGTCAGGTCAAGGGCTGACAGCCCTTGTGGGGCGTGGGGCAAGCTTAACAAGCCCGTCCCCTTTGTCGCCGTGCGACAGAGGGGACGGACTCGATTAGGGGGCCCTGCAAGTGAGGGCGTCCCTTAACTGGGACGTCGAGACGCCGTCCCCTACAAATCGTAATATATCCAACGGGGCGATGTAGGCATCGCCCCCTACAGTTGGTTATTTGCAGTAAATATGGCATTAGCGGACTGCCAAAGGCAGCCCCTACAAATCTTAGTTCTTAATCAATATGCCTTGCCCCAGTATACCATGCACTTTGCAGGCTTGCCGCAGCATACGCACTTGTCGCTGAGCTGCTCCTGCTCGAATGGGATACATCTTGAGCCAACGCCTGTCTTTTCCTTGACCTCGTCCTCGCAGGCTTCTTCGCCGCACCACATAGCCTTTACAAAGCCGTCGCCGTGCTCTGTGAGAGCCTTGTTTATCTCGTCGATAGTTGTGCAGGCATATGTTCTGTTTGCGCGGTTCTCAGCAGCCTTATTGAACATACCCTCGGGTATCTCCTTTTCGAGAAGAGCCTTTACATATACTGCAAGGTCGCCGAGAGCTACTGTCTTCTTCTCTCCGCTGTAGCGAACAGCCACGATGCACTGATTTTCCTCGATATCACGGGGACCTATCTCTATACGTACAGGTACGCCCTTCATCTCGTACTCTGCGAACTTCCAGCCCGGTGAGTTCTCGCTGTCGTCAAGCTTTACTCTGATATCTGCTGCCTTGAGCTCGTTAAGGAGCTCGCCAGCCTTGTCAAGAACGCCCTCCTTGTGCTGTGCGATAGGCACGATAACTGCCTGTACAGGAGCTACAGCAGGTGGAAGCACAAGACCGCTGTTGTCGCCGTGAGTCATGATAACTGCACCGATAAGACGTGTTGTAACGCCCCAGCTTGTCTGGTGAGGATTAACTCTCTTGTTCTCCTTGTCTGTGTATTCAATGCCGAAAGCCTTTGCAAAGCCGTCGCCGAAATAGTGTGAAGTACCAGCCTGTAAAGCCTTGCCGTCGTGCATAAGAGCCTCGATAGCGTAGGTAGAAACAGCTCCTGCGAACTTGTCGCTCTCTGTCTTCTTGCCCTTGATAACAGGCATTGCAAGGGACTTCTCGCAGAAATCTGCGTATACGTTGAGCATACGCTCTGTTTCCTCGACAGCCTCCTCAGCTGTTGCGTGGATAGTGTGTCCCTCCTGCCAGAGGAACTCTCTTGAACGGAGGAAAGGACGTGTGGTCTTTTCCCAGCGGACAACGCTTACCCACTGGTTATAGAGCTTTGGCAGGTCTCTGTATGAATGAACGATATTAGCATAGTGCTCGCAGAAAAGAGTCTCTGATGTAGGACGTACACAAAGTCTGTCCTCAAGCTTTTCGCTGCCGCCGTGAGTTACCCATGCAACCTCGGGGGCAAAGCCCTCAACGTGGTCCTTTTCCTTCTGGAGAAGGCTCTCGGGGATAAACATTGGCATACAAACATTCTCATGTCCCAGCTCCTTGAAAGTAGTATCAAGGATATGCTGCATATTCTCCCAGATAGCATAGCCGTAGGGACGAATTACCATACAGCCCTTAACGCTTGTATATTCAATAAGCTCTGCCTTTTTGCAGATGTCGGTATACCACTGTGCGAAATCCTCGTCCATTGAGGTTATCTCGGATACCAGCTTTTTATCTTTTGCCATAAATATGACCTCTTTCTGTTATATTTCAATAGATACATTAATTATATCATCTATTTTTACTGTTGTCAATCAGCGACAGCCCGATTTCGGGAATTTCCTCACACTAACTGAACTATCATCACTAAAAGGAGATATGTGATGTAAAATGCGCCTATTAACATAACGCCTGCAAAGACCTTGCCGAGAACTGTGCTCGGTGCACTGCCGACGCCGTTCTTTTTGAAATGTATAATAACGCACACTAACGCAATTACGTTGTATATGCCTATGATAAGCCAATATATGTTCATTTTCGTGCTGAGCAGGTCTATGTAGTATGAACTGTGCACCGACCTGTAGTCCATGCCAGAAAAATTATTCTGCACCTTTGTGCTTGTGCTTTTTACGTTGCCCTTTATCTTTATGCCTGTGATATTTGAATAATCCTCGCTGCTGAAATTCTTGCCGAATTCCTCGTCAGCACGTACAAGAACGCCATGCTGCATATCCTCGGAAAGAACGAGGTAATAGTTTTCATTTATCAGGGGCAGAACGCTTATCTTGTGAGAATACTCGAAATTGGGGTGATTTGCGCCGTAAGCAGGAACTCCGCTGACGTATTTTCCGGGCTTAGGACCTGCTGTGAGAGCCTCGGCAAGGGACATTTCAGTTTTAAAAAAGCCCGATATGCCCATGAAAAGTCCGAATGCCGCAATAAGTACCAGCATAAGTATGGCAGCCAAAGGCGACATAGTCTTTCTGCCGCTGTCAAATGATGGATTCCCGTCTGAAAAATTTGTGAAGCTCATAATAGTTCTCCTTAGTATAGTATTCGTAAAAACATTCTGATTTACGGGGTGCATAAATACAGCCTAATGATACCACAATTGCCGAAAAATGTCAATATTTTGCGATAAATCCCTATAGAGACGGATAATATCCGTCCGCAAAGCGGACACTTTAATTCTCGATTATTTTCGCTGTCTTGCGAAAAAAAGGCTGCACAGACAAGCCGTGCAGCCTTAAATAAACTATATCATGTAATGCTCAAAACTCATTTTGAAGCTCCGCCGGGCTCGTTCAAACCCTTGATGCCTCCGTCAAGAGTTGTGCGCTTGCCGAGGAGATATTCCTGTACTGCAAGTGCGTCGTCTGTTGTAACGCCTGCGCTTGTGCCCTTGATATCAGCGTTTACCCAGCCCTGCTTTGTGATGTGGTGGTCGTCCGAGCCCTCCATGCCGTACTTGTTGGGGTTAGCAAGTGCCTGCATGATGATAACAACGTCGCCCATGTCGATTCCCTCATCGTCGTTAGCGTCGCCGTACTTCTTTACTTCGGGCATATCGCTTGGAGCTGTTGTAGTAGTTGTTACGTTATCGGGTGTTGATACTGTTGTAGTCGTTGTGCTGCCCGATGTAGTTGTTGCGGAAGATGTGGTAGTAGTTGTAGCAGATGTGGTAGTAGTTGTTGTAGTTGTCTTGCCGCCGCTTGCAATAGTAGTTCTTACAGGATCGGCTGCTGTTCTGCCGTCAACGATAGATGTGAAAGCAGGCTTAGCCATGAACTCCTTGTCGAAGATAAGCGGATTCTGTGAAGCTCTCCAGCTCTTTGGATCTGTGATTCCCCAGAAGATAACTGCGGAGATCTTGTCGCTGTACTTCTCATAGAGGTCGAAGAGTCCCTTGTAGTACTTAGCCTGAATGTCGAAGTACTTGTCGCCTGAGTGCTCCTGTACTGTAGCGTCAAGCTCTGTTATCTGAACGTCGAGACCGAGGCTTGTGTACTTCTTGAGAGCGTTCTCGTACATACCAAGTGACGGGAATGCTGCGTCAAGGCTCTGTCTTACGTCAAGGTGAGACTGCATACCGATACCGTCGATGTTGCCTGCCTTCTTGAGTCTCTCAGCCATGTCGCATACAGCGTCCATTTTGCCTGTCATGTACTCGTTGAAGTCGTTGTAGTAGAGCTTGCAGCCCTTAGGAGCATACTGTCTTGCATACTCGAAAGCGTAGTCGATGAATGAGTTGTCGCCGAATACTGCAACCCAGTCGGAAGCGCCGTAGTTGTTGGACTGTGAGCAGTGACCAGCCTCACGGGGCTTTCCGTCGTCTGTCCATGCCTCGTTTACAACGTCGCAGGCATAGAAGTCAACATCAGGATAGAGCTCTGTAAGTGTTGTGAAGAAGTTCTTGATGTAGTTTTCCATACGCTTCTTCATCTTGTCGGGAGAAACGTAATCCTTCTTCTCGTCGAAATCCTCCTTGAAGAACCACTCAGGAGTCTGGCTGTGCCATACGAGAGTGTGAACTCTTACGGGGATACCGTATTTTCTTGCATAGTTGAGAACAGGCTTAGCCTGTGCAAAGCTTATCTGCGGATTCTCGTCGTCGTTTGTCTCTTCGAGATATTTAAGAGTAGCTGTCTTGTTGAGAACGTAGTCAGGCTTCATCTGGTTGCCGACTGTGATGCTCTCGCCGAAGTGCTTCTGGAGAAGGTCCATAAACGGCTGTGACGACATATCCTCAGGAGAAAGGGCTGTACCTATCTTGAACTTGTCCTTGTATATCTCGCTGAGTGAAGGAAGGTCAGCTTCGATATCAACATGGGGAGCCTCTGTTATCTTTACATCGTCGATGAATATGGACTCCTGTCCGCCCTCGAAGTAAACGTAAACGCCCTCCATACCCTCAGAATAGCTGATAGGAACGTTCTTTATCTCTGCCCAGCTGTTTCCGCCGCCGCTGGTAGCCTGAATGTTCTGCTTGAGGTTTGAGTATGAAGTCTCGCCGTCAACGCTGAACTGGAAGCTAAGAGTTGTATTTGTGTACCACTCACCTCTTACGGAGCAGGAGAAGTAGTACTGCTTGTCAGGCTCAAGGAAGCCGTCCATACGGAAAGCAGGACCGTGCCATGTGTCGCCTCTCTCTGTAGCGGAAAGACCGCTGTCGCCGCTCTTTGCAGCGTCCTTTGAGATAGCGATAACGGTAGTATCGTCGCCGCCTCTGTTTGACCAGTGCTCGAGGTCTGCCTCGCTCTCAAAGCCGCACTCGTAGACTACCTTGCCTTCTTTTGCGTCTGCTGTTTTGCTGCCTGCAATCTGCACATTTGCAGGAACTGCCGCATTAGCAGCCGAAGCAGCAGCTGAAAGCGCCATTGCTGCACCCATAACGCCAGCTATCAGCTTCTTCATGTGTTTTCCTCTCATTGTTAATTCCTCCAAAAAATAAATTTTTGTGCTTGTATTATATCACATTTGTGCACATATGTCAATGATTACAGGCGATAATCAGCAATAATTGGCAGGATTTCATATATCACAATAAAAATGGTCAGCCACTGCGTGACGCCGCTCCCTTGCCACGGCAGCGTGCCGCCGCTCCCTTGCCACGGCAGCGTGACGCTGCACCCTTGCCACGTTGACGCTCGCAAGCTCGCTCACTTCATCTGTTAAACATAATCGTACATCGCTTACGGTAAATATGATGAAAAATAAATAGCCTGCAGGGACACGCATTGCGTGTCCGCGGTTTGCGCTTCAAATGTAAATAGCCAATTGTAGGGCTGGCGTCCCCGACAGCCCATTTGATTTCGTTGCTATTGTGGGACGTCGAGGACGCCGTCCCCTACATATGGTCATTTCAGGTTATTTCATCAAGCACGGGCGCACAGTGTGCGTCCGCGCCCATTTATTCGTTTTTTTAATGCGGGCGGCGGAACGCCGCCCCTACAGCTAACGGCTAAGGGCTCGGGAGCCCGAGGGCGGGCTCCCCTACAACAAAATGCACACAATTCCGTGAAATGTCTCCTCGTTTTTCTACCTCAAAAAGCTGAAATGAAACGTGAGAAAGAGAGAGAAAGAGAGCATAAGTGAGAGATTTTAAGAGAAAATAGGGTATATATTAAAAAAATCCGTAAAAAAGCCTTGACATCTCCTGCACTATAGTGTATAATAATTCTTGCACTGCGGAGGAACAGGCGTTTTTTCGGGAAGCAAGAGGCAGGTCCTTATGCTTCTTACAGAGGCTCTGCCTCTTGTTTCTGGATACGCTTTCCGTCCGAAATTTTATTACAGGAGGAAATATTTATGTCAACTACACTGGCAAAACCCGCTGAAGTAAGCCGTACTTGGTATATCCTCGACGCTGAGGGACAGTCCCTCGGTCGTGTTGCTGCTAAGGCTGCTCACATTCTCAGAGGTAAGCACAAGCCCACTTATACTCCCAACGTTGATTGCGGAGACCACGTTATAGTTATCAACTGCGCTAAGGCTGTTCTCACAGGCAGAAAGCTCGAGCAGAAGAAGTACTACTGGCACACAGGCTGGATCGGCGGCCTCAAGTCCATTTCTTACAAGGACATGATGGCTCAGCAGGCTGACAGAGCTATGATGATCGCTGTTAACGGTATGCTCCCTAACAACAGCCTCGGCAGAGCTCAGCTCAAGAGACTCAGAACCTACAAGGACGCTAATCACAAGCAGGAGGCTCAGAAGCCTGTTGCTTACGAGCTTTAATAGGAGGTGCTTTTAAATGTACGAATCAAAGGTTAAATACTATTACGGAACAGGCAGAAGAAAGCACTCCGTAGCAAGAGTCAGAATCTACCCAGGTTCAGGTAATGTTACTATCAACGGCAGAGGCATCGACGATTACTTCGGTCTTGAGACTCTCAAGCTCATCGTTCGTCAGCCACTCGCTGTTACAGACAATGTTGAGAAGTTCGATATCGTTTGCACTGTTGCAGGCGGCGGCGTTACAGGTCAGGCTGGCGCTATCAGACACGGCGTTTCAAGAGCTCTTCTTGAATTCGATCCCGAGCTCCGTCCAACCCTCAAGAAGGCTGGATTCCTCACTCGTGATCCAAGAATGAAGGAGAGAAAGAAGTACGGTCTCAAGGCTGCTCGTCGTGCTCCTCAGTTCTCAAAGAGATAATTTTATCCCTATTGGGACTATACGAAAAATCGCCTCGCAGGGCTATCCTGCGAGGTTTTTTGTTTTTTATGGCAAAGCGGAACATAATACGCTGAACCTGCTAAACCAAATAGCAATTTTGTTATATTCAGATAACAAATAAGCTTTAAACAACGCAGAACAGGCAATATCCGACCTAAAAACTTTTTGCTTAAAAACTTGACATTTTGATTTCTTTATGATATAATACCTTACACGTTGAAGTCATATGATCTCATATAAAGCTCATATGACTTCAACAAAATTATTAGGAGGGTTTATACCATGAAAAAAATCATTAGTTTATCCACAGCACTCGTTTGTATGCTTTCTGTTTCCACAGGCTGCGGCAGCAAAAAAAGGATTTTGTCGGGAAATGGGAATGCTGCGAGGTCATTATGAACGGCGAGAGCACCGACAATTTATATGGTGCGCCTGCATATTCCTTGTTCAGGATAGAGCTTGACAAGGACAGCTCGGGCACATTTGACTCGTTTTTATTATCCGGTCTTACAAAAGACGGCAAGCCCCTTGACATGAGCTGGAAGAAATCAGACAAAAACTCGGTGAACTGCAAGATCACAGATAATATGGGCTTGAATGATGAGCCGCCCACATACACATTTACAATGGACGATGACAAGCTTATCCTTGATATGTCCGAGGATACGTATGAGTTCAAGGCTTATCTGAAAAGAGTCGATGAGTTTACACCTATACCTGATGATACTTCTATGCATATCAATGCAAATCTCAGCTACGAAGCATCATATGATATGAACAAAAAATAAGCACACACAAAGCCCTGAGTCTTTATTCTGTTGTCAATATTGACATAAAATTCGTTATATGTTATAATATATGGTGTGATTAAACTGCCATATGTCAAAATGATATAGGAGGTTATTATTATGAAAAAAATCATCTCAACACTCGCTGCTCTTTCTATCATCTGCGGCTCAATAGGCACAGCTGCACCTGCTTTCGCAGAAACTGTCCTGACAGAAACTGCCAGCATAAGCACGGAAGAATTCGACCTTGACGGCGGTCATTCAACTGCCGAAGCTGACGGCATAACCTATAATGTTTACACCAAGTTTGCGACAGTAGCAAAGGTGGACAAGGAAGATATCGAGGAATTCACCGTTCCCGAAACATACAAGGAGCTGCCTGTTGTTGGTTTTGGGATAGGTCCCTTTGAAAAATGCAAAAAGCTTAAAAAGATAAATATGTCCAAGAATACTGCGGTATTGGATTGGCTGTATATCGCAGAGGAAGGGTTAGAGGAGATAACTGTTCCCGAGGATAACAAGTATTTCACCGCTGTTGACGGAGTCATCTATACCAAGGATATGAAGGAACTCGTTGCCTGCCCTAACGGAAACGGCAAAACAGAGCTCACTATCTCCGATGAAACTGTCAGCATCGACCGCGGAGCCCTTGCCTGCTGCCGTGACCTCAAAAAGGTAACTATGGGCAAGAATGTTGAGAAGATATACCCTTCTGCTTTCAGCGGCTGCAGCGGTCTTACCGAGGTAAACTTCTCGCAGAAGCTCAAGGCTGTTGGATACATGGCTTTTGCAGGCTGCTCATCGCTGGAAAGCGTTGACCTGCCTGACAGCTTAGAGGAAATGTACGAGGACGTATTCAGAGATACTGCCTGCGTCGAGACCGAGGACGGTATAAAGTACGTTGACAACTGGGCTGTAGGCTCGGATAAGGACATTGAAGACGGCGATATCAGAAAAGGCACAGTGGGTACAGTATGCGGACTTTTCACCGCAAGATACAAGCTAAGAAATATTTATGTGCCAAGCTCTGTAAAGCATATCACACAATACCTTGTTTCAGGTCTTGGGGAATATCTGAACATTGATTTCATAGATTTCTACAACGACGCTATCCCGGAACGCTGTATCGCTACAAACGGTATCAAGTCGATATGCATATTTGATCCTAACTGCAAGATAATAGATTCCAAGACAGCTCTGCCTCCATACTGGGTTGAGCGCGACGATTCATTAACTCCGAGCAATAACGAAGAAGAGCCCATAGAGTACAAGCTTGGTGCAAGAGTAACAGTTGTTCATTCACCGAATGCAGGCTCAAGTACGATACAAAAAGCAATAAATACCGAGCTCATTGAGCTTGATGAATCTATTATAAACTATACCGCAAGCGATGAAGGCATCAGCGATGAATACGTTCAGAAAATGGCTGCGCTCGATGAGAAGGATAACTCAGGCTTTGCAATAGCACAGCCTGTTGATGTCAAGGTAAAATCAGCACCTATAAAGATAGGCGCAGCAACCAAATATGACACTATTATCTACGGTATTGAGGGCTCTACAGCAGAGGACTACGCTGTAAAATACAGAAGAATATTCAAGCCGCTGGAGCTCACAAGCTCTATAGGCAACCCAACCACAATACACGACGTCGACGCAGGAGTTACCTACAATAGATACACGGATACCTATGCTACAGCAAAGGTAAACATTAACAACGGCGATAAAATAAAGGAAATAACCATAGCTCCCGAAGCAAACGGCGCTCCCGTAAAGGATATATCAGTACCTCGTGCAAATGCTGATATAATAAATATCCCTGCAACTGTACAGCGCTATGTTCAGCAGGATGACTCCGCCGAGGACAAGGTGACATATTACAATGTGGACAAGGATAACCCTTATCTCACATCTGTTGACGGTATCATCTATAACAAGGACATGACAAAGCTCATTAAAGTTCCGTCAAGATACGCAGGCAAAAAAATAGTCGTTCCCGACGGCGTAAAGATAATAGACAGCTTTGCATTCTACAGCCTCGAAAATGTTGAGAGCATCGAGCTCCCCGACAGCGTTGAAACTATCGGTATCTGTGCTTTTATGAGGTCAAATAATCTTAAAAGCGTTAAGCTTTCCAAGAATCTTGACGTTATCGGCGATTCTGCTTTCATGTATTGTAATAAGCTTACAGATATAACACTTCCCGAAAGCGTAAATCAGATAGGTCTTGACGCTTTTAAAGATGTTCCTGCTGTGGAATTTGAGAACAGTCTCGGATACCTTGGCACTTGGCTCGTAGATACCAGTAAATCTATGAAGCAATACGTTTCCATCATTTCATACAGCAATGATGAAAGCATACCGCCGACACAAGAAGAAAAAATATTTGATAAAGAATTAAGCAGCAATGAGATAGTACCAAGAGAAGGTACTACAGGAATTGCGTCAATAGCTGTCGGCGTACCTATAGTTATCCCGAAGAGCGTCACAAAAATGAGCTGGGAAATGATAGGCGGCAATGCTCCGGACTGTACAAGAGCAGAGGTTTATTCCAACATTATCGACTTTGACGCATTCAAGTATGCTGAATACATTAAGGATATCTATATTTATGATCCCGAGTGCAAGATCTGCGCAGGTTCTCAGACTATCCCTGCATTTCACAATGAAATTGAAAGTGAAATGCCTTGGGATAAAGTTGGCTTCATGTCCTCAAGTTGCCTGACCAGAACATTTGGAACATGTGCAGAAGGCAACTGCTATGAAACCGTTATCCACGGCTATGCAGGCTCTACCGCAGAGGCTTACGCCAAGATGTACGGCGTAAAGTTCGAGGAGATAGACACATCGACAGCTTATAAGAACGGTGACCTCAACGGCGACGGAGCTCTCAATGTGGCTGACCTTGTAATGATGTCAAGATTTATCAAGGGCATGACTTCACTGGACGAAGCACAGACCAAGTCCGCTGACCTTAACGGCGACGGAAATGTTGATATATTCGATATGGTCGAGTTCCGCAAGAAGATACTGGAGTCAATGAGAGATAACTAATGCAAAAGGACGGCTTTGCCGTCCTTTTTAATGCATAATGCGAAATTGTATGGAACGGCGAGGGCGCTGTTTTTTCTACTCACTACTTTCTGCTTACTTATAACATAAAAAACAAGGGCGCATAGCGCCCTTGTTTTTATGCCTTACCGAGTATCTGCTTCTGTAACAGCAGTATATCGGCTACGTTGTTTTTATTGTCTGCGTTCATATCCGCATTGGAATATGCAAGTCCGCTGAGAGTTATCTCCTCGATGAGCGCCTTTCTGTAGCGCACCATGTCGAAGATATCCACCACACGGTCACCGTTGATATCGCCCTTGATACCGTAGAATCCGAAGTCCTCAACGTTGAACAGATATCCGTCGCCGCCCTTGAATACAAGGTAAACGTCGTGCTGACCTGTACACTGTGCGGTCTTGCATGAAGTCTCGGTATATACGTCCCAGCCGTCTGTGCCCGAAACAGTACACTCGCCTATGAGCTCGCCGTCTGCTCCGTCAATACGGACCTCGATAGTTCCGCCCTCGGTAGCACTTGCCGCACTTGCGCGGAAGCCCTCTGCTCCGCTCTCGAAGTCGAGACCGCGGAAAACGATGTAAGAACCGTCGGTGATATAGCCGATCGCAGTCTTGCCGCTGTCGTCCTTGCGTATCTCGCCGTATTTGAAGTTATAGCCGCTGCAGCCGTATTTCTTGAATGCAGTCTTTGGTACAGGCGGCTTGTCGTCCTTTCCCCATACCTCAAGCTCGTAAACTCTCGCGCCTCCGTCGGCATTCTGGGTAGATGTTTTCATTTCCAGTCTTACATATCTTGCGGAAACGCCCTTGGTATAACGTCCGCAGGAGCTCTTGGTATTGCCGTATACATTAGCTATGTCCGTCCAGCTCTCGCCGTCGGAGCTTGCCTGTATCACGAAATCACGGGGATTGAACTTTATATTCTCCTGTGTACCTGCGAATTTAGCGTTCCAGCGCCTGATATCGTAATTAGCGCCAAGGTCTACCTGTATCCACTCGCCGCTGAGACCGTCGTCGTGACACCACTTTGTGCCGTCGTCGCCGTCAACTGCCTGAGCTGCGTCATCGCCTGATTCAGCGCCCGAAGCTGTAACGTCCTTGCCTATAGCAAGATTCTGGAGGATATCTCCGCCGTTTTCAAGCTGTAATTCGCCGCTGAGCTTGTATTCCTTGCCCTTTTCGGTGTCAAAGCTTATAACTGTGCCGCCGTATCTGACTGTGCAGGTGCCGCCCGACTTGGAGAGGATAGTTGCTCTGTCAAGTCTGCCGTTCTCCCAGTACATCTCGGTAACTTCAAAGTTTCCGCGGGCGCAGAGACCGTTTGCGTGACCTGTCGACCACTGCTTGGGCAGTGCAGGGAGAAGTGTTATAACGTCATTCTGGCTCTGGAGGAGCATTTCAGCCACGCCTGATGTGAAGCCGAAGTTTCCGTCTATCTGGAAAGGCGGATGTGCGTCCCAGAGATTATCGTAAAGTCTTCCGTAGTTGTTTACGGGAGAGATAAGGAGCTTTACAAGGTTGTATGCGTGTTCGCCGTCCTCAAGTCTTGCCCAGCAGTTCAGCTTCCACGCCTCAGACCAGCCCGTACCGTCGTCGCCTCTTGCATTCAGCGAAACAGAAGCCGCCTTTGCAGTAGTCGGGTTATCTGTAGGTGTTATCTCATATCCCGGATAAAGAGCGTACATATGTGAGATATGGCGGTGCTTTTCGTTCTTGTTGTCCCAGTCCTGAGCCCATTCCTGTATCTGTCCCCATTTTCCGATAGTTTCGGGACGGATATTTGTGAGCTTGCTGTTGAGCATACTGCGGAGAGCCTCGTCTGTGCCCAGTATCTCGGAAGCCTCAGCCACGTCCTTGAAGAGCTCTCTTGCGATACCGTTGTCCATAGTGACGCTCTGGTCTATGCATGAATTCGGGTAAGCAGGGAGATTTATCTCGGGAGAGGTACTCGGGCTGATGACCATGTACTGCTGACCGTTTATGGTAGCAGGCGTCATGAGGGAGTTAAGGAACTCCGCACTGCCCTTGATAACGGGGTAGATATCAGCGAGGTACTCCTCGTCCTGATTGAAGCGGTAAGCGTCGTAGAGCATATTCGATACCCATGCGCCGCCTGTAGGCCACTGTCCCCACGCGCCGTCGATAGCGCCCGTCCTGTTCCACAGGTCGGTGTTATGGTGGAGCACCCAGCCCTTCTGTATGCCGTAATTCACTCTTGCGGTGACGTTTCCTGCCTCTGCCAGTCCCTTGGACTTCTCAACGAAAGGCTGGAAGCACTCGCCCAGATTTGTAGTGAATGCAGGCCAGTAATTCATTTCGTAATTTATATTGGTAGTCATCTTACTGCCCCATGCAGGGGAGGAATACTTGTTCCATATGCCCTGTAAGTTCATGGGCTGAGCGTCACGGGAGGCGCTTATCATAAGATATCTTCCGTACTGGAAAAGAGTTTCTACCATTTTCGGATCGTTTGATCTGCCGAATTCGGCTATGCGCTGTGGAGTTGTCTTTGAGATGATATCGGCTGTATTGCCGCCAAGCTCCACGTCAACGCGCTTGAAGAGCTCCTGATAATCGGCGATATGATGCGCATAAAGAGTATCATAGGAGAGCTTTTCGGCGTTCTTGATATCAGCCGCCGCGCCGCCCTTTTCATCGCCGTTGCAGGTCTTGTAGTCCACAAAGTTAGTGCGGACAGATGTGAGAATGACCACGGAATCAGCGCCAGAAACATTTACTCTGCCGTTTCCTGCGTTTATAGTTCCGCCGTCGGGAATGACCTTGCTCCGTGAGGAGTAGTAAACTGCTCCGTCTATCCAGAGGTCCTTGTCAGCGTGACCGTTGGCAACGATAGTATCGTTTCCGTCGGTAGTAACGCCGCCGTTGAGCAGACCGTCGTAGCCTGCCGTAAGGGATACCGAGCCTGCGCTGTCGCAGGTTATACGTGTAACCATGACCTGATCGGGATAGCTTACGAAGGTCTCACGGATGTATTTCTTGCCGTTTGCAGTATATGTGGTACGGGCTACAGCGTCGTTCATATCGAGGGTACGGGAATAATTCGAGACATTCTCGTGACCGAGGTTGAGCCTGAGAGCGCCCACCTTCTGGTACTTTGCTTCGCCGCCGCCTATGAGATATCTGCCGACGAGACCGTTAGCGTCGTTATATTTGCCGTTCTTGATGAGGTCCTGTATCTCCTTGATGTGGTTTCCGCCGCCCTCCTTGTTGTTGCTGCCGGGACCTGAGCTCCATACGGTACACTCATTGATGTCGATGAGCTCGTTGGGGCAGTTTCCGTAGACCATTGCGCCTATTCTGCCGTTTCCGAGAGGGAGCGCCTTGTAGAACGACTCGTCGTTATTGAAAGCGTTATCGGTGTTGACGTTGCCTGCCTGAGTATTATAGCGCAGTACAAGGTCGTCATCGTGGGGGTACTCGGCTGCTGCCGCAGTATTCTCCGTTTTGAGCTGTGGTACGGGAGCTCCGCCTGTTACCATAGGGAGTGCCATACACGCTGAGAGGAAAACGGAGAGAAATTTTCTGGTGGATTTAAGTTTCATTCCTTTCCAACTCCTTTTTTGGGACAGTCCGAGGGAGGACCGTTCCATAAATTTTAATATCGCCCTTCTGTCTGTTATTTTAACCAAATAACAGTTTATATATATCTATGTATAATAATTGTATCATTATTATATATATGTGTCAACAAAATATATGCATTTTCTACATCGTTACTGCAAATAAAGCACTTATTTTGCAAAAAAGGCTGATTTTACTGCAAAATATTATCGCTTTGTCGTCAAAATGCCTATACAGCGGCAAAATATTAATTTTGACTAAAACTGTTCAAGTCAATGAAAGGGATTCCAAAGGGACTGTGTTCCTTTGGCAGAATCCAGAGGCAGCGCCTCTGGCAGGGTTCGGGGCAGAGCCCCGATTCCTACAGGCGCTTCGCAAGGGGTGAATAAAAAAACAGTCCAGTGGACTGTTTTTTTAGAGGGGACGCCTTGCAAGTGAAGGCGTCCCCTTAATATTGATAGTCAAAAGAAAAAAACCCGTGCAGCGCAGCACGGGCTTTTAAAGAGAGGGTATATAAGCTTTAAAGCTTTTTGATATGTGTCTTGTCTGGACCAATACCGTTATTTATTATATACTCCATAACCTATCGTGTCAAGTACTATACATAAAGTAAGCAAAAAAAGATAAATATGAGCAATTTTTGAATAAGGTCTGTTGACTAAACAAACAAAAAAAGCTCCCTTTTGGGGAGCTTATGATACTTATTCGATCGTAACAGAGACCTTCTGGTCCTTCTTTGCTGCGCCTGCACGCATGATAGTACGGAGGGCCTTGGCGATCCTGCCCTGCTTACCGATAACTCTGCCCATATCGTCGGGAGCAACGTTAAGGTGGAAAACGATAACGCCCTCTTCGTCGGGTGCGTCCTCGGTAATATTGATAGCGGACTTGTCTTCTACGAGGCCTGCTGCGATAGCATAAAGTAAGTCTTTCATTGTAATAACCTCCGTAAAGCTTGGGGACAGAGGCAGAGACGCGTGAGCCTCTCCTCCTCCATTAAGCTTTTGAATCAAAGAACTCCCTCTTTCTTGAGGAGAGCCTTTACTGTATCAGTAGGCTGTGCACCCTTAGAGATCCAATCCTTAGCCTTATCTGCGTCGATCTTAACAACAGATGGCTCCTTAGTAGGATCATAGTAACCGATCTCCTCAACGAAACGACCGTCTCTTGGGTATCTTGAATCAGCAACTACTACACGATAGAAAGGAGCCTTCTTAGCACCCATTCTTCTCAGTCTGATCTTTACTGCCATTTTAAATTCACCTCCATATTATTACTTGTATATTCAAGCGGCGGGAGACCGCATTGAAAGCTTTGTCAGAACGGCAGATTTCCGCCGCCCTTGCCTGTGAGCTTGTCGAAGTTCATGCCTGCAAGGTTCTTTCTTGCCTTACGCAGTGACATCTTTCCGGACTTGCCTGTGAACTGCTTCATCATCTTCTGCATCTGTTCAAACTGCTTCAGCAGTCTGTTGACTTCCTCTACCTTTGTACCCGAACCGTTAGCGATACGCTTTTTACGGGAGGGATTGATGATAGAGGGCTTAGCGCGTTCAGCCTTGGTCATAGAGGTTATCATAGCCTCTATTCTGGTGAGCTGACTATCGTCTATATCGGCGTCTTTCAGCTTGTCGCCTACGCCGGGGAGCATTCCAAGTATGGATTTCATTGAACCCATGCGCTTTATCTGCTTCATCTGGTCAAGGAGGTCGTCCATATCGAACTTGTTCTCCTTGAACTTCTTGGTGAGCTTTTCAGCGTCCTTCTGGGACATGACGTTCTCGGCTTTCTCGATAAGAGTGAGCACATCGCCCATGCCGAGGATACGCGAAGCCATACGCTCGGGGTGGAACTGCTCGAAATCATCGAGCTTTTCGCCCATACCAACGAACTTGATAGGCTTACCTGTAACTGAGAGTACGGACAGAGCCGCACCGCCTCTTGTATCTGAATCCAGCTTTGACATGAGAACGCCTGTGATGCCCACAGCGTCGTCGAATGCCTTAGCTACGTTGACTGCGTCCTGACCTGTCATAGCGTCTACGACAAGCATTATCTCGTCAGGCTGAGTCTCAGCCTTTATGTTGACAAGCTCTTCCATAAGAGCCTCGTCGATGTGGAGACGTCCTGCGGTATCGATAATGAGGATATCGTGGCCGTAGTCCTTAGCGTAGGCAAGAGCCTTCTTCGCAATTTCCACGGGGTTTATCTGTCCCATTTCAAAGACCTTTACGTCAGCCTTTGCACCAACTACCTGTAACTGGTTGATAGCCGCAGGTCTGTAGATATCGCAGGCTGCAAGCAGAGGACGGTGTCCCTCTTTCTTGAGGAGCTTTGCAAGCTTTGCGGCGTGAGTGGTCTTACCTGAACCCTGAAGTCCGCACATCATGATGACCGTGGGAGGCTTCGACGCCATATTTATCCTTGCATTGCTATTGCCCATGAGCTCTACCAGCTCATCGTTTACTATCTTGATCACCTGCTGAGCAGGAGTAAGGCTTGCCAGCACTTCCTCGCCGACAGCTCTTTCAGTTACCTTTTTTACGAAGTCCTTTACTACCTTGTAGCTTACGTCAGCTTCGAGGAGTGCAAGGCGCACCTCGCGCATAGCCTCTTTAACATCGGACTCTGTCAGCTTACCTCTTGATTTGAGCTTTTTAAAGACGTTATTCAGTTTTTCGGAAAGTCCTTCAAATGCCATGACGAGCCTCCTTCGTATATTTTACAGAAGCTCTCCGCCCTTAGCGGTCTCGGAGAGTATGATATTTCTTGTGTTTTCGTCGGTGATATGCTCTGCGGCGGCTTCGATATTTCGGAAGCAGTCCCGCATTTTGCCAAGTCTTTCGGCAAATCCCAACTTTTCCTCGTAATTGAGGAGTATTTCCTCGGTACGCTTTATGATACTGCGCACAGCCTGTCTGGTGATATCCAGCGGCTGACCTATCTCCGCAAGGGATAAGTCCTCGCAGTAATACAGCTCCATGATACTGCGCTGGTGCTCTGTGAGCAGGTCTCCGTAGCAGTCGAGGAGCATTACGAATTTTAATTCCTTAGCCATTTTTCGCGTACCTCACTGGGTGTAATGCAAAATCACTTTACACATTATACTACATCTTTTCCCTTTTGTCAAGGGCTTGGGTGAAATTTTTCTGCGAAAAAATTCGTCCGTTGCCTGTAGGGGCGCACATTGTGCGCCCGAGCCTGACAAAACGATTCCAAATGACATATGTAGGGGGCGATGCCTACATCGCCCCGTTTGGTTTTTATAATACCGAAGGGCTGATGTAGGCATCAGCCCCTACAATGGCTTCATGTGATATCATCGGAATTTGCGGACGCCCAAGGGGCATATCTACAAAAAAGGGCGGATATCCGCCCTTTCTCACTTCATTGAATAATAAACGCTGACCAGCTCCACAACGCCGTTTTCGTCGAATGAAACGTCAAGCATATTTGCGCGGAGAACTCCGTTTTTGTCCGTACCCTCCGAAATGCCATAGGTAAACATATGCTTGAAGGGCTTTTCCATTTCCTGCACCTCATCGGGCTCGCCGACATGGGCTTTTACGTCCTCAACAGTGGAAACACGGGGAGTTATACCATAGATATTGCTGTCCGATTCGCTGGTAGATATGCTGTATACGGTACTTTCGTCCTCTTTGCCGTCATAGCAGTTATCCAGCAGTACCGTACCCATGTATTCGCTGCAGTAGTACATTTTAGCCATGCCTCTGCCCTCTTCGATACCGTATTCTTTCTTATCGTAGAGGGTATATGTCCAGCCCACAGGGAAATCCCCGAGCTTTACGGGTATCTGCACCAGCTGTCCCTTTATGTAGATGTTCTGACGGACTATATCAACGTCAAATTCGCCCTCGGGAGCTGTAGGCGGCGGAGTTGTAGGCTCTGTGGGCACAGGGGGCTGTGTTTCAAGCTCTCCCTCGCCGTTTTTACGCGGCGGAGTTGCCACAGGATTGCCGTTATCGTCGTAATATATAGTCTTTGGCTTCGATTCGGGCATTTTCTTCTCCATACAGCCCACTGCTCCGAGCATTGAAGCGCAAAGCAAAAATATTATAGCTTTTTTCATGTTTATCTCCTGTAATTCTTTGCCTTTATGCTTTTTTTCCTATCTTTTCGCCGTATTTCACCACAGTTTCGATACCCTCCGAGGAGTTTCGGAGTATATCCTCGTCAACGGCAATGCCGTCCTTTCCGAAGAGCATGACTATAGTCGAGCCGCCGAACTCGAATTTGCCCTTTTCATCGCCTCTGCGGAATGTTGTCTCGCCGTGGTGGTTGACTATCCTGCCAACGAGCATAGCTCCCACCTCTACCTGAACCACGTCCCCGAAATTCTCGGTGTGGAGCACTGTATATTCGCGGCAGTTGCGCTTATATATGTTGTATCGTTCGAGAGCTATGGGATTTACGGTGTGGAGCTCTCCTGCAATGTAGGTATTCTCTGACTTCGTGCCGTCGTCGATATAGCAGTAGCGGTGGTAGTCGTTGACCTCAAGGCGGAAAATAAGGCAGTATCCGCCGCCGAAGCGCTTTGCGAGGAACTCGTTCTGCACGAGGTCGCTGACTCTGTAACGCGAGCCCTTTATGCGGAATATGCTGTTTTTTCCTATCTTATGGACAGTCAGCTTTGAATCGCAGGGGCTTATGAGGTGGCTCGGCACGCGGTCTATGGGGCGCTTATCGGGCTTTATGACGCGTGTGAAGAAGTCGTTGTACGAGCGGAAACCGTTCATCATGTACTCCGAGGTATCAATGCCGCTTCGCTTGATAAAGGGCTTTATGAGCACCTTTGAGGGGCGCGAGTCCATAAAAGTGCCTGCGGCTCTCGATATCGCAGGAGCTGTCAGTGTTTTCAGCAGTATCCTGCCGAAAACATTTCCGTACAGTTTTTTCAGAAGCTTGTTCTGTTTTGCGTTTGTTTCTATGACTTGTCCTGTTCTTGTTTTTATCATGTTAAGCTCCTTGTATTGCGGGGCGATGTGGGTGACTCCCTGTAGTACAGGGAGATGTCGCAAAGCGACAGAGGGTACGGGTGCCTGTCAGGCATCGCCCCCTACAAATGGGTTATATACAATAGTTAAAGACGTGCGTTGGCAAGCATGAGCTTTATGCGGTTTTCCTGATTTACTCTTGTAGCGCCGGGATCGTAGTCTATTGCGACTATATTTGCGTTGGGGTTGTCCTGCTTGATAGCTCTTGACATACCCTTTGCAACGATATGATTGGGCAGACAGCCGAAGGGCTGAGTGCAGATGATATTCTCGACTCCCGACTTTGCAAGAGCCGCCATTTCGGCAGGTATGAGCCAGCCCTCGCCCATTACTACGCCCTGATTGATGTACTTGTCCGCAAGCTTTCTCAGGTGCTCGAAGTCGTGGAGGGGCTCGAAGCTGCCCTGCTCCTTCATTACCTTGATGAGCTCCTTCTGCTTTGCGTATATAAGCTCATAGCCTATCTTGTTGAATATAGACTCCTTTGTGGTATGGTCGTATATCTTGGCGTCGTTGAATGTGCCAGCTGCGCAGTACATTACGAACTCCAGCAGCGACGGCACAACGGGCTCGCAGCCCTCGGAAATAAGGAAATCCTCAAGATGATTGTTTGCAAGGGGCGAATATTTTACGTATATCTCGCCGACTATGCCGACTCTTATCTTCTTTTCATTGCTTAACGGGATAGAAGCGAAGTCGTTGAGGATATCCCTGTATATCTTCTTGGATTTAAGGAACATCTTGCTGCCCTTCAGGAAGATATTGCACAGTCTCCTGTGCCATTTATCCAGCATTTTCTTTGATTCGCCCTTGTTTATCTCATAGGCTCTGCACTTATTGTAGCAGGTCATCAGCAGGTCGCCGTAGAGCACTGCGTACAGCATTTGCAGGAACATGGGCGCGGTTATCTTAAAGGCGCTGTCCTTTTCAAGTCCGCTGAAATTCAGTGATACCACAGGTATCTGTGGATAATTCTTGGCAACAGCCTTTCTCAGCAGGTGTATGTAGTTTGAAGCTCGGCAGCCGCCGCCTGTCTGTGTGATGAGGAGAGCGGTCTTGTCGGGATCGTACTTGCCGCTTTTCAGCGCGTCCATGAACTGTCCTATTACCAGCAGAGCAGGGTAGCAGGCGTCATTGTGGACGTTTTTAAGTCCCTCGTCTACTACCGAGCGTGAATCGTTGCGCAGCAGCTCCAGCTTATAGCCCTTGGCTTCAAATATGGATATGAGCATTTTGAAGTGTATGGGCAGCATATCGGGAACGAGGATAGTGTGAGTTTTTATCATATCCTCGGTAAACTTTGCATATTCAGGCATAAGAACCTCCGTAAAATTACTTCAGGTCTGTGGTTCACACAGGCTGTACTACAGGCTTTTTTGCAGGCTTCTGCTCTGCCTGCTCCATAGCGGCAACAAGGCTTCTCAGTCTTATCCTTGCCGCGCCCAGATTGTTTATCTCGTCGATTTTAAGCTGAGTATAGAGCTTTCCGCGGCTTTCGAGGATATGTCTCACCTCGTCGCCTGTAACGGCGTCGATTCCGCAGCCGAATGATACCAGCTGTATGAGCTGCATATCGGGCTGAGTTGTAACGTATTTAGCCGCACGGTAAAGTCTTGAATGGTATGTCCACTGATTGAGGACGCCCAGCTTGGGAGTTTTTGACAGACCTGCAATGCTGTCCTCAGTGATGACAGCCATGCCAAGGCTTGATACAAGCTTGTGTATGCCGTGGTTTATCTCCTTGTCGATGTGGTAAGGTCTGCCTGCGATAACGATTATCTTGCGCTTTTCGGCTCTTGCCTGTTCGATTATCTCGAAAGCCTTGCGTGTAACGGTGTTATGGTAGGTCTCAAGAGCCTCGTAAGCCTTGTCAACAGCCTCGGGTATCCTGCCCTTGACGTTGTACTTTCTCAGAGCGTGGCTCAGCACCTTTATCACGTTCTTTTTGATATTGAGGTCGAGATACGGATGTATGAAATTATCCTTGTTGAGTCTCGGGTTGTTTGCGAGGAGAAGCTCGGGATAATAGGCAACAACAGGACAGTTGAAATGGTTGTCGCTCTCGCCCTCGTCGATGTTGTAGCTCATGCAGGGGTAGAATATGAAATCTGCGCCCTTGTCGAGAAGATTCTCGATGTGTCCGTGAGTAAGCTTTGCAGGGTAGCATACCGTATCCGAGGGGATAGTGTGCTGACCGAGATAGTACATATCACGGGAGCTCTCGTCGGAAATGACAGTCCTGAAGCCAAGCGTTGTGAACAGCATATGCCAGAATGGCAGCTGCTCATAGAAGCCCAGCGCAAGGGGAAGTCCCACAGTAGCGCGGTAACGCTTGGGCTGGTGAGTTTTCACTGTATTGAGGATACTGTCGTATTTGAACTCGTAGAGATTTGGAACGGTGTTCCTGTTGGCGATACCGCCGCCCTTTTCGCAGCGGTTTCCCGAAATGAAGCGTCTGCCCTTGCCGAAGTTGATGATGTTCAGCTGACAGTGAGCAGTACAGCCGCCGCAGTTAGCGGAGCGTGATTCGTAGGTGAAGTTTTCAAGCTCCTGCGCGGAAATGAGCTTTGAGGGCTCGCCGTTTGCTCTCTCCTTAGCGTAGAGGGCACAGCCGAAAGCACCCATAAGTCCCGAAATAGCAGGACGGATAACGTTTCTGCCCAGCTCCTTTTCAAATGAGCGGAGCACTGCGTCGTTGAGGAACGTACCGCCCTGTACGACGATGTTCTTGCCGAGGTCGTCGGGAGAATTGGCACGGATAACCTTGTAAATGGCGTTCTTGATGATAGACGATGACAGACCTGCGGAAATATCCTCAACTGTTGCGCCGTCCTTCTGAGCCTGCTTTACTGAGCTGTTCATGAATACGGTACAGCGCGAGCCAAGGTCAACAGGGTGCTCGGCAAAGAGTCCCAGCTGTGAGAATTCCGCGATATCATAGCCCAAAGCCATTGCGAATGTCTGTATGAAAGAGCCGCAGCCCGAGGAACAGGCCTCGTTGAGCATTATGCTGTCGATGCTCTTGTTCTTTATCTTGAAGCACTTGATGTCCTGACCGCCGATGTCGATGATGAAGTCAACGTCGGGACAGAAGTAAGCCGCCGCCTTGAAGTGCGCCACGGTCTCGACAATGCCGTGGTCAATGGAAAGACCTGCCTTTATGAGGTCCTCGCCGTAGCCTGTTACCGCAGAGCCCTTTATGGTTATCTCGGGATTCATAGCGGCGTAGATACGCTTTACCTGCTCGGCTATCTTGTCAAGAGGCTGTCCCTGATTGGACGAGTAGTGGTTGTAGAGCATACGTCCGTCTTCGGTGATGAGAACGAGCTTTGTGGTAGTAGAGCCTGCGTCGATACCGAGGTATGCGTCGCCCTTATATGTACGTATATCGGCATATCCGAGGTCGAACTTCTTATGGCGCTCGATGAACTTATCGTACTCGGAGTGCGAACGGAACAGGGGCTCGCCTGTTACGATATCATCGGAAGCCTTGGCGTTGCTTATCTTGTCGATTATGTCCTCTATCTTGAATGAATCCTCGGCAGTTGCCGCATATATAGCGCAGCCGTATGCCACGAAAACAGGAGCCTCGGGCGGAAATACAGCGTGTTTTTCGTCAAGTCCGAGTGTCTTTGTGAATGCCTTTTTCAGTCCCTTGAGGAAGAACAGCGGACCGCCGAGGAAAAGCACCTTTCCCTCGATAGTACGTCCCTGAGCAAGTCCCGAGACGGTCTGGTCAACTACCGCCTGAAAGATACTTGCGGCAACGTCCTCACGTCTTGCGCCCTGATTGAGAAGGGGCTGTATATCGGATTTAGCGAAAACTCCGCAGCGCGAAGCTATTGGGTATATCTTCTGAGCGTGGAGAGACAGCTCGTCGAGCTCATCTGCGGTGATACCGAGGAGAGTAGCCATCTGGTCTATGAAAGCGCCTGTACCGCCTGCGCAGGTGCCGTTCATACGCTGCTCAACGCCGCCTGTGAGGAAGATTATCTTTGCGTCCTCGCCGCCCAGCTCGATAACTGCGTCAGCGTCGGGCTGCTTCTGCTTTACAGCGAGAAAAGCCGCGTGGACCTCCTGTACAAAGGGTATCTTTGCGGAGTTTGCAAGACCGAGTCCTGCCGAGCCCGTGATACAAACGGAAAACTCCTCATTAGGGTGGTCAGCCTGTATTATTTTGAGCTGGTCTGTAACGGTCTCCTTGACCTTTGAAAGGTGGCGCTGATATTTGGAGTAGATTATCTCGCCGTCAGCGTCCGTAATTACTGTTTTTACCGTGGTAGAGCCCACATCTATGCCGAGAGAATATTTATTTGACATTTTACACCTCAGTAGAAGTAATCGTACAGCGGAGCGTTTTTATTCCGCCGCTAATATTTTATTATACCATATTTATAATAATATGTAAAGATTATTTTTGCGGAGAACGCCGTTCCGCCGATTGATTGATCTGTCCAAAAATGGTATAATGGATTAAAATGACCGATATTCAATGCTTTTTCAGTATAGCACGAAAGAATTGCAATGTCAATTTGAAAATTTTAGCTCATTACTGTAACGAATGGCGTTTTCGTGCAACTAATAAGTGAACGTTCAAGGAGAGGGGGCGGTGGTATGTCGTCGGATATGGAAAAATACTACAGAGATAACGGCAGAAAGGTGTTCCTTTATCTGATGACTCTGTGCGGAAACTCCGATACTGCCGAGGAGCTCACTCAGGAGACCTTTTACCGCGCTATCCGCTCCCTGAAGAAATACAAGGGCGAGTGCTCGGTGTATACATGGCTGTGCAGTATCGCCCGAAACTGCTGGCTTGAGGAGCTCCGCAAGCGAAAAAGCCACAAGACCGAAGAGATATCCGAGCTGACAGAGGACAATGCGCCCCGTCCCGACGAAGCGGCAGAGAGCTCCGACAGCAGACTGCGGCTGCTGAAAAAGGTACACTCCCTGCCCGAAACGGAAAAGGAGATAGTGCTTCTCCGAGCCACACAGGAGCTGAGTTTCCGCGAGATAGGGGAGATTTTCGGCAAGACCGAGAACTGGGCGCGTGTGACCTATTACCGCGCAAAACAAAAGCTACTGTAGGGGCGGCGTCCTCGACGTCCCGTGTCTTACGAAACAAATGAAAATGACCAATGTAGGGGCTGATGCCCACATCAGCCCGCCCAAAATACAAAATAGCCACGGGGCGATGTGGGCATCGCCCCCTACAATGGACGGAGGCGAGCATATGAAGTGCAACATCGTGAAAGACCTTTTGCCGCTGTATTGCGACAAACTTACATCTCAGGACAGCAACGAAGAAATAGAAAAGCACCTCCATGAGTGCGAGGAATGCAATGCTGTCTACGAGAGCATGAAACAAAAGGAAGATGATATAAAAGTCCCCGACAAGGACTTAAAACCGCTGAAAAAGGTAAAAAAGCGCACAAAACTCAAAGTTATCGGAGCTGTTTTCGGGACAATAGCTGTTCTGGCAGCAGTTTTTGTGTTCGTTTTTGTGGGAGTTATCCCCATAAGCTCGGATAAGCTGCACTATACCGTAGAAGCAAAGGAATTCAAATCATACATTGTAAAAAACGATGCTCCTAACGAAGCCGGCGGCTATGAATGTGAATACCGCTCTGAGTTTAACGATAATTTCTACCCTATCCCCGACGGTGTTGATGTTAAAACAGAAAAAATGATAAATTTCGAGTTTTACGGCGATTGCAGCTGCATAAACGAGCGCGGCGATTCAAAATATGAATATATCGTCACCGACGAGGGCATAAACGACATAATAGGTCATTATCATATCTGGATATATCCCGTTATGAAGCTTCCCTTTGACGAACGCGGAAAACACCCGAATCAGTACTCATGGGGCACAAACGACGTAAAGGAAGGCTCTACACTTACTATCCATTACCGCGATAAGACCGAGACTTTTGACCTCTGGGAGCTCTATCAGGAAAATGTCGAAAAATAATCTCATTCGGACGGCAATTGCCGTCCGATTTTTTTGTTGACAATAAATTCCGTAAGTGATATAATAAATTATATATGTATATTTGCGGCTGTATGCCGTATATGATATAAAGTTGAGAGTTGAGAGTTGAGAGTTGAAAGTTGTTCTGCTATTATGTGAGTAAAGCGAATACATTCATTCTCAATTCTACATTCTCCATTCTCAATTAATAACAGGTTGGAGATAATAAAATTGATAAAAACAGTAAACGGTTTGAAGATAAACTACGAGGAAAAGGGCGAGGGCGACCTCATCGTCCTGCTCCACGGCTGGGGCAGCAATATCACCCTTTTCGCCAATATGATTGAGCTTCTTTCAAAGAAGTACAAGGTCGTGGCTATGGATATGCCCGGCTTCGGCAAGAGCGAGGAGCCAAAGGAAGTATGGGACGTAAGCTCCTATGTGCAGTTCGTCATCGACTTCCTCAAGGACTATGACGCCAAGGAGGTAATGCTCCTCGGTCACAGCTTCGGCGGACGTGTCATCATAAAAATGCACAGCCGCAATGACCTGCCATTCAAGGTGACAAAGGTCATTCTTGTGGACAGCGCAGGCATTATGCCGCCAAAGTCCAACAAAAAGACATGGCGCACACGCTACTACAAAATGGGCAAGACCGTCCTTTCGTGGGGCATAGTAAAGAAGCTCTTCCCCGACGCGCTGGAGAACTTCCGCAAGAAAATGGGAAGTGCGGACTACGCCGCGGCTTCGCCCATGATGAGACAGGTCATGGTAAAGGTGGTAAACGAGGACTTAGAGCCGTATCTGCCTAATATCAAGGCTCCCACACTGCTTGTATGGGGCGTGAACGATACTGCCACACCGCTCTCCGACGGCGAGAAAATGGAAAAGCTCATTCCCGACGCAGGTCTTGTAAAGCTGGAAAATGCAGGACACTATTCCTTCCTTGAACAGCAGTTCACCTTTAACCGTGTGATGTGCAGCTTTATGAAAATCAGTGATTAGTTCCGGGTGATTAGTGCCCAGTGCATAGTTGCTTGTCATTTTAGATCCGTCCGCGCAAGCGGACACCACAACTGATCACTAACCACTAATCACTTATAACTCTTACAAGGAGATTAAGTATGAATTTGGTTTTATGGATAATATATGCGGTCATAGCGCTGATCGCAACGGTATTCCTCGGACTGAGGGAGTTCCATATGCTCCAGCTCAACGGCTACAAGACTCCCGAGCATTCACGCTGGATGAAGAAAAATAAAAGGCGCTATATCCCCAACATCATCATGCTTGCGGCGTCAGCTTCACTGCTGTTCCTGTCGCCTGTGGTCAATACTCCCGACCCCGTAAAGGCGCAGAAGCTTGGCGACCCTGTCAAGATCACGTCAGCTGCGGCGGTAACGCTTGTTCTGCTTGTTATACTGATACTTTTTTCTCTCGGTATCATACTTGCAAACAAGCCGGGCAAAAAGTTCAAGAAGCCCCTTGTTTACACGGCGCGTATGAAGCGCATGATGGTGACCTTCGGCATTCTTACCGCGCTTATTATCATCGGTGCATTCTTCTCAGCAGAAAAGCTGCATGTTATACAGCCGGACGGTGAAGCCGAAAAGCTCCTGCGTTTCCGCACGAATATGCCTTTCTTCCTTGCAGGTCTCGGACTCTGCCTCACTCCCGTACTTGTCCCCCTTTCAAACCTGATAAACAAGCCCGTGGAAAAGGCAGTACAGAACTGGTACATCAACGACGCCAAGCGCATTCTTTCCGAGTGCCCCACGCTCCATAAGGTGGGTATCACGGGAAGCTACGGCAAGACCAGCATGAAGTTCTACCTTGACGAGCTTCTCAACTCTCAGTACAACACGCTGAAAACTCCCGAGAGCTTCAATACTCCAATGGGAGTTACCATAACCATACGCCGCGACCTGAAGCCCACTCATGAGTATTTCATCTGTGAAATGGGCGCAAGACGCGTCCACGAGATAAAGGAGCTCGGCGGCATCGCAGACCCCCACGACGGTATCATAACATCGGTAG
>JAEEGJ010003087.1_pt1 | contig 68783 bp, 59 predicted proteins | sample 8958761 | NCBI WGS metagenome assembly JAEEGJ01 (sample SAMN16246546, study PRJNA631951) | gut metagenome | biome: gut microbiome; feature: rumen; material: RS-attached | host: Bos | place: Iran: Karaj | collected 2018-10 | reverse complement strand
CGTTAGGTATCTCATATAATCCGGCTCCTGAAAAAGTAAAGGGTTATCTCTTTTACAGATTCAGATTAACCATAGCCATGGGACTTTTATGACCCATCACTCATCTTTATCGATACCATGCTGCCAAAGCTTAAGCCTGTCCTTTATCTCATGAATATCGCCTGCAAACTGGCGCTTTAATCCCTTTATGCTTTTTGTAACATAAGAACCGGCATCCTTGCCGAATATCTTCAGGGCATCTTCAGAGTCGTCCAGCATTTTATGGCAGAGGTAAACAGCTGCATACAAAGAAGGATTCTGTTGTGCTGATATCCGCAACAGCAAGATGTCTCACTTCACATGGTGCCATATGCCGCTTGACAGTGTAACGCTTGAATGGTTAGGAATGAAGGGCCTCGTTTGGAACAGCATTAATGATTCCAATCTCTATTCAATGATTACCGACTTCGCTCGTCACAAAGCAAATAACAGTAACTTATTACTTAAAGATTTTGAAATTTGGAATCCTAAGAAATAACGCAACTTTTATGAGATAGTTCACCCGGCTTCGGCCGGGTTTTTCATGTCCGTAAATTGTCCCATCGTCCCCGCTACTATATCAGTAAGAAAACTGGCAGAAAACGAGGGCGTAAACATGAAAAGTGGAATGAAATTAGCAAAGTTAAGGGCTTTCGAGACAGCACGGCTGAAACTGAGATTCATGACCGAAGATGAATGGTATGACATCGTGATCAATACGATGTTCACCAACGAATTTGAACTCCTGTTCGCTCACGAGAAGAGCGAGGAATTTTGCGAGAAGATCAGCAAGCCTGCTTATGACAAGATGATCTATTACTCGATTCACCATTTCAAAACGGATGTACTGATCGGATACGTTGGATACAACACCGATATAAGCTACATTGAGTACTACATCATAAAGGAACATCGTCATTTCGGATATGCTTTCGAGGCTGTTGAAACACTCATAGAGATGCTTTTCGACGGGCTCATATTGGGAAAGCCCATAAAAGGACTTCATGCATGGACGCTCTGGTATAATAAACCAAGCGAGCAGTTGTTATTGAAATTGGGATTCCATTCAACTGGCTACAGGGTCTTTGATGACGGAACTGCAGGACAGTTCTTCACATATGGACCGGGGATAACGGAGGACATAGCATGAGTCTTAAAGAAACCAGTAAATACATTTCACTTATTCTTCGCCATAAGCCCGATGTCATCGGCATCACGCTTGATGAGCACGGCTGGGCGAATGTGGATGAGCTAATTGCGGGTGTGTCCAAGACACATCCGTTAAACATGGCTACGCTGGAACAGATCGTAGCTGAGGACGAGAAGCAGCGTTACTCTTTCAATGAAGACAAGACGCTTATCAGAGCCAACCAGGGACATTCCATTCCCGTTGACGTCGAACTTGAAGAAAAAGAACCGCCGGAGATCCTTTTCCACGGAACCGGCGAAAAGTATGTTGATTCAATAAGCAGAGACGGACTGATTCCCAAGTCGCGTCTGTATGTCCACTTATCAGCAAATGAAGAGACGGCTTTCAAAGTCGGTCAGAGACACGGAAAACCGGTTGTATTCAAGGTTAAAAGCGGCGAAATGCACCGCGACGGGTTTAAGTTCTACTGCTCCGTCAATGGTGTATGGTTAACTAAGAGAGTGCCGGTAAAGTATCTGGAACGATAATCCCTAATAAGGATTTTCTTGATCTTATGTTGACGCATATTCTTCCTCTTCTATAAAATTCCCCTAACCCACCCTCGTCAGTCGGTTAACAATTGGTAGTAAACCAAATTAAGTTGTAGTGTGTAAGCGCAAAACGCATATTGTAATTTATACTGGGCATACACTATTTTCGGGGACTTTCACCTCATATGGCCCGGCATATAATAACTGCCGTCTTGATAGCGAATCTCCCTCATTCGCTACGAGGTCATTGCTCACTCCGGACTGACTACCATCAAATTCAGATCAATTCAGTTGACCAGTTTATTTCCTGGATCTTCTCATCAAGTTCTCTATACTCCTTGGAAAGACTATCAACCTTCTTTTGCATCTGAACAACAGATACAGTGCTGTATGTCTTGATCTCGGATTTGGAGTAGTATCCACCTGTAAGATTAGAGGCATTGCTTAAGAATGCCCTGAGCCTGTTGATCCTGGACTTGAGGCAATCTCTTTTCGCTAAGAGATCCGTCAATGTAACATCACCACACTCAGTAACATTATTTGTGTGATTGATCTTTGTAATAAGGGATTCAAGTCTTTCATAATGAATTTCCATCTCCTTAATCAATTCGATAGGATCTTCAGTAGGTGTCTCACCTTCCTGAACCTTGGCATTACGGTTCAGTCTCGATCCAAGCTCATCGAGTTTCTTCTGAAGATCTGCTCTTTCAGATAATGCCAATGCAAGTTTCATAAATTGAACCTCCTTTAATGTCACTTCAAGAACATAGCAACTGAATCATTGCGCCGGTTATGGCGCATATATTTGTCACTCAATCTATACCAAAATAAGCAAAGTAACTGTCTATATACTCTTTGAACTCTTCCATATCAGCGAAAACATCTGAATTGCAGTGAATGCAGTCAATTATGTATTTCGCGCCACTAATCTCGTTTTGAGTCATCTTCTTCATCGGAAGCTTTTTCGCTTTGCGAGGCGAAGTTGTTCCGGGCAAGACAAACGCTGATATCCTTGCATTTACTATGTTCACAGGATCCGCATCCCAGCATGTATTACTGTGAAATCTCGTAGCAAAATAAGCTGCCTGAACCCCTTCGCTTTGAGACTCGTATTCTACCGAGTAGAACATCTCATCACCATAATCATCTTTGCAGCTTTTAAGAAGCATATTTACTATCCGTTTCCTGATATCAAATTCGCGGACATCCTCGTTGTAAAGGCCATATTCCGGATATGCACCATCCTCCTCTACCCGGCTGAGATATACTCTGATGTCACAGAATTCTTCACGACGGAAGAATTTCGATTCGCTGTCTTTCCATAGCAGTATCATTCTCGAAAGAAAATCCTCTGCCTTTAAACTCTCGAAATTACCGTAATGCATATAGTTAGTGATCAGAACTAACTCCTGATCTTTAAGAAACGATAGCAGTTCATCAACTGAAGGATAAGTAATTGAGATTGTATGTTCTTTAATTCTCTCAATTCCTTTCTCGAAATATCCACTCAATTCTTCATCTGTTCCTCGTTTCTCATATATACTCAGATAATACTCGCAGTCCGAATACAAAGTTTTGCTGCTATCTTTTCTGATTGCAAAAGATCTGAATGACCAATTATTCAAACGTCCAACGAAAACACTTGAAGAACAAGGACTTGTAATCCTTTCCGGCTTTTTAGCAGGCATCTTTATCAGACAGAAAAGCCTATCTTTAAGCATCTTGCGTATAGCTTCATCCTGATTTCCTTTCAGGATTATTTCCATATCATCGTCATTTATTATTGCCATAGTCGTTCACCTGTCCAAATAGCACTTATAGTGCTCGCTGCCGTCATAATGGATTACCGAATCATCTGTAAGTCCGAAAGCAATCTTGATCTCGGCAATATACTCCTCGCCAATATTGGGATTCATGTATATAACCGGTCTTCCCTTCCCGTTATAATCGACCCTGCCTCTCGGATAGTAATCGAAGGCCAGGTTACACTTGCCGGGTCTAACATGTTCCCATAAAAGCTTATGATTAAAGGTGTTCCCTGACTTGGCTACACCATATTCAGCGCCTTCTCCGAAAACATAGGCTTTCAATTCGCATTCAACGATCCAAAATACGCCTCTCATGTGTTCTCCTCATAACGGATCTTGATCACCGGGGGTTGGATTGAGCCAATATTCTTCTCTTGAAAACTCATAATCTATGGTCTCCTTAGCCAAACTATAATCATCACATTTGTAACCATCAGAGATTAGAGCAATTGAATTATCAACCATCCATTGGGCCGCCCTGCCGGCTTCCCTGCTTATGTAACAGATTTCATCTGCATTTTTCGTTATTTCCTTCATCTTTAAGTTTTCTCGTAATCTTGTAATAGAACATAAAAACACCTCCTGCAATCAAAACATCATTTAATCTGTCTTGATTATAGGAGGCTGTATGTTCGCAAATTGTCACATAAAAAATAGACCGCCCCTCTGCCAAGCTTTACAGTAACGTCCAAGGAATATCGTAGTCTTTTTTGTATGTACTGCCCTTATCTGCAATAGACTCTTCGCTGTATTTCCGTTTTCTCCATTTCTTGGCGGCGGTTCTCTTAAGGTATTTTGCATTTCTGCTGATACGGCTGACAATAAAGACTTCGCCGCCGATTTTCTCAAAATCAGGAATCCATATCGATGTCCCTCTCGGAGTCTTGATCCATGTGTAATGAACGCGTTCTCTCTGGCGCGTTACACAATAACCCCAATAGTAGTACTCGCCCTTTTCATAGCTTCTGGCTCTCGAGAACTTCTTATGCGCAGTCTCGTAGCGCCTCTGACGGTGCAGAGCCTTCTGCTTTGAATCAAGATAGTTTTTAACCTTAGACATGATCTTAAAACCTCTTTTGCCGCTTCAAAAATGCCTGTTAACAGCATCATTCGTTATCAGTACACTCTCTTAAACTTCTCTCCTTCATACTTGCGTATCGGATTGCCTCTCTCGATCTCCGTATGCTTCTGCCACGCATCATTTAATGCATCAGCATTGTTGTCTTCCTGCTTCGCTGCGAGGATACTCTGGAGGCGCTTTATGGCGCGTGTTTTGTTCTGCACCTGGCTTCTTTCTTCAGTGCATGTAACAACGATCCCTGTAGGCTTATGCACGATCCTCACACCTGTCTCGACTTTGTTGACATGCTGGCCGCCTTTGCCGCCGCAGTGCATGGTTGAAATCTCACAGTCGGAAAGATCGAGCGAACCCACAATCTCAGCTTCCCTGATCACATGAACATCCATGTACCAGTTCTTTCTCTGATGACCCGGTCTTATGGTGCTCTTCCACACCCACAAGACCGTGCCTTCAAGAGAAGTTACATCTTCCGAAAACTCCATAACTGCAGACTTGTAACCGTTGCCGGAATAGTCTTCATTTACGGATACGATGCGTGAACCATCGAACTCTTTGAGGAGTGCTTTGCAAAGCTTCTCGACTCCAACTGAGCACTCCGCAGGACCTTGTCCTGAACTTATCTGTAATAACATCCTTACCTCTCTTTTCCTGCTTTGAAATTGTATACAGGCTTAACGATCTCTTTAACATCCACAGTGTCTTTTACAGAAGATAAGATCTCATCGATCCCTCTATATGCAACAGGTGCTTCATCGAGCGTTTCAGCACATATGGAAGTGCAGTATATGCCATTCATGTCTTTCTTAAATGAAGATACCGTGTAGTTGTTCTGTACCTCAGTCCTCTTGAGCTTGCGGCCTGATCCATGCGGTGCGGAACAGTTCCATTCGGTGTTGCCTTTGCCGATGCCAAGAATCACTCCGTCACGCATGTTTACGGGAATTATCACGTGCTCTCCTTCAAGTGCGGATGCTGCGCCTTTGCGAAGGATCTTCGTGCCGTCAGGAAGTTCACCAATGTAGTTATGAACTGATTCATAACGTTCAACTTCCTTCCACTTCATTCCCTTCAGGATCTCGTGAAGGATTATCTCCCTGTTAAGAGAAGCGTATTTGGTCGCTATCTTAACATCGTAAAGATAGTCCTCCATAAGAGAGCCTTCCACATAAGCCGTCTCATACGGAACATCCATGCCCATGTTTGCAAGACGGCGCCTAGCATTCTCAGTGTAGTAATATGCAACATCAACGCCTAAGTGACGGCTGCCTGTGTGGATAACGATGTAGTATCCGTCTTCGCCCTTATCGACTTCGATAAAGTGATTACCTCCGCCAAGTGTTCCAAGACTTTTTAAGGCCTTGTCGGTGTTAACGGAACGCAAACAGCGAAGATTTGAGATCAAGCCGCGATCAGCCTTGCTGTGCGGTGCTTTTCTGATCTTGAATCCTGCTGGAACATTCTCACGGATAACGCTGTCGAGCTTCTGGAATTCAATGTTCCTGACCTTGATCTTACAGACCAACATGCCGCATCCTATGTCGATTCCGATAAGCTGTGGAATGATCTTGTTAGTGATTGTCATGGTAAGGCCGACAGGACCTACCTTGCCGGGATGACAGTCCGGCATTATCCTTACTCTCGAACCCAATGCGATATCGTTGTCACAGATCGATTGTATCTGGTATCTTGCGTAATCTTCGATATCTGATGCATAGACTATTGCATCAGCATAGTTTCCTTTTATAGTGTCCATAGTTTTTCCTTTCAATTTTCGAGAAAGGCATGCAAACAAAGCCCCTTAAGAGGCGCATTGCTATGGATCACACTTGGAAATAGTTAATTAAGAAATTAAGCTACAGAAGCAGATCCTGCACGCCTGTTGTTATTAGTACTTGTTGATATCTTTTGTTGTAATGTCATTGTCAGGACCTCCCTCCCATTTGATGTTAGCGGTGATTATACTCGTGCTTTTATGGAAATGCAACACCCGTGTGGGCATTAACCCAGGAAATGAAATCTTCATAGGATTTCCCGTCACTTCCAGATGCAACGTCATAAATGATATCCGATAGTTCCTTATCGGTTGCATTGATCAGATAACCATTCAGTTCAAGCAGCGTTAACAGTGCTAATGCACCAATACGCTTATTGCCATCGTGAAATGGATGATTGCCGATAAATCCGTACCCAAAACGCACTATCTTATCTATATCGGTCGGATAAAGATCCTGACCTGCAAATGTCTGAAACGGCGCTTCCAATGCCGAATCCAAAAGCCCTTCATCACGGACTCCGTAAGAACCTCCGTAGCGTTCATAAATGCTTTTATGAAGGAGCAATACCTGTTCTTTTGTAAGAGTGATCATTTTGCAAGCTCCTTGAATGCTTCATCAAATCTGTCCATCATCTTCAAAGCGACATCGGTTACTTCGCTGTCGCTTACGGTTCTGATCTGATCATCGTAGTTTGTGTTATCTGTATTCATAGTTTTACCTACCAATAAAGTTCATCGAAAATATCTGCAAGATCTGCAAATGCTTTCCTGATCAATACTTTCTGTTCCTTGTAGTATGCTTCCCAATCTTCTATGTCTTCTTCCTTTAAAGACCTTGCAACTTCATCGAACTCATCTGCCACGGAATTAACCATGGCTTCCCACTTCACAGAAGCTGCTTTGTTCTCCTCAGGCGTTGCATTATACATATGGTCAATGTCTTCCCAAGCTGTGTTTCCGATCACCGGAGTGTTCTTGATAAAGAACCTCAGATAATCCCTGATGATCACCGCCAGGTAAAGATTCGTCATCCAGTGAACATCCCATGAGATATTCACGATCTTGAAATCAGTATACCCTTCTTTTTTCAGGCTTTTAACTTTTCCAATGCTTAAATGGCGGAGTTTATAATCGTGAAGCTTCGCCTTTATCGCTGTAACAGGATAGAACTTCTTCATAATACTTAACCTCAATCACGTCGTATATCTTCCCTTTTCGGGATTATTATGAACGTGATAATGCGACAGTTTTATCCCATCACTAATAGATGAGGTTCTCTTATGTCATTATCATGAAGTTTCTTCATACCATTTATGCACTATTCCTTCCCTTCTTCACCTTCTCCCATGTCTTTATCACCTCTTCAGCACTCACGCCATACATTGCCCCGTGATTGAATGCATCCCAGAATGCGCTTCCTTTTTCCTCATCACCGTTAAGTTCTTTGCTTATCTTTATGAGAAATTCATCGTCTTCAGAGAGTTCATCTTCCCTGCCCATTCTGAGCCTGTATAAAGGCGACAAAGGCGGGCAATAGTGTGTATCCTCAGCATCTTTGTATAAGCGTTTGTGCTTCATTGAAGTCAACTGCCAGTAATCTGTGTAAGGTATCCTGAACAGCACCTGTGGGAAACAGCAATCGTACTGGTGTCTTCCTTCCATCACCAATGCATGAAGCGGCGGACCGAACGGTCTGCAGTCGATATTGACGATGTCACCGGGCCTAAAAGGTGTCGCAAAAGACAGATCAAGAGCGCCTGCGAAGAACTCTTTATCCTCAGGCATGTAGTACACGAGTCCGTTTTTCTGCCTGTCCGCACGTAATTCTTCGAACCAGCAGATCTCGCCCTTGAAGATATAGAAATCATATGTGTGCACATAATCGCTGCCCCAGTTGCCTACATCATCAGACCAAGCCTCAAGCCTGTACCAATCTTCATATAAAAGCTCATCTTCGGAACAATCCTCATTCTCGAGTTCGGTCTCGCGCCTGATATATTCCTTAGCTTTCTTAAACGAATCGAACATGCCACGCGGATTCGATTTCTCAATGAAGGAATCCGTGTCATACCACTCTCTGAAAAGGTAGTACTTGCCGTATTTAAGAGCACTCTCTGCGCAATGTATCTTCGCGATACAATGGCTTAAGTAGTTTCCAAACCCTCCGAACTCATCTTCGACTGCCTGTTTCACATGTCCAAGATCAGAGCCTTTCCCGATCAGATCAGAGACCTTCTTGAACGCTTCGTGATTGAGGTTATTCTTCTTCAGAAGCTTCTCGAAAATCTCCAGCTTTTTCTTTAACGGAATGGGCGCCCTGCCTACTATCTCAGTTATGAAGGTCTCAGGGAAATTGTAGTTCTCAAGCATAAAAGCGACCATCTGGTCTTCGAACTCGCATGCCCTCAATACTTCTTCCATGTCCTGAGATGTCCAGCCTTCGCGCTCCGGTACATACGGACTAAGGGCATCTATTGAATTGATCTCAACGCACTCTCCTGTCGGAAGATAGTACATTCTGCACTTCTTATGCAGCGCAAGAAGCATCAGGATATTGATGAAAGCATCAGCGCTTTCACCGTCCCAGACGGCGATCAGGCGGTCACACTTTTCGAGCATGGTAACAAATGACGTTAATACCGGCTCAAGATGCGAGTAGTATATGCGCTTCCCTACAGGACCGTTCCTCATGGAACTGACATTCTCATACTGTTTATTCTTCAAGCGCCCGTACACGCGGTGATCGAAATCCGAATCACCCAGAAGGATCTCATCGCCTTCTGCCATCAGCTTTTCCAGATCTTTCAGAAAGGCATCCGGGAACTGCTTGTATTTGATCATGGAGCCGCAGATATATGTTATCATCACTCTTCTCCTTCCAGTCTCAGACGCCTGACCTTGTTGAACACAAGCGAGAACTTATCCCAATCCATGTCCCTGTGATAGTGTCCGAAAAACCAGTGATCAAACTCCAACCCATGCTTCGTTATCAGGTCATCCAGGAAATTCGTAAGCCTGTTTCCTGACCTGTCCACAACACCCGCCATGGTGCCTGAAAGCATTCTGGTCAGATCACTGTTATAGACAGGCCTCATGCTCTTTCCGATATAGCCTTCCGGTGCACAGTGAGTCAGCACAACATCGACTTTGAAATTGACCAGCGCAAGATTTTTCAGAGCCTCTTCATACTCATCATCAGAAGGCATCTCACGGGCCCACCAGGACTCACCTTCCCTGCGGTACATCCTGTCAGTTGATTCAGCACCGCCCATCGTGAAAAACTTAGTCCCGCCAAACGCATACACCTGACCTCTCATCAGGTGGATAACGCTGTCAGAAATACGCTGGATCTTGCCGCCGTTCCATTCCTCAACAGGATACTTATCCAGAAGATCGTGATTCTCATGATTGCCATCGATAAACAGCGTTGTAAAAGGCCTTTTGTCATAAGACTTAAGGATGTACCTGTCCTCTTCTGAACCATCCCACACGCCTCCGAAATCACCCAGCACGATGAGATAGTCGTCCTTAGTAAGTTCCTTCTGCTCCGGAAATCTCGAAGTATTGATCTTCTCCCAGTCTTCCATTCCGTGAGTATCACCGGTAATGTAAATCATCCGTGCATCTCCTTTCATAGTTTCCTATAATCGGATAATACACGGATGGATGTGTCAATTTTGGGGCATTGATTAATCAGGTTTTTAAAACATTCTCCCAAATTTTATCAATGGTTGTATTTTTATCCCTTAGTTTCTTTGCTTCTCCCCAAAAGAGATAATCAAATTCAATTTTATTATTAATCAGTAATCCTTTATCTTTAGCTATCTCGATTAGTTTTTTTATAGCTTCTTGGTAATTGTCATAATCATCCCTCTTGTAATCAGGCTTTCCTATCTTGCTCCATGAGCACTCAGGATCGAATATTGCTTTTACATTATTTGGCTTTCTATTATTGTCTGTAGTGAAATAATAATAACTCTTATAGACAAAATCCCTCATTAGACTATCTAACGGAGCATAACACTGTGAGTAACGTTCTCTGACTTCAGAATTATCATAGTATTTGATATATAAGTATTTCATCGTCATGTTGATTAACTTTTGAATCTTACCAAAAGTGAAGTCTTGATTGAATTCCTGAATTTTATTTACCGTAGAATCAAAATTCACCCCTTTACTACCTTTGATAATAGTATCAACATATTTCTTCACTTCGTTCTTAACATTATCATTCCCTAAGTCTTTATCACTATCTTCTGCCACTCTCCTTGTGGCATCACCAAGCGCCATAGAAAAAGCAAAATCAAAAATAGCATCATCCATATTTAAATCCCCTTTGTTCATCTTTCTTTTCCTCCTATCTGATTTCTCTTTCTTCTTCAATTATCTCGGCTTCGGTATTTGCTTCCACGAATTCAGAGATCTCATCCATCAGGCTATCTGCCATCGCATTGTGCGGCACAATAGCTGCCACACCTATGACTATTATCTGATGAGTATCCTGCTCATCAATCTCGGCTGCAGACACATGGAACTTGTTCTGCAGCTTTGCCACAAGGCTTTTTACTATCATGCGCTTTTCCTTGAGGCTGTGTACCCAGGGAGCGCGAAGTTTAAAGGCTATTGTTGCGACTTTCATGTTCATACCTCTTTATTCAATCACAATATGTCCGTAAGCGATCTTCTTAATGCTCTTCTTTCCTCCTTCGTACGGACGATAGTAGTGATAGTCGTCATCATCAATCTCAATATCACCGAAAACCTTGTTTTCCTTAAGAACTGCAGGGTTGATTACATCTGACATAGTGCAGTAACGGGCGAAAGATCTCTCCAAGTTGCCGCTCAGTTCTGCCCAGCACGACTCCATAGCCATAAGATTTCTGATATGACTGCCCCAAGCCCAATAATTGTTGTTCCAGTCTTCACGAGTGTCGTCTCTAGAAGCTCTTCTGGCCATGCCGACCAACTTAAGCCCGTGATACTTCTTGAAAATGGCTATAGCAAGCACTTTTTCAGTATCGATCTGTTCAAGCGGTTCGACAGACTTATATGTAACGAACCACGTGTATTCTTTGCCTGCATAATGCGTAATATCTTCGTACATCTTTTTTCTTTCATCAGGATCACACGCTTCATCTACCAGTTCAAAACTGGTATCTTTCAAACCAATATATCGGATTCCTGTATAGATCCTGGAGCAGAGATCTCTCCTGATACCAACTTCATTAAGTTTTGTTGTCGAGAATGCTTTCATCTTCTCAGTTTCTCGATGAGATAAACCTAAATAATCCATTGGGAGTGTATCAGGACGGCTCGGCAGTATTACATTCTCAATATCAATACCATAACGTAGAGAGTCTCCAAAGGCCTTCTTTAAACGCTTTTTATCGATCAATCTTGCTACAGGCTTACTGACCGATAAAAACTTCAACCCGGTTAATGAATAGATCGCATCGATATTCTCAAGCGAGAATTCGCGGATAGTAAGTCTTCTCAGACCATCAAGACCTATAAGAAAATCCAGATTGGTAACGCCTGTCATGTTAAGAGTGAGCGAAAAGAGACTATGGAGCTCAGAGATAACTTCCGGATTCTGAATCTCATTATAAGAGATTGTCAGATCTCTAAGTGCTGAATAAGAAGCCAAGAATGAGAAATCCTTGATACCATTATGATGCAGCCTTACTGATCTTATATCTCTCAAGTTCTTAAAAGATTCACGTCCGTTAAGATCAATATTTGAAAGCAGGAGACGATGCATTCTCTCCGTCTTTTCCATCATTTCCATGTACCTGATATCCGCATTATCACTTCTGCAATTACTGTTGATCAGACGCGCCCGCTCAACGATCATATCTCTGAGATATTCAGGATCTGTCACGACTGCGTATTCACCATATCTCATTGCCCAGTCAATGATGTCCTTTTCGCTGCTCTTTACACGGATAGTCAGGCGGTTAGCACCGTCTTCTGCAGGAAAGATCTTGATCTTTGTACCGAATGAATCAATTACGTCATCCAATATCGCACGGTCGATCTCAATCGTGACATCAACAGTCTCTCCACTGTTCATATACATGTGCTCGGAAATATATTCATTGGGATGAAATGCAGCATACTTCCTTGCCGCATAGTGCGTGAACTGCTCGTCAAGAATCTGGACATTCCTGATCTTATCGATACGGTAACTCCTGATAGCCTCCGAGCTACGCTTGGAACAAAGCAGGAAGTAGTACCCTTCCGAAATAACGACCTTAAAAGGACAGACTTTGAGATGCTCGACGACATACGGCTTCTTATCTGTGCCATACTTACAAATGTCGAAAGAGATCATCTTGCTCGTACGTGCTGCTTCGTCAATATCGCCGAGATTCTTGAAGAATTCCTTATTTACCGGTACATTCTTTTCATTGATCGTAGTATGCAGTTCGAAAACACCGCTGTAGCTGTTGTGGCTCAACTTAGCAAGTTTGGCAGTAATCTCCTCTGCCTGACTCTTATCGATATGCTTTGAGAACTGAACCGCATTCATCAGGAACATCAGTTCATCATCAGTAAAATCATCATCGTATAAAAACTCAAACCAGTAATCCTTATAGATTTTGGAAGAGCTTCTATCTACGACAATGCAGTGCAAATGGATATTATCATCGATCCATTCACCACTATCATCTGTACCGTACATATTCCGAAGATTCTCCAATGCACGTCCGACAGTACGTCTGTCGCAATCGCTGTCAGGATCCTTCTTAAGAACACTAATGATGTCTACCTGATTAATCGGCTTTTCTTCAGTCGCATTCTCCTTGATGATGTTATAAACAAGGTCGTATGTTTTATTATGCTTTGCCCTATGTCTTTCAGGCTTACTGATCTTTTTCTTCGCCATTGATCCAACCTCCTTATCCATTACATATATTAACGATTATCATTTGCCTTTATCGTAGCACCTTACATCTACAGATTAAACTGATAGATGTGACTATTTTGTCACATCTCTATAAACGTTCTGTTTTCTGATCAGAACCTTTCTGTTGTAATCTTATTAGATGCTATGTCCCAGAATTGCACCATCACGCCGTTTAATATATGCACATGGAAGAATCCCCTCTGGCAGTCTCTTCTGTGATAATATGAGGCTATCAACCCGCGAAAAAGGCCCCATGATCTACATAATCTCTGATCTTCATGGATATCAGCTTTTATTGTAGTGAGTCCGACAAGTTTACAAGCCTCTTTTCTGCTATGTCCGGACACCATCCCATATCTACCGTCATCTTTAGGCCGCAGCGTTACAGGTGTGATCAAGCCCTGCTCTTTTACGCTTGCGGCAAGCAGCTCCATATCCTCATCTTGATTTACTTCGAAAGGATGATCAGGAAAACCATCTATAAGATCTATAGAGATGTCGTATATTCTTGGGAGCTTCTGTACAGCAAACTCGTTCGCATCCATGAACAGCGCATCGAATGCAGAAAGACCAAGATCTAACTTTGGCTTTGCTCTCAAGGCCCGACACCTCCTCTCGATAATTCTTACCTTAAGGATATGTGTTATCAGAAATGATTTCCATTATGCGAAAAACCTTCAAATGTGCTAATCGCAGAGTTGACAAGAAACATAAGTGTATCTTTGCTTCGTATGAATAAATAATCCTTATGACAGTTTTGGAGAGACGGAATCCCTTTGTCGATTAACTTAAGAATGTCTGATCGCAATTATCTTTGATAGGCCTGAGAGATAATCTCGGGCTTTTTGTTATGGTTTCTGTGTCCACTCATTACGGATATAATGTAATAAATGATAACCTATCAGGTTTACTGTTTAGTATTGCCAGAAAGGAAATAGAGGTTGCAATTATGATGAATAATACGGATAGAGACCAGCATTTTGCAGGAACTTTCAATATCTTGGGCGAAGAAATGTCTGGCGAATTAATATACAACGAAGAAAATGGTGTGACCTGTATTAGTTTAATAAAATTGTTATCTAGTACTTTACGGGATAAGGCATACGGAACTATAGAAGTAATCACTGGTACTCTTAATACTGGAGCAGTAGTAACACTATTTCATAATCGTTGTGCCAAGAATACAACCTATGCCTTTCATTCCCAACATCTCACCTTTGTTGCAAAATATGCAATATGGTCACGTAAAGATGCCACAAGTGCAAAATATAATAAATTAGTGTGTGTGCTTGAGAATGCTATGAACTGGAGTGGAATGTCTGTAATAGACACTAGTGAGTATCCAGCAATTAAAATTAAAAGCAATAAAAACGAAAATATTTATCATTGGTTTGGTGCGAAAATCACTTTTTCAGTATTAGTGAATAACGAATTGTCTGCATATCCACGTAAAGAAGATTCAAAAGTTGTTGAGCGTTTAGTAATGAATATAGAGGCAGATGAAAAGCAAGATCCCTCATTTTACATAGCAGCACGTGACAAAGTTATCTCTTTGATTTCATTTGCAATTAGAGATAACGTGAATATAGAAGATCAATATTTATTTGACTATGATGACTATATTCAATATGGTGACTACACCAATTACAATAAGCATTATTTGTATACTTCAGAACGTCGTCTTAAGACTCGAAATAATGTGCAATGGGATTATAATTTTACACTTGATCAATTGTTGCCGGAAAAGGATATTCAAAAGAAACTAAATCTATTAGCACCCATATTCAATCTATATTTATCTCTGTTTAAGTACAACGATATGCCGCCTGAAATGGTTTTTCTAAACATCGTTCAGGCACTGGAAACATTTCATGCAAGGTTTTTTTATAATGATGACAAAGATACTTATATTGCATCAGTAAAGGAAAGGTTTTCCGAATATGCAAACTATCCTAATATCGAAAAATTATTACTGAGCGATACGCAAATAGATGAGAATACCAGATACATTATTCTAGTATCTAGGCTTAATGATTTGCTTATAGGAAAATATGATGGGCTTTTTTGGAATTACTATGGATCTGATGCTAATTATGCTCAAACCATAGCAGACACAAGACACTATTATACTCACTATAGTGCATCTAAGGAGAAAAAAGCATTGAAAGGCGATAATCTTGTAGATGCAATACATGTATTAACCCTATTGCTCGAATACAATATTTGCTTGCAATTAGGAATCAATAACGAAACCAGAGTTAGAGATCAACTTAGTATTATCGCAGCATGGAAAGATGTACAAAAATACTATCAAAAAGGAAATGAACAGAAAAACGATAACACAAACGCTAATTAATCAAACCTTTTATCCCGAAGGAGGTTAACATGCTACTAAAGACACTTATTCCGTTTCTCGAAGAAAACCAAAAAGACACAAAAATCCACTTTGCTCGTGGAGGGGTACGGCCAGAAGATGCCCTGAACGAGTTTCTCATGGGCGACTTTAAATCGTGGCAAGAACACCAGACAAATAATAATTTTGGCCGCAAATATGTTGTTGCCCTCATAAGACTTGGAAACATGGAATGGTTATATGGTGGCATCTATAAAGTTAATGGCGTCAAGCAAACTCGAAATGGGAACTATAAATATGATACAACCCTAACCGACATAGGAGAAGAATATATCGGCAGAGCAATAATCTACTACAGACGACAATTCAGGCAGAGTTATTGTTTTTTGGAAAGGTATATAGATGAACTTTCCGTTATTGAATTGCGACGTGACAGTTATGAAATTCCCTTCCCTGGTTATGACAAAGTAAATCTCACATGGGATGAATTAAGTTTGGTTATAGATACTGATCCCTGGAAAACTGCACTTTCAAATCAAAAAGGAGTTTATCTTATCACTGATTCATCCAACGGGAAAAAATATGTCGGATCAGCCACCGGCAGTCATATGCTTTTGGGCAGATGGAAGTCATATATTGAAAACGGTCATGGTGGCAACAAGGATCTGAAGAGCCTTAGCTTTATCCATATTAAAAAGCATTTCAGCTACTCTATTTTAGAAATATATAAATCAACAACTGATGATGCGGTAATTCTTGAACGAGAACAATGGTGGAAAGAAGTCCTACTAACAAGAGGAAAGTTTGGGTATAACAAAAATTAAAATAGATTCACTATATCAAGAGAATCATTATTAGTCAGGTATTGGTAACCTCCACATAATATCCGTTCCACCAACTCTTCTATCTTGCAAATCATAATCGAAGAAATCAAACTTCTCTTTGTTATCTTCATAATAACTCTTTGCAACCAGACACAATTTGCAACACAAGTTAACTATGTTTATTTCAAGAGTTCTTTTTTCTGATTCTATAAATGGATTAGACGAAACACTACTACTTCCGCCATTTATAGCCCCTGTGATAATCAGAGTAAAACGAGTAACTTTACATTGTGGATCTCTGATTCTGTCCTTTTCGATATTGGGAGTTTCTTGATGCAAAAAACAGCAACGCAATGAATATATGATTTCACCGTTCATATATGGCATATCATCAAATAGATTATTCACCAAGCCATTATCTGACTTTGCTTTAGGAGGCTTTTCATATTTCCCAACATATTCATCATACCACCCAATATACCGATCACGATTTCCCTTAGTCGGAAACTCTGCTTTGCCGCATGTATCAGGCAGCGTTAATGCCAAAGCAAGAGCTGCTAAAAACTCTTCATTGTTTAGTGCAGATTTTATTTCCTTGATAATCCGATCAATCATTAATACGCCTCGGAGTTTTATAGCGACTTATAGTATGTTTCAATCATTTTTGCCATAAGTTTTCTTCGTTCTACTAGGAATCCTTCGTAGTCTTCAACTGTCATGTTAACAACATTACTAGGAATAGCGTTCTCCGCGAGATTCTTATATAATTCCTCTTCTTCCGTAATATTACCTATCTTTACATTCTTAGTCTGACACTGCATGAGAATATCTCCAAAGTATTTCTTCGGAGAATCATCGCTAATAGCCTTGTTAACCTGCGTATCCAAATAAGTATAATTTGCGACCTGATTATATAAGCCCTTAGAATCAACTCCATTTTTCTTGAGATATGCTTTAGGAAAAATGTGGTGTACATCCCCAGAAATCGTAATCAAATCTGAAATCATTGTTCCTTTCATAAGCATAGAGCTGCTCTTCAAGTAGTCTTGCGCTGCTAAGAAAACATTAAAAGCGGGGCTATTTACAGAAATAGTCTCCAAATTCTGTGGTAGAGTAATGGACCAGAATGTATCCGATAATTCAGATGCTTCTATCTCTTTTGCATACTGAACAAAGCCCTTATCCGCAATAAATCTTAAATCTCTGCTCATTACAGATTCCGGCGATCCAACATATCTTCCGGTTAGTGTAGACAGAACAAACCACTTTTGCACTAGTCGTTTATTCTGGCCCTGATCAACTCCCTGTTTATGCTGAAGAATAAGAAACAGTGTATACGCGAAATCCAAAGTCATTTGGGAATTAAGTAGTTTGCTTGATTTAAACCCGGCACCTTTTATCGCCAAAACAAATTGTTCATAACTATATTCATTAACAAATCTTAAGACACCGTCTTTAAGTAGAGCATAAGATTCTTCTACAATTTCTTCTTTAAATTCACGCGTATCAAAATCTCTGCCTGAAAGCAGGCTAACCAAATCCGATAACCTGCCTCTATTAAAGCTGTACATAAAAGATACACGAAGCATATCACCATAATCTGGATCATAAATATCTTCATTATCCTTTGCCAACCAATGAATCTTAGGTGCGAATTCACTTGCTTCAAATTCTTCATCATTCTTCATTTGAGGATAAAAATCAGGTTTTACAGCTAAATGGCAGAAGTAATCAACCACCTTACGCAACATATTTCCGCCATGTGCAGTATCAGCTGCCATTTTAGACATAACGAAATCGGACTGGCTTAAGGATGTACCTTTAGAATTAATCCTGATGAAAATTTCTGTAACTTCATCTATATCAAGCGTATGCTCAAGCTGAATAACGCCAATCTGTCGATTAGCAATACCTTTAAGTCTATTAATAATCTCCGAAAGCTCATCAACATCAACACCATCGTTTGATGCAACATACTCATTCTCAAAGGCTCTTTGCTTAAAATCAGTTTTGAAGATAATCGAAATATCCGGAATCCATTTTTTATCTTTTAAGTGAGAAGCATCTTGAACTGCAAAGCGTTTAGTGGGGTCTTCCGCAATTGGATTAAATGCTATCTTAATCCTTCCTTTATTAAAATCTTCATCCAGCACTTCTAAACCAGAGATAGCAGCCATTATAGCAGTAATGCGCTGTTGACCATCAATAAGAACATGCTTTCCATTAGCGGTCGTTCCTTCTTTTGTTTGAACATCAGGGTTTTTCCAAGTGATAATATATCCTGTAGGATATCCGTTATAAAGCGAATCAATAAGATCTCTTACCTGGCTCCTCTTCCAAACAAAAGGTCTTTGTATCTCAGGAATAACAAATTGTTCTGCCTCAATCATTCCGAGTATTGAACTTACAGAAAACTGCATTAGTGAAAACTTCTCACCAACCATAGTAACCTCCAACGGACTGGTAATTCATATCAGTAGTACTGTTCTATATAATCATAGGCTCTATCAAAGACATCCTGATCTTTGATTTTGTACTTTATCCAAATTATGCTTCTAAGCGCCTTTTTTACTTCTTTTTTGCCTTCAGTAGTGCTCTGCCAACCAGCGAAACGAACAATCTTTACAATGCCATCTATATCGTTAACAACACGCTCAACTATAATCGGAGTTTTATCGTTCCTAACACCATTAAACAACTCGGTTAATGCAGCTTTGCCTTTGTCTATTTCTTCTTCAGGAACAACTTCTCTCTCAGCACGCGCTGCTTCACGGGCAAGGGATAACAACATTTTCAGGAATTCGATACTTCCAATTAATCCCTGTTTATGCTGATCTCTCAATTTTTCAAGTTTTTCTCCAAGCGCAATGTACTTAGGATCATTAGAATGCCGCTGGATAATTGCTACAAGATTAATCTCTATGTGTTTGGTTGTCTTATTGATATCCTTCTGAGCTTTTATAAAGTCATCAATAAGTTCTGCATCCATTGTGATGATTTCCTGAGTCTCATCAGCATCACCTACAGTAATGTTCTGATGAACCAGTTCCATCGTTTTTGCACCAAACGCAGCCCAAACTAACGCTCCTCTATCATCTGTTGGCTTTACAGACTGATAAATCTTAGCAAGCCACTTATATTTCTGCTGATAGTAGCTAAGAACTGGATCCGGTGATAATGCCTCCCAAGCTCTGTTTAACACTCTAAAATAAGCAGCAAACTTGTCTTTGGTATTATCATCAGGTAATCGCTCTTGTGCCTCTAATAACACTTCCCAATCATCTTTGTCTGTTGGTATTCCCACAAAGAATTGCATGCAATCGTCTACTAAACCTGGAAGCTTTTTCTTGACTTCATCGATATTGGAGATCACTTTCTTCATGCTTTCTTCGTCAAAGTTTAGTGCTGTAGCAACGTTGTCAAATATACCTATATAATCAACAATCAGACCGAAAGATTTACCACTGTCATACGTTCTGTTTGTACGGCATATTGCCTGAAGCAAATTATGGTCCTTCATCGGCTTGTCTAAATACATAACCTGAAGAATCGGTGCGTCAAATCCGGTTAAAAGCTTGGCGGTAACAATAACAAGTTTTAATGGACTATGTGGATCACGATAATAGTCCAAAACCTTTGCCTCTTCATCGCGATCTCGGCGATAGGCTTTATATCTATCAGCCTTATCGTTATTTGTATCCATCACAATAGTGCTTGCGTCTGGTCCAAGAAGCTTGTCCAGTTCTTCTTTATACATCAGGCAGCATTCACGATCATATACAACAACCTGTCCTTTATAACCGTTAGGTTCAATCTTTTCTTGGTAATGCTTGGCAATATGTTCACATACCTTTCGTATACGGTTACGGTCATACATAATAGCTTTCATGTTGACTCGCTTTGAAAGCTCTGCTTTATCTTCTGTGCTCAATTCAGCTGTCATTAGTTCAAATTCTTCGTTGATCTTATCTTTATCAACGTGCAACTCTACCGGAACAGCTTCAAACTTCAAAGGTAGTGTAGCACCATCTCTGATGGAATCAGAGAATGAATACTTACTCATATACCCGCTCTTATCCTCAGCAGCACCAAAAGTTCTGAAAGTGTTTTTATCAATCCTATTGATTGGTGTTCCAGTCAAACCAAAGAAAAATGCATTAGGCAAGGCGACGCGCATCTTTTCACCCAGATCACCTTCCTGAGTTCTATGAGCCTCATCAACCATCAAAATAATATTACTACTCTCATTCAAACAACTATCCACATCACCGAAGCGGAATATTGTGGTAATAAGGATCTTACGCATATCGCCTTTAAAGAACTTAATAAGCTCTTCTTTGGTTCTTGCTGCAGCCATATTAGGAATATCACTTGCATTAAAAGTTGCAGTAATCTGCGTTTCGAGCTCCAAGCGGTCATCCACTATGACAACTGATGGATTTTTCAACTCGGGCAGCATTCTGAGTTTATAAGCTGCAAAAACCATCAGAAGTGACTTACCAGATCCCTGAAAGTGCCAAATCAATCCCTTTTTGGGATAACCAGCTTTAACTCTTTCAACAATTAAATTAGCACCTTCATACTGCTGATAACGGCATATAATCTTGTACTTTCGATACTTTTTGTCTGTTGCAAACATAGTAAAGAACTGAAAGATATCCATGATCTTCTCAGGAGTAATCATATCTACTATGCTCTTCTGTACAGATATCAGCGTGCCTTCTGTTTTATCCTCTGCATTATGCCAAGGGCCCCACATGCTTACAGGCATGTTAATAGAACCGTAACGATAACTCTTTCCTTCTGATGCAAAGTTAAATACATTAGTTACAAACATTTGAGGAATACTCTGTTCGTACTTAGCAATATCCTGAGCTCCATCTAACCAGGTTACACTATCTCTAAAAGGTGTCTTCAACTCGCCTATAGCTAAAGGAAAACCGTTTACCAATAAAACCAGATCTAAACGTTTCCCGTCTTCCTTTGTAGGAAAACTCCACTGATTGGTTACAACATATTCATTCTTAGCAAGATTCTCTCTGGTCATAGTTCCAAAGAATCTTATAGGAACCATTCTTCCATCTTTTCCGAAGGGAAATGAATTTTCCTCAAATATCAGTTTCTTAAATCTCTCGTTCTGAGCTATCAAATTATGAGGTTGTACCGAAAGGATCAATGAACGAAGTTTGTATATTAATTCGTCAGCACGACTAGGTTCCTCTGCAATTTCTGGATTAAGCCTAATTAGGGCAGACTTAACCATAGATTCCACCATAACATCAGAATCCTGTCGTGGCAGCTGTTCTGCAGGAATATATGTCCATCCATTCTTCTGAAGGGTGACAATAAGCATTTGTTCTAAAGTATCTTCAGTCATCATAAGCAGATCCTCAACAGTAAAAAACATCTAATATGTATTATACATTGCAAAAGTTAAGATAGTTTGAACAATACATTTTGATTTATCGCTCTGTTTAAATAGCGTCACAAATTGATTCTGTTTCTCTTTTTCCGGCAAGTGAATCCTGATGTTTTTAATCATACCAACATTAAGATTTCGTTGACGACACCCTCTTCTCATTGAAAGAATGTCACTCTTTATACATGTCAATGCGTTATATAACCATAGAATGTTAACATTATCAGAAGGTATAAAACCAGCACATGCCTGATTAGCAGCTGAAGCTTCTCTCAAAATACCCATTTTCATTGCTGCCGTATCATACATTCCAATCAAAAGAGTGTTCTTTGGGTATAGTTTAGTAGGGCTTTCATCAAGTGCTTCTTTCGTTATTTTTTCTATTGAACCATCAAGGTATAAGGAATTCAATTCTCCAGCAGAGTACCAATTAATATCGCCTTTATAGTAATCAGTGTTTCGTCTTGAAGGAGTTCCTCCACTACTTATACTGCCAATATCAGACAATGCCACATTTGAATTGTCTAATGGATTACCAAACATCTCGATAAATTGAGATTTGACTACTACTAATTTAAAAATTTTGATTTATCGCTCTGTTTATACAACTCGGCAAACTTTTCTTGAATTCTCAATGGCGGTAACGGTGCCTTAAATCCATCAACCTGTTTTCTATTAACCTTAGGCATGTTGGATCTGGCACTAAATCCAAGTATGTAGTTCAAGAAAAACTGTGACCTTAGCAGTACTGCTAGGTATATTCTGTTACAGTTATTCTCATTCGGCAGAATTGGATACGCATCAGCTGAACAAAGTCCATCAAACTCTGGAAGAGCAACCTTATTAAGGTTTGGCCTAATCTTGCTGTAAATAATATGTTTCTGCGTAAAAAAGTACTTGCCACTTATAACATGGTCTTCTTTAACAGTTCTGTATCCTGATAGAACGCCAGTCTCTTTTTCGATACTATCAATACCTATGTGCGGATAATCAGCATATTTTTCATACTCTGTCGTCATATTTGCATCGATCTTTGCAAATGAATTAAAGGGTTCTACAGGCCATCCTTTACTATTTGTTTTATAATCACCAAACATCTCGATAAATTGAGATATCAATTCTGTTAGCTAATAAACCTTCTGTGCGATTCTTTAACATTATTCTGATTTACCATGGCATACTGAAGAGTCGTATCAATACTCTGATGCCCAAGAAGCTTTTGTACTTGTTCTATAGGCATTCCTTTATCGATAGCCATCGTCGCCAGTGTTCTCCTAAATTTATGGGGATGTACTTTTTGCAGATTCAATTCTTTCCCTATTTTGCGCAATCTAATCTCTACTCCACTTATTTGCAGCCTGTTATCCGGATTCAGCAATGAAACAAATAAAGCAGTATTATTGTCAGTTCGTTCATAAAGGTATTTTTGTAAATGTATTTTTGTTCTAGCATCAAAATATACTCTTCGTTCTTTATTTCCCTTACCAAAAACGATGCATTCTCTGGTATCAAAATTAACATCACTCCTGTTTAATCTAACCAACTCTCCAACACGAATTCCAGTTGATGACAACATATCAATTATGGCAAGATCTCTTGAGTTATCGCAAAAATCCCGCATTAACTCAAGTGTTTCATCAGAATAGGTTTCTTTCACAGTTTTTCCTGTTTTAACTTTATGTATTCTTCTAACAGGACTTTTACATATATAGTCTTCATCTTCCAGCCAAGAAAAAAAGCTTGATAAAATACGACGAACATTATCTAACGTTACTTTGCTAATCGTTCCTCTTCGTTGATAATAATCAAGATACCTTCTAAGGTCTTCGGTAGATATACAACATTCTGGCTTATTTACAATATCCAGCATATTCTTAATGGTAGATTCATAGTACTTGAGCGATTTCTCAGAGCAACCTTCAACTCGTTTAGCAGAAAGAAATAAGTCTAAGAAATCATGACTATGCTGAATGGTATTCTTTTCATTATTCTCAAGAAAAGAAAGTCGCTTGTTTAATACCTCTCTTAACATCTGCATTTGATTATCATCTAAGATGCTTTTTAAATCAGTTTGGATTCCTTCAATAATATGATTGAACATAATTCATTCCTCCTTCTAGTTGATTACCCTAAGAGTAATATAGAATACCAAAGGAGTTAAGATGATCCGCTGCTTTAACTAAAACTTTTATCTATAATTGTTTTGTATGCAGTTGTTAATGTATTCAGTGTTTCCTTTATTTCAAATTTTGATTTATCGCTCTGTTCTACAAAAGACACATACTGCGCCTGCAGATCTATTGGCGGTACATAAATTCTCACTTGAGCAATAGCACTCAGCACAAAATCTCTATTGGCTATACCTTTCGTTAATCTTTGGGATTGCTGATAACAGTAGTCCATATTGAGCATTCTCTCTAAAAACCTACCATTAAGCTGATCACCAAATTTCAGAACCGCAACATGTACCCAGTTAGCAAATCGCCGATCAGTGTCAATGTACTTTGCAATGCCTGTCGTCCCGCCTTTTGAATAAAGGATGTCTCCTTTTTCAGGTTTGCATTTTTTAATACATTCTTCGAAATCCTCTTCTGAAATATATTTTGCTGTACTCCAATCAATACCATCACCATTTACAACATTACGAGTCGATATAAATGGTATTCCTGCTTCGGCATCAATATACTTCGGTGACTTATGAGGACCATCCTTTATGTAGTAGCATTCTTCTCCTAATGTTGATTTCCTCCAACTCATAGGGTTGGATTCCATGTCACCAAACATCTCGATAAATTGAGATTTGACAAGTTCATCAGTAGCAAATAATAACTGCTTATATGCTTGACGTGTTCTATCCATTGACCATAGCAAATCAATTAGTTTATCTTGTTCTTCCACTGAAGGAAGATAAAACTCATATTGCATCAGTGTTTTAGGCGATAGTCTTTTTGACATAGTGCCATCAGCATGTTGTTCTGCAAAATCCCAAAAACTAGTAGAATTTAAAATATACGGCAACATTTTTGCTATTCGATCATTATCCGCTCTTAAAACAATAGAATCTCCAGATGTTAGCCCTTCGAATGATACAGTTGCCGCTCGGCGAAGATATACATTTCTTCTTGCTACAAGGACATCTCCATTTCTGAATATTTTCATGGCAGAGTTCAGCATATTAGTACTGCCAAATTTACGAATAACTACTTCACCGGGCTCATAGTGTTCAAGTCCTACAAATTTATCATATGTGCTTGTAGCAGGATTATTCTCTCTAATAGATATTTCTTTAGCAATATCACATAACTTATAACGCTGCATTCCCACTATTCTCCTCTATCATTTCTAATAGCCTATCAATCGTTTTGTCTTTTGCTTTAGAAAGCTCGAACCAACGCGATAAGCTGGAATCATAATCGGTTATTTCGGTGGTTGATGGTTCATTACTCCTAACATATAACGAAATGCTTAATCTGCTTTCATTGTTTTTAATTGTCTCTATATTCTCAACTTTAGAAAAACCGTCTATTGTTTCAAAACTTGAATAAACATTTGCAATCTTCTGAATATGTTTGTCTTCCAGATAGCTTTGTGCATTTTTCCTTGTAACTTCATTTCGCGCATCAATAAAAAGTATTTTCCCTTTTCTGTTTAATGGCTTATTAGTTCTGCATATTACAATGCATGCTTCCATAGGAGAATTATAAAATAAGTTCTTTCCTATACCTACTACACACTCAATTAAATCAGTATCAACAAGACGACTACGCATCTCTTGTTCTTCACCTCTAAAAAGCACACCATGTGGAAAAAGGATCGCACATCTACCCGTTTCATTATGCATGCTCATTAAGATATGTTGAAAAAAAGCATAATCTGCACGACCTTGTGGTGGTACTCCCAGAAAATTTCTACCATATTTATCTGCAGCAAATGCATCTCTATCCCACTGGCTTATTGAATAGGGTGGATTTGCTAAAACTAAATCAAATTGCTTAAGCTTTCCATTCTCAATAAAGGCCGGTCTAGCAAGAGTATCATCGTTAACAATGCTGAAGTCTTTGACACCATGTAAAAACAAGTTCATTTTGCCAATAGCAGATGTAAGTGCATTTATTTCCTGACCATATACTTTTACATTTCGCCATTCCTGTCCTTTTTCCTTTAGGTATGCAATCGCAGAAATAAGCATTCCAGCTGACCCACATGTAGGATCATAGATACTTTCACCTGACTGAGGTTTGAGCATTTCCGTCATCAAATGAACGACTGTTCGATTGGTATAAAACTCCTGAGCAGTATGACCGCTATCATCTGCAAACTTTTTAATTAGATACTCATATCCTTGTCCGAGCTCATCTTCAGGGCAATTCTCTATTGACAGTGTTTTCGAACTAAAGTGCTCAATAAGATCTTTCAAAAGTCTATCAGGAAGACGATTTTTATTCGTCCATGCAGCATCACCAAATATCCCCTGCAATTTATCACTATTGGCACTCTGTATTTTGGAGAAGGCATCAACAAGTGCTGCACCAATGTTTTCTGTTTTTGATCTTACATCGTTCCAGTGAGCGCCCTTAGGAACAATGAACAAATGGTTTTCTTCCCATTCAAGGGCACTTTCATCACCATCATATTCTTTTAGAATCTTCTCACATTCTTCATCATAAACATCACAGATGCGTTTAAAGAACAGAAGCGGGAATATGTATTGTTTATAAGCACCTGCGTCTATACTAGTTCTAAGCAGAACAGCAGAACCCCACAAATATGATTCTAATTCTTCCATAGAGATTCTATTACTCATTTATATAACCGCCTTCAATCAAGAGTTTTTTCATGGTTTCTTCTGCCTCTTTCACTTCTTTCAATGCATCAAAATATCTTTGACGAACAACTGCAGGATCCACAACCTCTTGTTCTTTCTTTTGAATATATGTGTTTACAGAAAGCGTATAATCTTTCTTCCTGATTTCTTCAACTTCGACGATTTTCGCATATTCCAGTACATCTTTATAATTTGAATATAGGTTAAACACTTTCTGAATATCGTCTTCTGACATAAAGTTCTGTGCTCTGGCCGGAGTATATATACTCGTAGCATCAATCATACAGATTTTGTCTTTGTGCTCTGGAACCTTTTGATTATTCAGCAACAATAGACATGCCGAAACGCCAGCACCATAGAAAACACCACCAACCAGAGTAATGACGCATTCAATCTTATCTGATTCAATTATCTGTTTTCGAATCTCACCCTCTTTGCCGCCATGGAACAACACACCCTGGGGCATAACAACAGCTACTCGACCTGTTGCTGGATTCATGGACTTAATCATATGCTGCAACCATGCATAGTCGGCATTGGAATCAGAAGGACAACCCCATATATTACGACCGTAAAGATCTGTTTCAAAAGCATCTGCACCCCAGTTCTTAAGTCCAAAAGGCGGATTAGCTATAACACAATCAAATGTTTGCAATTGACCATTGTTAATATAGTTAGGAGATCTCAGCGTATCGCCTTGAGTAACTTTAAAATCCCTTGCGCCATGTAGAAACAAATTCATTCTTGCGATAGCAGAAGTAGATAGATTCTTCTCTTGACCATAAATCTTGCCGTATGTAAGTTGGTCGTTATTCATATAACGAATCGCTTCAATAAGCATGCCTCCGGTACCGCAAGCAGGATCATATACCGTTTCTCCAGCCTGGGGGGACATCAGCATAACAAGTAATTTAACTATCGTTCTAGGAGTATAGAATTCACCAGCATTTTTCTTTGAAAGATCGGCAAATTTCTTAATCAGATACTCGTAGGCATCGCCCATAACATCCGCCGCATAATCGTTGTTTCCAACGCGGATCTTCGACATATGCTCTACAAGATTTTTAAGTCGCTCATCACTTAACTTGGTTTTATCTGTCCACGTAGCATCATCGAAACTGCTAAACACACCGGAAAGACGGTCAGGATTAGCACGTTCGATTCCATACATAGCATTAACTATTGCCGAACCAACATTTTCGCTCGTTTCTCTTACATCATTCCAATGGCATCCGTCAGGGATAACAAAACTATGGTTTTCCGGGAATGCTGCATACTCCTCGTCGCCATCAGACTCCTTTAACGCTAATTGAGTTTCTTCGTCGTAAACATCAGATAAGCGTTTAAAAAACAGGATAGGAGTTACATAGCTTTTATACTCATCCTGATTAATTGGACCTCTTAATATGTTACAAGCCTCAAAGAGATGGTTAAACAACTCTTGGCTGGTTGTTGCTTCATTCATAGATTCACTTCCACAAGTATAGTTTTATTAATTATAATTATATCAATATTTATGGTCTGAAACTGTCACATCAAATAATAACTCTTTTATAATGTCTAACCAAACTAACGAAACAAAACATCAACACTATGTTCCACGATTCTATCTTGATAATTTCAGTCAAGACGGACATCTTTACGTCTATGACAGAGTAAATAATCGATTTTTCATATCTAACCCAGAAGACATGTGCAAACAAAAATATCTATACGAAACACCTTGGGAGTCAGCTGACCCCAAATTAGGTAAATATGTGCTATTTAATCGACTAGAAAAAGCATTCTCAGCAAAAGAGACAAAATGGTCTATTATCGTCCAAAAGATAATTAGGTGCTATGAACTCAATAAAGCGAATATGCCTTCTGGATTGGTATGTACTAGAGAAGCTAAGGATGTTTTGGCTGAATTCATTGCATGTACTTTTTTGAGACATCCGTATCAAATGAAGAGAATAATTGATTTTTATGCTGATCTAATATCTGATGATTCTCAAATGGAGTTTGTTCATTTGGTTGGAAATCTGTTTAACATATGGGGCTGGGGGTCTCCCAAATCACTATTAGAGCATTCAGTTAAAATATCTTCTTTTGATCCTGATTTGGAAGGCAGTCCCTTAAATGTATTTAAGGCTGACATACAGCAAATGAATATGTTTTTTATTTGCACAGAAAAACCACGTTTTATGACATCATCGTTCCCAGTTTTTGGAACCGAAGCAAGTTATCAACAAGTATACTTTCCTATTTCACCAAGTATAATCATCTGCTGTTCAGACAACCCTGAAACACGAGACAAGAGAAATAGATTCAATCAAGCTTCGCCTGACTCCGTAGCTTTATTAAACACTATGTATTTATCCCAACCACCAGATATTTGCTGTTATCTAATAGCACACGAAAAGGAAGTTATCAGTAAAGCAATAGGGATTTAAATCATAAACAAAGAAAAGCCCGAAAACACATATCATCATATAATTATACATATCTATCTTATTAGCTACCTAAAAAACAAACAAACCAAAGGCACACCAATTATTAGTCTCTGCATGTAGAACTGTGTAGAAATGATTCCAAAGCACAACAACACCGCTTTACGAGTGAAGAATCACGAGCTATCTTGGTAGAATAACGAATAGGTCAATTCACGGACTTCCCGACAATGACGACTTTGAACAACTAAGCCCCTTGTTTTAATGGCTTTTCGGGTTTCGACCTCTCGACATTCGACGAGTTTTAGACGAAAGATGTCATAATTTGTCCTATTATAAGAAGTAACGGTCAGCAAACAAATAACTGATTAAACCCGCGCCACTTATGATTATTTTCCAATACCCTGTGTCATTAATGGCACAGGGTATTCTTTTTAGCTCATCCATTAGTATACATACGCATGCTAATTAGCGCCCCCTTCCTTCTCCCACAATCCTAACTTATCCTTTCAGTAGTGAATAAATATATGCTAGAAGAAAACATCAGTCTGACTATTCATGCATCAGTCTCACTAACCACGATGCAAGGGATTACATCCCCTAAGTCATGGGTGGCAATCTAAGCGGTAGTGCCGAATGAGAAGGAACGTTAGCAATGGAGAGTTGTGACCGGTGGTGTTCTAAACTCGTAATGATTTTTCTTGCTTAGCTAAATAGAAACGTATCCTGTAACGATTGTGATGATTTTACAGACATTTGTGGTATTGGAACTCTATTTTAAATAATTAGAAAGAAGGTCCAAATATCCTAACGCCATCTCCCGTTCTATTTTAGGGTCTATGATCTCTACAACACCTTCGCATAATTTGTAGCGACAGTTTCCTAATGGTTCTGCAAATCTATAGTCATCCTTCAGTGCTAAAGCTTCTGGGTCTTTTGAAAATATCACTTCCGCAATAGATTTGTTGATATTCTCCTCTGTTGCCTTGTTATCATCCCTGATACATTGTGTTACATACTCAACATCTGATTTCTTCACTCTCAGTTTTAGATAAACTCGCCTATTGTCGTGATTTCTTAATATGCTTTCGTACATATCTGAAGCTCGTTTTATTTCATTGTTGTATAGCAAGGAATCATAGTCGACGTTTTCTTTGAGAAAGTTGTACATTCCGTATATGACATAAGTAATCTCGCCAAATTCCTGACCTGGTTTAGTTTCGTCAAAGTAATACCCATTAGGAAAACCTAAACATACGAACGACTTCCCTTCTGTATAATTAGCTGCATTTGAATGATGATTCATTGCAGAAAGGCGATGGTTTTCATTATTTGTCAGGCAGTAATTCTCCCATTGTTCGTGATATTTTCCTTTTTTTTCAATCGTTAAGTCATAAAAGAAATCGAACAGCAATCTCAGAGAACAAATGATCTTGTGTCTCTCATCGGGGGTTAACCCTAGAGCATAAGATGACGTGGCAGTATAACAATATAGTGATACATACTCATTTTTATTTTCACCCATATTAAACATGGGATCAAAGCTTTGAAAAATATTATAAAGCACTTCCTGTATTTCTTCTTCCGTATTCTCGTTCATGTTACTCATTTTCCTGTCAAAACTAAGCATTATTGTTCTGCTATGATTCTGTTTCTAGCCTTGCCGGTCACAACGCAGAAGTTGTGACCCATTAATCGTTTGTAATAATCTAAGTTGTTGCGTGATGCGAGTAAGAGCATGCGACAACTGGTGATCATGAAACGGCGCTGTACTATGCTAATAATTTTGGTATTGCTTTGATAAGGTTAGAAACATCTCTTGTGACCACTACGATGATGTGAAAACTTTTCCTATAGTGTTGTTACTAATACAGTTCTCATCCTTCAATATAGTTTTCTATGATTTTTACTTCCTCTTCCGTTAATTCAAATATCTTATAGACAATTCTATTGAGCTCTTGTTGGTAATTAGTGTTTTTCGGATCTTTCAATAACTTATCTACTACAAGAACAACATCTCTTATTGTTTCATTATCCGCTGACTTAATAGGTAATTCCTCTAAAGGAGCACCATATAGTTCAAGCAGATCCCCCTTAAGTTTTCCTTTGTTTTTTAACCAGACATAATAAAGACTAGAATTTAATAGTCCCAAAACATATTTTGTAGGATAATCATTAAGGCAACAATCCTTTACTACTGTTACCATCATATCTGATTGCTCAAAATACTTTTTTGTTTCTAAAGCAAACTCATTGCTCTTAGATCTTCTTGAATTAACTATTTTTTCAGATGCTTCGAGAATTCTGCGGTCTCGAGCTCTATGTAATGAATACCAAGGATAAGATTCATTATATGTTGTTAATCTCTGCTCCAATAATGGTCTGAATTGCTTTAAATACTCAATAATATTAGGAGCATCTGTTTCTTCAGCATCCCGATCCATGTATAAAACCCATAAAGAATCGTCATAATTAATAACATATTTAGATACTTGCGAATTTTTGTAAACAGGTTTTACAAATCCACTTAATTCAGCTTGTGTTAGTTTTAGATCCTGAACTTCATCTTTCTTAAGAACAAAGATTCCTTTGCCCTTAGGAAATCCCAAATGAAATCTCTTTTCGTGATTATCAGTATACTTATCGGCACCCGAAACTATTCCTTGTTTTATGTATGCAATATCATTCAAATGTTTTTCGGAATTAGCCATTTTGTTTAATATGCAATCATAAGGATTCATTTCAAGCGTGCCACAGCCTGATAGGCGAATATAATATTCTGGGCCATCAAACAATTCACTCTGTGGCACTTGATAACAGTCAAATACCTCTGAATCAGAAGTTTTGGAATATAGTATTCTTTCAAGTAAAGAATTACTCGCAACACCCTTAATTTTACAAAAACAATTGTGTGACACAACATCATTGCTCTTATATTTAGTCAAAAATGTGATCATATTATGTTGCCCCAAAGCGGATTCAAATATCTTCAGCTCATTAAAATTAATCAGTTTTCGTATCTGTGTTCTGTTTTTTAAGTCTTCTCTTAGATTTTTACCTCCAGTAGCAGTAGGAAAATAATCAGTCGTGATAAATGATACTTCTGCCGTAGAATTACCTAAATCAAGAGCTTTATGGAAAAAGAAATAAAACAAATCCATCTTTCCTTGATAATACTTTTTTCCAAAAGAAGTGGCTGCAATAGGTCTAAATATATCTTTGTTGCCCTTTTCACCTACATAAGGAGGATTGCCAATAACAATATCAAACCCACCTTTTTCTCTGAATACTCGGGCAAAATCAATCTGCCATAAAACAAAAGGTTTTGATGCTTGTCTACAAGCCGCTATATATCGTTCCCATAGATCCGGAGAACAACCATGTAGTTGTATTTTGGCTATCTCATCTTTTATATCTTCAATTTCGTTCTTTAGCTTCTCCTTTTTCATCAAATCATCACAAGAAAATAACTCGTTTTGTAAATCAATCAGATGAGGGATTATCCCATCAAAAACCACTTGAATTAAATCACCTTGTTGATTGTGTTCAGATGTGCCAATTAAATCATTTCTATTAATTAATTGTTTTCCTTCAAACTCGTCTATCAAACTATTTCCACACAGAATATTGCATTCAAGATTTGGAAGAGGTAACGGATTTGTATGTCCATCTATTAAACTTTCGGCTTTAACATTAACATCATCATCTATTACTAATGAAAGCCATAATCTTAATTGGGCAATATCAACTGCTGATGGTTCAATGTCCGCCGCAAAAATACAATTCTTAATTGTGTTGTATTTTAGTGAATATGGAGAACGATCTGTCTGATACATCATTCGTTTCTCATAGCTATTCATTGTAATTGCATAGTACGCTGAAATATTTTGACGTGCTTTAACTATTTCGTTCAACATACCTAAAGGAAAAGCTCCAGAACCAACGGCGGGATCAGCAATACGAATATCTCTAAGCGCTTTATCAATATCATCTAACCTACTGACAACTACTTTGTCATTATCATCTAGTTTATAAATGTTTTCTGAAATGAACATTCCACCATTTTGTGTTCTTTTTTCCTTGTTAGTATCTTCATAACGCATAAAATCGCCAAGCAGAATGAAATCTCGTAAATCTGCTTCTGCTATACCTGTTTTACTAACCAAATATGAGATTAGCGTTTCCTGACACATGTAGTGTACGATCTCTCTCGGCGTGTAGAATGCACCCTTAGATTTTCTATCATTAATCTCCAATAGATTTTCAAATACTTTACCTAGCATTTCAGGATCTACAGCAACTTCACGTTCTAGAGGTTCATCTTCACTAATTGTGAAATTATAACGATCAAAGATATCCAAAATGCCGTCTGCATTATAATCGCTAGCATCATTTCGGTTCGAAAACAATTCATTTGGAATACTGAAATCACTATGTGCCCAATCATATCCATCTATAGGTTCAAACAGACCACCTGAAAGGAAGGGAATACGGCAATGCAATAATGGATCATAGCCACTATTCCCACGATTTACGTTCAAAGTATTATAAAATAAAGGTTCAAGGAAATCATTAAAGAAATTTGCTTGTTTAGACTGAGCAAACTCAAATATGTCTCGTAGGAATTTTCTAGAACCATCACCCCAATTATTTCTGATTGGCAAACTGTCTGCTATCAGTCGCTCAACATCATCTGGAATCCGATCTAAAACTTTTGCGTCTCTACAATATTCGTCTTCACCAACCTGTATATATATCTTGGGAAGATATTCTTTTATTAGTTTTCCTTTTGCACCAGGAACATAAAAAGTATCATTATACTGTTTTTTCGTAAGTGTTTTAGGCCAAGCACCCACACCTAACCAGCCTTTTTTTTGCAGAAAATATAAAAATACAATTTGGCCCATTAGTTTTTTTGCAAACTGAGCTGAAGTGAAATTGTGCTGCTTAGCTTCCTCGACAAAATCAGAATTCTGTTCTAATGCCTCTCTCAATTGATGATACTTTTCACAATATAATTTGAAGAATTCTTGTGTTACCTTCTCTACAGAAAAAGCATCTTCTAAATCCCTAATTGTAGGCGAATATGAGTTGTTTTCATCAGAAATAAACGTCTTAAAACGGCTAATAGCTGTATGACAGGGTTCATCTTTTCCAACGAGAAATGAATACCGTTTAGCCGGTGTCATATTTTCTCGTGTCTTCATCTTTCCATTATCAAATTTAATCTCGTAATCAAGCTGAACATATGACAACCGCCATTTGGGATCATCAAGAGTGTAAAATGCAACAAAAGCTGCATCAGCATTCGCCGATTCAATCAGTTTCTTGGCAAAACCTCTTTGTGTACTTCGCGAGTTTTCTACAAACGATATTTTTTTTAACTGAACTGAAAGAATGATAAGTTTTTTCCCTTCTGGATCAACATAATTACCAATATGAGACGACCCCTCAATATGAGAAGAAAAATTGGTGTATTCTTTGTTGAATCTATCTGGTGCAACCAGCTTAACCGTCGGAAATAACTCTCTAATCAGTTTTGTATATTCTTCATTAGAATATTCACTAGTCAGAAACTGTTCAATCTTACGAATTCTGTCGTTCATACATTACCTCCTTCTTTCAAATAGCATGAAAGAATAACTTGTTTTTCACCTTCGGTTATTTTTTTATATTGTTTTTTACTCTCAAAATACGCTTCCGGTACACTATTGATTAAATCAAAGAAAAACTCATGAACATCGCTTGAAGTACTGCTTTTTTTGATTACATCTTTTGATATTTTTGCAGGTATTTCTCCTTGTTCCCATCTTTCAATAAGAACGTCAATTTTCTCTTCTTGATCTTCGGTAAGGGTAGGTTCATTTCTGAGGGCCTTTAACAGTTTGATTACCTTTGCATCATTGCCTGCTACCATTGGTTTTTCAGTGCTAACAACCTCTTCCTCAACTAGCATTTGATCAAACGCATCGCTGTTTCTCTCATAATGATCATAATAATCTCTTCCAATATGTACTTTTGTTTCATCCGGTTCAGATTTAATTAGACTGATAGCCTCCAAAAAACTCATTTGGGAAGAACCACTTTTCGATGTCTTAAAAAATGCTTTGAGAGCTCCTTTTCTAATAAAACCAATTGTAGTATTGCAATCTACTTCAGTAGTTGTTTTCCCTGCTTTAGCTTTCTTGGGCAGCCTCTTTATTTGAGCAAACAACTGTGGATCGTTATCTCGAATCTGACGAATAATAGCTAAATATCCTAATTCAGGGTTTGTGCTTTCTTCATCAGAATCCATATCTTTGTTCAAGTCATTGAACAGTTTCTTCGGTGAAACATCTTCTTCGTCTGAAAGATATTTAAAATCTTCGCCCAATGTGTCATGAAAAGCTTGAATTTTCTCGAGAATTCTATCCTCGAGTGGAAGTTGCTTTTCACTTTGCGCTGTTGGAAAGAAATTAAAAACATATATACGGTCAAAGGAAGTTCCTACACGATTAATACGTCCTACACGCTGCATAATTCTTGTTGGATTCCAAGGCAAATCATAATTAACCAACACGTTTGCCCTGTGTAGGTTTATACCTTCAGCCAGAACATCCGTTGTTATCAACAAGTCGAATCTATCATTATTCTTATCGATATTTTTCGGATTAAAACTATCCTCGATTTCCGCTTTCAATGCATTTGAGCTTTGACCAGAGAAAAAAATAATATTCTCCCCATAAATATCTTTCAGGTTGTCACATAAGTATTCAGCTGTTTCCTTAGATTCAGTAAACACAATGACTTTCTTGCCTCTCATTATTCTGTTGCGTTGAAGATGATGTTTAAACTCATCCAGTTTTGGATCTGATTTAATAAAACTCCAAATATTTTGCAAATATCTTAACTGCGCTAAATCTTCCTGTAACTCCTTCAGGAATCTTGGTTCAAACTCACTGGTGTCAAACTTCATAACATCTTGTTGTTCAATCATATATAACAATTTTTCAGTGTTTCCGTCATCTAACAAATCATATACATCTACTTTTTTACTTATGTAAACAATCCCAGAATTAGCCATTTCTATAAATTTTTCGTATGATTCAATAAATCTGTTAAGCGTCATCCTAAAAGCATGAAAACTGCTTTCCAAACGCTTAACAAGTATGCCTTTCATAAATCCGCCCATGTTTTTCTGGCCAGCTATTTTATTAGCATACTTTTGTTTATCTTTTAAATACAATAGAGGCGTATATCTTGAATATCTAAACTCTTTTATTGACGCTATGGTTTCTATAAATGCCTCATTTGTTGCTTCATCAAATTCATAAATGATTTTTTCTGGGCTGCCTGCTTTGGGAAACTTCAGTCCTTGCTTTTCTAAATCATCAGAATAGTATTCTTCGATCTCACTTCTGGTACGGCGTATCATAACTTCGCGCAACAATTTGTCGCGAATTATCTCAGAATTAGCACGAAGTTGAGTCAAATATTCGGGCGTTCCTTTATCGAATTTTTTCAACTGACCATTCAAACCTCTAAAGAATCCTTCTATATTCTTTATTCCGTTAATTGTTCCACTTTGCTTAGATTGGAAAAGATATATTTGATTCTCTATATCACTTGTGTAATTGTTTATAGGTGTTGCTGAAATCAAAACTACTTTCTTGCCGCGACAAATCTGATGAAGGTTTGTAAAGCCATCAGTATCACTATTTCGAAAACGATGTGCTTCATCCACAAATACATATCTGTATTTGTCAGTTCCTTTTTGCACTAAACTATCTAGTTTTCCCAAGGATTCCACATCACATCTAGCAACATCAAATTCTTGCAGAACAGATCTCCAGTAGTCAACTAAAACCGGGGGGCATATAAACAATTTGTATTCATTTCGGTTGAATGTATTCGCTAACATTGCACATATATAGGTCTTTCCTAAACCAACAACATCCGAAATAAAAACGCCCCCATACGCATCAAGTTTCTTCTTAGCTTGCGTAACTGCATCAATCTGATACTGCAAACGCATATAACCTTCAGGAAGAAGGGTTTGATAATTCTCTTTATCAGCATTTATCTCCTCCTTGAAAAACTCGTACAAAGTTTTAAGATAAAGTTGATATGGTGTGATGTTATCTCTTAGCCATGTTCTTTCTTGAACAGTCTCAATATATGTATCTTTAATATCCTCTCCTTTAGCCCACAATTCTTCAAATTTATCCAATGCGAACTTAACATCAGGATAGTCTTTCAGTTCTACATTAAATTCCATGTTATTTAAAAGCCCAGCTTCAGAAAAATTACTAGAACCAGTTATTACACTTCCATACATGTCTGGAACCTTTTCAGGATCCTTTCTCATTATATAAACTTTGGCGTGGATTGGAGACTCAGTATACATCCTCATTTCAAGCTTTCCGGTTTTAAGCCAATCGATAAAGACTCGAACTCCCTTTTCCACTTCAGACGAGGTTGCGGAATTATCAAATTCGGTCTCAATGTTTTCCTTAAGAATCTCTTGACCTTCTTTTTGGGTAAAAGTGGAGTATTTAACCGTTTCTTGGGCTTTATCAATAATCTTAACAGTAAACTTATCTACATTTAATCCCACTAGTATTCTGATTTTCTCTACATTTTCCATTGAAGGATACAGCTTGAAGAAACCACTAGTTCTAAAATATCCTACTAGAACATCAAAAAACTGTGTGTTGCTCTTAAGAATAGCAGCGAAACGACTATATAAATCTCTTTCCGGTTCATTAGTAAAAAACTTCAAGTCAGTATACATAATATGCTCCTTCCAACACGCAAATCTCGATATGAACTCTATTAATCAGGTATGGTTACTATATTTCTCGAAAGAAATATGCTTATAATCCAGAAATATTCATACTAACAAAATTATATTACACGGAGTATGAAGTTTCATTTAACTTTTTATAATTATAATCTTTCAAATCCTATTGAAATTTAATCGTTTTAAGATTCATCATACCTCATTCTTATCAGCTCATTTATAATGACTTATACCATAACCAAATATGCCATCACAGATACACGGAGTTTTCGATAAATCTTAAAGAGTATCTTTCGCCTTTGGTCCAAATCTATAATCCATAACTACAGTATCAGAAAACAGCCCGGCATCATTACCGGGCTATTCTGCTGAAGAAATATTAAAAGGAGGTAATACAAAAGGGGGACATTTACTTTTGTTTACACTGTTATAGTAACATCTTTGAATATGCTCTGCGTTCCATTAATAGGACCGTTCCGAATCTCTCGAATTATGTTTAGTCCCAATTAATAAGCCCCATCTTGCCAGGATCTGGCTCTCCCCCGCACTTGGGGCAAGGAAGGTTCATTAACTCCTCTTCACTTGCTTCGTGCATCTTGCTGCCACACTTTTTACATTTGTGCTCGTATTCTTTGAGCAGAGAGTATTCAGGTTTCTTGCCCATCATGGCGGGAACGGAGTCTTCTCCATAGAATATCGGAAGACCACTCTTAACATCCTCTAGAGCATATTCATTAGCCGGCACATACAAAGACAATCCCTTTTCTTTCTTCCAAGCCTTGCACTCAGGACAGCAGTAAACATGATCCTCAACATCTATTGCAACGTTGTCCGTGTTCTCGAACAGGTTCTTCCACTCTTTACCAAGTTTGCCTTTCTTAACCTTAGAAACGGTATCCTCATAAACCTGAGGGTAAAGCATTCCGATTCCGGTAAAGACTTCATATTTCTTTTTGCATTTGCTGCATTTGTAACTGTAACCTAAGCCCATAAAATAACTCCTTTCTCACACTATCACTACCGAATTTAATATCTCGTACAAAACCAGAAATTCATCTGCCGAGATTCTTTTTCTTGATTTAGATGCGATAGCAGCACAAGTGATGTTACCGATATGCCCGTATTCTTTGCGACCGATATCTATCGTTATCGGGAATCTGGAATTGATAGTGCTTTCCCTGCCGCCTTCTTCTTTGCCTTCACTAACAAATCCGTTTTTCTCAAGAAGGTCGATAAAGTCCTTTCTTGATCTTTTTCCACTAATCGGGACAAAGTATTTTCCATAGGGTTTCTTAACTCTTCGGTGCCACATAAGCTGGTCGAAGTCCGGGTGATCTTCAGGCTTTATCGTTCCATAGCACTGTGGTCTCTCGACTAATGGGAAGGACATATTGCCTATCTTCCTGATTGTCAGTTCGCCTCTGAAATACTCATTGCCATCCTCGGCGTAGCAGGTTCCGAACACCGGATAATTAGGACCATATCCTTTGTTGGACTTATAAGTTCCCTCAAATCTCAGTTTGCCGTTCTTGTAGTATTCTCGGCCATATAAGAGACCAACCTCGTCGAAAATGCCTTCCTGGCATTTCTTACCGTTCGCATAATACGAAGTGCCTGCACCATAAGGTTTTCCTTCCTTGACAAAGCCTTCGTACATAAGCTTGCCATGCTTTGAAATAATCTTCTTCCATTCTTCAGTCATTACACTAACCTCGACTCCATCTCCTCAACAACATGGAACAGATTCACATGGAGAATAAACGATTCAGAATATGCGTTGACAACAATGCCTTTTACCTTCTTCTCGTTATTCCTTGCAAGCGGAAGAACATCTAAGATGTGCCTTGCTACCTTTGAGAAACCGTTTCCGTACTCACCCATCTCATCCTCGCTTGAGAAGACAGGAAAATAGTTGCCGTCACTGTTATAGAGGATGTCAGGAACAAATCTAATGCAGTCATTAGTTGTGAATGTCTGATCGACCATCTTATCAAGATCGCCGTCACAATCCTTGACCATATTCTCCAGCATCTCGTTATCCTTATCGCTCAGTATCGCATTGCAGGGAACCCATACCCAGCTGTCTCTTAACAGCTCAAGAACTGCAAAGAGGTTACTTTCGGTACGGTTCTTATTGAATTTGGCAATCGCTTCCTTCAGCATCGTCCCGTCTTCCAAGTCCTTTTCTGTCAGGAACTTCTCAGGAATCATGTCAGAGATGCATACGATTCCTTCATCGTCAGTCTCCTGTACAAAGAATGCAATCTCATCTCCCACATGCCAACCGAAATCCTGGTATGGCTCATTAAGCAGAGTTCCGATTATGTTGCGTTCATCCCTGTCGGTAATCCTTACCCAGCACTTCTCAAGTTCGCGGTCGAAGCTAACGAGATATACGCTGACATCGTCAATGTAAAACGGGTCACGGCTGTTATCTAGGAACTCCCACTCACGAGTATTTTCGACTACTTCAGAGGCTGCATAAACCTCGAGCATCTTAAGCTTATCCTTATACTTTCTTGCAAACTTGCCATCCTTATCGTCGACTACATAGAACTCTGTATCGCCAAGAGCTTCTACCCTGAGCTTTAATGAGACCTCGGGATCAGACATAGCACTCTCGAATCCATGGTCGTCTATCTTGGCTGCTGCCAGGATCTCCATTGTAAGTCCTGCTTCCCTGTCGTAGTAACCGTAGGTCATAAGACCATTTGCTTCATCAATGTGAGGCAGGTCCTCTGCAAGCTTTCTCAACTGCTCGTTCAATTCGACCACGCAAAAATGGTGGTAAATAGCTCTGAATCCGGTATCCTTATACTTCATAAACAACCCTCCTTATTCCATATGTTGCCGTCTGTCAGACAGACGGCTTAATCTCCTTCTCAAATCTTGTTACAACATCCATGAGGCTCTTTGTAAGGTAGTCCGGAACTCTTCTTGTAATATCCTCCGGAATGCCCCAGAATGCCTCTGCAATGGCTCCTGCGATTGCTCCGAGAGTATCTGTATCTCCGCCGATGTACATGACGTTTCTAATAGTCTCTTCGTAGCTGCCTGCCTCAAGGAAACAAGTGAATGCTTCAGGCATTGTCCTCATGCAGTCTTCGACGTGGTAATAGGAAGGGCTAATCTCATCCAGAGTTCTTGTGAGGTTATAGCCGAATTTCTCTGTGAGGTACCTCTTAATCTCTTCCTGGGAAGCACCGTTCCTTGCCATGAAGATTGCTGCTGCCGTGGACTCTGCACCCTTGATTCCTTCAGGGTGGTTATGAGTTACTTCAGAAGTCCATCTAGCAACTTCCCTGGTGCGCTCAATCGTATCGTAAAGCCAGCCTGCAGGTGAGACTCTCATTCCGGAACCATTACCGTAGCTTCCGTACGGCTCCGGTTCCTCTGTAAGAACCCAGCTAATGAATCTGGCGCCATAACCTGCGTCCGGGTATCTCTTGCCCCATTTCTTCATGGACTTGATGAGCTCAGCCTTAACGGTCTTCTCATCTGCGTCCTTGCCCGCATCCATAAGCGCTTCTGCCACTGCTATGGTCATTACCGTATCGTCGGTAAACTCACACTCCGGCGTAAAGAACTCAAAATCCCTGCTCTTGTCACCTCTGTCAAATTCAAATCTGCTTCCAATGATGTCTCCAATGATTGCTCCGTACATTTCCTTAATCCTCCTTAAATCTTGAGTTATCGTTTATGCCTTAATTGTATCTGTCCGCTTAGTCCGGGTGGTCGCCTGGGAAGCGACATTTATCAACCCGCATCCTCAGCCTGTGTAAAACCATTACGCTCCATGTCCTCACGGATGAGCTTCTTAATGTAAGTAGCCTTACCAAGGTCTCCAAGAGAGTTCAGCCAGTTAATAATGTCTGCATCGTACTTCTTGGAAAGGCGCACATTAACCTGTGTGGTGTTTGCCTTCTGGTATCTTGTGATGTAACTAATGTTCTCGTTTTCCATGTGAATTCCCTCCGTAAAAATGTAGTTTTCAGTATTGACGGTCACTAATCGTGATCGCCTGATCTCCCGAAAGACCGGGACTAAAAATGTATGAGGTGTCAGGCCGGATCGGCCTTGCTGCTGTCACCTTCTTCGGCTTCTTTGGCAATCTCCTCTTTCCAGTGGTCTTCCTGGTCAAGCATTATCGCCAGGTACTCCTGCGGAAGAGTAAAGCCGTCAGTTCTGGGGTTAATAAGCACACCATTAAGATTGCTGTCACTGTGGGCCATCCTGATGATGTCTCTTATTGGTACTTCCTTGACTGCATTGGTATTAACGATGTCACCAATCTCACTTCTGTCAGTAAACAAAGGAATCCAGTACTTGCCATTATCACCCTTGACCCTGATGTAGAGGTCAGACTCGTCCAAGTCTTCAAAGTCATCCGACTCTGTGCTGCTCGACAGGTCCCATGCTATACGTGTAATGTTCATGAAAGGCATGGGTGCCAAACCACCTTCTGCCATACGGAGCATGAGGTGTCCGAAAACCAACAAATACTTGTCTTCACCCGGTTCCTCATTAAACTCACCAATAATGGTCTTAATGTATGCCTCGTTAAGGACTTCCTCTATTGTCTTATCCATTATTACTTCCTCCTCTTATAGTTCACCTGTTACTTAATCGTTCTTACTTCTTCAGGGTATTTCAATACTGGTTTTATAAGATCCACCGTCGCCAACAAGAAGACTGATCTCCTCAAAACCTGGTAGTCTACACTAATTACTATTGTCTTGTTATATGGTGTGTTCTTCATTCTCATTACCTCCAATAAGATATTGATCGTTCTGCCCGAACAACAGGATCATCGTGAGGTAATGTATCGCCATCGTTCAAGCTTTAGCACCTTGCTGTCGCAGGTTGCTGTGCGGTCAACGGGCTTGTCCCTCGCGCACTCTCTATGGTACTTTTAGTATAACACGTTTTTGAAAAGGGTATGTCCTTTTAATGGGACTCTTTTCCGCGTCTATTCCGCTTTTTTCTGCGTGCTATGATTATATTGTATCAGGTTTCAATTTTGTCTGCATTCCATTAATGGGACTATTTTGAGGGTTTATAAAACCTTGTTTTAAGACGAAGTAACCCGGCATTTCTGCCGGGCTGCTCCTGAAAGGTAGGTATAACTATGACAAACACACAATAAACAGACACTAGAAAGGAGTAAAAATATGTCGTTTATCTTTAATGTAATTATACAATCTCCCCGAAAGGCCTGCATTCCATTAATGGGACTGAAAATGGGATGGTTTTACTTCTAATTAATAAATATAGATTCAACAATCCATAGTATATTTGCAGTCTGGATAACTCGCACATCCCCAGAAGTCTCCATATTTGCCTGTGCGTTTCTTAAGTATGTTGCCACATCTGGGACAGACCTTAACAGCCTTTGCAGCTTCTGAAGGGTTCTGAGCCTCTTTAATCAAGCAATCGTATACTTTCTTGTTGATATGGCAATCAGCAAGAGCACGGTGCGCACCTTCGTATGAAATACCATAGTGATCAGCTAATGAGCCCAATGAATGACTCGGAATATCAGGCAAGTATCTTTTTGAAAGAATAAGTGTATCAATGCACTCGTTAGTAATAGGCTTACCTAAAAGGTTAATGGCATCCCTCTGAATAAAACCCATATCAAACCTATTGATATTGTGACCTACAAGAATGCTGTCTCCAATAAAAGAAATAAAGTCTTTCAAAGCAACATCAATTGTTGGTGCATCTTCTACCATGTCATCCATAATGCCATTAACACTGCTGGCAGAATATGGAATGTGTCTGCAAGGATTAACAAGTGTTGAAAACTCATCTACAACTTCACCATTGGATACCCTCAACGCAGATATTTCTATTATTGCATCATTTTCAGGAGACAAACCGGTTGTCTCAAGATCGAAGAGGACATAGTTATCAAGTGTTTCAATTCTCATATAATTCTGCCTTAATTGCTTTAACTACTCTTATATCCGCAGGTAGCCACTCAACCTCATATAGGCAATCCAAGGACAACCATCTAGCCGCCTCGTGCTCTAACAACTTTAGTTGAGATCCATCTTTGAGTTCTGCCCAGAAACAATCCATTGATAGATGAAATTCAGGATAATCATGTTCGACAGTAGTAAGCAATTTACCAACAACAATATCAGCATCAAGCTCTTCTTTGATTTCACGGACCAGAGCTTCTTGCGGTGTCTCTCCGGGTTCTACTTTACCACCAGGGAACTCCCAGCCGTCTTTATACTCACCGTAACCACGCTGAGTTGCAAATATACTGTCACCATCTCGAATTATAGCAGCTACTACTTTTATTGTTTTCACAATTAGATCTCTTCAAGCCCAAGGCTCTTCAAATATTGATATGTACCATTATAGTACTCCGGAAGTCTTGTGCTGTCTTCCCAGAATCCACTGGCAGTTTTATGGTCATTTCCTTCAGGTATGCAAATAACCATTCCAGCTCTTGCACGTGTGAGCAACACTCTGTATGCATTAAGCATGTATTTCATGGTTTCTTGTCTGCTTTCAGATGTGGCAGTAAGTTCATTCCACGCAGTCTTCCCGTTAAATCTATAGAAATGCCATTCACCATTCTCATATCGCATATCCGCATCCCAAAGCAGACAAGTGTAGTCCAATTCCAATCCTTGTACCTGGATTTCAGTCGCAGCATCTTCAAGATAGTTAGAAGCCCTGGTGTCAATCTTATCCTCCAGGAACCAATGGACTGCATTCTCATCACCACTAGGCAAAACATGTATTCCTAACGGTTTATATCGGGCTGATTCTTTGGTAATCAGGACTCCTGTCCTTTCCGTTCCCCTAACTCTTGAATGTAGCCATGCCTTTGCCTTCTCCATATCTCTGGTCAAGACAATTGGATATCTGTCTCTAATCTCTGAATATATAGCTGCAGCATTACTATCAATAGCCAACAATGCATGAACAAATGCTGAAAGTTTTTCTGCTCTGTAAGAGCGCAACGAGACATCTAAATGGAGTTTTTCCGAGAAGGTTATGTTCTTATTGTCTCTAAGCAACTCATTTACCGCACCTTCGGCGTATTCCGGTTCAGTCAGCTTCGGTGAAATATAAACCTTCCAATGAGTAAAAATCTCATTAAGCGACTTAATCCATTCAGCTATACCAGCTTCTCCAGTATTAATCTCCTGACCGCCTCCGACAAGACAAACTATGGTCGCCCAGTCTTCTCTTTGATCAAGTGACCAAATTAAGAAAGAAGCTTCTGACATAGGGAAATTAGGTACTTTCAATTTGTTTCCGTACGTTCCACCTCGTTTAAGATAATCCGCTAATCTTTTGTGTGTCCAAGAACGCTGAGCTTCATCGAAAATTGCGACATGCTCAACTTCGCCGTAACCAGCATCTTTCTGATTGATTGCCTTATTTGGATCTATTTCAAGAACACCATTCTCAACTGGATTCTTGATCTTAGCTAGCATGTTATCACGATATCTGTGAATGATCTGAATGAACTTACCCACTTCACGTCTGGAATCAGTAAGTTTCTTATCTTCGCCTTTATCTTTACACTTCTTGTAGTTATCCTTAGCAAGCGCTTCGTTCAATACTGCTACTAGTGGGCCATTACCTGACAAATAAACCGCACCTTCGTCCTCAACCGGTCTATCTGATCCTTGATAGGTCTGCTTTACTGCAATGTCAAGACCAACAAATGTTTTTCCTGCTCCTGGAACACCGGTAACAAAGCAAATACTCTTTTCGCCTTTTTCTTTGCTCTGATGTATCACATCCAAGATGTAAGCAATGGTAGCGTCTGTAGTTACTTTATCAGCTTCATGTCTGGTTATATCTTCAACCGAGTGACTCTCATATAAAGTCCTTGCCGCCTCGATAATTGTAGGAGTAGGAGCATATGGACTGATAACCCAGTTCTTATCAATAGGGTTTTCTTCGGGATATTTCTTAAGCACTTTATCAATCAGATCAGCAATGCCAAACTCGCCGGTATATAACGGGTTAAGAACACGATCGTCATAAGCAGAAGATTGAATAAGATCAGACGTTTTATCGTATTTTGTCGCTATGAGAATTGGAACAATTACTTTGCCCTGACTGAACTTATGGAAATTATTCAGATCCAATGCATAATCCAAAACTTGGTCAGCATCGTTCTCCAATATCTTAGATTCACCAACCTTGAATTCGAGGCAGAATATAATACCCTTGAGCAATAATACAACATCTATTCGCTTGCCTAAACGGGGAATGTCGTATTCAAAAATGATTTGGGCATCATAATCTTTCCAGTACAGAAGTTCTCTCTGCAAAATCTCAATCTCACCAATCCATGCTTCACGTGAAGTAGTAAGGGCGTCACCGTGGTATCGATCACAAAGCACACCAAAAATGGCTTCTTTTTCCTTAACAAGAAAAGAATCTAAATCACTATTAAACAAACATCTTGTTTCACTATTCATTCAACACACCACGTTCAGTAAGCATCCTATACATCTATATGATACGTCATTGCATCTGCATCATTGCCAGTAGTCTCCTTAAAAGCCTTCACATACGCTGCAAGCTGATTCTGATACTTTGTATCAAGATCGTCACCCTCGGCATTCGTCTTATAGTCTACGATGTGCCAGTTGCCACCTGAGCAATAGACAACATCCATCACGCCATTCCAAATAGTAACACCTTTTTCTGTTTCTTCTTTATAGCAGAACGGTACTTCACAGTATACTTCTTGCGCTGTGAGTAAGACACTGAGAATATCAGCCGGAAGACCATTATCTTGGTTGTAGCCACCATTTGACATTGTTTCAGCTACAGAACTAAGATCGCAAGTAATCTTGTCCAAATAAGGTATGAGCCGTGCAGACTTGTATTCGTTGACTATCTCATCAACAAGCTTTGCAATATCGGCATTTCCATGGGCATGTACTATCATTTCCATCAACTTATGGACCATAGTACCCATAATTGAAGCATATAGACTTTTATGTGCTTTTGCTTCATCCTCCGACCCGGGAATATCCTTATCTTTTGAAGATTTAGATACGATACCTAGTCTGCTTGGGTTTTCCAGACTATAGGAAGCATCTTCGGCTTTACGATTATTAAGAATGCTTTTCTTCTCTGCTTCTTCATACAAATCTTCAGCATCAAACAGTTTGCCTATTTCTGGCCAACTGGACTCAGTCGGATTCATTGGTCCGTATATGTCGGGAAGCAATTCAGGTTTTAGACTTGCCCATCTGTTTTTACCGGCAGCAAAATTGCTTATGATCAATGCATTTCTGGCTCTGGTGGCAGCAACATAAATCTTTCTCGTATCTTCTGCCTTAAGAGCATCCTTTTCCTTCTCCCTTTCCTCATCCGCTCCACTTGTGGCAAAGAAATAACCATCTTCTGGATTGTCCTTAGTCAGAGCAAATAGATAACCTTCAGTAGTATCCTTTTGATATTCGATCCTTATAGATGGTCCACCGCCACCGATTTGTGCAGCGGGAAGAATGATAACCGGAGCTTCCAACCCTTTTACTTTATGAAGATTCGCTATGTGGACTCTGTCTTCCTCGTCATTTAAGCTTAAGCATCTTTCAATATCAGAGCCGCCTGTAAGCAGTTTATTCAGATATTCCTTACCATCTTTCAGAGTAACTACTTTGCCGTTCTTCTCTTCATTTCTAAGGAGTTCCAATGTGTAAAAAACAACTTCAAGATTCTCTGCATTAACATGATCGTAAATCTTATAATGGTCCATAATATTTGAAAGAAGAGCTGCCGGAGACATATTTTGGGAGTCCTTTGCAAATGCCTTCAGTTCTTCTATTCTTTCAGCTACATTCTTTGCTGATTCATCATCAAATCTGGATGCATCAAATGAACCATTTAATGACACCTCACCGCCTAATGATCTGTACTTAACCAATTCGCCGTTTGTAATGTCAATAATACTTCCATTAAGCGCACCATATAGTGCTATCTTATCGTCAGGATCCGCTACCAATGAATATATCCTGAAGATTTCATTCAATGCTTCATTATCACTGAATTTGACTTCTCCTTCGACTTTTGCAGGAATGCCATCCTGATTAAACCGATCAGTAATAGCAGTAATACTCCTTTTGCTGTATGTAATGATCATAATATCGTTATACTTAATCTTTCTAAGTTCCTTGCCATCTTTTCCTCGGATCAGATATTTTTCATTATCAATCAGGATGCTGATCATGATAGAAAGCACTTTAGGATCAAGTTCCTTATCAACAGGATTATAACTGAACACGCCCTTAAACTCGTCTTGTCTCTCATCAGAAGCAGGTATCTCTTCGAACTTACTCTGGTTGATCGTTTCTTCAGGAAGCAGCTCTGAGAACCTCTTGTTATAGTACTCACACAAATCTTTTTCAGACCTGAAATTTCTTGAAAGTTCGAGTAATTCTCCGCCTTTCTCGACAAACAGTTTCTTCACATTCAAGAACGAAGTAACATCCGCATTCCTGAACCGGTAGATCGATTGCTTGGGATCACCGACTATAAAGAGTGAGCCGGGCCTCGGTGTACAATCCTGCCAATTCTCTGCAGGATTATCAGCAGACAAATAGAAGAATACTTCTGCCTGCATTGGATTAGTATCCTGAAATTCGTCAATAAGAAAATAGCTGTGCCTGTTATAGATGTGACGGATTAACTTTCCGCTTTCTTTGCTGACATCTTTCTTCAGCATCTCACGGAGATAGTATAAGTAGTCAAAATAAGTAAGATATCCCAATTCATGCATTGCATCTACAACATAAGGCAAACAACTTACCATGAAATCCATAGATACATCATATTGGGAATTCAGAGTAATCTTAGCAAAACCGTCCTTCTCATTGACCGTGCATTTAAGTCTCTTTTTCCTGGAAGAAGCCTCTTCAAAATAACCGTTAAGAAACAATCCGTACTCATCCATAGCACTGGTGACTATAGTTATATCATTGAGAGTTCTCAATGCCCATAAAACGCTCGGGAAGTTAGTACTCCATCTGCGTGTTAATGCATAGTATATATCCGATATTGAATTCCAAGCATTGCTAGAGGTAGAAGTAACATAACGGATCTCAGGATGATCTTTAAGACATTTTGATAACTTGATCATGTCCTGACGGAAATCCGCATATGTTTCGTCAATGTCAAAATCTTTAACTTCAGAATAATTGAAGTGAACATTACGATGTTCAAGAAGCATCTTCATTCCACGATAGAAGACTTCCTTCTCATCGCGGGTAACTATACGAAACATATTTGCCTTATGAACCAGCTCATCACCATACTGGCCATTACATATCTTGACATACATCTGATTCAGAAATGCTTTCAGTTCATCATCAGAAACCAATATGGAATCAGATAGTATTCCTGCTTCCGTTGGATGTTCAGACAGAACCATATTACAGAACGAATCGATTGTTCCCATGAAACACAGATCGATATCTTTCAGTGCTTTTGCACAAAGGTTTCTTGTTTTATCGTTAGGCTCAGGCAATTGTCCTGCATATCCTTTGTCTTCCCACTTATATCCGGGATTACTTCTCTCAATGAGCAGTTTTTGGAATCTTTCATAAAATTCATTAGCTGCCGCCTTGGTGAAAGTAATAGCACAGATTTTCTTTATATCAATGCCTTTTTCAACCATAGCGACCATACGGTTTACAAGCATGGTTGTCTTACCGGAACCGGCGCCTGCTTCTACAAAGAAGTTCTTATCGATCTCTGAGACGATCCTATTACGGGATGTAATGTCCTTTGTCAAACTATCCATAGTTCATTCCTCCCCTTCAAGATCTTCATCATCAAATCCAAAGTTAAGCCCACTCCAGAATTCATTTTCTTGGCCCTTACTACATACCATAAGATATTGACAGTATGTACAGGAATCACTTAACGAATTGCAACACTTGAATTCTCCGTTTTCCATCATCTCTTTAAACTGAGTCAAAGCATATTCAAGCTTGCTCTTCATCTCATCATCATATTTACACTTTACAGTTTGCCCTAATCTTATATATCTGAATTCAGCGCCAGACACCTTATAACCCATGCTTTCAATGAGGTATGCATACACAATGACCTGAAAGCACGTCATAAAGTCATCTTCGATATGCTTTATCTTCCTTCCTGTTTTGAAATCCACTATCAAACAGGTTCCATCATCTAATAATTCAACCCTGTCAGGCAGACCATGAATCTTAACACCTGTACTGTGTTTACATTCAATATCCTTTTCAGCCAATACAACCTTCCGGTGCGGATCACCATCATAAGCGGTTCGCATCATGTCAAGAAATTCTTCTCTCACATAAGGAATCTTCTCTGGCATTAAAGGCGGATGCTGGGCAATATACCTGTCAAAGAAACTACCGGATAATTCCAGAAATTCTTCACAGGACATTTCACTATCAGCAAGTTGTTCCATAAGAGAGTGAGCCATTGTACCGGTAGCTCTTGAATCTATAACTTCGTAGGTATCTTCAGTATCAGGCTCAGGTATACCCAATACATATCTGAGCATGAATCTTCTAGGGCAACCAAAGAATGTCTCTAACGCAGTAGGAGAATACGAATCGTTGATATTCCATTCGGTATAGACATTTTCATTCCTGCCAGCATTGGCAAACCTACCACCTTCCGTGTACGCTTTTCCAACCAGCCTGGAAGCAGAAATTGCAGGTTCAAAGTATGTTACTTTTGTAATAGCTTTCTCCAATTCTTCATATGTAGCTTCAGTACTGCTCATTTTGTTAAATAGCAAATATATGATTGATGAAGCATTATCCCTTTTAAGTTCTGCTGTATTCATGCCTGAATAGGAGATGACCATATTTGAGTCCAAAGCAGAGGCCAATTCGGCAAGACATACTGCATTTTTAGTCTTCCTTTTTATGCGATCTTCGGATTTCAGATATGAAGCGGCTTCTCCGAATAAGTCCAGATCAGAATCAAGAAGAAGATAATTCTCTTTGTGTGATCCAGGGAACTTAGATGCTGATAGTCCAGCAATATAAAGATTCTTCCTGACCGAACTGAAAGCTTTGTCTATGCTGGTTATATGCAGATATCCAGGTTCGCTCTGCTGACTCATTACACTGGTCTTCAAGATGTTTGTTATGGTATCGGCATCAGTCTGTTCAGTTCCGGATTCGCTGATGTAAACCAATTCATCATAGATTACATTGGATGCGGCTATATCCAAAGTTGTAAGCATCTTAGTTGCTATCTTCGTGTCATCAGATCGAATAACCGCATACTCCCTAATAAATTGTTCGCGTGGAGCAGAAAGCACTTCGGCCATTATCTTAAGAAGAAGGATACATTTGAGTTTATTGCTGTATTCCCTATATTCTTTGGATTCACCCTCAACAATGAATTTGCCTTCTGCCTCAGCTGCATCAGTAAATTCTGCCAACCTCTTAAGATTATGTTTCTTATCATTTGTAAAACCGATCTCTCCCAAATATCGATAGAAACTACTCCATCTGAAAGTTTCATCCTGTTCAGGCAGCAGGCTCATCAACTTGCCCTTATTAAATGACTTGCTGAAAAGCATCATCTTCAATGAAGCTGCACTGAAGAAATCATCGGTCCACTGAAAGTAAAGCGATAAAAGCTTTGCAGGATTTGAATTAATGATCGGCACACCACATCCAAATGTCATTGGAATGTTATGTATCAAAGCATAATCAAAGAACAACTGGCTATATGTGCCCGGCTCAGTTACAGCGACGGTACATTCATCAAGTTTCCTGCAAGAATAGATATCGTCTAATACCGTTTCAACTTCATTAGAAGGTCCATAACAATTCTTTATAGCGGAGATCTTTATTGGTTTATCAGTGGCACCATAGAGATCCTTAATGCTAATGCTTTTATCTTTTCCACCAGATACTTTCGATAACAGAGCTTTCTCTATCGGACTACATGGATATTCTTCCAAAGAATAAAAATCAGCATCAATTTCAGAGCATTCAGCTATTGCCTTCCTGATCAACATTATCGAATCGATACTGTTCTCTTCCTTAAGGCTTTGCACATATCGCTCATAGACTACAAGCAGCGCCTCGTTTTTATCCAAGAATACATCTTCTGAAAGAAAGGTCTTCTTAAGCTCAGAGGATTCATCGGATGAAACAACAAGACTTCTCAATTGTCTAATTGCTGATGTCAGATTACGAACATCAGAATATGAGGTTGTCTTAAAATATGATACGCCTTTAACCGCCTCAGAAATCTTCGAGACTTCGTCTCTGGAATCAATTATATTCTCAGATATACTGATGCCGGAACGCATCAACGCGCATTCCGCAAGTTCAGCCCCACTCATGATTCTAGTGTTAAAGCAATTCACACCATGAAGTGCTAGGTTCTTGATCAGTTCGTTGCCATTAAGGCCAGGGGCAAGAATAATGCGTTCGTTCATAGAAGATACTCCAAAAAGAAATCTCAAAGAATAATTACAAATCGCTCTTTGTACAGTATACAACTACTTTATAAAACTGAAATGAATATGGAGTTATGGGTGTGTGAACATCACATCAGATTAGTAACAGCAATCGCAACAACCCTAATAATTAACATTGCTGATTGCGCAAGAGGAAAGCACTGGCGGCTATCCGAGTTCGGCAAAGTAAATCTTTTATAGTGGCTGTGATAATTAAACCACACAAGACAATGAGTAAATCATATCAAAAAGTTCACGTTCTCAACGTAATTTCCGTTTTATTGGCGATTTGTTATTGTGCCAATAACGATATCTAGATACCCGATTTCACATGAAACAACTGAATACTATTTTATTGGCAAGCATGTTAAAATATATGTACCTAAGGTTGTGGCTCCGTTTTTATCCTACAAAAAGGAGGTAATGCTCATGAGTACGATACTCAAGGACGCCATAAAGGCACTGGTAAACGCTGTGGCTGAGGTTGTTCTGACTGTCATTAATGACAGACTCAGCAAGAAGGCCTAACAGATGGAACATGCCAAACCAAGGGGACAGGGAACCTTAGGGTTCCCTGTTTTTACAGTATATGAAACTGCTATAATTCATGCGATTTGCGGGAGATAATATGGAAACATCAATACAGGTTTTAACAGAAATATTAGACGCCCAAATCCAAGTTTTTCTTCAAGACATAAAGAAGGAATGTCGGATTGATTCCAGAAAACTACATCCTGACAAATCCGGTTTCCCCATATTCCATCCCGAGTCTAACTATTATGAAAAGAAATACTACGAGCAACTTATTGAATGGCGTATTCGAGACTATTTAGTTACCGATGTAATGTTCAAGTGGTTTATCTCCATAGGATTCAAATGCTTTGCTCCCAACCAGAACACTAATGACAATATCATCCGTTTCAGCTATTCAAATGAACAATTTGGCGATGATTTTCCTTTAGCCTTTATACTTCAGACAACTGACGGTGAAAGAATTGGATATAGATATTCCAGTATGTATATGGAAGATAAAGATTTAGATACTCTGCTAAATTACAACAATCTGGATCATATAGAAGTTATTGACTGGCGTAATCCCGAAGACATCACATCAGAATTGGTAAATTGGAGTATCTCTCCTCAAAAACGAAATCTCGTATATTTCGTAACACTACAGTCTTTTCTAACTAATTATTTTTCAGAAGAAGTGTTCGATATATATATTACCAAGGTAAGATCCGCTATTAAATCGGCAGAAAAAGAGATTGGTTTACAAACAATTCCAGAGTTATCTCTTAAGTATTTATCTACATTTAAAGAAACAGTATCTAACATACTCATTGATTTCCCACTTGAAACCAAACAATATAGAAAATTCAATAAACTCGGTCAACTTACTCGTAATACTGTTTCTCTACTCCCAACTTCAGACTATTCAATTATTAGAGAAAGATGTTATTCTAGTAAACTATTCCAGTCATTACTTGGAGATGAGAGTTTTGCACGATGCTTTGTAACGTCAGAATATTTGTTTAATATCTTTAAAGCTGGCAACCAGAACTTTTTCGATTATACAACTGTTGTGAGTGGTTACTTCAAATCTGTCGAGTTATTATTAGAGAGAATAATGCTTGCAACACTTGGTCGCCCAAATCATGATTCTCTTTGGATAAAGGCGGCTAAATGTCAACTGAAAATTGACAATATAAATTGTAGATCTAATCCGAAAACTTCCGAAAAACAGGTAAAATTCACTTCTTCAAATCAGCAATACTTTTCGACCGAAATGGGTCCCTTAATATGGTTTCTACATGATAACTCGGATGGTTGGTATATATCACCTGATGGTAGAAATCTCGTTCATGAATGTCTTATTAATTTTAATAAAGACTGCAGAAACGAGCATATGCATAAAGATATAATTGATAACACGAATGTAGTAGAAGCAGTTCGTGACAATACCATTCTTTGCTTACTGTTTTTGCTTGGAGGTTGTAAGATTTATGGTTCTGCATCTGAAGATTACAGAATGTTAAAAGCTAAAGACGATTCATTTGATAGACTTTATAAAGCACTTATCAAAATTCCAAAAAGTGTAGACGAGTTTTTTATTAAATTTCCAGGCGAAGAAGAATTTACGGCTATACGACTTCATGATCAAGAAGCTCCACAATTTGATGATAACGGAAGTATTATCTCAACAATTAAATTCATTAAAGTTCCTGATTTTCCTATTGATGATTATAATGCATTAATTGAAAACATAGATAATATGATCTCCGTTACCCGAACGAACTGCCCAGAAAAAGTTTGTTGGTATACTAAACGCAAGGGCAAAAATGCAGTTGTTTGAATGTGAGGTCCCGATATATGAGCCAAATATTATTAGCTTTATTGGGGACTATATCAAAATTGCCCTCATACTCAACATTTTTATTGCTTCATTATCATTTATCATTTGTCATCTTTAACTATTCCACGCTTGACAATAGTCATAGCATCTTCATATAACTTATCACACTAACGGGATATCCAATCACTCTTCTGTAGACCCTGTAGTTTCTTCCGTATTCTCTTCACCTTCAGTTGTTCTCGAATCGCCATCTAAATAGTTTACTAATGCACTTTCCATCTTTAAATATCTATTTTCCAAAAAAGTCGAATAGTTAGATATCAACTCAGAAACATTATCATTGGTATAACTCTTAGCTAACCAAGCAAAGTCATCCTCTTTTGTAAAACTATATTTTTCTTCTATTTCACTCATAGGAATTTTAAGTTTACTTTTTACTTCGTACAGTGTTTTGTCTTTTTTGCCACGATTGATTTTTTCCGGCAAATAACAAAGATTAGCTATGCATGCAACTGGAAGTTTAATGCCGTTCAGATTTGTCAGAATACTTGCCATTTTTTCTTTGGTTGCCAAATGCTCAACATCAAATTTCTTATCCTCTGACAATTGATCATCAGCAGAAAACTTGCTTAAATAAATGCAGTTCAGAATAACAAGATCTGCGCTTGTTGGTGTGGAGAACTTTGATGACTGCTTATTATTCTCCAACTGTTGATTGTAATAGTTGTTAAAACATTTTTTTATGTATTTTGTGCTAATTTCATCATCATATCTTTTTTCCGAAATAAAAGAATATACTTTCCCAGCACCACCATCATGCCATTCATTATTTAATGTATCAACTAAATAATGTCTCAATAGATTATTTCTAAACACTTCAGCTGTTTCTTCCCAATCTTCTCTTTTATGGTCTAAATCATCAACGCTATACATTTTTCTAAATGTATATGCAATAAAAGATATGATTAGGTATTTTTGGTATAAGTTTCTTGGTGTTCGAGAGTTTCCTTTAAATCTACCAACTGATTTCAAACTATCTGAAACAAATACTATCGCTTCTTCTATACATTTTTGCAGCTTGTTTACATCGTATCTATAGAGAGTCGTATCAAGACTGGAAATGTTTTTGGTTCCGTTGCTAATACATGCATCAACAATTTCAAAAGCTATTTCATTTACATAATCATCAGCTTCTATTTTTTTAGAAAACTGTAAACAATTATAATTCCTGATCCAATACTTGCTTAATCCAAATAAAAACTCAAAAGCTGTCAATTCCTGATCAACTAAGAATTTGTTTGAGTTAAATCCTTCAACGTTGAATCCCTTTCGTTGTAACAATATGTATTTGTTGACAACATAACTGACGATATCACTTGTTTCTATTTTTTTCTTGGTTTGACTCCAAATAGCAGCATATATCTCATAGTCTGATAACGGTTGTCCTTCAACATTAATTCGGTGAAAAATCTCACATAAATATTCATCTGGTCCAGAATAAATAACCAATGGAACAATTGCATTGCAGACCGTGTCATATATACTTTTTTTGTCATTATAAATTGGTGATAGCAGGTCATTTATAGCGTTTACCGCTTTGTATTTATCAACAGCTACTATGTCATCATAGGTATCCACTATTTTTCTGGAAATATCATATGGTTGAACATTTACATAACTTTTCTTTTCATCAAGGAAATCGGAAATGATAACTCTAATATTATCATCTATTGAAGAGTCAGAGCTCATGGGGAACAATATATCTCTAATTTTAGCAACAATGCTATCATCCAAACCGGTTTGATTATTTTTGGATAAAGGATTATATACATAATCACAAATTGTAGACCCACGTTGCAATCCATCAACAACGGCATAAGCATTTGCATCATCTTTATTTTGTGCCAGCAATAATGAACCAAAAGGATATCCTTTAATTAGCGAATCAATGAAACTAGTTCGCCTATCCGCTTCCCATCTTAAACCACGTTGAAACATCGGAATGACAATTCGTTTGATATTTTGCGTGTCATTTCCTTCAGCCTCTCCCTTAAAGGCTTTAGCAACCTGAAGTATCGTCCATTTGTTAGAGTCATAATAAGACATATCAAACACCTCCAAGCTTTATAAAACAATTTTAGCATAATCAAGCAAATTACACCTAAGCCTATTTACTATATTGTTATTAAGTATCACAATCATTGTGTGACATAAATCGGACTCGTTGAAAGGGCTTTGAATGGCATCGAGAGTTTCGAGAAACCTCAGATGAATAAAAAGCCCACACCGGATCGCTCAGATGGGGGCAACTGTAGTTTTATTTATCGTACTCCATATCGTCTCCGTACTACCAAAGCTCGCACCCCTGAATAAACTAGGAATACTTTGAACGTCAAGTCCGTTATAGCGGCTATCACAGTGTATCTGACACAGATCAATTAGCATGCTAATGTCTCCCCCCCTCCCAAAACCGCCTTAATTTTGCCTTGTATAAAATAGATTTGATGGTTATAATGAGCCTCGTTGCTTTGAAATGTGCTTTTTCTTAGTGACATAAAACACAATTTTGGAGGATCTATTCATGAATAGACAGGAATTAGTTGATGCTATGGCAGCTAAGGCTGGTATTTCTAAGGCAGCTGCAGATGCAGCAGTTAAGGCTTTCATCGAGACAGTTGGTGATGAGCTTCAGAACGGCGGCAAGGTTCAGCTCGTAGGTTTCGGTACATTCGAGACATCTCAGAGAGCTGCTAGAACAGGCCGTAACCCTCAGACAGGTGCTGCTACAAAGATCGCAGCTTGCACAGCTCCTAAGTTCAAGGCTGGTAAGGCACTCAAGGATCAGGTTAACTCTTCCAAGAAGAGCAAGAAGTAATTCTTATCTACTGAATATGGGTTAATAGAAGAGGTTGTCCCTAGGGACAACCTCTTTTGCATTCTATATAAACTAATATCAACTTAGGTGTAAGTGTCAATTACTGACAATCATTCCTCAGAAACAACCCCTCCATCATCCTGAGTTACCGGATAATCCTGTGCTTCTCCAGGCGCTTCACCGTAAGTATATGGACCATCTGCATTAGGTCCCGCAGTAAATGGGATATCTATATCGTCATTTCCGGTAAAAATATTCGTGGCACGCTCAGGATACATAGCGCTTTTGAAATTGTGATGCTCATCTGCGATCTCTCTATCTATACACATGAAGTAAAGATCAGGGTGATCCTTGAATACTGTTGCATCACAGTGGTACCACTTGCCTTCGAGCTGTACAAGATTCCAGTAGTGAGCACTCTTTACGATAGGGTATCTCTCTACCATAAGGTTAGGAATGCCGGCACAGTCAAGAAGTATCTTGGCACAAGCAAAAGAGACATAACAGTCACCGCTTTTTCTTGTTAATCCCCTATAAGCAGCTTCTTCAAAGGTCATGGATTCAGACACATGCTGATAGTAAACATTCGAATGAACCCAGTTAAATATCTCCCAAGCCGTATCAACATCGTTATCACGCTTGAGATTCGCAACTAAGCTGTTGGCTATCTCATATGCAGGAGATGATTTGCTGTAAGAAGCCTTTTCAGCTGTTCTCTTGTAAGCCTCTTCGTATAGCTTTTTGGGCTTTGAGGCCGCATTATTGACTATGCCTGCTGCAAAATTGCCTTCACTGATTATGGTAGCGCAGGATTCAATAACATTATCTTTTATTAGATATGCCACAATACCAATGGCCAAGATGCCCAATATGCTAAGGAATACCTTGCCAGCAGAGCTTTTCTTCTTAGCTTTGTGCTTGGCAACCTTTTTGGCACTTCTGTGTCTGACAGGTGTATTACTGCTGATATCAGAAAAATCCGTATAAGTAAAATCTGTATAACCGCTGTTATTCTCAGTTATATACCAACTATTTGTACCCATTATCGTTTTCCCCATTAACGTTTTTGTTGGCCGGAAAGCAGGATCTGCCATCCGGCTACGTTTATAGGGTAAACTTGGGATTTTTCAAATTATCTTCGTTTCAGCATCAAAACGGCAACAGAAATGAGAGAAAAGTGGGTGGGGCGAACTTACATCTTATTATTCTGGATTACTTACGAATATTGGTAAAAAGAGGTTGTCCGATTGGGCAACCTCTTTCCGTATATATGTGAATAAATAGCTTATTTGAGAGCTATAAAGGCATCGTAACCTGCTTGTGTATTTCCAATTGTAAATGGTGGCTTTTTTTCTCCAGCATCCATATCTTCTGCGCTAATGGAAAGATCATTTCCTAAAGCTGCGAAAGTAACTAAAACATATTGCTTATTTATAGCTGTAACTTCTATGTCAAAACCATTTTTATCTTTAAATGTATTAGTCTCTAAAATGCCTTTATATGCATCGGATTGCATATCAAATTCATATATCTCAAAGACTATATAAATATAATTATGTCCTTTTATTATTTCACTTAATTCGCCGGTCCTGCCGCAGGTCATATAATCAACAACACCATCAGTGCCATCAATAATCTTTTTCCAATAGTCTTTATCATCCATAACATAATAATCATCACCCATTGCCGTGGTGATCGAGTCCGCAACTTCCTTAATCGTCATCGGAAGCATATCGTCTGAATATGTAACTCCCGGTGTGGTCTCAGTGGTAGTTTCAACCGTCGTAGTTACAGTTGATTCAGTAGTTGTGGTAGTCTGCTCAGTCGCTGAAACAGATGTAGAATTCGTCTGGCTGCAAGCAGTCATCAACAATACAGCTGTAAGCGATGCCGCTAAAAACTTTTTCTTCATTTTGTTCCTCCATGATATGTATAAAAGCAAGAATAACTAATCCTTCTCCATTTGGTAAATAATAGTAATTATCTCCCTATTCTCATTTGATACTCAATTACCATACTGTAAACATTTGGCAAAATAACTTGCTTAGGATTCATTCCTAAATAGCTAAACACCCGGAAACTCATCGTCTCCGGGCGCTTGCTGCTAGTTCTAGTTGTTTATCGGAACAATCCAGCTTCTCACTGCTTCCAATGTTTCAGCTGGGACAGCCATCCGTCGTACTGGAGGCGGCGGTCCGAGTCGTCCAGGTTTTCGGGATTGGGCATATGCTCGATCAGAAAGTCGAGGAGGTCTTCTTTTGAGGAATACATGAACTTGCCGTCTGTGTAGCACCACTTGCAGTAATCTTCATTAAAGAAACCGTCCGGTTCCCTGCTGATGTTCAGGTCTTCGTTAAGGGGCATTCCACAGCACTGGCAGTAGAGTTGTCTTGGGCTTCCGAGCAATGTGTTGATCGATACATTGAACTCGCGGGAAAGGATCTTCAACGTCTCGTTGTTAGGCTGGGTCTCGCCTGTTTCCCAACGGCTTACAGCCTGTCTTGTTACCAATACTCTTTCTGCGAACTGTTCCTGTGTAAGGTTGTTCTCTTCACGGATCTTCTTAAGTACATCTTTGGTTTCCATAATCTAGCTCCTTATGTGTTTTGATGGCTTGATTATGCGGCCTCAAGCTTATAAAAACAAGCAACGCGTTGTTGCATGAGATTTTCGGGCTGGAATAATACTTTCTACACATCTGCTATAGTATCCCCGTTATTTTGAAAGATTGGATTAGAAGATTTAATGATTAAGGTTTTAATGGTCTGTCACGGCAGAATAGGTGTCAGCGTAGATAAGCTTTGTAGTAGCACGATAAGCCACGATACGGTCTGAGATTTACTACAAATGACGCCCGATATGATTAACCGCGGTCCCGGATATTATTTCCGGGATCGTTTTTGTTGGACGAACGAGAATAATCGATCGAATCCTTAATAAACCATTGATTTGATCGCAAATAGTCTATTTAAAGATTTCACCCATTGGGCAATTATCTTTAAATTCTATTTAAAGATTTTATTGACATCGGTAAAATCTTAAAATAGAATTATCTTGAACTAATAGCATCGGAGGTATCCACATGGTAATAAGAGAACACTATCTAAAGCAGATCAGACCATTTTACGATAGTGACCTGATCAAGATTATTACCGGAATAAGAAGATGTGGAAAGTCTGTTATCCTGGAACAGGTTCAGGATGAGATAAAGGCAGCTGGTAAGTCATGCCTCTTCCTTGACTTTGATCTTAAACCGATAAGAAATCTGATTCCCGATGCTGATTCACTTATCGACTATGTCGATAAGTATATAAATAAGGAAAAACTATATGTATTCCTTGATGAGATACAGAATGTTAAGGAATGGAATGAAGCTTGTCGTACTTTGCGCTTGAAGAATTGCTCGGTCTTTATATCGGGCAGTAATTCCAAACTATTGTCCAAAGAGTTCACCAAAGAATTATCTGGACGATATATATCATTCCGGGTAAGACCATTCGTATATAAGGAAATTCTGGAATATGCAGAACAGAATAATAAAGAATACAGCATATCCGATTATCTTGTCTGGGGCGGATTCCCTGCCGCACTTGCACAGGATGATGTTGCGGCAAAAAGACGCTATCTTACCGATCTGAACGATACGATCGTATATAACGACCTTGAAAACCGTTATAAGATACGCAAAAAGGAAGAGTTTGAAAGAATCGTAGATTATATCTTGATATCCAACGCACGTGTATTCAGCGCCAAGTCTATATCGGATTACATGAAAGGTAAAAACATATCCGTTTCTGTTCCAACCGCTATTAAGTATCTTGGATATCTTAAGGAAGCATATGTTATTGCGGACTTTGCTCTTTACTCGCAAAAGGCCAAAACTAAGTTGAATTATTATTACAAACTTTATGATGAAGATGTATCGATGAACAGCATCAGGGTATACGGGACAAGATATGATCTTACGCATAATCTGGAAAACATTGTTCTTAATGAACTGCTGTTCATGGGGTATGAAGTAACTGTATATGATAATAAAGGCAGAGAAATAGACTTCAAGGCAGAAAAAGATGGCAAGACCTATCTGATCCAAGTTGCTTATTCTGTGGCTGAGGATAAGGCTTACGAAAGAGAATTCTCAGCTTTTTCAAAAATTGATAACTCAATAAAGAAGATAATCATAACCAATGATGATATAGATTATTCAACCAGTACGGTATATCACTATAAACTTAAAGATTTCTTAATGATGGATGAGTTATAAGCTGAGAATTGAAAGGCAAATTATAAGTATGATAAAAGTACTTTTCGTATGTCACGGCACTTCACATAGCTAAATGGAAGATGTGCTGAAATCAATGGTTTTCGAGTTATTCAACGGGTATTTTATACCGACTTTATACCGACGCTTCTGAGCTGGTTTTTTACCTAAATGATATATGCCGAAGCCCGATACCACACTAACAACATTTCTTATTTTCGTTTTAATTTGCGCAAAAACATTTTCGATTTTCGTTAGAAATCACGATAAAGCATTTGACAAATTCGTTAGGCGAGCTTATTCTGATACCATAAAGATGTTGAAATAGAGGCTATTTTTATGAGTTTCAAAAGAAAGATATATGACAAACTTCTAAAGTGGAAAAATGAATCTAACGGGAAAAGCGCCATTCTGGTCGAAGGTGCCAGACGTGTCGGCAAAAGTACCATAGTTGAAGAGTTCGCCAGAAATGAGTATGACGATTACATCCTGTTGGATTTTGCTAAAGAAACAAAAGACATTAAGCAAAACTTCGAAGAAAACATAGGGGATCTGACTGCCTTTTTCAGGAATCTCTTTATCATTAAAGGAAAAGATCTTCCTGAAAGAAAAGCTGTTATCATTTTCGATGAGGTCCAGCTGTTCCCCTTAGCACGTCAGGCAATAAAATACCTTGTGGCGGATGGCCGCTACGATTATATAGAGACAGGTTCTCTCATCAGCATAAAAAAGACCGTTAAAGACATTCTTATCCCTTCAGAAGAAGAAAAGATAAAGATGTATCCTATGGATTTCGAGGAGTTTCTTTGGGCTCAGGGAAATACCGTCACAATGAGCGCCATCAAAGATGCATTTCAGCAGAGAAAGCCTCTCGGGGATGCAGTGCACAGAAAGATAATGAAACAATTCAGAGAGTATATTGCTGTTGGAGGAATGCCGCAGGCCGTCTCTGAGTTTGTTAACGGTGGCAGCTTTGCTGCAATAGACAGAGTAAAACAAGGTATCCTTGCTTTATATGAAGAAGATCTTCATAAATACGATGAAGAAGAAAAAGAACGAGCTTCACTAGTTTTCAAAACAATACCTAATCAGTTATCCAATCACGATATGCATTTTACTTTTTCCGAAGTAAATGTAAATGCGCGCTACATGAATTATGTAAAATCCGTAGAATTTATTTCAGATGCCATGATTGGAAACCTGTGTGCAAATGTAAGTATGCCTGATGTCCTTTTGGAATTATATGCGGATCGAAGCAATTTCAAATTATATATGGGTGACACCGGGCTTCTTGTTTCACAGATGATAAGAGAAGGTAACGAAACCGAAGACATCTATCGGGCTCTGGTCTTTGATAAACTCGGTTCGAATCTTGGAATGGTATTTGAGAACGTTGTTGCTCAAATGTTCAGGACAAACGGCAATGATCTGTTCTTCCATGAATACATGTACACTCCGGAAGATTCTGAAAAAGAAAAGAAATACGAGATCGATTTCCTGTTGGTGAAGAATAAGAAAGTGTGCCCGGTGGAAGTTAAATCTTCGGGATATTCATCACATAAATCCTTTGATTACTTCATTAAAAAGTACCCCATTAAAATTGAAGACCGCTACATTATTTACACTAAAGATTTTAAGTTTGAAGATGGAATCACTTATATTCCAGTATATATGGCCGGCTTGTTATGAAAAAGATAATGATGCAATTAAAAATCCGCAAAGAAAGGCTTGCGGATTCTTCTGTTTAGAAAGTTTTGTAATTTCTAATTATGATTTGCTTAATATGCTCCGTAAGTTCGTTATACTGATCTTCTGCCAAAACTCTCATTGCAGTCCCTTGTTCCTTCGCACTTTATCTAATTAGAACTCTTGCCCGTTCTGCATGAAATTCAATATGTTTACATGCTTTATTCCGTTTCTGTTCTGAAGAAGATAGTCTGTTGTCATAACATATTTTGGATAGTTATCGTTAATTGATTCCAAAGATTTATACTCCCGGTCTTCCGTTTCCCTACTGTTCAAAATAGTCATAGCAACTTGTATGTAAGAATACTCCATAAAGTCTTTTCTTACTATGAAATCGCATTCAAGCTTCCCAATGCGTCCTACACTTACAGAATATCCTTTTGCTCTGCAATAAACATAAACTATATTTTCAAGTACTGGACCATAGTTTATCCTGTTATCCGTATTTGTTGAGAAGTAAAAACCCAAATCAGCAAGATAGTATTTTTGCTCGCCTGAAATAGATCTTCTGGATTTTAAATCAAATCTCTCACACTTATGTATTATTTTTGCATCTATCAACGCCTGAACATATCGATTTAAAGTTTCTCTTCTTATATTGCATCCTGCATTATGTAAATCATTAAGAATATTCGTAAAACTCGTTGTAGCACCAAAGTTGTTTATTATGTACGTTTGTACTTTATTGAATACAGATACCTTACGGATCTTAACTCTCTTTTTTATGTCTTTTTCGAAAATTTCCTTAATAACACCTTCCACATATTCCCGTTTGTCTTTCAGATCCGGAATGCTTAATGTTCTCGGGAAACCACCTTCCATAATATATTTTTCAAATTCTTCGTTGGTATTGTCACTTACAGTTTGTTTGAGAAACTTTTTCATGCCGATATACTCGTCAAATGTCAACGGAAACATTTCAAACTCCAAATATCTTCCAGTAAGTTTAGTGACCAATTCCCCACTTAAAAGATACGAATTGGATCCTGTAATAAATATCGAATATTCGTCTTCCTCACGATAACCGTTGATTACTTCCTCAAACCCTTCAACATTTTGTATTTCATCGATAAATAAATACTTAACACCTTCAGCCACACAAAGGCTGTCAATAACGTTTTCAAGGGCATCCGGTGTTTTTATTGATTTATATCCTCTTTTGTCCAGATTAATATATATGATGTTTTCTTCCTTAACTCCCGAAGCAATCAATTCCTCTGCAATAGACTGCATCAGACAAGATTTTCCGCATCGTCTTATACCTGTTATAACTTTTATCAAATCAGTTTCATGATAAAAGCCACGAATGTTTTTTAAATAATTCTCTCTGTGATACAACTTCATTTTTTCTATCCTCCAACGCAATAGTATCATTCTCAATGCGTTATTTCAACGTTAAAGCGGTATCTTTTGTATTTTTATTGGAATTTACCGCTTTAACTGCACATTATATCGTTACTTGTGGTTCGTTACTAAATAACCACATCATGCTAAAATACTATCCGGAAATTATTTAGGAGTATTACGAATGATAAAGGTTTTGTTTATATGTCATGGAAATATATGTAGATCGACTCTTGCTCAGTCGGTTTTGCAGGATATGGTCAATAAGGCAGGCATTGCAGATAAGTTTGAGATCGACTCGGCTGCGATGAGCCGCGAGGAGATCGGCAATGGTCCGCACTATGGAACTGTAAGCAAGTTAAGAGAAGTCGGCATCCCGGTGGTGCCTCACCGTGCGCGCCAGATGACACGCTCCGATTACGATTACTACGACTTCCTGATCGGCATGGATACTTATAACATCTCGAACATGAACCGTATCGCTGGCGGAGATCCTGACGGTAAGATCTATCAGCTTTTGGAGTTCGCAGGATCCAAGAGAAGCATCGCAGATCCGTGGTATACAGGGAATTTCGATGAGACATACGACGATGTCACAGAGGGCCTCGATGCCTTCATGAAGTATCTTAAAGAAAAGGAACTGATATAATCCTCTCATGATACTCGTATACTATCTCATCCTGGTTAATCTCATCGCGTTCATCCTGTATGGCGCGGATAAGTCATATGCGAAGAATGGAAAGCGTAGGATCCCTGAAAGGACGCTCCTCTTCTGGGCGTGGATCGGCGGCTCTATTGGTGCATTCCTCGGCATGAGGATCTTCCACCACAAGACGTTAAAACCCAAGTTCTTTGTGGTTCCCGTCCTGATGGTATTAGAGATCGTGATCTGCGGCGTGTGCCTTTTCGAGAACTACCATCTGGTCACGACAGAATACGAAGCTGACTTGGGTCTTGCCTCCGACATAACTGTCGTTCAGGTGTCAGACCTGCATAACCAGATCTTCGGGATAAAGGAATCTACGCTTCTTAAGAGGATCGAGAAGGCTGAGCCGGACATCATTGTCGTCACGGGCGACGTGGTGGATAAGTCTCACACCAACTATGGCATCGCTCTGGACTTCTTCAAGGGCGCCGTTAAGATCGCGCCTGTCTACTATGTCACGGGCAATCACGAGAAGTGGCTCGCGGGACCTAAGATGGACAAGCTTTTCGCCGACATGAAAGAACTGGGCGTCGTATTCCTGGAAGACACATATATAGATATGGGTGAATATGTCCTTGCCGGCATCTCGGACGGGTCACTCGAGTCGTTCGTCGCATACCCGCCTTTCGATGAATCGAAGCCGGTGATAATGCTCGCGCACGAACCGCAGTATTCGCCCCTTTATAAGAACCTTGGCGCAGACCTGGTATTCACGGGTCACTACCACGGCGGACAGATAATTATTCCCGGTGTGGGCGGACTCGTATCGCCTGAATTCGAGATCTTCCCCAAGATGTATCAGGGCATGAACGACATGGACGGCATGAAGCTCGTGATCTCAAGAGGCCTTGGTAACAGCATCCTGCCCGTGAGGATCAATAACTATCCTGAAGTTGTTGTGGTGAAGGTACACTGAAAACCCTAAGGAACCGTTGCGCCCTGTATCGCCGGCATGCTAAAATTTCTTTATGAATTATGCACGGACGGTCGCAACTGAATACGGTCTTGTACGAGGCATCGTCAGAGACGGGTGCGAGGAATACCTTGGAATCCCGTACGCACAGCCTCCTGTTAGCGAGCTCGCATTCAAGCACCCCGTTCCGCCCGAACCCTGGGACGGCGTCAAAGATGCTGTAAGGGGCTCTATCAATCCTGTTCAGGGCAAGGGAAGATCCACGATACTATTTGACGGCAGAGACTGCCTTTACATGAACATCTTCGTGCCTCAAGGTCTCGCTCCTGATGCACCCGTAATGGTATGGTTCTACGGCGGCTCTTATGCGAACGGCGGTGTCGGCAGATTCAGGGAAGACGGCGACGAACTCTCATACGACATGGCACTCTTTGCCAAAGAGACGAAGACCGTCTGCGTGAACTTCAATTACAGACTTAATCTCGAAGGCTTCTGCAACCTTCATTTCCTTGATAAGAACTTCGATCAGAATAACGGACTTTTCGATCAGATCATGGCGCTGAAATTCGTCAGGAATAACATCCACCGCTTCGGCGGAAATGCCGATAACGTGACGGTTTTCGGGCAGTCGGCAGGCGCCGCATGCATGCTCGCGTTAATGGGAGATCCTGAGACCTCTGACCTGTTCGACAAAGCGATCGTTCAATCGGCATGCGTTGATTCTTTCTGGACCGAGAAGCAGAGCCAGCGGTTAACGATGAAATACTTAAGGTTCTTAGGCGTCGGCACCACTCCCTCTGAGCTCGCGCGGCTCAAGGATATCGATATCGCATTGGTGCACGAGGCAAATGCCAAACTGCGCCAGCTCGTATTACGCGAGGGCAATTCGAACTGCTGCTTCTCACCTACTATAGACGGCGTCACGATCAAGGGCGCGCCGGGCGAACTTGCCAAGAGCTTCGATAAGCCTCTCCTGATCGGCACGACAAGCCAGGAAGGCGACCTCTTCGTAAGGAATATCCCGGACCTTCTGATGCCCCTGGCAGCCTACTGGTTCAAGTTCAAGTTCAGGCCGGGCAAGGGCGCGCACCGCTATATGGCAGATGACTTCACGGCCAAGTTCTACAGGGAGCCGGCAAGAGATATCGCCCGCCATTTGAAGGGCAGTTCATGGGTCTACGAATACCGCTATCAGACGCCCGACATGATCAAGCGTCAGGCAGGATGCTGCCACGCATGTGAGCTTCCTGTTCTTTTCGGAAGGTCGAACGATTACATCAGTATAGACGATCCGGTCTCGAGGCGTGTCGGCGAGAAGATGCGCGAGATCTGGGGCGAATTTGCGCACAACGGATCGCTTTCCTGGAAGATGTTCAAGGATGAGGAAGTCGTAAAAGCAATAGATTAAGGCTTTTACCGAACAACCTCCCTCCTTTATGTGCGAGTTTGTTTTTATCCCTTATATTTGCATTAACCTTCTACTATAATAGGTTAATGGTTTTATACCCAAATGGAGGAGATAATATGGTTGTTTCAACAAAAGGCCGCTACGCACTCCGCGTAGTTATAGATATTGCAAAGTACGGCAAGAACGGTTATGTCACATTAAGCGGCATCGCTGAAAGACAGGGACTGTCCGAGAAGTATCTCGAGTCGATCATAAAGATGCTCGTACAAAAAGGCCTGGTAATCGGCCTCAGAGGCAAGAACGGCGGCTACAAGCTCGCCAAGGATGCCAAGGAGATCACCGCCTGGGACATCATCTCCGTCACAGAGAACGACTTCTATGTCGTCGCATGCATGGACCCTAACGCGCCCATGTGCGACCGCGTCGACAAATGCGTAACCCTCCCCATGTGGAAAGACTTCAGCCAGGAGATGGAGAAGTTCTTCAGGAAGTACACGATCGCCGAACTCGCCGAGAAGGAACTGGCGCAGTAAGGGTCTTTAATAGTTTGCGCGATTTTTGAAGGCAGTTCGCTCCGGCGTGGGCGGGCTGCTTTTTCATACCTGATCGCGGATTTTTTATAGCTGGTGACGATTTGGTGACGATTTTGAGGGTTTTCGTCACTACGATGGAATTAAGCAGGCAACGATGGTTCCCCAAGCCCCGCGAAAAGCAGGTGTGCAGATATGGTGCTAACTTGGCCGCATATTTGCACCCAAACGAGCAATTTGGCCCCGGAATGCGCGAAATGGTGCAGAT
>JAEEGJ010003086.1_pt1 | contig 68783 bp, 46 predicted proteins | sample 8958761 | NCBI WGS metagenome assembly JAEEGJ01 (sample SAMN16246546, study PRJNA631951) | gut metagenome | biome: gut microbiome; feature: rumen; material: RS-attached | host: Bos | place: Iran: Karaj | collected 2018-10 | reverse complement strand
TCTTGGCAATCTGCTTCAGTGCATCGGCAGCCTGGTCGATCTTGACTACTGTCTTGTGCAGGTCGATAATATGGATACCGTTACGCTCGGTATAGATGTAGGGAGCCATTGCGGGGTTCCACTTACGCTTCAGGTGGCCGAAGTGGCAGCCAGCCTGGAGCAACTGATCAAAATTTGTTCTTGACATTTTTGCTTGATTTTTTTAATTGTTTACTTTCCTTTTAATTCTGATTAGAATCAGCCGGGAGGTAGTCGCCAGCCTAAGGGCGCCTAAGCTACTCTAAGGGGGAATCCTACCGGTTTAGATACTAAACTTGCGCTCAGCTCTTCAGCGGGATTAACGCTTACTGAACTGGAAGCGACGACGAGCCTTGGGCTGACCTGGCTTCTTACGCTCTACCTCACGGCTGTCGCGTGTCAGGAAACCTTCGTCCTTCAGCGTCTTCTTATCCTCGGCATTGATCTTCACCAGTGCACGGGCGATAGCGAGGCGCAGAGCCTGGCTCTGACCTGTGAAACCACCACCGTCGAGGTTGGCCTTGATGTCATACTTCTCAGCTACATCGAGCAGTTTCAGCGGCTGCTTAACCACGTACTGCAGGATAGCTGAAGGGAAATATACCTCTAAATCCTTCTTGTTGATCGTAATCTTGCCTGTACCTTCTGATACATAAACGCGGGCTACAGAGCTCTTGCGACGACCTATTGCGTTAATTACTTCCATTGTCTATAAACTTTAAACTTTAAACTATAAGCCATTACTTATACTGGTTAATATCAATAGTCTTTGGCTGCTGAGCGGCATGTGGATGCTCTGTACCCTCATAGATGTAGAGGTTGTTCAGCAGGCTGCGTCCGAGGGGACCCTTTGGCAGCATACCCTTCACAGCGTGACGGAGGAACTTCTCGACACCACCGTTGCGCTTGCGAAGTTCGGCAGGAGTCTGGAAGCGCTGGCCACCAGGATAGCCTGTGTAGCGGGTATAGACCTTATCGGTCTCTTTCTTACCAGTGAATACTACCTTATCGGCATTGATAAGGATGACGTTGTCGCCGCAATCTACGTGCGGAGTGAAAGTTGGCTTGTACTTTCCGCGAATCAGCTTTGCTACCTTTGAAGCGAGACGACCAACTACCTGGTCTGTGGCATCGATTACCACCCACTCCTTCTTTGCAGTCTCCTTGTTCACGGAAACAGTCTTGTAACTTAAAGTGTTCATTTCTTTGTTTAAATTTTACTACTAAAAAACAGTTTAACTACATGAGCGCACATCAACCCACATCCGAGGTCTAACTCTCGGCTGCAAGTCTAACGAACGCCGGAACCTTACGATTCCATTGATGAACCAGCGATTCACGAACCACTACGCCCGGCCAAAGACGCCGCTATTCACACCCTGATTCACGGGGATTCTAAGTCTCTCCCCAATAATCGGACTGCAAAGGTACACCTTTTTATTCATACGCGTGTGCCTTTGCAGTCCGAAAAGTGAAGATTTATGTTTTTTTAACTCTTTATTGGCCTTTGTGCTTGCAAATTCCCCGACTGGCGTTGTGCAGGATATCATCGCAGATGACTGGTGCAGCAGCAGCCAGATCGACGATGCGATAGGGAATCTCGTTCAGGTAGATCAGCTTAGCTGCGCCTGCCTGTTCCATCTTCTCGCCGATCAGCGTCAGGTCGGTTTCGAGATAGAGTTCGTAAGAGCGCACCAGCATCGAATAGCTGCGGGTAGACTCGCGCCCCTCCGCGTCGATATACTGGCCAGTGAACGTCTTCTGGAAACGGTAGGTGTTGACGCCGCAAACTTCCTCGCAATGATGGACGAAGGTAAAGCAGTCGGTATAGTGGATGCCGATGATGACATTCTTGGCGTGGCAGCGTTCAAGATAGCCAAAGGGGGAGTCGGCTCCGAAAGAGCTGACGTTCTGCATGTCGCAGAGCATCTGCTGATCCTTGCCAGCCACGGCGAAGGAATAGAGCGGATGCTGGGTGCGGCGGAAATCGGCACGCCCAAGGGCAAAGCCTCCCAAAGCACCCGTCTTGCAGGGCGTCTTATAGTAATCGAAGGCGACACCATGGCAGAAATCCCAGTTGAACGTAGGAATCAGCAGCGTGCCCTCCTGCCCTATCACGCCGAGGATGGCATCGAGGAAGGCGTCGCGGTCGAAGCGCTCGCCATTGCGCACGGCTGTAAACATCAGCTGCATGATGTCGGAGGTCAGCAGTACGATGTCGCCCTGCTTGAGTCCCCAGTGCTTCGGCAGATCCAGATAACTAATGTACGCCATACTTTCCGAGCATGGCAATGATGGCATCCACTGAGGTGAAATTCTCAGGAACGACATCAGTGCCGTTGATTCTGAAATTGAAAGTAATCTCCAGGTTGGTCACCAGGCTCACGATATCATACGAGTCGAGCAAGCCTGCTTCCATAAAGTCCACATCCTCAGTGAAATCACACTCAGGACGAATGGTGGACAGAATCTCTAATATCTTTTCTCTCATAATCTTCTTGCTTATTCATTGACCTGCTTCTTGTAGAAGAGACGGTCGATCTTGCCATTGGCATTACGCTGCAACTGCTCCAGATGATGGAAAGCCGTCGGGATCATGTACTTAGGCAGCACCTTGCCGATCTGCAGACGGAACTCGGAAACGGGAATCTCATCGGCAGCCTCGTAGAAGAGCGTGATCTGCTTCTCACTCTGGTTGTAGACGATGCAGCCGTTCTTCACCAGCTTCAGGGTGTTGATGATCACATGCTCAATCTCACCGAGATCGGTGCGATAGCCCATGTGCTTCACGATATTGTCCTTACGCCCCTTGAACATGATCAGCCCCTCGTCGTTCATGCAGACGATATCCCCCGTGCGATAGATCAGCTCGGGATAGGCTTTGTTCAGCGGATTCTGCACGAAGGCGGCAGCCGTTTTCTCAGGATTATTGTAATAGCCCATCGCCAGCGACGTGCCTCGCACACAGAGCTCGCCCTCCACACCAGGCTCTTTCACAGCACGATCTTCGTCGTCGAGGATCAGGATGTCGGTATTGCGGCAGGGATAGCCGATGGGCAGCGGCTCTTCGTCGGGTATCTCCTTATTAATAATATAATAGGTGCAGTCGAGAGTAATCTCTATCGGGCCATAGAGGTTGGCGAAGGTCACCTCAGGCAGATGGTGATGCCAGTAGTTATACTGTTTCGTGGGGAATACCTCGCCTGCAAACCATACCGTGCGCAGGCTCTCGAGCTTGAAGGCAGAGAGCAGATCCATATTGGCGATGTTCACCATGATGGTGGGCACCCAGAAGAGGAAGTTCACCTTTTGCTGCTCGAGCACCTCGAGGATCTTCGCTGGGAAGGCAGCCAGATGGGCAGGAAGCACCACGAGTGTGCTGGCCTTTGCCATCAGCATGCAGAGCTCGAAACTGTAGATATCGAACACGATCGGCGAGAGTGATCCCATCACGAGGTCATCGCCGAAGTGGAAGGTGTCGATAGCCCAGTCGATAAAGTCGAAGAAACTCTTATGATTGAGCACCACGCCCTTTGGCGTTCCTGTAGAGCCTGATGTGTTAATGATACATGAAGGATCAGTGTCGATGATCGTCGACAGCCGCCTGATGATGTCTGCGGCATCCACATCTGCCGCCTCGCCAGCCTCATCAAGCAGGATCACCTTCATCGTAGAAGGGATGATGCCCTCGATGGGCTTGATCTGACGGGTTGTGGAGATGATGGCAGCAGGCTCAACCAGCTGCAGGATATTGCGGATTCGCTCAGCTGGCGTCTTGATGTCGAGGTTCATGTAGAAGTCCCCTGCATAGAGGATTCCCAGATCGGCATAAACACTCTCTATGGACTTGTCGAGGAAGACGCCCACTGGCCTGTTCTGACCAATGCCCAAAGCCATCAGCGCAGAAGCCAGCTGAAGGGATTTGCCGCGAAGGTCAGAGAAAGCGATCTCCCTGTCCTTATCGATCACAGCCACCTTCTGCGGATACTTCCTGACTGTTTCTTCAAATAACTCTATCAGACTAACCTTCATGTTCTTATACCTTTGTTTTATCAGCAAAGAGCACAAGGGGTCAAACCCTTTGTGCTCTTATGCAGTCTTTATTTGAGCGGAAGCAACTTTTCACTTTTCACTTCTCACTTTTCACTTCTTAAAAGTCCATGTTGTCGAGTGAGTCGCTGAAGTCCTTCGGCTCATTATTCTCCTTTGGAGCCTCACCCTGATGCTCAGCATGCGGACGATGCTCACCACGATCGCGACGATCACCGCGATCACGACGGTCACCACGCTCAGGACGACGATCACCACGCTCACCACGATCGCGACGCTCGCCACGCTCAGGGCGCTCACGGCGCTCACCACGGGCAGGACGCTCAACGTAGTCGGCAGGCTTCTCGATCAGCACACGGTGAGAGAGCTTGTACTTACCAGTCTTAGGATCGATCTCAAGCAGCTTCACCTTGATCTTGTCGCCCTCCTTGATACCAGCATCCTCAACCGTCTCGAGGCGCTTCCAGTCGATCTCAGAGATATGGAGCAGGCCATCCTTGCCAGGCATGATCTCAACGAAGCAGCCGTAAGGCATGATTGAGCGAACGGTTCCCTCATAGACCTCGCCTACCTCAGGGATAGCCACGATAGCCTTGATCTTGCTGATAGCGGCATCGATGCTCTCCTTGTTAGGAGCTGATACCTGAACCTTACCTACACCGTCAGTCTCATCGATGGTGATGGTAGCACCTGTATCCTCCTGCATCTGCTGGATAATCTTACCACCAGGGCCAATCACAGCGCCGATGAACTCCTTCGGAATCTCCATCTGAACGATGCGTGGAACCTGAGGCTTCAACTCGGCACGAGGCTCAGCGATGGTATCGGTGAGGCACTTCAGGATGTGCTCACGACCAGCCTTAGCCTGCATCAGAGCCTTCTCGAGAATATCGAACGACAGGCCGTCGCACTTGATATCCATCTGGGTAGCGGTCAAACCGTCCTTCGTACCAGTGGTCTTGAAGTCCATATCGCCCAGGTGGTCCTCGTCGCCAAGGATATCGCTGAGCACAGCATACTTATCTTCTCCAGGATTCTTGATCAGTCCCATAGCGATACCAGAAACAGGCTTCTTCATAGGCACACCAGCATCCATCAGAGCGAGAGTACCAGCACAAACAGTAGCCATAGATGAAGAACCATTAGACTCGAGGATCTGGCTTACCAGACGAACTGTGTAAGGGAAGTCCTCAGGAATCTGGCCCTTCAGTCCGCGCCATGCCAGGTGACCGTGACCAATCTCACGACGACCTACGCCGCGCTGAGCCTTTGCCTCACCAGTACAGAACGGTGGGAAGTTATAGTGCAGCAGGAAGCGCTGATAGCCATGCTCCAGCACATCGTCAACGAGCTTCTCGTCGAGCTTCGTGCCAAGCGTACAGGTAGAGAGCGACTGAGTCTCACCACGCGTGAAGATAGAACTTCCGTGAGGCATGGGCAGCGGAGAAACCTCGCACCAGATGGGGCGGATCTCATCCGTCTTACGGCCATCGAGACGGATACCCTCATCGAGGATGCAACGACGCATGGCGTCGCGCTCTACATCGTGGTAGTAACGATCCATCATAGCCTCATACTCGTCCTTGGAGATTTCCGAGTCGGCCGTAATCTCCGGATGAGTCTCGAAATACTTCTCCTTGAAGTCAGCCAGCAGCTTGTCGAAGGCATCGGCACGGTCCTGCTTTGGCAGAGCCTGCTTGGTAATGTCGTAGGCAGGCTGGTAGAGTTCCTTGTTCATCTGCTCACGCAGCTCCTCATCGTTTACCTCGTGATCATACTCGCGCTTCACGTCCTTGCCCAGCTCCTTAGAGAGCTCAGCCTGCAGCTCGCACATAGGCTTGATAGCCTCCATAGCAGCCTTCAGGGCGCCGATCATGTCCTGCTCGCTCACTTCCTTCATCTCACCTTCCACCATCATGATGTTCTCGGCAGAGGCTCCGACCATGATATCCATGTCGGCCTCCTTCATCTGCTCGAAGGTAGGATCAATGACATACTCACCGTTCACACGTGCTACGCGGACTTCCGAGATAGGGCACTCGAAAGGTATATCCGAGCAGGCCAGAGCTGCAGAGGCAGCAAAACCAGCCAATGCATCGGGCTGATCAACACCGTCGGCGCTGAGCAGCATGACATTTACGAATACTTCTGCGTGATAGTTACTTGGGAAAAGTGGACGAAGCACACGGTCCACCAGGCGTGATGTGAGGATTTCATTGTCTGAGGCTTTGCCTTCGCGCTTGGTGAATCCACCAGGGAAACGGCCAGCGGCACTGTACTGCTCACGATAATCAACCTGCAGAGGCATGAAATCGGTTCCGGGAACTGCATCTTTTGCGGCACAAACGGTGGCCAGCAATACGGTGTTGTTCATTGTCAACATGACAGCACCATCGGTCTGTTTTGCCACTTTCCCGGTTTCAATGGTGATGGTTCTTCCATCAGCCAGTTGAAGGGTCTTTGTAATTACGTTCATCTTTGTTTAAACATCTAATAATAAAAACTTCGATGCGACAGAAGCGCTGTTCCGTCGCAAAAATCGGCGCAAAGTTACACATTATTATATAAATAAACGAAGAAATGGTGATTATTTTTCGTTTTTTTTGGTTTTTTCCGCTCTAATTCGTACCTTTGCACCCGCAAAACGAAAATACGGAATAAAGATGAAACATATTTGGAAAGCGGCAGCCCTCTTTGCAGCTGCCATCATGATTACCTCATGCAATGAGAATAAGTTCAAGGTGGAAGGCCAGATCGCCAACGCCAAGGACTCCTTGCTCTACTTTGAGAATGTAGGATTGGAAGGCATCAACGTGGTCGACTCCGTAAAGCTGGGCGACAACGGCGAGTTCTCCTTCAAAGAGGATGCCCCGAAGGCACCTGAGTTCTACCGACTCAGAATCTCCAACCAGATTATCAACGTCAGCATCGACTCTACGGAGACTGTCGTCGTCAAAGGTGAATATCCTGGCATGGCATCGAACTACACCGTCAGCGGATCAGACAACTGCGAGAAGATTAAGGAGCTGGCACTCAAGCAGATGGACTTGCAGAAGCGTGCCATCGCCATCCAGCAGAATACAGCCCTCGGCATCAACGGCATCAACGACAGCATCAACAAGATCCTGGCTGCCTATAAGGACGACGTGAAGAGAAACTACATCTACAAGGAGCCCTACAAGGCTTACTCGTATTTCGCACTCTTCCAGGCGCTCGGCAACTGGCTCATCTTCAATCCACGCACGGATAAGGACGACATCAAGGCATTTGCTGCCGTAGCCACCAGCTGGGACACCTACTACCCTCATGCGGAGCGCGGACAGAACCTGCATAACATCGCCATCGAGGGCATGAAGAACCAGCGCATCGTTGACGCCAAGAATCAGGAGATCCAGATAGAGGCCAGCAAGGTGAATGAATCGGGCGTGCTCGACATCGCCCTGCGCGATAACAAGGGACAGGAGCGCCACCTGACGGATCTGAAGGGAAATGTGGTGCTGCTCGACTTCCACATCTTCGCTCTCGAGGATTCGCCTGCCCGTATCATCATGCTGCGCGAGCTTTACAACAAATACCACGCTCAGGGACTGGAGGTCTATCAGATTTCACTCGACAGCGACGAGCATTTCTGGAAGCAGCAGACGGCAGCCCTGCCCTGGATCAGCGTTCGCGATGAAAACGGCATCAATTCACAGCTCCTGATGCTGTATAATGTTCCAGCTGTGCCCGATTTCTTCCTCATTGACCGCGGCAACAACATCGTGAAGCGCGCTGCACAGATCAAGGATATCGAGGCTGAAGTGAAGAAATTACTCTAAGCGTTTCCTATACTAAAATAAGTGGCACTTATCGCTCGATAGGTGCCACTTATTTGTCGTTAAGAGCCGCTTATTCAGGATTAAAAGCTTTGCAGCCAGGCCTGGAGTTCGAATATCACGTGATAGTGGTAAGCGAAGCTCTCGCGATAGCCCCATCCGTGCCCGCCCGAAGGATAGATGTGGATAGAGGCTGGCACATCGTGCTTGTAAAGCTGCTCATAATAGTTCAGGCCATTGGCGGCAGGCACGGCCTTATCGTCGTCGCTCAAGGCAAGGAAGGCGCGTGGCGTCGTACGATTCACCTGAAGATCATTGCTGAATTCGGCCTCCAGCTTACGCAGCTCCTTCTTCGAGTGGCCTTCGCCCAAGAAGTTATCATGCGAGCCTTTATGGGTAAAGCCCATATCCATCGTAATCACAGGATAGAAAAGAATCTGGAAGTTGGGGGCAGCATCGCCAGTAGCATGTGTGGCGATGGTAGAAGCGAGGTGACCTCCTGCCGAAAAGCCCATGATACCTACATTATTACGGTCGATATGCCAGTCCACCGCATTCCTGCGCACAGTCCTGATGGCTTCCTCTGCGTCAGAGATGGGAACCATGCGATCGCCATGAGGCATACGATACTTCAGTACGATGAGTGCAATACCATGATTATTGAAAAAGGTAGCCCACTGGTGCCCCTCGTGATCCATAGCCAGATGAGAGTAGCCGCCACCAGGACAGCAAACTACCGCACGGCCTGTAGCTTTCTTGGCATCAGGCAGATAGACCGTAAGTTCAGCTTTATCCTTAGCGTCGCTACTGGCATACTTGGCTCCATTGGGCCAGAGCTCCATCGTCGTTCCTTTCTGTGCAAATACCGATGCCGAGCATGTCAGCAAGAGCATCGTCATGATTGTTTTCAGACTTCTCATTACTTTAATTATGTTAATCGACGGTGCAAAGATACGAAAAATAAAATAAAAAACGTATCTTTGCAGGCATAAACTTAACATAACGGAGAAAATGAAGAAGATTCTGACAATTCTGGCTCTCACGACACTGACGCTCAGCGCACAGGCCAAGGTAAGGTTGCCCCATCTGATTGGCGACAACATGGTATTGCAACAGCAGACGGATGCCCGCCTCTGGGGATGGGCACAGCCTGGGAAGACGGTGAAAGTAAGCACATCATGGAGCAAAGAGACTGTCAGCACGAAAGCTGACAAGCAGGGGAAATGGCTGGTGAAAGTCAAGACGCCCAAGGCCAGCTACGAGCCTTTGTCGATTACCTTCGACGATGGCGAGCCGCTGACCATCAAGAATGTCGTAGCAGGTGAGGTATGGGTCTGCGCAGGACAGTCGAACATGGAGATGCCCGTCAAGGGTTTCTGGATGTGCCCTGTGAAGGATTACAACCAGGTGGTCATCGACGCTGCCAACCATCAAGGCGTGCGCTCTGTGAAGATTCCAAGCGTGATGCGCGCAGAACCTCAGGACGATGCCCAGTGCGAGTGGCGGGAGTGCTCTCCCAAGACCGTTGGTGAGTTTTCGGCCACTGGCTATTTCTTCGCCCGCACCATGCATCAGGCGCTCGACATTCCCATCGGACTCATAGAAGCTAATAAAGGAGGTACGCGCGTAGAGAGCTGGCTGACGAAGGAGAATCTTCAGAAATACACCAGCGATCCCACTGATTCTGTGGAGATCTGCAAGAAATGGGACAAGTGGGACTATCACCGTTCGCTGCTTTGGGGTAACGGCACGTTCAATCCCATCCTGAACTTCACCGTGAAGGGAATCCTCTACTATCAGGGATGCTCGAACGTGGGCGATCCTGGCGATCAGTACTCTCAGCGCATGAAACTGCTGGTGGAGCAGTGGCGCTCACAGTTCGGCTTGGGCGAGATTCCTTTCTATTTCGTTCAGATTGCACCTTACGAGTACGATGGCGATGTCAATGCCGTCAGCGGAGCCTTACTGCGCGAACAGCAGTACAAGGCCGCAAAGATCATTCCCAACAGTTCGCTGGTGTGCATCAACGATTTGGTCTATCCCTACGAGTTTACGCAGATTCATCCCACCCAGAAGCGACAGGTGGGCGAACGTCTGGCCTATACAGCACTTAATCGTGACTACGGCTTCGAAGGACTGATGTACAAGAGCCCGTCTTTCAAGGACATGCAGGTGAAGGACGACGCCATCTTCATCCATCTGGAGGACAACTACCATACGGATGCGCCTTTCGAGGGCATGGAGGGCTTCGAGATTGCTGGCGAGGACAAGGTGTTCCATCCTGCTACCGCGCGTCACTTCTGGCAGGAAGGAGGCGGCTATTGGGACGAAGCTATCAAGATCAGCTCGCCCGAAGTCAAGCATCCTGTCGCTGTGCGTTACTGTTTTAAGAACTTCCAGATCGGCAACGTGAAGAATGCAGGCAACCTGCCGCTCTTCCCTTTCCGCACTGACAACTGGTAAACCTATGAAGAATCATCCATTAGAACTATTCCATTACTGTCCGAAATGTGGCAGCGAGGATTTCGAGATCCATAACGAACTGAGCAGGCATTGCGCCAATTGCGGTTTCACGTATTATCAGAACCCACGAGCCTCTACAGCAGCCTTTATCCTGAACGGTAAAGGCGAACTGCTGGTAGCTCGTCGCGGCAAAGAACCAGCCAAGGGCACACTCGACTTGCCTGGCGGCTTCGTAGACAATGAGGAGAATGCCGAGCAGGGGATTGTGAGAGAAATCAAGGAAGAGACTGGTCTCAGCATCAGTGCTGATGACGTGAAGTACCTCTTCTCCATTCCCAACATCTACCGTTACTCAGGGATGGACATCCACACGCTCGACTTGTTCTTTATCTGTCAGGTAGGCGATGATGCCACCATCAAAGCAGCCGACGACGCAGCTGATTTGTCGTGGGTTCCTTTGAGAGAAGTGTACGTTGAACGCTTTGGACTACGCTCGATAAGGCAGGCTGTACACCGTTTCTTGGCACAAAACTGTTAATAAAACAAAAATTCCTCTATATATATAAGGTGGGAGTGAGTTTTTTGTTTACTTTTGCAGCCCGTAAGAAATAAAACGAGACAGAATATGCAAAAGAACTTAGTGATTGTCGAGTCTCCTGCCAAGGCGAAGACCATCGAGAAATTCCTGGGAAAGGACTTCAAGGTCATGTCGAGTTACGGACATATCCGTGATTTGAAGAAGAAAGAGCTGAGTATCGACGACCAGACACTTGAACCGGAATACGAAATTCCTGAAGAGAAGACAAAACTTGTTGCCGATCTGCAAGCCAAGGCAGACAAAGCCGAGAAAGTATGGCTCGCATCCGATGAGGACCGTGAAGGAGAAGCCATCTCCTGGCACCTGTGTGAGGTATTGGGACTGGACAAACAGAAGACCAACCGTATCGTCTTCCACGAGATTACCAAACCCGCCATTCTTGAGGCCATTGAGCATCCGCGCCATGTGAATATGAACCTGGTGAATGCCCAGCAAGCCCGTCGCGTGCTCGACCGTCTGGTAGGTTTTAAGCTTTCTCCCGTTCTTTGGCGTAAGGTAAAGCCAGCGCTTTCTGCTGGTCGCGTTCAGAGTGTAGCCGTTCGTCTGATTGTTGAGCGCGAGCGCGAGATCCAGAATTTCCAGAGCGAGGTTTACTATAGTGTCAATGGCGTGTTTGCCATTACCAACCCTGACGGTTCAGCCTCAGAGGTAAAGGCGCTGCTTGGCAATCGCTTCAAGACAGAAGCAGAAGTGATCGCTTTCCTCGAGAAATGCAAGGAGGCCACTTTCACCGTAGAGAGCATCCAGAAGAAACCTGTGAAGCGTACGCCAGCGCCCCCATTTACCACCTCAACTCTGCAACAGGAAGCAGCCCGCAAGCTTGGCTTCTCTGTCAGCCAGACCATGATGGTGGCACAGCATCTGTATGAAAGCGGACAAATCACTTATATGCGTACTGACTCTGTCAACCTTTCTAAACTTTGTCTGGGTGCCAGCAAGGGAGAGATTGTCAGACTCTATGGCGAGGACTACAGCAAGGTTCGCCAGTATCACACCAACACCAAAGGTGCTCAGGAGGCTCACGAGGCCATTCGTCCTACCTATATGGAGCAGATGGAGATTGAGGGAACAGCTCAGGAGAAGCGTCTGTATGAACTCATCTGGAAGCGCACGATCGCCAGTCAGATGGCTGACGCTGAGATTGAGAAGACAACAGTTAATATCGAGGTCAGCGGCATCAATGAGACATTCGTAGCCCAGGGCGAGGTCGTAAAGTTCGACGGTTTCATCAAAGTCTATCGTGAGTCATCCGACGATGACGACCAGCAAGACGAGTTCAGCCACATCCTGCCTCCTCTGAAGAAAGGACAGACGCTTACCCGTCGCGACATCATTGCCACAGAGCGTTTCAGCCAAGGTCCGCAGCGATACACGGAAGCCAGCCTTGTCCACAAGATGGAAGAACTGGGTATCGGCCGTCCTTCCACCTATGCGCCCACCATCTCCACCATCCAGCAGCGCGAGTATGTGCAGAAGGGTGACAAAAAAGGTGAGGAGCGCTCTTACTCTCTCTACCAGCTGAAAGGCAAGCAGATCAGTCAGAAGACGCGCAAAGAGCAGATCGGTTCAGAGAAAGGCAAGCTGATTCCTACAGACATCGGCACCGTAGTCAACGATTTCCTGATGGAGAACTTCAATGAAATCATGGATTATAACTTCACCGCAAAGGTGGAGCAGGACTTCGATAAGATTGCTGAGGGCGACGAGAAATGGACGGATATGATGAAGACGTTCTACAAGCATTTCGAACCCACAGTGGAGAAGACCATGAATGCACGTCAGGAGCATAAGGCTGGCGAGCGCCAGTTAGGAAAGGATCCTAAGAGTGGCAAGCCCGTCTTCGTGAAGATTGGCCGTTTCGGTCCTGTCGTACAGATTGGTACCGCAGAGGATAAGGATAAGCCCCAGTTTGCTCAGCTGCCCAAGGAACAGAGCATCGAGACTATTACACTCGAAGAGGCACTCGAACTCTTCAAGCTGCCTCGCAATCTGGGCGACTACGAAAGCAAGCCCGTTACCATCGGTACTGGCCGCTTTGGTCCCTACGTGCTCCACGACCGCAAATATACCTCGCTTCCCAAGGATTGCGATCCGATGGCTATCACCCTCGAAGAGGCTATCGCCCTGATTCAGGACAAACGCCGAGAGGAGAGCCAGAAGCACATGAAGTTCTTCCTCGAAGATCCGAAACTGGAGGTGATGAACGGACGTTACGGTCCATATCTGGTTTACGACGGTAAGAACTACCGTCTGCCAAAGACGATGCACGAAAGAGCTAAGGAACTGACCTACGAAGAGTGCATGAAGGTCATTGAGGCCACACCTGTAAAGAAAGGCTGACATGATCAGAATCATCCTGATAGGCTATATGGGTGCTGGCAAAACCACCGTCGGCAAGGCGCTGGCGAAGGAGCTAGGTATCACCTTCTACGACCTCGACTGGTATATCGAGAGCAGGATGCGCAAGACGGTGGCGCAGATCTTTGCCGAGCGCGGTGAGGAAGGATTCCGTAAGATCGAGTACAATATGCTGCACGAAGTGGCAGAATTCGAGGATGTCATCATCAGCTGTGGCGGTGGAACACCCTGTTTCTTCGACAATATGGACTATCTGAACCAGCAGGGACAGGTGGTTTATCTGAAAGCCGAGCCCGAGGTGCTCTACAAGCATTTGGTGATGAGCAAGAACGATCGTCCGTTGCTGAGAGGCAAGACGCCAGAACAGCTGATCACCTTCATCCGCGAACAGCTGGAGAAGCGTGAGCTCTTTTACACCAAGGCCAAGTACATCCTGGATGTCAGTCTGCTGGACAATTACGAGAAAATCAGAATCAGCGTCGAGAAGATTCGCGAACTGCTGAAAGTATAATAAACCTAGACAACTGCAAGAATGAAGAAATGGACCATTGAAGATTCGAAGGAGCTCTACAACATCAACGGATGGGGCACTTCCTATTTCGGCATCAACGACAAAGGCGATGTCTATGTCACTCCTTGTAAGAACAATACGCAGATTGATCTGCGTGAAGTGATGGACGAACTGGCCCTGCGCGATGTCGTGCCTCCAGTACTGCTCCGTTTCCCAGATATTCTCGACAACCGTATCGAGAAGACGTGGAGCTGCTTTAAGAAAGCCGCAGAGGAGTATGAATACAAAGGCGACAACTATGTGGTCTATCCCATCAAGGTGAACCAGATGCAGCCCGTCGTCGAGGAGATTATCTCCCACGGAAGGAAGTTTAACCTAGGTCTTGAGGCTGGCTCAAAACCTGAGTTGCACGCTGTGATTGCCATGCAGTGCCAGAGTGACTCGATTATCGTCTGCAATGGCTACAAGGATCAGAGCTATATCGAGCTCGCCCTGCTGGCTCAGAAGATGGGCAAGCAGATCTTCATCGTAGTTGAGAAGATGAACGAACTGGAGATCATCGCCCGTGAAGCCAAGAAGATGAATATCCGCCCCAATATCGGTATCCGCATCAAGCTGGCCTCTTCTGGTTCAGGCAAATGGGAAGAGAGCGGTGGCGACGCCTCTAAATTCGGCCTAACCAGTGCGGAACTATTGGAAGCACTGGATTTTATGGATAAGAAGGACATGCGCGACTGTCTGCGCCTGATCCATTTCCATATCGGCTCACAGATTACCAAGATACGCCGTATCCAGACAGCCCTCCGCGAGGCTTCGCAGTTCTATATCCAACTGCACAAGATGGGCTATAACGTTGACTTCGTGGATTGCGGAGGCGGTCTCGGCGTCGATTACGACGGCACTCGCTCACCATCAAGCGAGAGTTCTGTGAACTACTCTATTCAGGAGTACGTGAACGACTGTATCTACACCTTCGTCGATGCAGCCAACAAGAATAACCTCCCCCACCCCAATATCATCACCGAGAGCGGACGCTCACTGGCTGCCCATCACTCCGTATTAGTGATCGATGTGCTGGAGACAGCCTCGCTGCCCGAGATGCCTGAGGAGTTTGAGCCCGACGAGAACTCTCACCAGTTGGTGAAGGATCTCTATGAAATCTGGGACAACCTATCGCCTCGCAATGTGCTTGAGGACTGGCACGACGCAGAACAGATCCGCGAGGAGGTGCTCGACCTGTTCTCGCATGGTATCGTCGACTTGAAGACACGTGCCGAGGTGGAGGCCATGTACTGGAGCGTATGTCACGAGATACACGCCCTCGCCAAGAGTCTGAAGCATATCCCAGAGGAATTGATGAAGATCGACAAGCTTCTGGCAGACAAGTATTTCTGCAACTTCTCGCTCTTCCAGAGCCTCAGCGACTCATGGGCCATCGATCAGGTGTTCCCCATCATGCCCATCCAGCGACTCGATGAGCGCCCCACACGTAATGCCACCATTCAGGACATCACCTGCGACAGCGATGGTAAGATTGCCAACTTCACCACCAATCTCCATAACACTCACTCGCTGCCCGTCCATGCACTCAAGAAGAACGAACCCTATTATCTTGGCGTTTTCCTTGTAGGTGCCTATCAGGAGATTCTGGGCGATATGCACAATCTCTTCGGCGACACCAACGCCGTACATATCTCAGAGAAAGACGGCACCTACCACATCGACCAGATTATCGACGGTGAGACGGTAGAGGAAGTGCTCGAATACGTACAGTATAATCCCAAGAAGCTGGTTCGCCAGCTCGAAGTTTGGGTGGCCAAGAGTGTGAAGCAGGGTAAGATCTCGCTCGAAGAGGGCAAGGAGTTCCTCTCGAACTATCGCTCAGGGCTCTACGGCTATACCTATCTGGAATAGCCCAGGATAACCTAGGATTGCCTAGGCCTGCCCAGAAAAAAAACAGAAGAAAATGAAAGAAAAACTGACTATAGTCAAAGTGGGCGGGGCCATCGTCGAAGACGAGGCCCAACTCTCACAACTACTCAAGGACTTCAGTGCCATTGAGGGCAAGAAAGTGCTGGTTCATGGTGGAGGCCGCAAAGCCACTAAGGTAGCCGAGAGCCTTGGCATCGAGTCGAAGATGGTGAACGGCCGCCGTATCACTGATGCCGACATGCTCAATGTAGTCACAATGGTCTATGGCGGACTAGTCAATAAGAACCTTGTGGCCCGTCTTCAGGCCAGCGGTGTGAATGCGTTAGGCCTCACAGGTGCAGATATGGACGTTATCCGCAGCCACAAGCGTCCTCTCAAGGACGGTATCGACTTTGGCTTCGTTGGCGATGTCGACAAGGCGAATGGCCAGATGCTCAGCAAACTGATTGAGGAAGGCATCACTCCTGTGATGGCTCCATTGACCCATGATGGCCAAGGGAATATCCTCAATACCAATGCCGATACCATTGCCAGTGAGACAGCCAAAGCCCTTGCAGGCTTTTATGACGTGACCCTCATTTTCAGTTTCGAAAAGAAAGGTGTACTCCGCAATCCTGATGACGACGACTCCGTGATTCCCACCATCACGCGCGCGGACTTTATTAAATATAAGGATGACGGTACCATCAGCGGCGGCATGCTCCCTAAGATCGAGAATGCCCTCGCAGCCATCGACGCAGGCGTCAAGGAAGTGATTATCACACTCGCCACAGCCATCGACGGAAAAGCCGGAACCATCATCAAATAAAAAAATAATTCTTTTTCTGTAACTTTTGCGTTTCTCAATCGTCATATAAGAAGAGAGGATGAAAGAAATCAGTTTCCGGAACGATGTCCTACCACTGAAGAACGAGCTATACAGGCTTGCACTCCGCATCACCCTCAACCCAGCTGAGGCTGAGGATATCGTACAAGAAACACTGATAAAAGTCTGGAACAGACGAGACCAATGGGATACGATCGAATCCATCGACTCCTTCTGTCTGACCATCTGCCGCAATCTCTCTCTCGACAAGATGCGGAAGATGGAGAACCAGAACCAAAGCCTGGAAGAGGCCGATAACGAAGCGCCCGACCACAGCTACTCATCCAATCCTGAGGAACAGGCCATGCAGCAGGACAGAATCGCCCTGATACGCCGCCTCATCAATGGGCTGCCCGAGAAACAGCGAAGCGTGATGCAGCTCAGAGACTTTGAAGGCAAGAGCTATAAGGAAATTGCCGCCATCATGAACATCAGTGAGGACCAGGTGAAGATCAATATCTTCAGAGCCCGACAGGTGATTCGCCAAAAGTATTTTGAAACAGAGAAATATGGATTATAAATATATCGAACAACTATTAGAGCGTTACTGGGAGTGCGAGACCACTCTTCAGGAAGAAGCTATTCTGCGCGCCTTCTTCAGCCAGGAGAATGTTCCTGCTGAATTGCTAAAGTATAAGGCGCTGTTCACCTATGAGCTCCAGAAAGAGGATGTCCTGGGTGATGATTTCGATGCACGCATCCTGGAGAAGACGCAGCCCACAGCCAAGACCGTCACACTGACGAGTCGCTTGATGCCGCTCTTCAAGGCTGCAGCCATTGTGGCTATTGTTCTGACGCTGGGCAATGCTGCTCAGGCTCCCTGGAACTACGGTTGGGAAGATCCAAAAGATGCCTATGCCAAGTTCCATCAGCAGACTACAGACTCCGTGAACACGCTTGGTGTCATCCAGGCAGAGAATGTGGCTGACAGTACGAAGGTCTCGACCTCCGAAACATCTACTTATTTAGAATAATTTTCTATGCTTTCTTTATAATAATCATTTTTTTAAAAACACAACGAAGAAACTGTGAAGTTTCATTCTCTCAAATTTTTCAGTAAAGTACTAACGCAAAAAGAAAGGGCTGCCTCCGTAACACACCGGTGAGCAGCCCCGTTTATTTCCCATTCCTGCGACTATTTCTTCAATCTCAGGTTCAACTGGAACAAGGCAGGCAGGAAGATACACAGCGAGAATCCCAGTGCCATCAGCACATGCTGCTGCGAACCAAAAAGATCCATCAGCGTCAAGTCAGGATCAGGATAGAGGTTGAATAGCACGTAGGCCACCGTATTGTTCACCCAGTGATATACCACACCAGGCACGATACTATCCGTACGATAATACATCCAACCCAACAACAGACCAATCAGAAAAGCATGCGGCATCTGGGCTGGGTTCATGTGAATAAGGGCAAAGAGCAGTGCCGAGATAGAGATACCCACCCAATGACGACTGTTCCAACGAAGCAGAGCCCTCAGCACAGCGCCTCTGAACACCAACTCTTCAGCCAAGGGAGCCAACAGGCCTACGACCAGATACCCCCAACGATCCTTCAGAATCATCTCAAACTCATCTTCAACCCAATTAGGCAGAGCAGGCATCTGCTCCTGAAGCCATGTAGAAGGGATAAGGGCGCCCAGTGCAGCCAGTACACACCAAAACAGCACGAACCAAGGGCGCGTCTGCATCCAGTCGCGCGAAGCCTCGCTCCATTTCGCCATCAAGAACACAGCAATCGTGATCACACTGAAAGCAGCCATCATGATAATCATCCCAGTGGCATTCATTGGCGTATCTTTGCCCATCACCAACGGCCAGACACCCTGAACCATCATACTGACAAGTGCCTGTATCGCAGCAAACACCACAGTATAAATCAATGCATTCTTCATCCTAATATGTCTTTTACCTGTTTTTTATCTTCCTGCAACTGAGCCACAAGTGCTTCAGGCGAATCGAAACGACGTTCCTCACGCAGACGAGCGACGAAGGCGATATCTACCTCCTGTCCATAGAGGTCACCATCGAAGTCGAGGATATTCACCTCCAGCGTCTGCCCCTTGCCCTCAAACGTTGGGCGCGTACCTATATTCATCATAGCAGCCCGCTGCTGCCGATCCTTCTCCAGCTTCGCCCATACGGCATAGACACCCGAGGCAGGAATCAATTTGTCGCTACAGAGCAACTCCAGATTGGCCGTAGGGAATCCCAGACTGTGGCCGATATGCTCACCAGGCATCACCTTGCCCGAGAGCTGATACAGACGTGTCAGGCACTGCGGCATCAGTTCGACATGACCTTCCAAGAGCAACTGACGGATAATCGACGAGCTGACAGCCTCCTTACCATCGGTCATCAGCTCCGCATCGCCTCTCATCACCTGCATACCCATCTCCTCGCCATAGCGCACGTAATCGTCGAAACCTTCCTCGCGATGATGTCCGAAACGATTATCATAGCCCGTAATCAGCACTGCGGCATTCAACTGCTTATGCAAAATCTGCTGCATAAACTCGCGAGCCGTCAGCGCAGCCAGTTCCTTGGTAAAAGGCAGAACCACAAGATAATCGACGCCCATCTGGCTGATGATATCCCGTTTCTCCTCCAGTGTCGTCAGCAACTGAGGATGGAACGAAGCATCGAGCACCTGCCTCGGAGAACGGTCGAAAGTCACGACTACCGAACAGAGGCCAGACACGCGGGCCTGCTCAGCAACCATACCAATCAGATGCTGATGCCCCTTGTGGACACCATCGAATACACCGAGCGTTACCACACATTTGGGTAGCCTGATTTCGCCATTATTGATACAAATTGTCTCCATGAGGCCGCAAAGTTAAGCATTTTTGCTTATTTCCGCAAAAAAAATTTGGATATTTAATAAAAAAGCCTTAACTTTGCAACCCAAATCACGGACTTGTAGCTCAGTTGGTTAGAGCAACAGACTCATAATCTGGAGGTCCCTGGTTCAAGCCCAGGCTGGTCCACTTCTTAAAATCAGGCACTTACGAATTTCTCGCAAGTGCCTGATTTTATGCTATCTCATTATAACTTAACAAGCGGATATGTCAAGACCACAGCGGCGACGCCTGTGATGGTGACGAGGAGGGTCAAGGGAATGCCGATGCGCATGTAGTCGGAGAAATGGTAGCCACCAGGACCATAGACCAGCATATTGGGCGACGCAGCAATAGGTGTGGCGTACGAGGCGTTGGCCGCAATCATCAGTGCAAGAAGGAAGGGCGCACTTTCATAACCGATCTGCTCTGCCGCATGATACATGATGGGGAAAAACATAGCGGTCACAGCCACATTCTCCACCAGCTGGGTAATCAGCATAGCCGCCAGGCACACACCAAGCATAATCATGATGGGATGCGTGCCCACTATGTCAATCACAGCCAGGGCAGCAGCCTGCGCTATCCCCGTCTTCGATATCGCCATTCCCAGCACAATCGATCCCGCCAGACTCATCAGTGCACGCCAGCTGATAGAGTCCATGGCCTGATTGATGGTGCAGCAGCGGAACATCAGCATAGCCAAGGCTGCCAGCACAGTGCCATGCAGCAGCGACACCACGTTCAAGGCCGTGAGAGTCATCATCGCCATCATGATCAACGATGCGACAATGGCATTAGGGCTGACCTTGATCACCTCCTCGAAGTCGGAGAATTGTAAGAGCGACGAAAGGTTGCCGGCAAAGATATTTGTATTGCGCGGACATTCAAAGAGCAATGTGTCGCCCGCCTGCAGCGGCACTTCGCGAGGAGGTGCCTCGATACGCTTGCCACGACGCGCCACAGCCACAAGAATCAGATTGTAGTCTTTCTCTATCGCGCTTTTGGCAATGGTTTCACCGATAAGCCTACTGTCGAAGTTGACAAAGGCGATGCACAGCTTGTAGTTCTTGTTTATCTCGTTCATCGATTTGATGTGGTGGTCGGAAACCACCAGCTGGTGCGTCTCCTTCAACTCGAGGATTTCGTCTATCTGACCAGTATAGACCAAGCGATCGCCACCCATCACGTATTCATTCTCGCTGAGAAGCGATGGTTCACGGTCGTAATGATGGATATCTATCAAGTTACCGCCTTTCACATGGAATAGTCCTGCCTCACCCAGAGTCTTGCAGATATTCGGGTTGTCAGAAGGCACCAGCAGCTCCACCGTATAGTCAAGCGCTGTCACGAGAGCCTCCTTGGGCGACTTACGTGCTGGCAGCCATCGGCGCACGGCCACGATGAACACGATGCCGACTATGAGACATATTGCTCCTGGCACAAAGATGGAAAACATATTCATGGTCCTGCCTGTAGCACTTTCGTAGAGATCGGCCACCACGATGTTTGTCGACGTACCAACCAACGTACACACACCGCCCATCTGTACGGCATACACCATCGGAAGGTAGAGTTTCGAGGGCGCCATGTTGAGCTTCTTTGCCCACCGCTTCAGCACATTGCCGAAGAGCATGGTCAGCATCGTGTTACTGACAAAGGCACTCAGCATCGCAGCCGGCACCATCATGCGCAGCAAGGCCACTGGATAACGGTCGGGCAATCCGAACACATGCCGCATCATCCATTGCAGTACGCCAGTATAGCGCAAGCCCGCCATCACCACAGCCAGAACACCCGTAACAACCACAGTGCCCGCACTGAAGCCCGAGCACGTCTCCTTAGCATCGAGCACACCCGTAGCAAACAGCACACCGATAGCTATGAGCATGACGGCATCGGCCCTCACTTTCGTCAAGAGCATCACGGCAATAACGGCCATCACGGTGGCGATGGTTATCCAGGCGCCGATACTAAAGCCCCACACCATCATATCATTGAGCATTTCCACCCTCTTCGTCTATTTCAATTTGGGTTCAAAGGTACGTAAATTCCCCCAATTAATCACATATTGCAGACTATTTAACATATCTATGAGGAATCACAAACGCCAAGAGAGCGTTAAATTATGTAAATCCGAGACCCGTCTCAATTTTAATCGCTACCTTTGCATCGCATCTTGTAATTAAACGAGTAATTAATAAGTAAGATATACCTTTACTATTTTATCCATTCCGCTTTATGATGAGAAAGAAGTGCTTCATTGGAATCATGGTTGCCCTTTTTGTTTGCTTCATGGCAACCAGCTGTACGAAGAGAAATTTTGGAGATACTGCACAAGAAGATGATTTCGGGCTGAACTTTAAAGCCGTTGTTATGGGTGACAAAAGCATCAATCCTCTGCAGGATTGGAGTACAGTGGCAAGTATTCCTGTAGAAGTAAGTATAGACTATGGTAGTAATCAATCGCGTACTGTCTATATCTATCAAACTCCACCTCTCATCGATAATAATGCTGCCTATATAGGAATGGCCAGATTATCCCCAGGAGAGACAAAGACCATCTGCGTTATAAAGCCTGCCCAAGTAGGTCTTCTCTATGCAGCTTGTTTCGACGATGCCGGTCACGCAGTGTGCAAGCCTTTTATAGCTGAGGCTTCTGGTTCAAAGATACATTTTGGGAACTCTGCCTCTTATACCCGTTCTGCCACTACAGGCAACAACTGGAGTGTACCTACTCAGAGGATGCCCAGCACTTCGAAATACATTTCAGGAAACCTGATAGAAGTAAGCGACTTTAATCCCGAATATGGCGAAACGACAGAAGCACACCTCAAAATCAGTTCAGATTTTAAAGGTTTCCTACCCTATCTGACAACTCACAACAATCTCTCTGTCTATGTTACAGGAACTTGGACACTTACCTTCGACCAACAGTTCGTCAATGGTAATGTGCTCGTTGTGGGAGATGGTGGTAAGATTGTGATACCTGAAGGGTTTAAGCTCACTACCGAGTCGGTTAGTGGAGGAGCCCCAGGCATCATTTACGTCTTGCCTGGTGGTGAGATTTCAGGACCTGGCAGCCTTGAACTCTCCTGCAAGGCAGACAATCATTATAACTCTGGAACGATCACCACCAATGAGGTGACGATCAAAGGCGGCATGTTGTACAACGATGGCACTATCGGACAAATAGAGAACTCCAAGACCAGTATTATGGGAGAAACAAGTAATAACGGAGTCCAGAATACAATTATTAATCATGGATATATTTATCTTTCCCAAATTGGCGGAAGTTCATTGTCCGTTCAAAATGCGGCCCATATACAAGCATCAGGCAATATTGTGCTCAATAGTAGCTCAAAAATGGATGATGGAGCATACATGGAGTGTGGCTCTCTTACGCTCGAAGGTAATAGTAATGGAAGCGAAGTCCTTTATATGGGAAACCAAAGCTATGTAAATTGCAATGGCAACTTAGACGTAAACAATTTCGGCGTTTGGGGGCCCTCTGGCAGTGGCTACATATCAAATGCCATTTTCAAGATCAACAGATGCAGTCACTGTGCCACGACAGAAGGTATTCCTGCCACTTATATGCTTGATCATGTGGAGTTGGTTCTTCCAGAAGATTATCCGACGATCTTCGACAAGGGCATCCTTCAAGTTTGGGGAGGTGAAGCTCAATATTATGGTATGGGATATTTGTCACCAACGGCTTCAGGCACTCCTTCTGTTCAACTGCTTTACGATTGGTTCAATGGCTACGCTGGTAAAGTCATTAATCCTGTGAACTATCATTGGCTACTTGACAGCAACAACAAGAACAACTTTTTATGGACAGGGGCGACGACACCTCATGATTCCAGCATTAACGAAAGTCGCCAAACATGTACCTACTCATTAGGACCTTCCTACAGCGTGGACGGATCAAACTATTCCACGTATCAGGCTACATTCCAGAAAAGCTTTGAGGACGAGCCTGATCCAAATTACATTTATTATGCGTTCGAGTTGGCTGACAACACTCATGATTTCAGCTATAACGATGTCGTCATCCGTTTAGCGACACCAACTGATAATAACGATGGTACATTTACATCCATTGCTGAGGCTGTGGCTGTAGGAACGAGTCTCTATACGAAAGTTCAGCTCAAGAATGAAGGTGCTGAAGCCAAAGATTTTGGAAAGGAGCTCCATATTGTTCTGGGAACAACTACGACAGCCAACATCTCGAAATTCGACCGTTTCTTTAACGACCTTGACACTCTGACTTTCACATCTCCCAATTTCCAGCTTGACAAGATGAACTTCTCGCTTTACATTGTCGACAAAAACAATTTGGACTACAGGTTCTCTGGAGCAGATCATATCATAGAGAACGCACCCACCTATATTGTTGTCAGTGGCGACAATGCCGGCAAATGGTTTTGGCCTTCCAACAAGATGAACATCGCATTGGCCTACCCGCTCTTCAACACTTGGGGGAATAACATGATTGCCGCGCCAGATTGGTACCTCAGTTCCAATGCTGATGCCAGTAGAGTGCTGAAATGGTAACAGTAATGCTAAAAGACGCTGTTCACATTGGGGAATAGATACCAGTCTGCTGCCTTGGTCTTATCCGATGACCAGGTACCAAAAGCATGACCTAATTTAGAATAGGCGCCATACAATGCTTTCGAATCCTTGATGTAAAATCCGATGTTGACACCCTTCAATGGATGGCGATACTGGCCCGTCGGCACTTTCAAGGCCCAAGGCAGATGCGCGTTCTTTAAGTCCACAACAGAATACTCGAAGAGTGTCTGAGCAGCTCTGTATTCATTCAAATGCACTTCCCAAACAGGCCCATGATATGCTAACATGATAAACGGATCCAACGAATCAAGAGTAAATTCATTAAGCCGAGAACCGTCTTTAAAATAAATAAGGTATGAAATAGTACGAGGAACTATCACCTGATTATTCGAGTCTGATCCTTTTGTGACATTATAGCCTTTTCTCTTGATTACTCCGAAGTTTTCCACCAGATTGTCGCCTGTGGCCCAATGAGCATCTGCAAAAAGGTTAATGACAGCTTCATTGTTTCTTCCTCTTACCAACAACTGATCAACGTCCTTGTTCACGACCATTAGAATCTGACCAGGAACATTGTCGTTAAACGTGATACCACCAACAGTCTTCACGCTGTCAATATCATCAAAATTATAGCCTATGAGTCTCATGGCTGCAGCCAACTGGATTTTCGAATCCACCGCTGCCAACGTCACATTCAATCGGATGGCATTGCTGCTCACCCACTCTTTTGAAATGTGCAAGACGACATCGTTATAATCATAATCTCCCGGCTCAGGGAACTCAGCCTCATAACCAAACACATACTCCTGAGGCTGGGGAACATACGACAAGAACTGACGGACGTACAAGGGATTGGCGAAATTAACATTAATCTCATTAGCCGCAAACTCTGTCACCGTATATGCGCCCTTATCATCTATCAATGCCGCATAAAGCTTCTCCTTGATGAGAGGAGAAGAGCCATACAGCGTCACAAAATCGCCATCGCTAATAGGAGCTTCACTTACTACGACGGCGTCATTGCTCTTAAGGGGATCCTCTGTCAAAATCTGCAGCTTCTTCGCATTTACGTTAGCGTCAGCTGTGATGACATAGGGCCGCTCACGGCTCATGATCCAGTCATGCGTTTCATCTACCTGATCCACAGGCGATGCTATCGTTAAAATAGTATCATAGACTTCAGGGTCGAAAACTTCCATCTTCTTGCAAGAGGAATTTGTCAGCAGCATCTGCCCGACAACGATACATACAAGAGCCAAGATGATGACTTTACGTAATTGCTTCATACTCTATCTTTCTCAAATTTGCGCCAAAATTACAAAAATAATTGCATAAAGAGTACATTTTGCCCTTCTTTTATAGATTTTAACACTAAACTTGATAAATGTTTTGGGTAATTTACTTAATTTTGCAGCAAAATCGATTTTGTAGGATTAAGCTACGTCATTACGTACCTTTATATATAATATAAATGAAGAAGTATTTCTTGAGAGGTATATCAGCTCTGATGATGGGCATGGGTATTGCAAGTTGTCACCACGAAGTGGAAAACGTCTCGCAATACGGTGTTGATGTTGTGGCTGAGAAAAAGGAGCAGTTCGACAATGCATTTAAGAATGCTTTCGGAACTATTGCCAGCGGCCAGACTTGGGGTTTTGCGCGCACGGCCTCCAAAAGCGAAAGTGCTCAAGACGGTTATATAGAGACTGATGACGTTTTAGGCAATACGATCGGAAGCTATGATTTCAGCAAAATCAGAGAAGACGCACCCACGTATGAATACTTAAACACCTTCATCGACATTGACGGCAAAGAAAAAAGATATGTTGCAAGGACCGTCATCCAGCACAAATACATGCCTCGCCTGGATTATGTCTTTGAAGCCCGCGACTTCGTAACCGATGCGGGGCGTGTGTTCTGCGAAGATCTCTCAAGCAATTATAACGACAGCAAAGAATACTTCGATTACAACGATGCCGTATTCGACGCGTCCATCATCGAAAGAACCTATATCAGGAAGACTACGGCCAGTATCTGGGAGGCCACACGTACTGCCACAGACTACTATACCGAAGACGTATCGAAGACAAGGGGCTCGGATGAAGGTGGAGAAGAGAAGTTCATCGAATACGGCGAATGGGGAGATTTCCGCCAGGTGGCAGAAGTGGCTCCCTATAAGACCAAGCAGCTGAACCTCCGCTGGGACAAGAACTCCCCTGAAGGCGTCACCGTAGAACCGCATAAATACGCCAGGGTTATCCTCCAGGCTGCAGGAAGCACGAAGGATATCAAAATCTTCGGAGAGGAAGTGCATAGCCTCTTTGATGTGAACGTAGCTACGATGGTCAACATTATAGACCCGAATGCAAAGGGCTATGGTTCATACGTACAAAGGGACACCGTCAATCTCAAAAACAATCATTATGGCTATGACCCAGATGATGAGTTCGACAAGGCCAGAAAGGTTGCAGACGATTACGCTAAAGGCGACGAACACATCTATCCAGAGATCACGCTATCCAACTTCCTGTTTGGTGGCTATGAGAAAGTTATAGATATCCCTGTTCAGGTACGTTTCGACAATAAGCACGTTGTTCCCCTTCAGGCAGAAACAGGCGAGGTTCCCCATAAGATTGCCATGCAGCCTGAGAGACTTTCTGCTGATAAGGTCTATGTGGCCCCTTGGCTCAACGAGAGCTATTCAATAGATCAGGCTTACAGCGATTTCAATAAGACGGGGAGCAACCAGACTGTCGCCACATGGGCTAACCCCAATAAGGAATACACTTATAACGAAGCCGAAGACATCACCGTCGATGCCAAAGGCACTTCTACTTCCTTCCAAGCCATTAACCCTGTTTCGTCTATGATCATTGCCACACTCTATGACAACAGCAAAGACGGAGATAAGGCCAATGAAGGTGGATACGACATCAGCAAAGGCATGACGATTGGCAATATTGACGGCATCATAGGGATGTTGAAAGAGGGCGACATCATTACAGTGACAGGAACGATCATCAATGCAGATAAGTCGACTGCAGGCGATGCAACGAAAAACTGGATGGTCTCTCTTTCTGATGGCAAATCCAATCTCTTAGACGAGGTCAAGGGGCACGATAGCGACAAGGTGACAGCCACCTTCACCATCACCAAGGACATCCAGACAAAACTGGTGTATCGCGCATCCGATCAAAGTGCCATAATTCTTAATGGAGAGAATATCAAGGTGTCTACGGTGTTCGTCATCAGGACCATTTTAGAATAAAGTCGTTTCCGTCTATTACAAAATTGATTTTCCAAACAATTCTGAGCGCTTTAACTTTAATTAACTCAGGATTATTCCAAGCTATTATTATTTTTCGTACCTTTGCAACCTAAAGATTGTCTATTGTAGATTATTAAATTATATATTAACCAAATTTTAAATTCGTATTAAAGTATGAAGAAGTATTTGATGACAGCAATGGCCGCTGTAGCGATGGGAGTAGCTTTCACCAGCTGCTCGCACAACACTGACCTCTACGGTGGCGAAGAAGGTGGCGGAAAGATCAACGGTCGCACCGCTAAGGAGCAGATTGAGCTCGACAAAGCAGTTTACAAAGCCGTGTTTGAGCAGTCATTCGGTAAGGTTGCCCCGACTGTAGACTGGGGTTTCGGTCCAAGCACTCGTGCGTTGACACGTTCAGGAAACACAGGCGAAACCTATGCCCAAACGCAGGGCGATGAAAATGGCGGTGCCAACATGAACCACAACGAGTGGGCCGATCCTGACAAGGAATTTGGTGGATGGGTAGTTCCCGACCCTCTCACCGCAGAACAGAAGGCTGTTGTCACTGCCTACTTCCAGTCAGGTCCCGACATTGACTTTGAAGATCCTCATTTCCGTCACTTCTTTGTGCAACAGGTGTACAAAGGTGGTTCTGCCCAAGCTGGTGCTTCTACCGAGGACATCACAGCTGCCAATAATTCTGTTTATAACAGCGGCAACATGAATCTGCTGACTGTAGGCGAGACGAACATTCACATAAACGACTACAACGCAGGCACATGCAGTGAAAGCGATGTGCTGAACAATGGTCAGAAGGTGGGTGGCACATCTCATAAGGACCAGATTACACTGATGGTGAATATTGACGACACAAGCTGCTTTGGTTACCACGAGACGGGTAGCTCTACTCACCACAACAACAAAGCTGCCATCGTAGGTTGGGAAACCATCGACACATGGGCAAAGACAAACTATGCTGGATATAACGGTTGTCTCAAAGATGACTGGAACCGCTCATTCATGGGCTTTGACCTCGCTATCAAAGAGGGTGCACAGGCATATGCCACAGATGGTGAAGGAAATGTTCTGTATGCTACATACGATCAGGCTCCTGAAAGCCCCCGCTATGCATGGGACGGAGAGAAGATTATCGACATGGCTGCCAGTGTTGAGAGGGTTTATCCCGATCCTAACAATCTGTATTGGTACAACGAAATCATTGTTCTGAAGGACGAATATAAGAGCATCTTTGGCTGTGGCTGGCTGACCACCAACGAGAATTTCTATGTTGCTGCCGATAAGGTGACTTTGCAGCAGACGATAAGCATCAATCGTGCACAGCTTTCTTCGCTTGAGGGTATTCAGAATTGTGTCGTTCTTAAGGAAGTTATGGATGGTAACCAGTGGTATCAGAGTGTTATCAATCTGCCCCGCATCAAGCAGCTTGTTGACGCCGGCTATCTGCCCGTCAAAGATAAGAGCCTGCAGGATTGGGTAAAGGTTGGCAAGAGCGATGGCTACTTCACCGATTGGATTGTCACATTGACTGAAGCCAAACGTATAGACGACGAGCAAGAAACATCCAGCTATCGCGTGATTGCTGAAGACTTGAGTGTAGATAATCAATCTGACTTTGACTTCAACGACGTAGTATTCGATGTAGATCCAGATGATGATGGATATGGCGCAACAATTACTATCTATGCAGCTGGTGGTATTTGGCCTTTGAAAATCAATGGAGAAGAAATTCACGAGAAGCTTATTCAAGGTATCCAGAAATTTGATTATGAGGATAAGAAAACTGGTAAAACGTATCAATGCTATCCAATGATTAATACTGAGGCAGCAGAACATGGTGAATCAACCTCTAATCGGCCAACTATTAGTGTAAGAACTGACGAGAAGGTTTGGGATTCTGATGATAACATACGTAATTCTATCAGAGATTATATTCATCTTATAGTATTCAAATATGATGATACTGACGGTGAAGAGCTTTATGCAAATGAAGGTGACGCTGCTTGCAAGATACTTGTAGATAAGAATTTCAAGATTAATTCAGAGCGTAACAATATTGCTAATGGAACGAAATTCAAAGATTTCGTAACAGGTAAATTAATCGGTAGAGTTTGGTGGTAAACAAGTATTGAAGAATATACTTCAAATATTTGCTGAAGGAAAGAGGTGTCTGCATCGCGCAGACACCTCTTCTTTGTTTTATAACTAGGAAAATTTTGCGCCCTAGTTAGGCCGCAAAAATTATCCCCCTATAGGAAAAAAGCCAGTTTACTTCCCAAAGGCAACGAACTTACTTCCCAACGACGACGTGCTTACTTCCGAATGTCTGCAAGAATAGTTCTTCGCGAAAAATCCCTCATCCCTCCCATTTTCTTCCGAAATCCCTCTCTGCAAAGGACATTCAGCATGGGAGAGATGCTTTTGATCCCTCACTTATCCCTCCCATATCCCTCCCACGTCATTTTTTGAATAAGTGGCACTTATTGACAAATAAGGCACCCTTATTGAGCGATAAGTGCCACTTATTTTGTGAAAAGAACCCGTTGTTATTGTGTAATTCATAATTAATTGCTCACTTTGAACTGCGTTCGAAGGTACTTCCGTTCGGAATTTCCCAAATAAATTTGGAAATTCACTCACTTATTCGTACCTTTGCACTCTGTATGGTACTAAATTGGATTTGGGTAGGATTTTTCATCATTGCGTTTGTGATAGCGCTGGTGAAACTGGTGTTTCTGGGAGACTTCGAGGTGTTCCCAGCCATGATGGATTCGACGTTCTCATCGTCGAAGACTGCATTTGAAATCTCACTGGGACTGACGGGCGTTTTGGCGCTCTGGCTGGGAATCATGAAGATCGGCGAGAAGGGAGGCGTGGTGAACGTGCTGGCTCGACTGCTGAGCCCTGTGTTCGTCAAGCTGTTTCCTGACATCCCCAAGGGTCACCCAGTGACGGGCTCGATCTTTATGAACATCGCAGCGAACATGCTGGGACTCGACAATGCGGCTACGCCATTGGGCCTGAAGGCGATGGAACAGCTGGAGGAAGTTAAGAATGAAAAGTTAAAGGTGAAAAGAGAGGCTGGCGAGATCAGCGACAGCGAATACGAGGACCTGAAGGTGACGGCCTCGAACCCGATGATCATGTTCCTCGTGCTGAACACGTCGGGACTGACGCTGATACCTATTTCTATTATGGTGTATCGTGCGCAGATGGGGGCTGCTCAGCCTACTGACATCTTCATCCCTATCCTGCTGGCCACGTTCTTCTCGACGCTTGCAGGTATCATCTTCACGAGCATCTTCCAGCGCATCAATCTGCTGAACCGCACGATGCTGCTGACGCTGGGAGGCGCTGCCGTCATGGTGGCAGCCATCATCTGGGGCTTCGGGCAGCTCGACTCCGTGCTGATGAACAAGGTGAGCACCTCGGCGGCTAACATCCTGCTGATGCTCATCATCATCGCCTTTATCCTGGCTGGTGTGAGAAAGAAGGTGAACGTGTACGACGCGTTTATCGAGGGAGCCAAAGACGGCTTCACGACAGCCGTGAGGATTATCCCTTATCTGGTGGCTATCCTCGTTGGAATCGGCGTTTTTCGTGCCTCTGGGGCAATGGACATGCTCATCGACGGTATCCGCTGGGGCGTAGAAGCCTGTGGTGCCAACAGCGATTTCGTGGGTGCTCTGCCTACGGCACTGATGAAGCCGCTCTCAGGCAGTGGAGCCCGAGGCATGATGGTAGACGCGATGACAACCTACGGCGCTGACTCGTTTATTGGTCGTCTGAGCTGTATCTTCCAAGGTTCGACAGACACCACCTTCTATATCCTGGCTGTCTACTTCGGCAGTGTGGGCATCGTGAAGACTCGTCACGCTGTGACCTGCGGACTTCTGGCTGATCTGGCTGGTATCATCGCAGCCATAGCAATAGCATACTTATTCTTTGGATAATGGCAAATCTAAAATCACTCGCAAAGGACACAGCCATCTACGGACTCTCGAGCATCGTGGGCAGATTCCTGAACTACCTGCTCGTGCCGCTATATACCTATTATATGCCGCACGAGACGGGCGACTACGGTGTGAGCACCAATATCTATGCCTATACTGCGCTCATCCTCGTGCTGCTGACCTTCGGGATGGAGACCACCCTTTTCCGCTTTGCCAACGACGAGCGCTATAAGCCCGACACCGTATTCTCTACGGCGATGGCTACCATTGGCTCGCTGACAACCGTTTTCCTGCTGATGATCTTCGGTTTCATCGGACCTATCAGCCAGGCTCTCGGCTATGAGCACCATCACGAATACCTGCTGATGATGGCTGTCGTCGTGGCCCTCGATGCCCTGCAGGCCATCCCCTTCAGCTATCTGCGCTATCAGAAGCGCGCCATCCGCTTTGCCTCGCTGAAACTGCTGTTCATCGCGATGAACATTGCGCTGAACCTCTTCTATTTCGTGGTGCTGGGCAAGACGACGGTGTTCTACGTGTTCTTCATCAACCTGATCTGTACAGGCTTCATCACGCTGTTCTTCCTGCCTGACCTTTTCCGCATTGAATGGAAGTTCGACGGCAAGCTGCTCTCAACGATGCTCAGCTACTCGTGGCCCATCCTGATTCTGGGTATTGCTGGCATTCTGAACCAGGTGGCCGATAAGATTATCTTCCCACTGGTCTATCCTGATAAGGAGCAAGCCAACGTGCTGTTAGGCGATTACGGCTCGTGCGTGAAGATTGCGATGATTATGGCGATGATTACGCAGGCCTTCCGCTATGCCTACGAGCCCATCGTGTTTGCCAAGAGCAAGGATGCCGACAAGACGGAATACTACGCCTCGGCGATGAAATACTTCCTGATATTCACGCTGCTGGCCTTCCTTTGTGTCGTGGGCTGGATGCCTGTGCTGCAGTATATCATCGGCGAGAGGTATCGCGAAGGATTGGGCGTCGTGCCCATCGTGATGGCAGCAGAGATCATGATGGGTGTCTACTTCAACCTCTCGTTCTGGTACAAGCTAATCGACAAGACCATCTATGGCGCCTGGTTCTCTCTGACAGGTTGCGCCGTTCTCTTTGCCGTTAACATCCTCTTTATCCCAGAATACAGCTATTGGGCTTGTGCCTGGGGCGGTGTGGCAGGCTACGGCACAGCGATGGTGCTGAGCTACGTCATCGGACAGCAGAAGAACCCCATCCCCTATCCGATGAAGGATATTGCTACATACGTCGTGGTAACGATTGTGCTCTTCGCAGCGATGAAGGCAGTTCCTGGCTCATGGCCCACAGTATTGACGCTGGCTGTCAATACCATACTTATCATCCTTTTCCTGGCACTCATCGTGAAAAAAGATGTGCCTCTGAGCAGTCTCCCCATTATTGGCAAGAAATTCAAAAAATAACATAATATGAAGAAATTACTGGTTTTACTTTTCACTTTCCACTTTTCGCTTCTCACATCATCGGCTGATGAAGGTATGTGGACGCTTTACAACCTGCCGAATGCGGTTTATGAGGTGATGAAGCAGGAGAACTATGAGCTGCCCTATGGAGCTCTGTACTATGGCGACGATGCCGTGAAGAACTGCGTCGTCAACTTCGGAGGCTATTGCTCTGGTGTCGTTGTATCGCCTAACGGACTCGTGTTTACCAATCACCATTGCGGCTTCGAGGCTATCCGTAGCCACTCTACCGTAGAGCACGACTACATGCTGAATGGCTTCGTGGCCAACAGCTACGAGGAAGAACTGCCTAATGAAAAGCTCTTCGTGAGCTTCATGATTGAGCAGAAAGACATCACGGCTTATCTCGACAGCCTCGGACTCAATCAGGTGATCGAGGACAAGCGCAGCCAATTTGTCGATTCCATCGAGAATGTGATGCTCAAGGATATCGAGAAGCAGGACTCTACCCTGCGTGTGGAGATCAAGCCTTTCTATGAGGGTAACCAGTATTTCCTGACCACCTATCGCGACTATCACGATGTTCGCCTGGTGTTCGCGCTGCCCAAGTCGATGGGTAAGTTTGGTGGCGAGACAGACAACTGGATGTGGCCTCGCCAGACTTGCGACTTCTCTGTGTTCCGCATCTACGTAGATCCCAATACAGGCGGTCCTGCCAAGTATTCAGAGAAGAATGTGCCGATGAAACCGAAGAAATGGGCACCCGTATCGCTGCAGGGCTACGTGCCAGGCTCGTTCTCGATGACCATCGGCTATCCAGGCAGCACGAGCCGTTATCTCTCCAGCTACGGTATCAAGGAGCGTCGCGACGCAGAGAACGAGCCACGCTACAAGACCCGTGAGATCAAGCAGGACATCATGATCCGCCACATGCGTGCCGACGAGGCTGTACGTATCAAGTATGACTCGAAGTACGCCCAGAGCTCAAACTACTGGAAGAACTCTATCGGTATGAACAAATGTATCGACAGTATCGGACTGATTCAGCAGAAGGCCGCCTACGAGCAGAAGATCCGCCAGTGGCAGGACTCAACAGGATTCCTGAAAGGCAAGCTCGATTTCGACCTGCTGGAGCGACTCTATGCCAAGCAGTTCAATGCCATGAAAGCGTTTACCTACTTTTCCGAGACCTTCGGCGGTCGCAGCGCCGATGAATTGACAAGACGTAGCCATCGTTCACAAAATGGTTCCATCGTCAAGGGTGATAAGGACAAGCCCAAGAAGCAGTACATCGAGTTCAAGGACAACAGCGACGAGTGGGATGAGGCTACCGATAAGGAGATTATGGCTGCTGCCATGAAGTTCTATCGTGAGCAGGTAGAAGAGAAGTATCTGCCCGACTTCTATCAGGTGGTGGATCGCGACTTTGGCGGGGATTATCAGAAGTATATCAACTATCTCTTCAAGAAGTCGCAGCTGATGAAGAACGGCAAGAAGATCTATATCAACAAGAAGAGCTTCATGAAGGATCCTGGTGTAGCCTATGGTTTCAGTCTCAACAACACCTTAGGAATGCTCTATGAGGAGGTGGCCGCAGTTTACGATTCCATCGCTATCCAGGAGCGCTATCTCTGTGCTGCCAAGTTGCGCATGGAGGAGGATATGCCTAACTACAGCGACGCCAACTTCACCATGCGTCTCAGCTATGGTCAGGTGGGCGAGTATCTGCTCGCAGGCAAGCCCTCAGGCTATTACACCGAGGCCAGCAGCATCGTAGAGAAAATGATTCAGGGAGAGAATGGCGTGATCGACTATGAGGCCGAGCCTATCATGAAGGAGCTGCTCTCGAAGAAGGACTTCGGCAAGTATACTGATAAGACCACAGGCAAGCTGCACCTCTGCTTCCTGTCGAACAATGATATTACAGGCGGAAACTCTGGTTCACCTATGTTCAACGGCAAGGGCGAACTGATAGGTCTTGCCTTCGATGGTAACTGGGACAGCCTGAGCTCAGACATCTTCTTCGACAAGCAGTTGGCACGCTGTATCGGCGTTGACATCCGCTACGTACTCTATATGATGGAGTCGTGGGGCAAGGCTGATCGCCTGCTGAAGGAGATCAACGCCCAATAGCACGAAATAAACTGAAGACCAAATGAAAAAACTAACTACATTACTACTGATGACTGTCCTCTGCCTGAACACTCAGGCAGAGGATCAGTCGAAACGCATTGATCTGAGCGGTACCTGGCAGTTTGCCTTGGATCGCGAAAGAACCATCAAGGCAGGCGACGTGTTCACAGAGACCGTACAACTGCCAGGAACCACAGACACGAACAAAAAAGGCGATTTCACCGCAAAGAGTGAAGAGACCACCCATCTGACACGCCCTTGGTCGTACAAGGGCCGTGCGTGGTATCAGCGCGAAATAGAAATCCCATCAACATGGAAAGGAAAGCCAGTTTACCTCTTCCTGGAACGCACGAAACCATCGGAGGTCTATATCGACGGACAACTCGTAGGCACATCGAATGATATTTCCACGCCGCAGGTTTTCACTCTGCCGAAAGCCCTCAAGCCAGGCAAGCACCAGCTGACCATTATGATTGATAACGGTAGTGGGGTACCAGAGCAGCTCTATGCCAGCAGTCATGCCTATACGGAGGACACGCAGACGAATTGGAACGGTATTATTGGTAAGATAGAGTTGTTGACAGATGGCGTATCTGTAAACTGTAAACCGTCAACTGTCAACAAAATATTCAAAGAATTCCATATCGAAGGCCAGCATTTCTATGCCAATGGGCATCAGATTTTCCTTCGTGGCAAGCACGATGCCTGCGTATGGCCTCTGACAGGACACGTAGCTATGGACGTGGAGTCGTGGAAAGATTACCTCGGAACCTGTGCTGCCTATGGACTGAACCACGTGCGTTTCCACTCATGGTGCCCGCCAGAGGCTGCCTTCGTCGCAGCAGACGAACTGGGCATTATCCTGCAGCCAGAACTTCCCTTCTGGGGCGATTTCAACGATAAGGACTCCGTGCTGATGCAGTTCCTCCACAAGGAAGGCGAGAATATCCTGCGCACCTACGGCCATCATCCCTCCTTCCGCATGTTCGCCCTTGGCAACGAACTCTGGGGCAGCATCGACAAAATGGCCGCATTCATCGAGGATTTCCGAAAGATTGCACCAGATAAGGTCTATACCTTCGGTTCCAATTACTATCTCGGCTATCAGGGCGTGAAGAAAGGCATGGACTACTTTACCACCTGTCGTGTAGGCGGTGAAGGCTGGGGAAACTACAATACCCATACACGCGGCTCTTTCTCATTTGCCGATGCGGCTGATGGCGGTATGATCAACCACTTCTACCCTAACACGATAATGAACTTTGAGGAAGGCTGCAAGCTGGCTTTCCCAGAAGGCAGCGCGTGGACGAAGGCCGTACCCGTCATCTCGCACGAGACGGCTCAGTTCCAAACCTATCCTGACTACGATGAAATCAAGAAATATACGGGTACGCTCTATCCTTATAATATGGAGGTGTTCCGCAATCGTCTGGAGAAAGCCGGCATGTTGGATCAGGCAAAGGATTTCCACCAGGCTAGCGGACTCTGGTCGTTACAACTCTACAAACAGGATATCGAAATGGATCTGCGCACGAAGAATATGGCTGGTTTCCAACTGTTGGATCTGCAGGACTATCCAGGACAGGGTTCAGCCTACGTAGGTATCCTCGATGCTTTCATGGATCCGAAGGGACTCTGTACAGAGCGCGAGTGGCGCCAATGGTGCGCACCTGTAGTACCACTGCTGGTTGCTGACAGATACTGCTTCACCATCGAGGACGGTATCCATGCATGGATCCAGGTGGCCAACTATAGCGGGCAGTCACTCAATGGCAAGACCCTCCGCTGGGAACTCACAGGGACAGGTCCCGTGAGTTCTGGCGAGATGAAGCTGCCCTCCACCGAAGGGCTCTTCACCGCTGGCGAACTGAATATCGACCTAAGTAGCATCAAGCAGCCCACACAACTGCAGCTATGCCTGAGTATCGATGAAACGGAGTATTTCGGTGTGCCTTATCATAACACCTACGACCTCTGGGTCTATCCAGCCTGGAGCGATCTGAGTAAACTCGAAAGTCAAGTGACTGTTACTAATCATCTCGATGAAATCGCCATCAGCCAGTTGGAGAAAGGCAAAAGCGTGCTGCTGATGCCAGAAGCCTCTGACCTCTGCGTCGGCGGACTTTTCCAGACGGATTACTGGAACTATCGCATGTTCAAGACCATTTCAGAAAATAATAAGAAAAGCGTTTCGCCTGGTACCTTAGGTATTCTGACAGATCCGAAGCACCCCATCTTCAAGGGCTTCCCCACACAGATGCACACCAACTGGCAGTGGTTCCCCGTCATCAAGGCCAGCCATCCGTTCATGCTCGATAACACTGGCAAGGATTATCGCCCCATCATTCAGGTGATTGACAACATTGAACGTAACCATAAGCTTGGTCTCGTCTTTGAGTTTGCCGTTGGCAATGGAAAACTGCTGGTATGTATGGCCGATCTCGAGAGTGCAGCCTCCTATCCTGAGGGACGCGCCTTCTATCGCAGCGTGCTCGAATATATGGTATCTGATGACTTCGCCCCCAAGACGCACATCACCCTAGAGGATTTCCAGAAGCTGATGACCACACCAGTGGTGGAAGGCAAGATAGGCGAACTGAATAACATTTCACCTTATTAATAAAACAAAAGCCCCGAATTCATCGGGGCTTTTGTTTATTTCTTCTTTTTGCGGGGCTTGCGCATCGCCCAGCCCTCTTCAGAAAAGTCGGGCTCTTCGCCTCTCAATTCACGAGGCGTCTTACCCATCAAACTGCGCCAATCATCCTTCTTGCCTGTACGCTTCGGTTTCTCAGTAAAATCGCGTTTCTTATTACCACGTCCGGATTTTGGCGAGGCCTTGCCCTCCTGCGGAAAACCTTCATCTGCATCATTGCAGCGCACCTGACGACCTTTGTAGCGGATGCCAGACAATTGAATCATCACCTTCTTGGCATCCTTTTCAGGAACCTCGAAGTAGGAGATGGTATCGAGCAGATCGATATGTCCGACTTCCTGACGGCCTCCCACAAAGCGATTCAACGTCTGCATCAGTTCGCCAGGATAGAAGCCATCGCGCTTACCTAAATTGATAAACAGGCGGCGATAGCCCTTCTGAGCCTTATTCTGCAACTTCTGCTTATCGCTCTGAGGTTTCTTCTCCTTCCTATCAGGCTTCACCTCTTCAATTTCTGGAGCCTCCGCATAATAAGCCAAGAACTTACCGAACTCCAATGATACTATCTTCTTAATCAGTTCCTCCTTGTCGATATACTCGAAATAACGGTTAATGTCCTGCATGAAGGGAGCAATCTCCTCGTCATCGACATCCGTTTTCACAATCTGGTCCATCACCTTATAGAGCTGTTTCTTGCAGATTTCCTCTGCAGACGGAATCTCTGCCTTGACGAACTCTTTGCCTATCTCTTTCTCGATGTTGCGGATCTTAAACTTCTCTCGGCTATGAACGATAGAGATAGAAGTACCTTTCTTGCCAGCACGCCCTGTTCGTCCAGAGCGATGCGTGTAGTTCTCAATGTCATCAGGCAGTCCGAAGTTGATGACATGCGTCAGATCGTCCACATCCAATCCTCGAGCAGCCACATCCGTCGCCACGAGTAACTGTGTCAGATGGTTACGGAACTTCTGCATGGTAAGGTCTCGCTGCTGCTGACTCAAATCACCATGCAGCGCCTCTGCATCATAACCGTCCTTAATCAGTTTGTCTGCTATTTCCTGCGTTTCGATCTTCGTGCGACAGAAGATAATGGCAAAGATACGTGGATAATAGTCAACGATACGTTTCAACGCGAGATACTTATCCTTGGCGTTCACCATATAATAGATATGGTTTACATTCTCTGCCCCCTCGTTACGACTGCCAACCACAATCTCCTTGTAGTCGTGCAGGTATTTCTTGGCCACGCGCTCTACCTCCTTACTCATGGTGGCGGAAAACATCAGCGTGTTATGTTCCGCAGGAAGCGACTCGAATATCTCGTTGATACTGTCAGAGAAACCCATGTTCAGCATCTCATCAGCCTCATCAAGAACGATATTCGTCACTTGTTCCAAACGGGCAAAGCCACGATGCATCAAGTCCACCAGTCGTCCTGGTGTCGCCACAATGATATTCACTCCTTTCTTTAAAGAGCGCACCTGCGGTTCGATTGCAGCACCACCATAGACAGCCTCCACATGAATACCGTCCATATACTTGGCAAAGTCTCGGATATCATCTGTAATCTGCAGACAGAGCTCTCTGGTTGGCGATAGCACCAGTGCCTGAGTCTCTCTGCGCGAAGTGTCAATCCTCTCCAACAAGGGAATACCAAATGCTGCGGTCTTGCCCGTACCTGTCTGGGCAAGAGCTATCACATCGTTCTGATTCCCCAGCAGATAGGGAATCACCTCTTCCTGTACAGGCATGGGCTGTACAAATCCTAACTCCTCAATGGCCTTGCGAATCTTCTCGCTGACCCCTAATTCTTCAAATGTCTTCATCTTGGCTGCAAAGTTACGAAAAAAATAGCAGAATCTGAAATAAAATGTGTATCTTTGCAATCTCAATCATACAACAATGAAGATATGTGTGTTTTGTTCTGCGAATCAGCAGATTGATCCTGAGTTCTTCACAAAGACGGAGGAACTGGGAACTTGGATAGGCAAGAATGGCCATTCCATAGTATATGGGGGTGTAAATCAAGGACTCATGGAGTGTGTGGCGAAGGCTGTCAAGGAGGCTGGAGGGCGCACGATTGGTGTGGTGCCGATGATAGTAGAGAAGACCGGGCGCACCAGTGATTATGTAGATATAGAGATTCCCTGCGACAACCTGACGGATCGAAAGCAGCTGATGATGGATCAGGCCGATGTATTCATCGCACTGCCTGGTGGTCTCGGCACACTGGACGAAATCTTCACCGTAGTAGCCTCAGCCACCATCGGTTATCATGGGAAGACGGTTATCCTCTATAATATGAAGGGATTCTGGAATGAGCTGATTGCCCTGCTCGACGACTTGCAGGCCAAGGGCATGATTCGTGGCACTTGGCGAGAATATATCAAAACAGCTGATTCCATCAAAGAAATCAGCTCAATTATAGGCACGGATTAACACGGCTTTCTTAAGAAAGACACGGCTTACCAATAACAGGAAAGCCGTGTCTTAAATTATATTTAAGCTGTGTTAATCCGTGCCTAATATTAATAAGAAGTCATCTGTCTCATGCCAGCAGACTGTCAGCCAACTGCTCCAGCTGTGCCTCATCGGCAGATTTCATACGAGAGCGGATGGTGACCATCGGCTCTACAATCTCGCAATCCTTCAGAGCCTCGATCATCGAACGCATCACCTTGCCTGCCGTTGGTGCCCAACTGCCGTTCTCAATGATACCAAAGCGATGCTTCTGATAGTTCTTGATCTGCAGATGGTAGAGGAAATCGTGCATCACCGGGAACACGCCTGCATCGTAGCTCGATGCAGCCACTACGACTGTAGGATAACGGAAAGCGTCCTCGATGACCTCAGCCATATCATCACGGCTCAAATCGCTGACAACGACCTTGGCAGCACCTTTCTTGCGGAGAATCTCGGCCATACGCTCAGCTGCAGCTGCCGTTCCACCATGGATACTGGCATAGGCAATAAGTACACCCTCACTCTCTGGCTCGTACTTGCTCCACGTGTCGTAAAGCTTGATGGCAGCAGCCAGTGGTTCACCCTTGAGCACAGGACCGTGCAGAGGACAGATGGTCTGAACATCGAGCGCAGACAGTTTCTTCATCACCGTCTGTACCTGCGAGCCATATTTTCCGCAGATATTAAAATAGTAGCGGCGAGCCTCACAAGCCCAATCGTCAGTCTCGTTGACCAATGCGCCGAATTTGCCGAATCCATCGGCAGAGAAGACCACTTTGTCCAAGCTGTCGTAGCTCATGATGACTTCAGGCCAGTGTATCATCGCTGCCCCGATAAACTTCAGTTCATGGCGACCCAGCGAAAGCGTATCACCCTCCTTGACAGTGATAACACGCCCCTCGTAGTTGAGACCTTCGAAGAAGTTTGGCAACATCTTCACTGCTGGGGCACTGCATACAAGCTGTAGTCCAGGATAGGTCTCCAGCATCTCGGCAATAAGCGCTGCATGGTCGGGCTCCATGTGGTGAGCCACCAGATAGTCTGGCTGGCGGCCATTGAGTGCAGCCTGGAGGTTGGCCTTCCACTCATCGCCTTTACGACGGTCTGCAGTATCCATTACCGCAATCTTCTCATCTTCGATGAGATAAGAATTATAACTCATGCCCTCAGGCACCACATACTGACTCTCAAACAGATCGATGTCAAGATCGTCAACACCGATGTACTTAATGGTATCACTAATCATATTCATATTTTTTATTTATTCGTTTCCATTTCCTTCAGACATGCCTCCAACTCGCGTTTCTTCTCATCAGCAAATGTCTGATCGACACTATTGTTAATACTCTTGCAGACATTGGCAGCAAACTGCTGAGCCTCGCCTACCACCTTATCCCACAATGCCTCATTGACGCCTGATTCCAGCATGTCACGAGTAATGCCATATTTTACCAGTCCGTAGACGAAACCCGCATTAAAGTTATCGCCAGCACCGATAGTGCTCACCGTCTCAGTCTGGACAACTGGGTATTCCTTACTGAAGCCTCCCACGGCCCGAAGTACCAAAGGTTCTGCACCCTGCGTATAGATAAAGTTCTTGCAGTAGAATGAAATCTGAGAACGATAGACCACATCAGCATCCGACTTATTGAACATGACCTCAAAATCCTCCTTGCTGCCTCTGACGATATCAGCAAACTCCAGATTCTCCAAGATATTAGGCGTTACTTTCATCACCTCATTGGCATGCGAGGCACGGAAGTTCACATCATAATAGAGGATTGCTCCCTGACGCTGGGCATGTTCAAGAAAAGCGAACATCTGCGGACGAATCACAGGGTTCACAGCATAGAACGAGCCGTACATCACAATATCATCGGGCTGGATGTCAGGGTAGACGAAGTCAAGCTTGTCGTGCGGATGATCCTTATAGAAAATGTACTCAGCATCATTCTTATCATTCAGGAAAGCCAAAGAGACTGGCGATTTGGCCTCAGGATAGACACTGATATTGCTGGAATCAACATGGTTGTCTTCCATAAACTTAATGATATTCCGACCTATTCGATCGTTACCTGTTTCGCTGATAAAGCCAGCTTCCATACCAGCACGTCCCAAGGAGATCAGTCCGTTGAACACAGAACCACCCGGCACAGCACCTATGGGCTGGTCGTTCTTGAAAATGATATCGAGAATCGTCTCGCCTATTCCTATTACTTTTCGCATCGTTTTAGCAATTACGGATGCAAAGATAGTAAAATTTTGGCACGGAAGTCACGGATTACACAGATTTTTTATATTTTTGCAGCCGAAATGACGAAATATAACACATACACGCTTGAAAATGGATTGCGCCTGATCCATCTGCCATCACCCTCGCAAGTGGTCTTCTGCGGCTATGATATTGCTGCCGGCACTCGCGACGAACTGCCTGGTGAAGAAGGTATAGCCCACTTCTGTGAGCACATGACATTCAAAGGGACAGCCCGCCGTCACGCCTTACAAATCATCAATGCCCTTGAGGGTGTTGGCGGAGACCTGAATGCATTCACCAACAAGGAAGATACGGTTTTCTATGCAGCCATCTCGAAGGAGCACTTTGCCAAGGCCGTCGATGTGCTGACAGATATCGTCTTCCACAGCGAGTATCCACAGCATGAAATAGACAAGGAAGTAGAGGTCATCTGCGATGAAATAGAGAGTTATAACGACTCTCCCGCCGAACTGATCTACGATGAGTTTGAGAATATCCTCTTCAAGAACCACCCTCTGGGCCATAACATTCTCGGTAAGGCAGAACAGCTCAGAAACTATACGACAGAGGACGCCCTGCGCTTCGTCAAACGTAATTACCGTCCTGAAAACATGGTGTTCTTCGCTTACGGGGATATTGACTTCAAGCGACTTGTAAACAAGCTGAATCGTAGTTTATTGCTGAAAGTGGATCGTGTAGAGATGGTTACTCCATCTACAGACACATCAACTATCAACTCCCAACTCTCAACTATAAACGAAACATTTACAAACGAGCTCGGTACCCATCAGGCCCATGTGATGATAGGCACACGAGGCTACCACTACAGCCATCCCCGCCGTATGGCACTCTACCTATTAAATAATATATTAGGTGGTCCTGGCATGAATGCCCGCCTTAGCCTTTCCTTGAGGGAACGTCATGGATTGGTGTATACTGTTGAAAGCATCATGACCTGCTATTCTGATACAGGTCTGTGGAGTGTATACTTCGGTTGCGACCATCATGATGTCAAGAAATGCTGCCGTTTGGTGAGAAAAGAGTTGGATCGCGTCATGCAGAAACCTCTCTGCGCAGCCCAACTCTCCTCTGCAAAACGGCAGTTGAAAGGACAGATTGCCATTGCTTGCGATAATCGAGAGCAGTTCGCACTCGATTTCGGACGCAGCTTTCTGCATCATGGCACAGAGCGACATCTCGACGAACTATACCGTCGCATTGATGCCATCACAGCAGAAGATATACAAGCAGTGGCAAACGAACTGTTTGCCACTGAGAGATTAACGACCCTGATCTTCAAATAAAAGACCATCAGTTCCCTTGGAGTATCTCTCCATGGGTGATAAAGTGACGCTCTTTAGGCAGAGAACTGGGAGTGATCGTAAACTGCCTGCCGTTCTGCAGATTCAGCTTGACTTTCTGGAAGCGAGGAGCAGAAAGCATATAACGGTCTGTAGCCGGACAAACAGGATAGAAGCCCATTGACGAGAAAACGTACCAGGCAGACATCTGTCCAGCATCATCGTTGCCAGAAAGTCCTCCTGGCGTATCATTGTATTCCGTATCGAGAATATGAGCTACACGTTGTTTGGTCTTCTCTGGTTTATCAATGAAATCATACAAATAGGCAATCTGATGACAAGGTTCATTGCCATGCCAGTATCTGCCCTCTGTAAACATCGAATCGAGCTTGGCCTCAAATATATCCTTGCCACCCAATATCTCAACAAGTCCCTCCACATTCTGAGGAACATACCAAGTATAATGGCAAGTGGCACCTTCTGTGATATACGGTTTGCGATGGATAAAATCGAGATTATCCTCAAACCTGCCGCCATCAGTTTTCTTCTTTGAGATCTTCTGAGGTTCATGGCGCCCGTCGCAATAGCCCGTCTTGGGATTGATGACATGACGCCAGTTCTCTGAGCGTCGCATCAGTTCCCGATAATCCTGATCCTTGCCCAAAGCCTTAGCCAATTGCGCCACAGCAAAATCATCGAAGGCATATTCGAGTGTGCGCGAGGTCTGCTCATCCTGATGGAAAGCATCCTTGACACCATCTTCCATAGGGATGTAACCATACTTGAGATACGAAGGCAAAGCCCTGCGCCCCATACCATTCTTATAATCCTCCAATGAGGCAGGGGTCTCAAAGGCATTCTTCCGCATGCCCTCATACGCTTTTTCCACGTTGAAGTCGCGGATACCTTTCACATAGGCATCAGCCAGGACCACACTACAATGATCGCCAATCATCGCTGCCGTGTAACTGTTCCAGCAAGGGAAGATAGGCAACCATCCTCCCTGTTCATACATCGTCACCAGCGACTGCATCATATCAGCCGATTGCTGAGGGGCGATGATGTTGTAAAGCGGATGAACAGCACGATAGGTGTCCCACATCGAATAGTCGCCATAATATTTTCTTTTTCCATCGGCAAGAATGCCGTTGGAAAAAGAAGGATAAGCACCATCCACATCACTCATCTCACGAGGCAGGAAACTGCAGCGATAAAGGGCACCATAGAACTGATCCACGCGAGCCGTATCAGAATCCTCTACATCGATGGTGTGCAGGCGATCCACCCACTGCTGAGCCAGTTGCTCCATCATACTCTCAAAGTCATGTCCCTCTGCCTCAAAGGCAAAGTTGTCTTCTGCACCTCTTTTAGTAGAAAACGAAGAGGCAGCCTTCAGGATAATAGGCACATTCGCCTTACCCGAGAACGTGAACCACGCACAAAGGCTATCGCATCCAGAATCCACGATTTCATCGTATGCCTGAAGCACAAAATAACCGCTGAATCCTGCTGACTCGCCCCAACCCTGGTAGATGCGATGCACAGGATTGCAACCATAGATTGTCTTTGCCTGATTGTCAAGCTCCAAGTATCCCTCACCCTCGTCGCTGTTATGATTCAGGAGAATGTGTACAGGTCCATCCTGCTCTGGGGTAATACGGAAGATAGCCGCATGACTGCTACCCGTCATCTCCACCTTCAGATGTTCCTGAGGCAGACGGACAGCATAGTAATGAGGATGCGAAATCTCTTCTGCATGCGAGAAGGGCGTAGCCCGTTCTTCTGGCCTCAGACGCAGCTTACCACCAAGGGCAGCGAGGGTAAACGAGCCATAGTCCTGGGTACATCCACCCACAATCCAGTGGCTATTGCGGAAGCCCTGCAACAGAGAGTCTGTATAATAATAAGGTGCAATGCACTTCTTCTCCGTATCTCGTGTCTGAGGCGTCCAGAAGTTCTGCCCATTAGGTGCCAACACGGCTGGTAGCGTCTGCCCATGTTCCTCTGATCCCTTGCCAAAAAGGCCTGCTGTCTTGGTATTGGCAGGAGCTGTTCCCACCATCGTATTCAGGGCACAGAGCTGGCGCAGATGCTCCAGACGATGGATATGGTCAGCGACCTGCTGCTTCAGGTCATTCCATGAGATGAAATATTGAGGAGCGGGGAGTGAGGAGTGAGGAGTGAGATTACTGATATCAACGGGGTGTTCGTTATGTAAAAATTGCACAACGACATCACCTTGCGCATTCTTATAGAATATCATCTGCAGATTAGCTGCCATTGGAAGTATCTCATCCATAAGATCATATTTCACTCCACTCTCCTCACTCCTCACTCCTCGAAGATTAATCCCCATCAGGTTCATCAACCGGAAAAGATTGGAGTCATGACCAAAGCGCAGGTCTGCCCCTACGCCCCCACGAGCGATGGCGGCATCGGCATCTGCCTCAATCCGCTGCCACAGTGAGACGGCGCAACGGGCTGGGATGCCTTCGTTCTGAATCACATCTCCATGAATGATGGTCATACCTTCGTTGTTCTTGGCATAGATGGCCTGCATTTCCTCCAAAGTAAAGAGGTCGAAGAGCGACACATCCAGTTCAACATCCTGCATATCTGAAGCAATGGTGAACAGTTCTGTCAGCAGTTTTGTTGGTTCCTTGATTTGCGAAGGATCGATAAAGAGAGCCTTGATAAACCTTTCGGGCGAAATGCTCAGAGGTACATTCGTACGACTCTCCAAAGCCTTCTGCTCTGGCGAGGTATAGGCTATCCAGGCCATATCTTCTTCTCTCGTCATCGGGTCGATTCCTATTGAAGGATTCAGCGATTTCAGTTCTGACACAAAGTTCTCCATGCTGACTTTACAGCGATCTACGATACTGCTGTGAGCCGTCAGATGTGCCTCTGAAGTGAAGAGCTGTGGGAAGTTCTGATACATCCTACGAGCGATACCACGATGCTGCCTGCCACCCAGAGGTGAAAGTTTGCCACCATTACCTTTGGCGTTCTTCCACACTTTCTCCAGTCGCTTGCGAACGTCCTTGCCCAGTTTCGTCAGATTCTTCTGATTCTCAAACTGCTGGTTCACCCAGATATATCGTTTGTCACTAGTCACCCATCGCGACCCGTGACGCCCGTAATGCGAGATATAGAAGGGCTCGAAACCCTCTGGGGCCGCCTCCAGCTTCGTCTCCGTCGCAGGATAGGCATAATACACACCACCCAATTTCTCGTACTGGGCATGTAAAGGTAAAAAGGTAAAAAGGTAAAAGGGCAGAACTAATGCTAACCTCCTTATTACCATATCTAAACTTCTCTTTTCCATATATTCCTTATCTTGTTTGATGTCGCCTCATCGTTCTATGAGCCAGTCGATTCCCAAGGGGTTATTTTTCATTTCGAGCACCAAGGGCAAGTCGTCCTTCAGAGAGATCCACATCTCAGTCTGATCGATATCTGCTCGCACATGGATGGTGTTGGCATTCTGGTCGATCTTTCGCCAAGTGATGCTATCATATACGAACGAACCCTTCTCCTGCAACTCGCGCAGGGCCTTCTTTGAGATGAAGCAGAAGGTGCCCTTTGCATCATATACAGCCCCATCGGCAGGGATGTCCCAACTGAAGCCTGTGCCCTGCTCTACGATGGAACGGGCGATCTTGTAGGTTGTCTCCTTGCAGGTAAGCCATAAGGTATCGCCCTGCCAATCGTAAGCCAAGGGCCAAGTGCGATACTGCTTGTTCAGCGTGAAGCTTACGGCTCCTCGTTTATTCCCAACGTGGGAATACTTTGTTCCCAACGTGGGAATACTTTGTTCCCAACGTGGGAATTCTTCGCCAGCCTTAACCTCCCGAGCTGCTGATACGTAGAAGGCAAGTTCTCCTCCTTCCATCAGGTCTGCGTGTTCAATACGGGCATCCTTCAGTTCCTTGCCGTTGAAGGTTACTTTCTCAAAATGTGTGCCCTTGCCTTTAAGTACACCTTTCAGCGTATGGCCATTACAGAGCTTCAGTGTCCACTCAGGAATCAGAGGAGCATGAAGCAGGTAATAGCTTTGGCCTGCATTGGGATAGAGCCCCAACATGTGGAAAGCGAACCATGATGACATCGCTCCACTATCGTCGTTGCCAGGCAAGCCGTCGGGCTGGTCTGTATAGTTCTCGCTGATAATCTGGCGCACACGGTCAGAGGTCAAGTCGGGTCGTCCTATCCAATGGTAGAGACAAGGCGTGAGGAACGAAGGCTCGTTGCCCACGTTATAGCGCTTGCGCTCAAAGAACATGTCCAAGCGTTTGCGGAAAGTCTCCTCACCACCACAGGCAGCAATCAGTCCTGGCACATCGTGGGGGATACTGAGCGAATACTCTGCTGACAGTGCCTCGTAGAAGAACGTGCTCCACCAAGGCAGATACCAAGGTGCCACCTTAGTCACTGGGGTATATGGAATCTGCGGATGGAAAACTTTGGATTTTCCCCAAGGCACAGAGTCGAGCCAACGGCCTTCTGCATCGCGAGGCAGGATATAGCCTTTCACATCATCCCATTCATAGTCAGCGCGCCAGAGGTTCTTCCAGTTTTGTGACTGCTTCAGATAGCGCTCATAGAGATCCATCCGACCCAAACCTTTGGCGACTTCCGCGATACAATAATCATTATAGGCATATTCGATGGTGCGCGTGCCTGCACGGTCGATGCCATAGGGGATATAACCGTATTTCAGATATTCCTGGATGCCACCTCGTCCGTGCTTCTCGTGGTCTGCCCCAGGATCCACCTCAGCATCCTTCAGCATGGCCTCGAGAGCATAGTCGTAATCAATCCTCACTCCAGACTCCTCACTCCTCACTCCTCGTCCAACACCTTTCACAAAGGCATCAGCAATCACGACCTCAGTATTCGAACCGCCCTGGGTCCTGCCGTTGCAGTCGCCACTGCGGGCATCGGGCATATAGCCCTCGCGCTTGTAGATATTCAGCAGCGAGTTCACGATCTCTGCCTCTCGCTTTTCATCGAGCAAGGTGATGAGGGGCGAGCTGGAGCGATAGGTGTCCCAGATGGCATAGTAGTCGTCATAGTAAGGTGTTTCTCTCCATTTGGGATTCTCGCCACTTTTGTCCACTGGCATAATCAGTGTGTGATAAAGGGCTGTGTAGAACATCCGCTTGTCTCTCTCTGTGCCTTTAATCTGGAACTTGCAGAGCTGTTGCTCCCAAGTCTCACGCACCTTATTCAGCTGGGTGTCAAAGTCGCAGTCTGGGATATTCCGCTTGGCCTGTTGGGTGCTGACATAGGAAATACCAATCTTTATATTTAATAAGGTATCATTGAATGCGATCGTATTGGTGCCTTTCTGCATAAATGCCTGATCACTCACCAGACAGAAATAGACCGTATAAGCATCGCCGTTGTTCCAACCACCACGAACTCTGGAGAAGCCCCTGACCTCATGATCGTTGACAATCTCGACCTCTGCCCCTACGAACTGTTGTTGTTCCCGAAGGTCAGGCAGAGGGTTCTTTCCTAGATAGTGCGTCGCATCAATCAGGAGGGAGTTCGAGGAGTGTGGAGTGGGGAGGGAAGAGTGAGGATAGTGAATCCGATAGAAGGCACAGCGTTCTGAGGCCGTTATCTCCGTGCGGATACCGTTCTCGAAGGTTGTCGTATAATAGCCCTGCGCAAAATCTTCACTGACCCGCTTTTGCTCGACACATTTCTCATTCCACATTCCACATTCCACATTCCACAAGATCGGCTGAATGAGAATGTTGCCATACTTCTGCCCTCCACCCGTTCCACTGACATGTGTCTGCGAGAAACCAGTCACCACCTCAGGCATCGGCGCCCAGCCCGCATTAGGTTTGACCGTGCAGTCTGGACCCGGTTTACACATGCCGAAGGGCATCGAAGGTCCAGGGAACGTGCGCCCTACCCCCTCACTACCAATGCGAGGGTCGACATATTGCCAAACTTGTGCCAAGCTCACCAGTGAGCAAAGAAGCAGACAAACGGTTATTGCTATTGTTTTAAGTTTCATGCTGCAAAGATAGCAAATTATTTAGACATAAGCACATCAGAAGAGATATTTTTCCGCTTCTTTTGTTCTTTTGTCTAAAAAATCAGTACCTTTGCAAGCAAAAAGACAAGAAGATGAAAGATTGTATATTGATTCTCAGCGGAGGTATGGACTCCACCACCTTATTATATGACTATCAGGACCGTATCGCCCTAGCCATCTCATTCGATTATGGCAGCAATCATAACGCCAAGGAAATCCCGTTTGCCAAGATGCATTGCGAACGGCTGGGCATCAAGCATCTGGTGATTCCCCTCGACTTCATGTCACAGTATTTCCGCAGCTCGCTGCTTTCAGGCGACCAAGCCATCCCAGAAGGGCATTATGCTGACGAGAATATGAAATCGACAGTGGTCCCCTTCCGTAATGGCATCATGCTCGCCATCGCAGCAGGTATGGCAGAGAGCAACGACCTGCAATATGTGATGATGGCCAATCACGGAGGCGATCACACCATCTATCCCGACTGCCGCCCAGAGTTTGTCGAGGCTTTCGACGCAGCCACCCATGCAGGCACCTTCAACGGTGTCCGTCTGCTCTCACCCTACTGCAACATGACAAAGGGCCAGATAGCAGCCCGAGGCAAGGAACTGGGCATCAATTACGCAGAGACGTGGTCGTGCTATCGTGGTGGCGACAAGCATTGTGGCCGCTGCGGCACCTGCGTAGAGCGCCAGGAAGCCCTCGCCGAAGCCGGCATCCCCGATCCTACGGATTATGAATGATTACGAGTCCTTCGACATCCTCGTCTACAATAGAAGGACGATAATCTTCATCCCTCAGACTTAATTGTACATTCTTAAGTAATATACTGCGAACATGTCGCAGATAGAATCCCCAGGCGGGCAGTTCGCCAAACATCGTGAACTCCGGGTATTTGTTGATCTGCTCTGGTACATCGCCCTTACGCCATAAGGGCATATAGGCCATTCCCTTGGTTGCTCGGCCTGGATAGGTGATATTGATGTTTTCGAGTACGACTTTCTCAATCGGGTTATCTGGAATACCACAGATGCTGCTGGGGAAGGGGTTATGGAAGAAATCGACCTCTGGGCCTCGCAGGTCGTAAGCCTCATCTGGACGTCCGAAAGGAACTTCGCAAGTGAAGTTGCGGATGGTCACATTCCTCAGCGAACCTTTGCGCTCGCCTGCCCTCTGACCTAATCGCAGGAAGATGGGATTACCCGTATTCTTAGCATCGATACGTTCTACCAAAACACTATCAATTTTTGCACCATCGACACTCTCAATAGCTATCGCAGAACGGAAGGTGTCGCGCACCTTTAAATCATGCACATAGATGTTGCGGAAACCTCCCCAAGAAGCCGTTCCAAATTTAACAGCAGAGGCACTACTACGGATGGACAGACGAGCTATCTCAATATCGTAACACTCCCTATCTGCATGATAAGATTTCAGGCAGACGCCATCATCGGCAGAGTTGATCTGGCAATCGGCTACCAGCACATGCCTGCAATCCGTCAGATCGATGCCGTCGTTGTTCCAATAAGCCCGATTCTCAATGTCGAGACGAAGTAAAGACAGTTGCTCACAAAGATGGAACGAAAGTCCCCAATTAGCACTATTCCGTAGTTTGATGCCCGACACATGTATATCTTTACAATCATGAATGAACAATAACTTTGGACGAGCCATCTCACTTGGGCGCTGACGACGCTGATTATAATAAGGATCAAGACGCTCACCTATATGGTGAAGGCTATCTATATTCAAGGCCAGCGCAAGTCCCTGCCCATCAATAGTGCCACTACCCGTTATACTGATATGTTCAGCCTTATCAGCCATCAACAGGGCCATAGAGGCATTGTCATTCCTGGTGTCATCAATATGGCTGATACTAATAGGTTGATAGTCATCTGGATTTGTACTGCCCAAAAGTGTAGCACCTTCCTCCAAAAAGAGTTCAACACCAGAACGCAGCATCAGCCCACCAGTAAGATATGCTCCTCTGGCCAAAATGAGTCGCCCTCCGCCTTTTTCATTAATTTGATCTATAGCCTGCTGTAACTGTTGAGTGCAAAGAGTCTTTCCATCTGAAGGGATAGCCAATAGATCTGTACGAAGTGTAAAGGTAGAGCGAGCCTTACGCAACATCGGGAGAAAGACCTCAGGGCGATCGAGGTTGACCATATCAGCCTGTTTGTCGATGACCAGCTGGAACTGCGAGGTATCGTCTTCCTGACAAGCAGCTATCACCTTGATGCCATGCTGATGGCAATAGGCACAAAATGCGTCAGTTATCTTCTCTGGAGCAATCTCCACATACGAAGGTTTGCAGATCCGTTGCCAGTAGATCAGGCGGTCGATGTCGCCAGCATTCACCTTGATCTTCATCTCTGGGGCAAGGGCCGTGAATTCATGAAGCATCGCTTCATCGCCAAACCAGAAAAAGCTCTTATCCGCAAAGCCCTTCTCGCGCACAAGTTTTACTAAAGAGGGAATAGGCGTGCCTCGCTTAACATCGAAGAAGACATTGGCCTTGCCCTTTAGAAAGTCGAGCATTTCTGCAATTGATGGTAGAGGCGTGCCCTCAAACTGAGGACCAAACCAACTGCCTGCATCAACATTGCGCACATCCTTGGCCAGCATTTCGGAGAGCAAGCCTTTGCCATTCGTGGTACGATCCAAAGTCTCATCGTGCAGATTGAACAGCTCCCCATCCTTCGACTTACGCACATCGACCTCAATCCACTTGGCCCCATATTTCAGGGCTGAATCTGCTGAAGCAATCGTATTCTCTGGCGCCAAGGCATTGGCACCGCGATGCACAACTATCTCAATGTCAACAGAATTCTGGGCAGCCACAGCGGTGACTGCCCAGAAAAATAGAGAGGTTATTAAAAACTTAAAACTTTTCACTTCTCACTTATTAATAGCCTGCATTCTGCGTCCACTTCGGATTCAGGTCGAGCATGCTCTTGTTGATGGGGAACACACGACGGCTCTTCTCGAAGTTAGCTGATGGGAAGCTCTTGTAGTGAGGGAAGTACTCATCCTCGAAATGTCCGAAACGGATCATATCGTTACGACGCCAGTTCTCATCGAAGAACTCACGGCCACGCTCTGCATAGATATCCTCCAAAGAAGGATTATTCTCCAGCAGTTCTGCGTTAGCATAAGCACGAACCTGATTAACCAGATCCTTAGCCTCAGAAGAGGAACCCTGACGAGTGAGAGCCTCAGCCTTTGTCAGCAGAATATCTGCAAAACGGAAGATGGGCACATCGTTAGACTGGTTACGTCCGTTAGCGAAGTCGTTGCGAGTAACATGCCACTTCACGTTGCGGCAGCCCTGGCGCCAACCGTCGAGGTTATCACCAACGTTGATGGTGAAGTCGGTCTCAACGAGATTGATATTACGGGTCAGCTTCAGCGGATTACCCTCCTTATCCAAAGCTACCTGAGTAGTAGCCTCCAGTGTGGTAGGATCGTATACATATACGGTATTCTCGTCGCCACCAGTGCTGTAACGGTAGTCCTCAAGGTTCTCAGACAGACCGATGATCAGCTTGTTGCGCTCGTCGCCCTTCAGATCGAAGATCTTAACGAACTCAGGAACCATTGTCATGTAGCCACCACCCGAGTTGGTCAGCTGCTCACCATAGTAGCTAGGCTTCATGTTCTTGACGTCCTTGTAAGAGTGAGAACGACCGTACTGCATACCTGTTGCCTCGATGGTGTGATAAGGCATGGCATAGATGAAGTCCTTGATCGTACCTGCCTCTACGCGCTCTGAATTGTCAGAAGCGAACTTGAAGCGGTAAGCATCGGGACCCAGCTCAAACTTCCCTGAGTTAATGATCTCGTTACAGATATTGATACAGTCAGACAGCTTCTCATTGCTTGCCGTAGCTGCGTCATAGCTTTCGACAGACGATGCTGTGTAAACAGGCCAGTTGATATAGAGCTTGGCGAGCAGAGCCTGAGCCATGTACTTGTTGGGCTTGCCATAGTTCTCACCAGTGGTCTCAGTGGTCAGCTGTGGGATAATCTCCTTCAGCTCACTCTCGATCCAGCGGGCAACATCGGCACGGGGCTGACGAGCCTCGATGTCGATCTCATTCTCCTTGGTCTTGTCATTGATAGCCACATCGCCCCATCCATCCATCATAATGAAGGTGAAGAATGCGCGCATAGCACGGGCAGGAGCCTTATACTTATCTTCAGCATCGCTGTTGATAACCTCATTGGCCTTTACAACACCAGAAGCCAGGACAGTCATCCAGTCGATAGACGCATCCTCGTAAGCAAAGTTGTGCAGGCTGGGGTGAGCGTATGCACCGTTGTCATACCAGTTACCTCCGTAAGACACAGCGGTATACTCGTCGCTTGAGAGTGCCATAGCCTCCATGTAACGACGGCCGTAGCAGTCGCGCATCTGGAAATAGATACCTGAGAGCTGAGCCTCAAGCGCTGCCTCGTTAGTAGGATAAGAGGTATACTGAGACTCTACAGGAACATCCAAATCAGTACAGCCAACAGTCAGAGCGGCGAGAGCGGCTGCAAATAATACCTTGATATTTGTTTTCATATTGTTATTCCGTTTTAATAATTAGAAATTAACCCTTAAACCTGCCATGAAGGTACGAGTGTGGGGATAGGTACTCCAACGATAGTCTACACCAGGATCGATGCCATCCATTCTGACTTCAGGATCGAGACCCTTGTAACCAGTGATGGTGAATACATTGTTGCAAGTAGCATAGATCTGCAGGCTCTGGAGCCAGTCACCGAGCTTGTCGAAGGTGTATCCCAGTGTAAGGGTCTGCAGACGGAGGTAGTCACCCTTCTCAAGGAAGCGGTCTGACGGGATGTTGCTCAGGTTGTCTGAATAAGGACGGTCTGTGATGAACTCCTTCAGCACGTTCTTACCACCAGCGAAGAAATCGGGAGCGGTATAGTGAGCACGTGAACCATTATAGATCTTATTGCCGAGGACACCTGTGAAGAAGAGGGTCATGGTCCAGTTCTTCAAGCTCAGCGTGTTGTTCCAACCGAAGGTCAGCTTAGGCTGTGCATTACCTGCGATGTAGCGATCCTTATACTCTGGTGAGCTGGTAGTCTCGCCTGTCTTGTTGCCATTGGCATCACGTACATAATAGGTAGCCTTGCCGTCGCTGCCTGTACCAGCATACTCATAGAGGTAGAAAGTACCAAGAGGCTCACCCTCGATGACACGCTGTGTGTAACCATTGGCAGAAACTCCAGCAACCATAGGATCACCCTGTGCGAAGGTTGAGGTCTGGAACTTATCGTTCGACAGCTTGTCAACAGTATTCTTGTTGTGAGAGAGGTTCAGCGTGGTCATCCAGTTGAAGCTCTTCGTGCGGATAGCATCGAAGTTGATGGTGAACTCAATACCCTTATTGGTAATCTCACCCACGTTGGCTGCAATCGTATCGAAAGGATAGATAACGGTAGATACAGGATAGTTCCAGATCAGGTCCTTGGTCTTCTTGTGATAGAACTCAATGCTACCGTTGATGCGGTTGTTCAGGAAACCATAGTCGAGACCCACATTGAACATACCAGTAGACTCCCACTTCAGATCAGGGTTAGCCAGTTTGGTAGCGCCGAGGATAGCCCAGCTGTTACCGTTGTAAACGAAGGTAGTACCAGTAGCACCATAGGTGGCAACACCAGAGTAAGCACCAAAGCCGAGGGCATTACCACTGACACCGTAACCAAGACGGAGCTTCAAGTTGTCGAATACCTTCTGATTGGCCATGAATGGCTCTTCTGTGACATTCCAGGCAGCTGATACAGAGGGGAAGGTACCCCAGCGGTGTCCGTCAGCAAATACGGAAGAACCGTCACGACGGATAGTAGCCTGCAACATATAGCGGCTGTTGTAAGAGTAGCTGACACGACCATAGAAAGAGATGTTACGGATCTTCTCCTTCGTACCGCTCTGAACGGCTGGCATACCATCGATAGCTCCAGCATAAGTCAACTGGTTCCACTTCAGATAGTCATCGAAGAAGTTGTGAACGGTCAGACCGAAACCATCGCCAGTATTACGCTCTTCCCAAGAGTAACCAGCCATCAAGGCAAGCTTGTGGACCTTGGCAAAAGTCTGATCATAGTTCACGTAAGTCTCAAACGTATGGTTGTTACCGAAATAGGTACTACGGTTAGCGGTACCATTATAGGCATTGTAGGGCACCAGCTGAGTGCTGTGAGAATGATAGCTGCTGAATGTGCTCTGGAAATGATCGAACGAGTAGTTGGCATTCCATACCAGACCTTCGATGATTTTCAATGAAGCCTTAGCTACAATCTGGTTACGCTTCCAGATGGTCTCTGAGGGATCCTCGTTGATGATTGACAGTGGATTGTAGTTAGCAGAGCCATCACCAGTAGACCATGTGCCGTCAGCATTCTTAATGGGAATGGTCGGATTGAAGTAGTTCATAGCATCCAGCACTGACTTACCCTCATTTCCACTACCATTGCCGCCTTTACCCATTGACATGTTCTCGTTCTTACCATACATGGCATTCAAACCTACAGAGAGTTCCAGACGCTCCTTCAGCACCTTTGAGCTCAGCAATGAACGGATGTTCAGACGATTCATGTGAGAGCCGTCGACAACACCCTGGCGATCCATGAAGTTGATACTTGCCATATACTTGGTCTTAGCGCCACCTCCATTGATAGAGAGGTTGTGGTTGTGGCTAACACCTGTGCGGAGCACTTCTTTCTGCCAATCTGTATTAGCACTCTTGTCATAAGCGTAGTCGATGCCGTTAGCCTTTACGTAATTACGGATATCATTGGCAGAAGCTACGTCGAGCGTCTTTGACACCTTATCAAAAGCGACATAGCCATTATAGCTGACGTTCGTGCGCTCAGTCTTACCACCAGTCTTTGTGGTGATGATGATCACACCGTTGGCAGCCTTAGAACCGTAGATAGCGGTAGCGGTAGCATCGCGAAGCACATCGATGCTCTCGATATCATCAGGAGAAACCATCGAGATATCTACACCAGGAATACCGTCGATCACATAGTAAGGCTGCATGGCAGCACCCTCACGGAGAGAAGAGGCACCACGGAGCGTGATAGATGGTGTACCATTGGGGTCACCAGAAGTTGTAACGGTCAGACCTGCCACCTTACCCTGCAACATAGAAGCGGGGTCGGAGAATACACCCTTGTTCAGATCCTTAGCCTGAACGGTGGTGATTGATGAAGTTACATCCTTACGGCGCATTGTACCGTAACCAACGACAACGACTTCGTTAAGCACTGTGTTGTCCTCCTGAAGAGTTACCTTCATACCATTAGCTGCTGCGAGCGTCTGAGAAGTGTAGCCGACATAAGAGAAGGTCAGCTTGGCACCCGACTTTACAGTCAGCGTAAAGTTACCGTCGAAATCAGTGATGCCACCATTTGTGGTACCATCCTCGAGAACGCTTACGCCAATAAGCGGCTCGCCTGAGGCGTCCACTACAGTTCCCGACACCTTGTTTTGTGCCAGCATCACTGTACTGCACAACAGAAAGAACACGAAGAACATGGTCTTCAGCGTTCCATGCTTGAGATTGAGAATCTTTTGCATAATCATTAATTAAAGTTAGTAAAAAGTATAATATAAAATCAATTTATCTTCACTTCTGCATTCTCCGTCAGTAAGGGCACAGGCATCTTCGACAGACTATCCCAGTTTGCTTGGAAAAAGCCTTCACCCTTGCAGGGACGCTTGTCCATCACAACAGCCTCCCCTGCTTTCTTCAGGTTCACGCGTACATTATTAAAATATATATCCTTAACCTTTCCTACCACATCGCCACCTACAAAGCAACCATTCTCAGAGGTAGCTGTGATATTATTGAAGTAAATACGGCTGACTTCACCACACTTACCCTCAATCTGCCCCTTAGGGAATCGCCAGTTGGCATCCTTATGGTTACCATTAGCGCGTGGATAGCTGGTCACGTAGATAGGTTCAGCCTTACCCCACCACACATCGCTCCACAAACGGCAATCCAACTGGATATTAGAGAACACCACATCCGTCACAGTGCCCTCGTCACGATTCTGAATGCCCAGACCACGGTTGGAGCCTGTGATAATGCAGTTGTCGAACACGACATTGTAGATTGAGTCCATATTCTCAGACCCGATCTTGATGGCACAAGAGCGTGAAGACATGACGCAATTAGTCACCGTAATGTCATGACAACTGCCATACTGCTCAAACTCACGGCGGTTCTTCAGACAGATACAATCGTCGCCAGAGGTGATGTGGCAGTTTGCAATACGGACATTCTTGGAATGGTCGATATCAATACCGTCACCATTACGGATCTTCAGATTATTGAGCAGGTTGATACCATCGATCACCGCTTCGTTACAGCCAATCAGATGAACGGTCCAATAGGCACCCTCCTTGATGGTTACGTCACGAATCGTGAGATTTCTGACATTTGTCAGCGTCAACACATGAGGACGAGGGTCGAATGTCTGGTCTGCCAATGGCTTCAGCTCATAACTGTCTTCCAATTCCGCCCCCATGAAAGCGATTCCATTACCATGAATGGTGCCCTTGCCCGTAATACTGATGTTCTCAGCATCGTTGGCATAGAGCCACAACATGCCTTCGCCCTCATTCTTTCCGAAGGCACTCAGGTGATAAATACTTTCATCGGGATGAGCTTTCAGCATGGCGGTAGCTTCCAGATACAGCTCCACATTACTCTTCAGTTCCAGAGGACCAGCCAAAAAGACATGATTACGCGGTAGCAGAACTCTGCCACCACCCTCTGCTGAGCAACGATCAATCATACGCTGGATTGCCTGTGCATCATCAGTCTTTCCGTCACCAACTGCACCTGCAGTTGTTACGTCATAAATGTTCTGTGCTGCCGATGATATCACTATCATACAAAGCAGATAGCTCCACAATAGGATTCGTCTTAACATTCTATTATACTAGTAGTAACGAATAATTTAGGGTGCAAAGTTAACTTATTTTTTTAAATATACAAAATATTTCCAAAAAAAATAGTATCTTTGCACCCAAATAAGCACTTAATTCAAATAAAAAGCCTTTAGTAATGACGGATATTTGCTGCATTGGACACATCACGCGCGACAGGATCATCACACAGGATCCTCCGATGACAACACATTGTGCGGGAGGCTCTGCCTATTATATGGCATGGGCCTTTCAAGCCCTGCCCCACGATGTTGACTTCCACATGATTACTGCCGTAAGCGAGGAGGTTATGCCAGAAGTGGAGCGCCTGCGCGAAGCTGGTATCAACGTAACTGCTTTCGACAGTCCCACTAACGTATTCTTCGAGAATAAATATGGCGCAAACATGGACCATCGTACCCAGCGCGTGTTGGCTAAATCAGCCCCCTTTACCCTTCGTCAACTTGAGAATGAGGAAGCCCGCGTCTTCCATCTTGGTACTCTGCTGGCTGATGATTTCACGCCAAAGACTGTCGAATACCTTGCCACGAAAGGTGATGTATCTATCGACGTGCAGGGTTACCTCCGCACTGTGAAAGGAGAGGAAGTGCTCTCGGTGGAATGGACAGATAAGCTGCGCCTTTTAAAACATACCGCTATACTGAAGGTCAACGAGTGGGAATGCCATACACTTACAGGCATTTCAGATCCATTCACTGCCGCTGAACAGATACACGATTGGGGTGTCCGCGAAGTTATTATCACGCTGGGCGGTGGTGGTTCCGTCATCTATGCAGAAGGAAAATTCTACGAGACGCCTGCTTATCCCCCTCGTCATCTTGTGGATGCCACAGGCTGTGGCGACACCTATAGTGCCGGTTACCTCTATGCCCGTGCTCGCAACATGAGCTATGCCGAGAGTGGCCGCTTTGCCGCTGCCATGTGCACGCTCAAGCTGGAGCACACTGGCCCCTTCGACCATTCTATCGAGGACGTCTATCGTATTATCCGAAAATAAGAACTCAGTTAAGCGTATCTACGGAGATAGCATCGCATGGCCTTACGGGCTGCGCCAAGCCGATGCTCCACAGACTTATAGCCCTCGCCCAATTGCTGTGATATCTCGCTGACCTTCATACCGTCATAGATATGAAGGCGGTAGATTTCACGACAGTTCTCTGGCAAACGGACAAGACCACGTTCCAGATGCTCCATGATCTCTCGGGCAGAGAACACCGATTCCATCGAATCCTCGTCACTGCATACACCTTTGATATAATGTTCATATTGCTCAAAGGAGGTATGACGACGGTAATAGTCGGCCATCAGGTTGCGTGTCATTGTATAGACCAAGGCTGGCAGAGTTACTGCCGTTATCATCTTGTCGGTAGTCAGCAGGCGGAGGAAGACATTCTGCACGATGTCTTCCGCCTCCATGCTACTATTGAGACGGCTACTGACAAATGCCAGCAGCTCGTCCCGATGAGTCATGTAATAGTTGGTTATTAACTGTTTATTATCCACTACAAGCAAGCTTGCATTGTTCTTATTCATTCACGACCTTCTGGATGGTTCCGTCCTCATTGTAGAACAAACGCTGTACTTTCAGGCTGCGCAGATGAGTAATATCATTGCTGGGAACACAGTCGTGATAGAACAGATACCACTGGCCTTTGAACTCTACGATGCTATGATGGGTCGTCCAGCCTACCACTGGGTCGAGGATCACGCCCTGATAGGTGAATGGTCCATAAGGGCTATCGCTGGTGGCATAGCACAGGAAATGACTGTCGCCAGTAGAGTAGGAGAAGTAGTACTTGCCATTGTACTTGTGCATCCAGGAAGCCTCGAAGAAACGGTGAGGATCACCAGCTTTCAAGGGCTGGCCGTCCTTATCGAGGACAACCACAGCACGAGGAGCCTCAGCAAACGACTGCACATCGTCGCTCATACGCACCACAGCACTATTGAGTGCAGGGGCATCAGGACGCGCAAAGAGCTGTGTATGATGATCGGGAGCAGGACCTAAATCGATGAGTCCGTTCTCATCACCATACTTTCCGGCAATAGGAGCCTCACCTCCTGGTATGGGGCGCCACCACTGGAGCTGTCCACCCCAGAGTCCTCCGAAGTAGCAATAAATCTGTCCATCATCATCCTTGAACACACAGGGATCGATAGAGAATGAACCGCGAATCGGCTGATCCTGAGGAATGAAAGGCCCCTCGGGCTTATCGGCCACAGCCACGCCAAGATGGAACACACCATCATAGCCTTTAGCAGAGAAGATCAGGTAATATTTGCCATCCTTCTCGACAACATCATTATCCCACATCTGTTTCTCAGCCCATTTCACCTGCTCAACATCAAGAATCACACCATGATCAGTAGCCTCATCATTCTCAACATCGTTCCATGAGAGCACATGGTAATCTTTCATCTGGAAGTGTCCGCCATCATCGTCGAAGCACTCACCTGCATCCCAGTCATGGCTGGGATAGACATACAGACGTCCGTTAAACACATTGGCAGAAGGGTCTGCCATATAATCACTGGGGAATAAATAACGTGGTTTCATATCGTTTTAGTAAAAATTAAAGATTATTCTTAAGAGCATTGCGACGACGGGCTGAGAGCTCTGCCTGCATGTTTTCATTATACTCCTTGGTTATCGGATAGAAATGAAGTGCTATGACACCTACACAGAAAAGGACAGCCGGTACGATACTCGACACGAGACGAATGCCTTCCATCGCACTCTCATTCTGTATGGCCACACTACCTGATACATAGCCGAACATCGAAATGATAATGCCGGCAATTGCACCTCCGAGGCCAAGACCGATCTTCAAGGCAAGCACAATACCCGAGAAGCAGAAGCCTGTAGCACGACGATGGTTTTCGTACTCGATATGATCGGCTACATCACCTATCATCGCCCATAGCAGGGGAATCGTCGGAGCATAAGCCAAAGAACGGGCAAAGTTAAGGACAAACAGCAAACTGACATCTGTCGGTGAAGGGATATAGAATAGGGCTGTGAAGAAAGCTGTCAGCGAAAGACAGACTATAAACACGCTCTTCTTACCATATTTATTAGCCAGATATTGCGACAGACAGATCACCCCGACAAACTGTACAATCGCTCCCATCATGTTGAAGGCAGAGAAGCCAATGGAATAAGCATCACTCTCCTCGATTGTAACGAAATTCGACAGGAAATCGTAGAGTGAACGCTGGTCAACATTATACTGGAAATAGAAATTCATGGCCGATCCCCACATGGCCAACGTCACAAAAAGGGCAAAGGTAAGCAGTGCCATCGCATTCCACGACACGTCAGACATGGTGCTCTTTATATCCTCCTTGATATCCATTTCCTGACGGGGAGGGGGCTGAATACGTTCCTTCGTCACCACGAAGGTGATGATGAAGAACACCAGCGCAATGCAGGCAAAGAGGCCAACGGTAGAGAGCCATCCTCGCCTTAGATCTCCTTGTCCGAAGTGATCAACAAGCGGCAGTGTAAGTCCTTGTACAATAAACTGTGCAATAGTCACAACGACAAAACGGATGGTAGTGATACTGGTACGCTCTTTTATATCACTCGTCATGACACCTCCTAAAGAAGTATAAGGTATATTATTAAACGAGTAGACAGTCATCAGCAGGACGTACGAGATGGTAGCATAGAGAGCCACCGTTCCCTTGTCATGTATACCCGGGTGATAGAAAGCCAACACATAGAACAAACAGAAAGGTATCGCTGTCCACATGATCCATGGGCGGAACTTGCCCCAACGTGTCGAGGTACGGTCAGACAGGATTCCCACTGCCGGATCAACAATAATCTCAGAGAAACTGGCAATCATCAGGATTGAACCCGCCACAGCACCATCCAAGCCGAAGACATCCGTATAGAACTTCAGCTGGAAGATCATCATCATCTGGAACACCAGATTTGCTGCAGCGTCTCCTAAAGAGTATCCGAATTTCTCGCTGAAAGCAATTTTCTGTGATTCATTTTCCTTCATCACGCTGGACTTAAGTTTTCTGCTGCAAAGATAATCATTTTTGAGCCATTTGACATTCTCAATTGTTACAGATGCTTTTCTAAATGTTTCATTGGCACAATTTTTTTGCAATTTTAGCCATTTCAACGGGATTTTTTGCTAAATTTGCAACATCAAAACAACAATTATGAGGAAAATACTATTTCTTTGCATTGCCTTAGCGTGCTTTTCTGTCACGGAGGCGAAGATTAGTTTGCCGCAGCTTTTTCAGTCAGGCATGGTTCTTCAGCGTGGCAAACCAATCCCTGTTTGGGGAACTGCCCAACCAGGCGAAAAAGTTACTATCCTGTTCAACAAAAAGCAGTATAATACTGTTGCCGACACTGAAGGGCGCTGGCGCATCGACCTGCCGAAGATGAAGGCAGGAGGCCCCTACACTTTGGAAGTAAAAAGTGAAGAAGTGAAAAGTGACGGCGTGGTGCTCGACAATATTCTGATAGGTGATGTCTGGCTTCTTTCCGGACAGTCGAACATCGATGTCACCATCGAGCGGGTCTATCCTCAATATACCAAAGAAATTGATGCCTATGAGAATCCCAATATCCGCTTATTCCGTGTTCAGAACGAGACAGCTGTCCATGGGGTAAAAGATGATATCCGTCCTACTTCCATCAACTGGAAGCCTGTCAACAAGCAGAATGCGTGGCTATTCTCAGCTGTCGGCTACTTCCTTGGCAAGCGTATGCAGGAAAAGACCAAGATACCTCAAGGCATTATCGTCAATAGTTGGGGTGGCACCCCCATCGAGGCTTGGATCTCTGCTGATTCCTTGCAGCACAACTATCCGATGCTGGTGAAGCGCGCTCAGTTCTTCCAGAACGATGATTATGTGAAGGCACAGGCACAGGCGAACATGCACGCTGAGCGCCAGTGGCAGAAAATATTGGAGGAGAACGATCTTGGCGTGATTCAAGATTGGACTGCGGCCAATTACGATGATAGCCAGTGGCAGACTATCAACCAATGGCATTGGAACTGGCGAGGTGCAGGCACTGTTTGGCTGCGACAGCATATTAAGATTGACAAGGAACATGCAGGGAAACCGGCCCGTCTGTTGCTGGGCACCCTCTTCGATCGGGATGTCACCTACCTCAATGGCCAGATGGTCGGACAGACGGGTTACCAATATCCCCCACGCCGCTATGATATCCCCGAAGGACTCCTAAAAGAGGGTGATAACGTGATTTCAATCCGCTTTATCAACAAGTTTGGAGCCGTACACTTCATTCCAGAAAAGCCCTATATGCTTTGCTTTGGCGACGACCGCTTCTCGCAGAATCCCATGCCTGCCGATGTATTGCCACTCTCAGAGACGTGGAAAATGTGTGTAGGTGCAGAGATGCCTAACTGCCCTAGTGGTGATATTTCCTTGCAAAACATCCCAACAACGCTCTATAATGCTGTACTCTATCCCTTGGCTCCCTACGCCATCAATGGTGTCGTATGGTATCAGGGCGAGTCCAACACAGGCCATCCTGCTCCCTATGCCGATTACCTCAAGAAACTCATGGGGTGTTGGCGTGATCGCTGGCAGGACAGCCAGATGCCCTTTGTCATCGTACAATTGGCTAACTACGACGGACGCCAGCAGACGGGGTTCCCACGTCCTATTACGCCACAGACAGAACCCACGAATAGCGGATGGGCACAACTTCGCGAAGCCCAGCGCATCGCTGCCAAGAATGATCCTAGAGCAGAGTTGGCTGTCATCAACGATCTGGGTGAGACCGTCGACATCCACCCGCTCCGCAAGAAGGAGGTGGCAGAGCGCATCGGCTTGGCCTTCGACCGCCTTATATATAATAATAAGGTGGAACTGGCTCCAGAGGTCATTTCCTCACAAGTTCTTGACGGAAAGATTATCCTTACCCTCGATCAGCCCATACAAGCCGGCACGATCTACGAGTTCGAAGTAGCAGCAGATGATGGCGACAAGGTCTTCAAGAACGTGGATGCCACCGCCGAGGGCAACCGTATCACACTGACATTGCCGGAGGGCTTCCATCCGATGAGCGTAGCCTATGGAGTACGCTATGCCTGGAAGGACAATCCTCAAAAGGCTAATGTGCGCTCACTGAGCGGACTGCCCATGTCATCCTTTGAAATGAAAATAAACAAATAATATGATCAATTATGGCAACAACTAACGAGAACAAAGGCTTTTACAAGCTTTCCTGGCTCCAGCGCATCGGATTCGGTTCTGGTGACCTGGCGCAAAACCTGATTTTCCAGACTACATGTATGTACCTGCTGTTTTTCTACACAGACATCTATGGCCTCGATGCCGTCGATGTATCCGTGATGTTCACAGTGGGAAATGTGGCAAACGTGATTTGGGACCCCATTGTAGGTGCTCTCATCGACAAGCATAATCCTAAGTTGGGAAAATACCGCTCTTATCTGGTATTTGTAGGTATTCCCCTCACAGGCTTTGCCATTCTCTGTTTCTGGAACGGATTTGCGCCATCGCTACTCTATGCCTATATCACGTATATAGCCATGACGCTGCTCTATACCTTTATTAATGTACCTTATGGCGCTCTGAACTCTTCGCTCACCCGCGACACAGACGAGATCACCATCCTGACCTCTGTCCGTATGTTCATGGCTAACTGCGGTGGTCTGGCAGTAGGTTCTGGTCTTCCCCTGCTCATTGCCTATTTCACCAATCAGGAATCCGAGGGACTTCCAAAGGATCCTGCAGCCTGGTTCACAACGATGTGCATCTACGCCCTTGTAGGTCTGGCTCTGCTGTTCTTCTGCTTCAGCCAGTGTAAGGAGCGCGTCGTGATGGATGCCAGTGAGGCTGCCAACGTGAAGATTAGCGACCTTTGGATGGAGTTTTTCCACAACCGTCCATTGCGCATCATCGCTTTCTTCTTCATCACAGCCTTCGCTATGATGTCGATTGGTAATGCCGCTGGTGCTTACTTCATCAATAGCAACATGCACGGTTCGCCTGACCAGTTGTCTATCTTCATGGGCCTCGGCTCTGCACCATCGTTCATCTTCATGCCGCTGGTTCCGATGATCAAGAAGATGGTGGGCAAGAAGAATATGTTCTACATCTTCCTGTCGATTGCCATCGTGGGTATGGGCTTCCTCTATGTCGTAGCCAAGATGGACCAGCCAAGCATGGGGCTCGTCTATATCGCCCAGTTCGTGAAGTCGACGGGTGTTATCGTTGCTACTGGTTACATGTGGGCACTCGTGCCTGAGGTCATCTCTTATGGCGAATATGTCAGCGGCAAGCGCATTGCCGGTATCGTGAATGCCCTCACAGGTATTTTCTTCAAGGCCGGAATGACTCTGGGTAGTGTTGTGGCTCCTGCCATCCTCGCTTATGTTTCATACAACCCTGAGGTTATCGAACAGACACCCGAGGCTCAGGAGGGTATCTTGTGGCTCGTCTGTGTCATCCCTGCAGCCTTGCTGCTGCTCGCGATGTTTATCATCTCGAAGTATGAGTTGACTGACGAAAAGATCGATAAGATTAATCAGGAGATTGAGGCTCGCGCCAAAGGTTAGAAACTAAAAATCCCTCGCTGATTGGCGAGGGATTTTTAGTTTTAATCTATCTCTTCATCTGGCTCATAGCCGCCCATCTCTCGGATGGCGTTCTTGAGCATGGTGTACTGCTGATAGAGGTTGTTGACAGCCTCCTCGCCCTGAGTATAGTCGTGCATGGGCGACTTGAGGAAGAACGAGAGGAAGCGCTGGGTGCCGTAGCGACCAGCACGGGCAGCCAAATCGCTGAGCAGGCAGAGATCGAGGCACAACGGTGCTGCGAGAATCGAGTCGCGGCAGAGGAAGTTGATCTTGATCTGCATGGGATAGCCCATCCAACCAAAGATGTCGATGTTATCCCAGCCCTCCTTATTATCATTACGCGGAGGATAATAGTTGATGCGCACCTTGTGGTAATACTGAGTGTCCTCATCGTTACCATGTCCGTAGAGGTCGGGCTGTACATCGGGCTTAAGGATGGTCTCAAGGGTAGAGAGCTTGCTGACCTCCTTGGTGCGGAAATTAGCTGGCTCATCGAGCACCAGTCCGTCGCGGTTACCCAGAATATTAGTAGAGAACCAACCGCTAAGTCCCAGGCAACGGGTGCCGATAATAGGAGCGAAACCAGACTTAACAAGCGTCTGTCCAGTCTTGAAGTCCTTACCAGCGATAGGCATCTTGGTCTGTTCTGCCAACTGCCACATAGCTGGAATATCGACGGTAGTGTTAGGAGCACCCATGATGAACGGAGCGCCCTCACTAAGTGCAGCATAGGCATAACACATAGAGGGAGCAATATGCTCGCGATCATCAGCCTTCATGGCAGCCTCGAGGTCGCTCAGTTGATAGTGGACCTTCTCATCTACAGGTACATAGATCTCTGTAGACGCTGCCCAAAGCACTACGACACGATCGCAGCCCTTATCGGCCTTGAACTTGCGGATGTCATCACGCAGGGCCTCCACCATCTGCCAACGGCTCAAGTTCTGCTTAACATTGTCGCCATCAAGTCGCTTGGCATAGTTCTTGTCGAAGGCAGCCTTCATCGGCACAATCTGCTCCAACTCTTCGCGCACAGGATTGATATCCTTCTCCTTGAGCACCTCGGCATACATCGCTGCCTGATAGGCGTTCTGGGGATAGACATCCCAACAGCCAAACACGATGTCATCGAGCTTGGCCAGAGGCACAATATCCGCATAATGCAGATACTTGGCATCGGCACCACGGCCAACACGCATCTTGTCGTACTGGGTCATAGAACCTACAGGCTTGGCGAGACCTTTACGAGCCATCAGCACACCTGTCATAAACGTAGTAGAAACGGCTCCACAGCCAACTACCAGGATTCCCAATTTGCCTTGGGCGGGCTTAACAGTTAATGATTTCATTTCTTAATACGGTTCATTGGTCTGATTTTGCGGGGGCAAAGTTAATGCAATTCGAGCGAAATGCCAAATTTATTTGGATAATTACGCTTTTTTGACTATCTTTGCAGCAAAATAGGAACTAAAAGACAACGAAAATGGCAATTATCAGACATTTTGGAATGGTTTTGCTGCTGATGATGGCAGCCACCAAGAGCCTTGCTCAGGATCAGGAACAGATATTCATCTACTGTCCTAACGAGAAAGCGGGGCTCCACATTGCGCAACAGACAGAAGCCGGATGGCAGGAGATTGGCCAGCTCTGTTCGAGCGACTACGGCACCTGGGGAGCCGAGAAACGGATGTACCACCCCTCTGTGGCGCGTGCTGCCGACGGCTCCTGGCGACTGGTGTTCCAAGTGAACGACAAGAGCCCGATGCTCGCTGTGGCCTACAGCAAGGATCTCATCAAATGGCGTCCACAGGATTACCCCATCATGTCTACCCGCCAATGCCTGAGCCCTGTTGTCTTCCCTAATGATAACGGAACCTTCGATATCTATTACAAGACCAAAGGTGGCGACAAGCGGTGGGTGTCAGCCTCTGCTGATTTCAGGCGATTCAGTAAGGATGAAGCCAGTCAGATAGGCGACGCAGCCTGGATTCGTAACACCATCACCATTGATGGCAAAGAGGTGGACGGCTCCCTGTTCGACATTACCTCCACTGAACTACAGGCTATCACCAGCCACTTCGACCGTCAGGCGAAAGACTGGAAAGTCTGTCAGGAGCGCATGCACAACGACAAGAAAGATAGCCCTATCAACATCCCCAAGCCCATTACCGCCACTCTGAAAGTCTCTGCTCAGGAGAAGCCCATCAGCGACAAGCTTATCGGCATCTTCTTCGAGGATATCAGCTACGCTGCTGACGGAGGCCTCTATGCCGAACTTATCCAGAATCGCGACTTCGAGTATATCCCCAAAGATCACCGTGGATGGAGTGCCACCACCTCCTGGAGTGGTTCGAAGCCTGTGGTTGTCATTTCCGTCGATCCTTTGAGTGAGAACAATCCCCATTATGCCGTATTGGGCAACGACACCATCTATAACGAAGGTTGGGATGGCATCGCCGTAACAGCAGGTGCCAAGTACGACTTCTCTATGTTCGTGCGCAACATCCCTGCCCCACAGGGCAAGAGCAAGCTGAAGAAAGATTTCGTCATCTCCCTGATTACTGAAGATGGCAGCGTCATTGCTCAGGCCAAAGTGAAGACCCAAGGGGCAGAC